>Ga0209091_10000017_pt1 | contig 164826 bp, 156 predicted proteins | sample ArcticOcean_MG_C_6_FD_187438 | JGI IMG/M metagenome (GOLD analysis project Ga0209091, IMG submission 187438) | Marine microbial communities from western Arctic Ocean - ArcticOcean_MG_CB8_128 (SPAdes) (version 2) | ecosystem: Environmental > Aquatic > Marine > Oceanic | place: Arctic Ocean...
TTTTACCGTCAGAAAGGTTATATTTCACTACACCATCGATAGATGAATAGCCAAGGTCTTCAGGAGTGTTTTTTATATTATTAAGAGAATACTGTGCTCCTAAGGAGAATCCTACACCTAAGTAGCGTGATAAGCTTAAAGCGGGCACCCCAATATTCAAGCCTGAGTCTATATCACCACCTTGAATATTAATGAGATCAACTCCAACACCAATTACCCAAGGTTTATCAGAATTCTGAGAAATTCCTAATTGGAAAAATAATAAAAACACTAGGCTGAAAAATATTTTAATGAAACGATTCATACTAAAAGGAGATTACGATAATTAAGTAAAACAAAAATAAGAAAGTTATTGCGTAATTAAGAATTGTCTTAGCACAATTATCAAGGTTTTTAAATCAGTTATTAATCTAAATCCTCACCAGACTTAAATATTTTTGGAAATTTCTTCTCAATCCAATCTGGAATATAATTTTGATTTTTATCTTCCTCCATTCCTGTTGCAGTCGAGATTACGGCATATAAAATAACGCCTCCTACTAAGACTACAGCTCCAATAATTACAATAGTTATTTCACTCATAATTTATTATTTGATATGTAAAGTACGAAAAAAAATGTTTTAGTTTATAAATTATAATTTGAAGGTTTTCATTAAGTCCTCATCCAGTATTTTTTTTAGATAAAAAAGTACTTCTTTTGCATTATCTATTGAAAATACTAGTGGCGGTTTTATTTTTAAAACATTATTCTCGGGTCCGTCAGTACTCATTAAAATTCCATAATCTTTCATTCGATTTACTAAGTAAGAAGCATGTAACCCAAGTGGAATTAAATTTGAATCTACCAATTCTATTCCTAGAAAAAGTCCTTGCCCACGAATATCGCCTATTATCGGATATTTTTTTGAAAGGATTTGAAGTTCTTTTTTTAAGAAATTTCCAACGATTAATGCCTTTTTTTGAAGGTTTTCGTCTTCAACTACCTCCAAAACTGTTTGTGAAATAATAGAAGAAACAGGATTTCCTCCAAAAGTGTTAAAAAATTCCATCCCATTAGCAAATTTTTCAGCAACCTCAACTGTACATGCAACTGCAGCTATAGGATGTCCATTACCTAATGGTTTACCTATGGTAACAATATCTGGAACTACATCATGTAGTTGAAATCCCCAATAATTACTTCCTGTTCTTCCAAGTCCTGTTTGAACTTCATCAGAAATACATAATCCCCCTGCATTTTTAACTAAGCTATAGGCCTCTTTTAAAAATCCTTTAGGCAATTCAATTTGTCCACCACAACTAATAATTGGCTCTACGATGAATGCTCCAACTTGCTGATTAGAATTTTCAATTTGATTAATTAAGTTCTTAACTTCCTTAGCATATAAAGAGCCCGTATTTTCTCCTCTGTATTTTCCTCTAAAAGAATCGGGTAATGGAAAAACATGAACGTTTTTTGGTGCTCCAGTACCACCTTTTCCATCAAATTTATAAGAACTAATATCCACACACATGTTTGTATTACCGTGATATCCAACCTCAGATACTATAATTTCTTCTGATTTTGTAACTGTTTTGACCATTCGAATTGCTAATTCATTAGCCTCACTTCCTGAATTAACAAAATGTATAACTACTAATTCAGGTGGTAATTTTCCAACAAGACTTTTGGCTAAGGTCGTTATATGTTCATGTAAATATCGAGTGTTAGTATTTAATAATCCCATTTGTAACTGACCAGCTTTGACAACCTTGGGGTGCTCATGTCCAACATGTGCAACATTATTTACGGTATCTATAAATTTTCTTCCCTTATTATCGATTAAATATACCCCTTCACCTCTTACAATGTGAATTGGTGTTTTATACTGTAAACTCATTCCTTTTCCTAAATAGACCTCTCGATCTGTCTGTATTTTTGCTTTGATAGAATTAAAATGAGTATTTAAAATAGTTTGTTTAAAAAATAGATTAGGATCAGGGCAGATTCCACTCCATATCTTTTCTTGATTTGGAAAACACACCCCAGGAAAATTATTTTTAAAATTTAAAAGCGACAACATTACCTGAAAATGTAAATGAGGTGCCCAATTTCCATTTTCTTCCGAATCACCTATTCTTGAAAGTTCTTGACCTTTTTTTATGTAATCACCAGGTGTATAGCTTAATACCCTAGCAACATTCAAATGACCATAAAGTGTATAAAATTGAAAACCTGAAGCTTGATGTCTTAAAACTAACATTCCTCCATATGCTTTTTCTCCCTGGTCGTTTAAAGCCATGACCACATGACCCTCAAGAAAACTAAAGACAGGGGTAGCCGCTGGTACCCAGAAATCAATCCCTAAATGAACGGAACGATTTTCAGTCCCTGAATTACCAATTTTATCATATTCAGAAGAGGTGTATAACGATCGAGGCTCTAAATAACCTCCAGAAATAATAGTATTAGGATGTTTTTTTTGAAGTTGATCTAGTTTAAACTGAAAAAGATCTAAATCATTAAATTCATGTTGTTGACCAATCCATGAGCTTGAAACACTTAAATCTATTAGATGAACTTCTTCAGTCTTTAATGAAATAAATAGTTCTGAAAGACTTATTTTCTGTTGAATTGTCCAATCAGTAAAAGAAAGAAAATTTGGGTGTGAATTAAAGTTACAAGCTGTTCGAAAACTAAAATGCGCAAAATCAGAATCAATTGCTATCCAATTCTGTAATAACTCCCATGCAGGTTTTTCACTAATTGACAAATACTTATTTTCAGGTTCTAAGATTTTATTAAGAGCAGATTTAGTTACTGAAATGATTAGACGCATCGCAATACAGGAATATAAAAGAGATAGTTCCTCTTCTTTAAGGGGATAGACGCTATGATATCCTTGAACAATTGGTAAAGCTGCTGTTAATGAATCATTTTCATGAATTATCGCATAAGAACAACAGATAGCTAAATCATTTATTGTTTGAGTATAAATTGCATCTCCAAAATCTATAATTGCAATGACAGAAGGATTTTTAAGATCTTTTGAAACAATACAATTGTTGTCGTTTACATCGTTATGAACAATGCTCTTTCTTAAATTATTGTAAAGTGGTTTTAATGAAGAAAAAATATCTAAAAAATAAATTAGTAGTGAAGCTTGTTCTTTATTAAACAAATACAAATACTCTCTAGTCCATTCTGCCCCTGCAATATCCCACTCAAAAAAACGATGAGCTTTATGATGTTCATAATATTGCAGATCTTTTGTGAGACTTCCTGCCTTTTCTCCCATGCTATGTCGGAGATAATCTGTTTTTGGATTTACGGCGCTCCAAATTCTTCCGTAAACCCAAGAAAGAAGTCGAACAACTCTTAGATCGCCATTTTGATCTTTAAAAAAAGAAAATTCTTTACCTTCATTATTTAAAACGATCTTTGGAAGTTCTTTTTGGGTTGATTGTTGATCAAGATATTGTAAAATATCTTGTTGAAATTCTAAATATTCAATATTACAATTGGAAGGAGCTATCTTTAAAACAAAACTTAATCCTTCGTTTGTTTCTAACTTATAATTAAAATCAATTTCTCCTGGGAGAACAGAAAGTGTTCCCTCAATACTATATAGGTCTTTTATTATTTTTTTTATGGATGATATACTTATCTTCAAGATGAAAGAACTATTAAATGAACCTTATGTTTGAAAATTTCAAGGTAATCAAATATTACGAAAATATCATAGAATCCTAGTTTACAGGAATAAAATCTCTTTGAATATTAGGAGTTCTTAAATGACTCATGGCTTTTCTTCGCTCTACAACTAATCTATCTTTAATCCCAAAAGAAGAGGGATCACCTTGAAAAGAAACTTTCCAAATCTTTCCTTTTTTAGAATCTGAAATGTACAATGAACCTTCAGGACCTTCAGATAATCCCATCGGTCGGTAGGTAGCATCTTTCATATTTATAATTATTTCTTGTTCTGAAAAACCATCTGCGAACACCTCCCACCGACCAAAAGGTTTTCCGTTTTCAAAAGGAATAAAAGCAACTATATATCCAGCTTGAGGATATGGCCCCCTATTTGTCGAACCATGAAATGCGACAAATGCACCATTTTTATAATGAACAGGAAACTGATCTCCTTTGTAAAACAATAAATCATTTGGGGCCCAGTGTGCGGGCATTGCCATGATGGGGTTTTCATAACCTTCTTCTGATTCTCGATAACCATCACCACCATACTCGGGTGCTAACATTCGCTTCTGTTTAAAAGGATCATAATAAGTATATGGCCAACCATAATTTTTACCCTCTTTAATTATTAAAAATTCTTCAGCGGGTAAAACAGAATTATCCCACTCAGAATAATGCAAAGGTGCATGATTATGCAAATAATCTCGCCCATGATTTAAGGCATATAATTGATTGTCTTGCATATTCCATGATAAGGCAACAATACTTCTTAAACCTGTAGCGAAAAGCTCTCCATCTGCTTGCTTTTGATTTGGAATAGCCTCATCAAATTTCCAGATTCCTCCTAATATATCAAGCTGTGAACAAGGATACTCTCCTTTAACTACAGAAGTTGCATCAGTATAGGTAATTGATTGATCTTCACAAACATTTGTGGGAGCGCTAAAAGTTACATACATACCACCTAAATTATCAAACGCTAACGATTTAGAATTGTGCCATCGAATAGGAAATTCATCAATCATTATTACCTCTGGCTCTCCTTCTGGTATTAATTGTCCTTCTATTAGTTTTTGACGATATACAACCAACTCTGAGCTATAATACAAATACCCTTTGTGAATACGCATTTCTGTTGCAAACCTTCCATCGTTAGGATAATTACCAAATCGTTTTATGATATCCGCTATACCATCTCCGTTCTCATCACGCAGCGCAACATTTCCTTTGGTTCCGTTTTCTATACTAAGTTTAACGTATACATCACCATTATCATTAACCGCCAAGTGACGGGAAGGACCAATACTGTCAACTAAAACTGATGCTTTAAAGCCTGTGGGTAAAATCAATCCACCATTACTAATTCCTCTGTTTTGTGAAGGATTTTTCTGAATGTTCTTTTGACATTGATAAAAAAAAATGAACAGTAAAAAAAGAATTGTTTTTTTCATGACTAAACTTTAGCAAAAAAGTGACCCAGAAGGGATTCGAACCCCTAACCGTCAGAGCCGAAATCTGATATTCTATCCAGTTGAACTACTGGGCCAATTAGGATCAAAAGTAAAGATTATTTGAGCAATGTGACTGCTTCTTCAGTTTTTTTTAAACGTCAAAAAATAATCAATCCAATATGAAAGATTGTTAAAAACAATTCTAAGATGATATACGTTTGTTTTATCAGAAAAGCGACTGAAATTGATTATAGGTTGCTAATAAATGAAAAAGATACTTGCGATTAATGACAAGTATCGAAATAAATCAAAAAGGGCTCACAAAATAAAAACTTATTAAACAATTTGATTATGAGTGGATCTATGGCACCCAGTTTCTAACTATTTCGATGTTAAATGATATATTACTAATAAATGAATTGACATAAAACCCAATCTATGAGCGTGTTTTTATTTGTTGGGCATTTGATTTTATCAAATTAATCTTTTACAATCATCCTATCTAGTTATATGTCGAGCTTTTGTTTCACCAGGCTAGCTATTAGCTTTCCTTCAGCTCTACCTGCTAATTGACCCGAAGCCATCCCCATTACCCTTCCCATATCTTTTAAGTTATCTGCCTTTGTTTTGGTTATGATTTCTGAAATGATTTTCTCAACTTCTTTTTCTGAAAGTTGAGCGGGAAGAAATTCAGTAATAACTTTAGCTTGAGCTTCTTCAGGTTCTGCCAGATCAGCTCTATCTTGCTCTCTGTAAATAGCAGCGCTTTCTTTGCGTTGTTTCACTAAACGCTGGAGAAGTCTTATAGACTCATCGTCATTAAGCTCTTTAGTGCCTGAGACTGCAGTTTGTGATAGAAGAATTCCAGATTTAATTGCGCGTAATGCCTCTAATCGCAAACTGTCTTTTGCTCGCATTGCATTTTTAATTTCATCAGTAAGATTACTTAAAATTCCCATAAAATATTAATTAGTCAACATTATCGTGTAAAAAAGAATTGTTTGAGCGAAGTTGTAAATCATTATTCTCGTCATTGCTCAAAGAAGTTCGTGACGGTAAATCTGGCATGTCACCATCTAAATCTAGACCTTGTCTTTTATAAGCAGGCTCTTTTTCTATTTCATCAATACGTTTTAATTGATGTTTGAATTTGTAGTTAAAAACTTTTAAATGCTCTCTTCGCTTTTCGCTTTGAGAAGTTATACTTTCATCAATAGACTGATCAAAGGGATCTATTTCAGCTGTTGAATTGGACTTTGAGTGATTCTCCTTAATAATTAATTTTTCAGTATCTGGAGTTTCATCTTTAATTTCAAAAGTCACCTCCAAAGAAGCTTCTCCAAAATCTTTGTTTAAATCACCTGAAGTTTCTAAAAGTTTTCCCTCCTCTAAATGTGGCGTTTGAAAATCTTCAGTTTTAACCTTGCTAAGAGGTAATTCAAAATCTAGTTGAATTTGACTTTCTTGATCTAAAACTTCAGGATCTACTACATCTATATCAGAAAGCACGTCTGTTAAATCATTAATAATGAATTCTTCATCCAAAGGTTCATCTGAAATATTAACATCAAAAGAGGGTGGAATATCCTCAATTGCAGGTGAATCTAATTCAAATTGGTGTTCGAAAAATGAATTCTTTAAATTAATTTCTTCTAGTTCAGAAACTTTTTTATCTACTATTTTTTCTGCCTTAATTTCTTCATGTTTTGGAATAAAGGAGTTTTTCACAGAAGAAGCTTCAGATTCTTCTTCAATAGGAATTTCATTAGTTTCCTGAAAATCAACATTATTACTAACAACTTCATAGTCTACATCTAGGTCATATAAAATGGTATTCATTTTTATCAAAAGTTCTCCTGAGGCTTCTTCTATAGATTGATTAATTTTATTTGGTGTAGCTGAGGTATTTTGTTCTTCTAAGTCGTGAGTTTCATAAGAATTAGTTAGTCCATAAACAGGATTTTTATCACTCAAATCATGTGTTATTTTTTGATCAGCTTCAAGAGTATGAATTATTTTTTTAGCCTCTGTATTGGATATTTCATTTTGTTGCTCCTGTCCAAAACCTGTTGCAATTACGGTTACAGATACCTCATTCCCTAAACTTTCATCTTCTCCTACACCCATAATGATATTAGTGTGATTACCAGCTTCCGCTTGAATAAAATCATTAATTTCTCCAATTTCATCAATCGTAATTTCATCTGATCCTGAAACAATTAACAACAGTACATTTTTACATCCTGTTATTTTATTATCATTTAAAAGTGGAGAATCTAAAGCCTTAACTATAGCTTCTTGTGCCCGATTACTTCCTGAAGCTAAACCAGATCCCATAATGGCAGTACCAGAATTGGTAAGTACTGTTTTTGCATCTTTAAGGTCAATATTTTGAGTGTAATGGTGGGTAATAACTTCTGCAATTCCTCTGGCGGCAGTTGCTAATACTTCATCAGCTTTTGCAAAGCCTGCTTTAAACCCAAGATTTCCATAAACTTCTCTAAGCTTGTTGTTATTAATTACAATAAGAGCATCTACTGAAGTTTTCATTTTTTCTAAACCTCTCTGGGCTTGTTCCAACCTTAATTTTCCTTCAAACTGAAATGGCATAGTAATAATACCTACTGTCAATATATCAAGTGATTTAGCCATCTGGGCAATTACTGGAGCAGCACCAGTACCTGTTCCACCACCCATTCCTGCTGTAATAAATATCATTTTAGTTTGGGTAGAAAGTATCGATTGTATTTCTTCTTGACTTTCTAAGGCAGCACTTGCTCCCACTTCAGGGTTTGCTCCAGCACCTAATCCCTCAGTTAAACTAGCCCCTAGTTGTATTTTTGTAGGTACTCCACTCTCAGCTAAAGCTTGAGCATCTGTATTACTAACAATAAAATCTACCCCTTTTATTCCTTGTTGAAACATATAATTGATAGCATTACTTCCTCCTCCACCAACACCAAGAACCTTAATTACATTGCTTCTATTCTTTGGTAAATCAAAATTAATCCCTTTTGTTTCTTCTTGGTCCATGTTCTGATATTGATTATGCATTATCTAAAAATTCTTTTAATCGCTCTCCAAATCTGTCTAAGATTGACTTTCGTGCAACATTAATATCTTTTATAGGAGTATCTTTTTCCTCTGTTTCTTCTGTTTCTTCATCAATATTTTCATTAACAGAGCTGACCTCAGAAGGATTACTATGTTCTAATGCATTCATTAAAAGTCCTACTGCAGTTGCAAAAAGTGGACTTGAAACACTCTCCTGAGTATCACCTGCTAAATGCTCACTTGGATATCCAACTCGGGTATCCATTCCAGTAATATATTCTACTAATTGCTTCAGGTGCTTTAATTGACTTCCACCTCCAGTAAGAACAATTCCGGCAATTAATTTCTTTTTTTGTTCGTTATGACCATAATTTTTAATCTCCAAAAATACTTGCTCAATAATTTCAACTACACGAGCATTAATGATCTTGGAAAGAGTTTTAAGTGAAATTTCTTTTGGATCTCTTCCTTGCAATCCAGGAATAGACACAATTTCTGTATCTCTATTTTCACCTGGCCATGCAGAACCAAATTTTATTTTCAAGAGTTCTGCTTGTTTTTCAATGATAGAGCAGCCCTCTTTTATGTCTTCAGTAATAACATTGCCTCCAAAAGGAATTACTGCCGTATGTCGAATAATTCCATCTTTAAAAATAGCTAAATCAGTTGTACCTCCTCCAATATCTATCAACGCAACACCAGCTTCTTTTTCTTCAAAGCTCAACACAGCTTCTGATGATGCTAAAGGCTCTAAAGTTATGTTTTCCATGTTTAGTCCAGCACTTTTTATGCATCGGCCAATATTTTTTATAGAAGAAACTTGCCCAACAACTACGTGAAAATTAGCTTCCAGTCTACCTCCGTGCATTCCAATTGGCTCTTTAATTTCTCCTTGCCCATCTACTTTATATTCTTGAGGAAGAACATGAATGATTTCCTCACCGGGGAGCATTACCAGCTTGTAAACTTGTTGGATTAACTGTTGAATATCATCTTCGTTAATAACTTCTTCAGGATTTTCACGAGTAATATAATCACTGTGCTGAATGCTTCTAATGTGCTGTCCAGCAATACCTACAACTACATCATTAATTTCTTGTTTTGAGTTTATAATAGCATCCTCAACTGCTTGCTGAATGGACTGAATAGTTTGTGTAATATTATTTACAACGCCTCTGTGCACACCAAGACTTTTAGATTTTCCCATCCCTAAAATTTCAACCTTATTGAACTCATTCTTTTTACCAACCAAAGCGACTATTTTGGTGGTACCAATATCGAGTCCAACAGAAATGTTTGTTTGTTCCATAATTTTATAATGTTGTTGCCACTACTTGATTTGAGTAGGTTAAATTTATTTTTTGATAATTTATTAAACTGTCCTGTATATTCTGAAAAGCACAAAAAACTTTAAGCTTTTCTATTTTTTCGTTTAAAGCATTTTCATTTCCAAAAATGATTTCAAAAGGGTAAGATTTTAATTTTAAATGATAAGACGCATCATCTAAATAAAGTGTCTTAAGTTCAGATTTCATAAATGTATCTTTTTTTAAACGTTCAATAAGAATTGCTACATTTATTATCGAAGCATCAATAGTGTCTGTTTTGAAAATAGGAAGTTGATTGTTGTCAACTTTTATAAATGGAAAAATAGCACCCGATGCATCTGCATAAAAGGAAGGAATTGAATTGATTTTTAAAGTTGGTATTCTTTCTCTTATTGAAACAGAAACCTGTCCTTTTGGCAAAACAAATACTTCCGCATTTTGAATTTCAGCAATTTGATTTAACTGTTTTTCAAGCATATTCAAATCTAAACTATCTTTCAGCTGAACAGACTTTCCTCTAAAGTTTTGTGTTAACAATTTATTAACCAAAATAGTGTCTAAAAAACGTGGAAAATGTGTGAATGAAATCTTAATCTCGTCAACAACTCTGACCATATTTTTTTGGTGTGAAAAAGAAACTATACTTACCAAAAAAAATAGCATCAAGACTAAAAAAACAATATCATTTTTTATTTTCATGCTGCTGTAAATTGTTTTTTTAACTTATCAACCTCTAATCCAATATCCCCAGCCCCTAAAAATGCAAATAGTCTTGCATTACTTATATCAATACTCTCTTTAATTGCTGATTTTTTAATTAATTTTTTATTAGAATGATTTAATTTATCTAATAAAACTTGAGAAGAAATTCCGGATATAGGTAATTCTCTAGCTGGATAAATATCTAGTAAAACAACCTCATCGAATTCACTTAAAACTAATGCAAATTCATTCATAAAATCTTGAGTTCTTGAAAATAAATGTGGTTGAAAAATAACACAATTTTTACGTTCAGGATAAAATCCTTTTAAAGTATTTAGCACATTCTCAATCTCTGTAGGGTGATGTGCATAATCATCAATAATAATTGCATCACCATACTTCATTAAATTCATTCTTCGTTGAACTCCCGGAAAAGTAGTTAATGCTTTTATTGAATTTTCAGGAAAAATACCTGCTTGATCCGCCATAGCAATAGCACAAAGTGCATTTGAGATATTATGTATCCCTAACTGGTTTAAATACACATTTTTATAAGTTCTTAAAGGAGTTATTATATTAAAATTATAACCAAATTTATTTTTAATAATATTTTCAACTCGATAATCTGCTGGAACATTAATCCCATAGGTAATTCCATTTACTGGAAGACCATATGCAACAACTAAAGTTTGACTCACCTGAGAAGAAAATTGTATAAATGCCTCTGAAAAGGAAGAGTCTGTTTCATATACATCTAAGTGATCTGGATCCATAGAGGTTATACAGGCGATAGCAGGATAAAGTTGTAAAAAAGAACGGTCATACTCATCAGCCTCTACAATCATAAAGTCATTCCCTTGCGTAATTAAATTAGATTTTTGATCTTTAAAAAAGCCTCCCATTATTGAAGTAAATACCTGACTATTTTCAGAGAATATGTGTGTCAAAAATGCAGAAGTAGTTGTTTTTCCATGGGTTCCTGCTATAGCTAAAGTCTTAATTTTGGAAGTTAATTCTGCTAAAAAATAAGCTCTTTTTCTAACATTATTTCCTTGAGCTAAAAAATATTTTAACTGCGGATGATCTCTAGAAATTGCAGCGGTGTAAACCACCTCAATATTCTTATCACATACTTCGGTTGGCAGAGCTTCAGGAGAAAGATCGTATATAACTTGAGCACCCTCTAAAATTAAATCATCAATTATCTGAGAAGGTGTTATATCGTATCCGAAAACACGATGGCCATTCATTAAACACAGTCTTGCTAAGGCAGACATTCCCATCCCTCCAATACCTATAAAATAATAGCTCTGCAAACTCTTATTATTCATAATAATTCCATTATTTCCTTCACAATTTCATTGGCAGAATAGGGTTTTGATAAAGCCTTTAAATTTTGTCCCATTTCTTTTTGAAGATTTTTATCTGTTGCTAGTTTTTTGAAGGTTATTTTAAACGACTCCGGAATATCACATTCCTCAACTAAAAAAGCGGCTTTTTCGTCAACCAATACCTGCGCATTATGAAATTGATGATTTGCGGTTACATTTGGAGAAGGAATTAATATTAATGGTTTTCCGACACAGCTTAATTCAGATAAACTACCAGCTCCAGCTCTTGAAATAATAATATCTGCTGCACTATATAATTTTTCCATTTCATACACAAAAGATTTTATAACCACCTCTGGACAACTGAGATTTTTATATTTATCAAAATAAATAGCTCCACACTGCCATAAAATCTGAAATTTATGTGTTTTAAAAAATAATAATTCATTTGCTACTAGTTCATTAATCCTTTTTGCTCCCAAACTCCCACCTATAACTACAAGCGTAGACTTCTGAGGGTCTAGTCCAAAAAAGCTTTTTGCAGCATTGGCTGAAATTCCTGAACTTAACATGTTAAAACGAATTGGATTACCCGTTAACCTTAGTTTATGAAGAGGAAAATAGTGTTCCATTTTTTCATAAGCTACACATATTCTATCTGCTTTATTACCTAATAAACGGTTAGCAATTCCAGGGAAAGAATTCTGTTCTTGGATTAAAGTTGGATAACCAAGCCATTGTGCGACTTGTAAAAGAGGCCAGCTTGCAAAACCTCCTGTTCCAATAACAGCATCAGGCTTAAATCTTAATAGAATAAACAATGATTGCAGAAGACTTGTGAGTACTTTAAATGGAAATAATAAATTTTGTAATGACAGGGAACGTTGAAGTCCACTGATCCATAATCCTTTTATTTTAAAGTCTGCTTTAGGAACTATTTTCATTTCCATTTTATCATTAGCCCCAACAAATAAAACATCTGTGTCTGGCCTTGTATTTTTAAATCCGCTTGCTATGGCAAGGGCAGGATAGATATGTCCACCCGTTCCACCACCCGAAAAAATGAGTTTAAATGCTTTCACTGAGAATACTTATTGGGTTATTGTTTTTTAACATTTCAGAACCTATATCCACCTGTAATTGTTCTTTTTTTGAGCTAACACTTAAAATAATTCCCATAGCAATACAAGTCATCCATGCAGAAGTACCCCCACTACTTATCATAGGTAAGTTTTGTCCTGTAACAGGAAGTACCTGAACTGTAACACCAATATTTATAAAAGCTTGAACTATGATGGGGAACCCTAAACCAATAACCAATAATGTTCCAAAAATACTTGATGCATTATAAGAAATGACAACAATCCTAAATAGTAATAAGAGATAAATAATAATCAATCCCACCCCACCAAAAAGTCCAAACTCTTCTACTATAATGGCATAGATAAAATCAGATGAACTTTGAGGTAAAAAATTTTTCATACGGCTTTTTCCAGCTCCAACTCCAAAAATTTTACCATTAACTATAGCTGTTTTTGCTCGCTCAACTTGATAATTTCCATCTGAACTTTTTCCATTACTAAAGTTTTCAATTCTATTTAACCATGTATCTACGCGATTGGGAAATACCTCCGGGAAAGCTTTAATTGTCAAGAAAAATAATACTACTCCCGCCAGACCTGTTCCACAAATTGTAAAAAGATATTTTAGTGGGTAACCAGCAACAAAAGAAACAATCAATACCATTAAAAACAGTAAAGCTGCTGTAGAAAGATTAGAAGGAAAAATTAATAATACTACACTAAATATCGGAAGCCAAAATTTAAGTAGAGACCTTTTAAAGGTTACTTCAGTTTTTTTATACTTAGAAAAGTAATATGAAGTATAAATCATAGTTACTAAAGAAGCTAAAGTAGATGTCTGAAAGCTCAATCCTATAATAGGAAGTCGAATCCATCTACTTGCATTTGCCCCTTCTATTTCAGTTCCTTGGCTAGCGGTATAAATCAATAAAATGATTACTACAGGGAGCATTAAAATTGAAATCCCTTTAAAATAAGTATAATGAATTTTGTGTGCTGAATACATCAAAATAAAGCCAATAATTAATATTATAAAATGTTTGAATAAATAGCCCCAAGGGGTACCCTTACCAACTACATGAGCAAGATTTGAACTTGCACTAAATACAGGTAAGAATGAAAAGATGGCCAACAAAGCCAAAATTCCCCACAATACCTTATCCCCTTTTAGTGAATGAATCATAATTTATAAATTTCTTACAGCATTTTTAAATTGATTACCGCGATCTTCATAATTATCAAACAAGTCATAACTAGCGCACGCTGGAGACAATAAAACAGTATCTTTCGAAGCTGCTATTTTGTGTGCAATTTTCACAGCTTCATTCATAGATAAAGTTTCCATAAAAATATCAGTGGTTCCCTCAAAGGTTTCTTTAAGTTTTTCATTATCAATCCCAATACAAATAATTGCCTTTGATTTTAATCTAATCATTGGAAGTAAAGCTTCGTAATCATTTCCTTTATCAACGCCTCCTACAATCCAAATCAAGGGAGTATCTATGCTATCCAGCGCAAAAAAAGTGGCATTAACATTTGTTGCTTTAGAATCATTAATATAACTAACTCTTTGAATTGTTAATACTTTCTCCATGCGATGTGGTGCCCCCTTAAAATGAGCAAGACTTTCTCTAATACTTTCTTTGCTAATATCCAATAAATTAGCAATGGTGGCTGCTGCCATAGCATTTAAAAGATTGTGCCTTCCTGATAATGAAAATTGTGCCGATTCAATCATTGTTTTTTTATTTTGTTTTTTAATTATAATTTGATCATTTTTGTGTGTAGTTCCTTCAGCTATATTGTCAAATCCAAAAGGGATTTTCTTAGCCACTACTTGATGATTTTGAATTACTTCTTTTAAGATCGGATCATCTGCATTAAAAAGAAAAAAATCATTAGAGGTTTGATTTTCAGTAATCCTTAGTTTAGCCTCTTTATATTTATTTAGGCTATAATTATATCGGTCTAAATGATCTGGTGTAATATTTGTTATTAAAGTAATATGTGGTGCAAAATCTTGAATACTGTCTAACTGAAAGCTGCTGATTTCCAAAACATAATAATCAAAATCAGCTTGAGCAACTTGCAACGCAAAACTTTTTCCAATATTACCAGCTATACCAACATTTAAACCAGCTTTTTTAAGGATTTCATAAGTCAATAAAGTTGTAGTTGTCTTACCATTGGTTCCTGTTATACCAATTAACGTTGCGGAAGTAAATTGAGAAGCAAATTCAATTTCTGAGATAATGGTACTGCCACTCTTTATTAATGTTTGGATTATCTGACTTCCTAATGAAATCCCCGGGCTTTTCACAACCAAACGTGTCCCTTTCATTTTTTCAATTGAATGGCCACCACCTTCCCAGCTTATGGATTCGTTCTCAAATAAAAATTGTAAATCTTTATTGATTTCATTACAGTCTGAAAGAAAGACATCAAAACCTTGTTTTTTCGCAAGTATAGCAGCTCCTACTCCACTTTCACCAGAACCTAAAATAACCAACTTTTCCTGATTCATTACCTTAGTTTAAGAGTTACAACTGTTAAAACTGCCAAGACAATTCCTATAATCCAAAAACGAGCTACTATTTTACTTTCATGAAAACCTTGTTTTTGAAAATGATGATGTAAAGGAGACATCAAAAAAATTCGATGACCTATTCCAGTTTTACTTCGTGTATACTTAAAATAACTAACCTGAATAATTACAGAAAGTGTCTCAATAAAAAATACACCACACAACAATGGCAACAATAATTCTTTTCGAACAATAATCGCTATAACTGAAATCACAGCACCAATAGCAAGACTACCTGTATCGCCCATGAAAACTTGAGCTGGAAAAGCATTATACCACAAAAACCCTATTAATGCCCCTAGAAAAGCTGCAATAAAAACAGAAATTTCTCCTACATTGGGTATGTACATAATGTTTAAATAAGATGCAAAATTCACATTACCAGAAACCCAGGCAAAGATACCCAAGGCAAAAACTATAATCGCAGACGTACCGGAAGCTAAACCATCTATTCCATCAGTCAAATTAGCGCCATTTGAAACAGCAGTAATGATAAAAATTACTGTGGGAATAAAAATTAGCCATGTATAACTTTCTGATTCAAATCCCAACCAATCAATTAAAGAATGGTAATCAAACTCATTGTTTTTTAATAAAGGAATTGTAGTTAACGTTGCACTTATATCTTGATTAACTATTCCATTTTCAATACCATTTAGATGGGGAACATTTGTTCTTACAGTAACACCCTCGTTAAAATACAACACACTACCAACAAAAATTCCTAATAAAACCTGGCCTATAACTTTAAATTTTCCTTTTAAACCATCTTTATTTTTTTTAAATATTTTAATATAGTCATCTATCCAACCAATAAGGCCCATCCAAACCATAGTTATCACTAATAGTAACACATAAATATTATCCAAACGTGCAAGTAAAAAGACAGGAATAATTGTACTAATCAAAATGATAATACCTCCCATAGTTGGGGTTCCTTCTTTTTCTTTTTGTCCAACTAAGCCCAAGTCACGAATGGATTCACCTATTTGCTGACTTCTTAAAAAGTTTATAATTTTTTTTCCAAAAATCAAAGAAAATCCCATAGATGTAATGATGGCGATTGATGCTCGAAATGATATGTACTGAAAGACACTAGCACCAGGAAACTGATATTGATTTTCTAATAATTCAAATAAATAATAGAGCATAATTAATCCTTGTTTAAAAATAATTTTTAGCTATTTCCAGATCACTGAAATGATTTCGCTTTCCTTTAATTTCCTGATACTGCTCATGACCTTTACCAGCAATAAGAACAATATCTCCCGGTTTTGCCAATTGTCCAGCCATTATAATGGCCTCTTCACGAAGAATGACCTTGATTGTTTTTTTATAATGTTCTGGAGGCACCCCTTTAATCATATCTTCAATAATAATTGCTGGATCTTCATCTCGAGGATTATCAGAAGTGAAAATCACTTTATCACTCAATAAAACTGCTTTTTCTCCCATCATAGGTCGTTTTTCTTGATCACGATTTCCTCCACATCCAACCACAGTTATTAAATTTTCATTTCGTGTCCTTATTATATTTATAGTACTTAAAACATTAAACAATGCATCTGGTGTGTGGGCATAATCAATTACTACTGTTATGTTATTCTCTGATTGAAAAACATAAAATCTTCCTTCAACATTCTTCAATTCACTTATTCCTTTCAGAATAGATAAACTAGACAGTCCTAATAAATCTGCTGCAGCATAAACTGATAATAAATTTTGAGCATTAAAATTTCCAACTAAAGTTGTCCAGACTTCAAAAGATTGAATTTTCAAGAGCATACCCGTAAAATCGCATTCTAATGTTTGTGCTTTGAAATCAGCATGTTGTTTTATTGCATATGTATATTTTTTAGCAACTGAATTTTGAAGCATGTATTTACCATTTTTATCATCTAAATTGACTAGTGCAAAAGCTGTCTTTGGTAAAGAATCAAAAAATAATTTCTTAACATCACGGTAAGTTTTAAAATTCTGGTGGTAATCTAAATGATCATGGCTTAGGTTTGAAAAAATACCCCCAGAAAAAACAAGACCTTTAATTCTATTCTGATCAATCCCGTGAGATGATACTTCCATAAAACAATGAGAAACTCCCGCATCCAGCATTTTATGTAAATATTTATTTAAAGTAACCGCATCTGGAGTTGTATGATAATTTTCAAACTTTTTATATCCATAAGCTATTTTTACAGTTGACAATAATCCTGTCATGAAACCTTCTCTCAAAAACAATTCATAGAGCAGGGTTGCAATTGTTGTTTTTCCATTAGTGCCCGTTACTCCAACTAAAATCATCTTTTCTGAAGGATTATCATAAAAATTTGATGCAATTGTGCCTAAGGCTTCAGATGAGTTTAATACTAAAACATATACGATCCCATCTACAAGAACAATTGGAAATTCTTCGCATACAATTGTTTTAGCACCATTATCTATTGCTTGAGAAATAAAATCGTGGCCATCTAATAGCTCTCCTTTTTGAGCAACATATAAAGAATCCAATTTTACATCTCGACTATCAAAATAAATACCACTCACGGTATTAGAAGTTGTTCCCAAAACACCCTCTACAGAAACCTTATATAATATATCCTTGATTGTCTTCATGATAATTCTAAAATTATCATTTGTGAAATACCTACTTTAATTCCAGGATCTATTGATTGCCTTTTCACATTTCCTTCACCTTTTAAAATTATCTTAAATCCAATTGCCTCTAATAATAGTTTTGCATCTCCCTTTGACATTCCAACTACATTTGGAATTGTATCATTTTTAAAATTATTTTCTAGCTTTTTTAAATCCGAATGCTTAATGGTTACTTTGATTGGAATATCATTATATATTTTTTTTGCAATTTTTTTGAAGACTGGTGCAGCAACAATTGCACCATAATATCCTTTTGACTTATTAGGCCTATGAATAACAACGATACAGGAATATTTAGGTTTTTTTGCAGGAAAATAACCTACAAAACTTGCGATATATTCCATTTTATCTGTGGTGTAGTCTAACTGACAAGTTCCTGTTTTACCTGCCATACTTATCATCGGGTCTTTAATTCGGTGAGCTGTACCCCACTTCTTATCAACTACATTAAACATCATGTCTTGAACTTTAGTTAAAGTCTCTGAAGAACAAATGGAGGGGTTCAGAATTTGCTTTGAAAATACTTTTGTGGGCATATTTCCAAAATTGCTTATCTCATTTATAAATCTTGGTTTAACCATTTCCCCTCCATTAGCAATAGCATTGTAAAAGGTTAGCGTTTGTAAAGGCGTTAGACTAATTCCATAACCATAAGCCATCCAGGGCAAATCCAAACCATCCCAATCAGCATCAGATGGATATGGTATTTTTGGTAAACCTTCTCCAGTAATTGGTAATCCTAAAGGCTTATTTAAACCCATATTATACAAACGATCTACAAACTGCTTTGGAGTTGATTTATAATGATCATAAACAATCTTAACTAGACCTACATTTGAAGAAACCTCAAATGCTCTTGCAGCACTTATAGTTCCATGACCACCTCGTTTAGAATCTGTAACCTTATACTTTCCGAAAAAAGTCATTTTACCATTACCTGTTTCTATAGGTGTATCTGCATCAATTACCTTATCCTCTAAAGCTGCAATCATCCCCATAAGCTTAAATGTGGATCCTGGCTCATGCGATTCTCCAACTGCATAATTTAATTTTTCGAAATACTTTCCCTCTTGAGTTCTTCCTAAATTTGCAATTGCCTTTATAGCACCTGTTTCAACTTCCATTACCACAACCGTTCCATGTTCAGCTTCAAATTGCTCAAGCTGTGTTAATAAGGCATTGTGTGCGACATCTTGAATGTTTACGTCTAGAGTAGTATGCAGATCATAACCTTCTGTAGGTTCTTTTTCATTAGAATCACTAATAGGTTTCCACTGACCATTAGCGATTTTTTGCTTCAAACGTAAGCCCGAGTTGCCTCTTAAATATTGTGAGAAAGCACCTTCTAAACCAACTGTTATAAACTTTCCGTTTTTATCTTTTTTCTCATAGCCAATAGTGCGTTCCGCTATTTTCCCTAATGGATGTTCTCTAACAATTTGCTGCTCAGCAATGAGTCCTCCACGGTAGGAACTTTTATTGAAAATAGGAAAGGTTTTGTAGCGAATATATTCCGAATAAGAAAGGTTTTTAGCAACTAACCAATATCTATTTTTATTAAATCTTACCTTTTCAATCGTTTTAAGAATCTCATCAGAACTCCTGTCCATAATAAGCTCCAAAGAATCTGCTAATACTTTTTTATTGAGGTTGAAAACTGTTTCCGATGGCACAATAGCATCCCAATGTAATTCATATCTTGGTATTGAAGTTGCTAAAATACTTCCATCTGCTGAATAAATATCCCCCCTGCTTGGCTCTAAAACAATATTCTTTATAATGGTCCCTGACCCAACATTCACTCCCTCTTCACCTATATAAAACTGGATATATATAAGTTTTCCAATAAGCACAAATGCGAAGAGTGTTAATCCCACTACCAATGAGTAAAACCTTAACAGAACAGATGAATTTGAAATCTCTTTATTCATCTTCAAATATTATTTTAATGGGAGGAGTACTTGCTGGGCCTATTCCCCTAGTGGATAAAATTTGTGTTATAAAAGTTTCTTTTCTTAGGATTAGAAGTGTTTTTTTTCCTTTAATAAAATCACTCTTAAGTAATCTAATTTCAGAATTAAGATCTGCTATTTTGAAAATTTTACGGTCAGCACTGTGTCCGCTAGAAATCATAATAATTGCTAATACAGAAACAAACAAAATCATCCTCCAATTCCTAAAAGCATCTTCTTTAATAAGGAATTCTATATTTAATATGGAACGGATTCTATTCATAGCTTCTCTGCAATTCTTAATTTTGCACTTCGTGCTCTTCCATTTACTTTAATCTCTTCTTTTTGTGGCACTATTAACTTTCCGATTTTAGCTAATGGCTTTACCGGATTTCCGTAAAAATCTTTCTTTAAATCTCCTTCAAAACTTCCTGTTTGAAAAAATCTTTTCACTAAACGATCTTCTAAAGAATGATATGAAATACAAACCAATCGACCGCCTTTAGCCAGAGCTGTTGTTGCTTGTATTAAAAAAGATTTTAATACTTCAAGCTCATCATTTACCTCAATTCGTAGGGCCTGAAAAATTTGCGCAAAAATTTTATTTTCAATACGTCTAGGTACTAAAGGCCGTAATAGATCAATTAAATCCATAGAAGATTCGATTGCTCTTTCTTCTCTTCCATCGATAATTTTAGCGGCTATTGCTTTTGAATTTTTTAATTCACCGTATGCATAAAATAAGGCTCTTAAGTCTTCTTCAGAGTACTTGTTTATGACTTCAAATGCATCTAAAGGTTGTGATTGATTCATTCGCATATCCAAACGAGCATCTAGTCGAATTGAAAAACCTCGTTCACGAGTATCAAACTGATGAGAAGAAACCCCAAAATCTGCTAAAATTCCCTCAACAGGAATTACTTTATGATATTTTAAATATTGTGAGAGATTACTGAAATTAGAATGAATTAAATCAAAACGAGAGTCTACCAGCGCATTTTTAAAAGCATCAATATCTTGATCAAAACCAAGGAGTCTTCCACCAACATCCAAACAATTAAGTATTGCTTTAGAATGGCCTCCGCCGCCGAAAGTTACATCAACATAGGTTCCGTTGGGAATAATATTTAGCCCCTCAACAGATGCCTCGAGGAGAACTGGGTTATGATATTGAGTCATCATCTTTGTCTCCCATAACTTCTTCAGCCAAGGCTCCAAAATCAAGAGCCGCCTCATCTATCGCTATTTCATAAAGCGACTTATCCCATATTTCAAGGATATTAACCGTGGAAGAAACTACCACATCTTTTACTATTTTAGAATGAAGAACAAGATCTTTTGGTATCAAAAGACGTCCAGATATATCCATCTCAACAGTCTTTACACCAGCTGTAAATCGCCTGATAAAGTCATTATTTTTTTTGTTGAATCTATTTAAACTATTTATCTTTTCCATTAATCTCAACCATTCCTTAATAGGGTACAATTCTAAACAGGGATTAAATACCGCTCGCTTTAAAACAAAACCACCAGAAGTAACTGCTGCCAATTGCTTTTTAATAGCAATAGGTAGCATGATGCGTCCTTTGGCATCTGCTTTACATTCGTATGTTCCAATTAAGTGCTGCAAGTATGGTGTAATTATCTATAATTCAAATATAAAATATAATTACCACTAATTACCACTAATTACCACATTGTTAATAAGTTTTGATGTTCATTATAAGCAACCATTAAAAATAGCACCTAAATAAAAGTTTATCCCTAATGTTGAAATGTTTATATTTACTGCTTGAATATTGCTCATTTTAAATATGGATAATAAGATTGTTGAAGAAAAAGAGTTTAACTATATAGAGTCTGGAGAGGGACAACCGATTGTCATTCTTCATGGTCTAATGGGTGGATTAAGTAACTTTAAGGGAGTTTTAGAATACTTTCCTCCTAAAGGATATAAGGTGATTATTCCTGAATTGCCTGTCTACAGTTTGGCTATAGTAAATACTTCTGTAAAAGCATTATCTGAATTTCTTCACGGGTTTATTAAATACAAAGGACTGAAAGATGTGATTCTTTTAGGAAACTCTTTGGGAGGTCATGTTAGTTTATTGTTTGCCAGAGATTATCCTGAATCAGTAAAAGGATTAGTTCTCACTGGGAGTTCCGGGCTTTATGAAAACAATATGGGAGATGGATATCCGAAGAGAGGTAACTATGACTACATTAAAGAGAAAAGTCAAGCAGTTTTTTATGATCCAAAAGTAGCAACAAAAGAAATTGTAGATGAAGTTTTTGAAGCAGTTAATGATCGAAACAAATTAATACGCACCCTAGCATTAGCCAAAAGTGCCATTCGCCACAATATGGCAAGTGAATTACCTAGTATGCTAACCCCTACTGCAATAATATGGGGAGCCCAGGATAGTGTAACACCTCCAAATGTAGCAACAGAATTTGATAGACTAATGCCAAATTCAACCTTGTATTGGATTGATCATTGTGGGCACGCTCCAATGATGGAACACCCCATTCAATTCAATAAAGTGTTAAGTCAATGGCTAGTTAATTCAAATTTCTAAAAAAAATAATGCAGGTTCATTCCGCAACTTTTATAATAAGTAATACTGATGTTTCAAAGTGTCCTAACACTGCTATTCCAGAATACGCATTTATTGGGAGATCCAATGTGGGTAAATCTTCATTACTAAACACTATTTGTAATAAAAAAAATCTAGCAAAAACATCTTCTAGACCAGGAAAGACTCAACTCATTAATCACTTTCTGATCAACAAAAATTGGCATTTAGTAGATTTACCAGGCTTTGGATATGCTAGAGTATCGAAAACGAATAAAAAAAAATTTCAAAAATTCATAACTAATTACTTTAAACAAAGAAACCAATTAGTTAGTGCTTTTTTACTTATTGACATTCGCCATGAACCACAGCCCATTGACTTAAATTTTATGCAGTGGCTTGGAGAAAATTACATTCCGTTTTCAATTGTTTTTACTAAAGCAGACAAACTTAAACCAGCTGCTAGAGAACGAAACATTAATAACTATACTAATAAAATGTTAGAAACTCAGTGGGAAGAATTACCTCCCATATTTATAACCTCATCTTTGCACAAAACAGGAAGTGAAGAAATTCTAACATATATAAATTTGTTAAATAAAGATTTTACTGAAACCAATCCTCTTTAGTCATTTTTTAATTCTAACTTTTCAGCAAAATAATCACAAAAATCTTTCATTGTTGCGGTCATTTTTTCGTCTTTTGTCGCCTCATAAAAAGTGTCACTTAAAGAAACTAATGTTTGATGAAAAAAAAGCTGCATTTGATCCACAGGCATGTCTTTTACCCAAAGGTCCATCTTAAGTGTTTCTTGTGCTTCCGAATCCCAAAAAGACAAAAGCATAGCCTTAGTTTCTTGACTTGAAATTCCACCGTCTTCAGCAGTCCAATTCATGTGTTCTGGGATATTATTTTCATCTAAACTAACTTCAATCTTAATTTCAGTATTCTTTTTAATAGCCATTAGCGCTTTGGTTTATATTTTGAAAAATTAAATAATTTTTGTGCAGACATTTTTAATAACTCATCAAGGGGTGTCTCTGGAAATTGAGTCATATAACTATTTACAATTTGCCACCCCAACCAAGAGCCAATTCTTCCGGGTGTTTCATTATCAAGCTGTAAATAAAACTTGGAAAAAGGTGCAGGATCAATAAACCTATGCACCCATTCTAACTGTGTTTGATATAAAACTTGTTTTTCAATAAAATATTGCCAAACATACTTTTCATTCTCTAAAGCCCAATTAAACTCTTTTTTAGTGTATGCTATTCTGTCTTCTATAGGCACATGAGGAATTAAAAGATCATGCAAATACAACTTTTTACCCTCATAAATCATACGAGCTAAAAAAGTACGATCCTCAACCGGTGGAATAATAAACGTTCCAAATTTATCTGCAATTTGTACTATAATATATTTTGGATCTAACTCTTTCCTTATATAACTAGGTATACCGTCATACAAAGGGTTTTCTGAACCCAAAAAAGTGTCTAGAGAAATCAATAATAAACTATCAGAATACACTGTTTTAATCTGATAATCAACATTGTTCGTGAGGGTTATTACTCGAGGCGTTTTGATAAAAGGAAAATGGTATTTAATGTGTTTGAAAAGATGGTTCACATCTCTTTCAAGGGGTTCAATGTTATTAAAGGTTGTATTTACTTCACTTTGCAAAAGTAACTGAAGACTATCTTTTTGACGACTAATCCAAACACTATCCGAAAACTGTTTTGGAAATAAAAAAGGATATTTATTTTTGAGCTCAGGAATAACCTTAGAGGGCTGATTATAGAATTTTAAATCAAAACGATCAAAAGAGATGGAAACAGATATTGATTCTACATCAGATTCATTAGTGAATTCTTCTTGACAGGCATTGAAAAACAAAAAGATTAATAAAATATGAGATGTTCTTTGAAAAATTCCAAAAAAACAAATAAGTCTATGCTTAAGATTTTTATTCATACCAACAAATACTTTATTTTTAAGCAAATTTAATTGCTATAAATGATTTAATGATGAAATCTCCTGAAAAAGTAGCACAACATATTATCAAGTGGCTTTCAACCTATGCTGAAAATGCAAGTATCAATGGATTTGTGGTTGGAATATCTGGCGGAATAGACTCAGCTGTTACTTCTACTCTTTGTGCAAAAACAAAAAAAAAGGTCCTTTGTATAGAAATGCCAATTAAACAAGAGTCTGGACAAGCTTCAAGAGCCCAAAATCATATTAAATGGTTAGAAGCTAATTTTGAAAATGTCTCTTCTATCACCTTCTGTTTGGATTCAGTTTTTGATTCTTTCATACAATTGACTCCTGAAACCAATAATAAAAAAAATCAATTTTTAAGTTTAGCGAATACTAGAGCTCGTTTTCGAATGGCAAGCCTCTACTATTTTGCTGCATTAAATGGCTACTTAGTTACTGGAACTGGTAACAAAGTAGAAGACTTTGGCGTAGGGTTTTATACCAAATATGGAGATGGTGGAGTAGACATCAGTCCAATTGCTGACTTAATGAAAACAGAAGTTTTTCAACTTGCCGGCCATCTAAAAATTATTGAGTCTATTCAAAAAGCCGCCCCTACTGATGGGCTTTGGGAAGATGATAGAACAGATGAAGATCAGCTTGGAGCAACATATCCCGAGTTAGAATGGGCAATGAATGCAGTTAAACACAAAGTTTCTCCAAATAATTTTACAGAACGACAAAAAATTGTTTTTAAAATCTACCTCGATCACCATTCACAAAATCAACATAAAATGAATCCTATACCTGTTTGTGAAATACCTGATGAATTTTTATGAATAAATTATTTATCTAAATAGTAATTTAAATTCTGATCTAATAATGTTCGAAATTTACACATTAGTTCGACTTGCTTTTTAAGATGTTGAACGTATTTTTTTTTAATGAAAAAAACATGAAAAATATTATCATTATTTAAAAACAACTTAAAAATATTTTTTCAAGAAAACCTTAAACAATAAAATCAATTAACTAATTCCATATTTCATTCAGATCTTTAAAGTACTCGATTGAGCTTTCTAGAAAGCACTTTTTTTAAATTCTGATATTGGATTACCTCTTCTAAAAATGAAATATCTTCTTCAGTGGCATCTTCTTTTTTAGCATCATCCATTAAACTTTGTATTTTCTGATCAATTAAATGCCTCCTGAAAGTTAATATGGTTTCGCTGACTAATTGTCCTACCGCACTTTTTCGGTCTTTAACAAAGATGTTTTTCTTTTCCCAATCATGTAATTGATGGACTTCATCCTCAAATAAAATATCACTAAGAATTTTACCCAAATCTGGATTCTCTTGTTGTATTATTTTCTCTGGTTTCGCATCTCTTTCTAATTGAAAATGTTGAATAAGCTGTTTGTATAAAATTTGAAATTCTGGCTGAATTAATTCCACTTCATCTTGTTGCAAATCAAGAAATATCTTTTCGTGTACTTTAGAATGAACTATTTTAGGCTCTTCAATTATATTACCCTCTTCGTCATAGCTAACATAGAGATCATCAAAATCTGCTTCTTGATTTCCATATTGCAATAGTATACTAATAATTTTTTTTTCTAAAACAAGTAAGGGATTTTCCTGCTTATCTTGAACAGGTGTTTTTTGAATCAAGCCTTCATTTAATCCCTTATTTTGAGTGTAGATAATTGTGGGAGGCTTTTTCTTATTCTGCTCTTGTGCTAAAGCATTAAATAATACTGTTTCTGAAACGTCCATTAAACTTGCACATTGTTTCAAATAAATTTCCTGTTGAATTGCATCTGGTATTTTTGAAATACTTTTCACAATCTCTCTAATAGTATTTGCTTTTTTAACAGGATCATTACCTGATTCTTGAAGAAGTAAATCAGTTTTAAATTGAATAAAATCTCTTGCTGATTCTTTCAAGTATTTACTTATTTCTTCTTTCGTATGACTTTTCGAAAAACTATCGGGATCTTCTCCTTCCGGAAATGAACACACCCTTACATTCATTCCTTGTTCCAAGATCAAATCAATACCTCTTATTGCAGCACGAAGTCCGGCTGAATCGCCGTCAAATAAAACAACAATATTAGGAGTAAGTCGTCTAACTAGTCTAATCTGATCAGGTGTTAAAGCTGTTCCAGAAGAAGAAACGACATTTTCAATTCCCTGCTGAAACATCTGAATTACATCTGTATAACCCTCAACTAAATAACAAATATCTTCCTTAGCAATTGCTTTTTTTGCCTCAAACATACCATACAAAACCTTACTTTTATGATACACTTCACTTTCTGGAGAATTAATATATTTTGCGGTTTTTAAGGTGGCAGACAAAATACGGCCTCCAAAACCTTGTATTCTACCAGCCATACTCCGAATCGGAAATATTACTCTTCCTCGAAAACGATCAACAGCACCTCTTTCATTCTTTATTATTAAGCCTGTCTCTACAATATAGTTTTCTGCGTAACCTGCCTTAGTTGCTTTTTTATAAAATCGATCTCTTTGTTCCGAAGCGTATCCCAGACTAAACAAACGGATGATTTCATCAGTAAACCCGCGCTCTCTAAAGTAACTAAGGCCTATCGCTTTTCCTTCCGAAAACTCCCACAAATCTTGGGTAAAACTTTCTTGGGCGAATTGGTTAACTAAGTAAAGGCTTTCTCTAGCATTTGCTTTTTCTTTTTCCTCATGAGACTGTTCAGTTTCTTCAATCTCAATATTGTATTTATTAGCTAAAAAACGAATTGCCTCAGGGTAAGTGAAGTGCTCATGCTCCATCAGAAAGGCAACTACATTACCACCCTTTCCACTACTGAAATCTTTCCAAATTTGTTTTACGGGAGAGACCATAAAACTTGGTGTTCTTTCTTGGGAGAAAGGGCTTAATCCTTTAAAATTTGAGCCTGATTTTTTTAAAACAACAAAATCTCCAATTACCTCCTCAACTCTAGCGGCTTCATATACTTGGTCAATTGTGTTTCTTGTGATCAAAGGTCAGTATTTTGATGAATTTATAATTTTTTATGTAAATGAAAAATATCAATAGATTTATATTTTCCTTTCGATAACGTAATTTAACATTAATTCTAGAGCATCACGATATTGATTTTTAGGAAATTCAAATAACAATTCTAATGCTTCTTTTCTATAGGCTTGCATTTTACTAATCGCAAAGTCAAAACCTCCTTTTTCTTTAACAAGCACTATAAGTTGTAGAATCTTTCTTTTGTCTTTATTGTGGTTTTTTATAATATTGATCATTGCCCTTTTTTCAGTTTTCGATACCACACTTAGAGTATAAATCAAAGGAAGTGTCATCTTCTGGTCTTTTATATCAATACCTGTCGGTTTTCCTATTTTTTGCTCACTATAATCGAAAAGATCATCTTTAATTTGAAAAGCCATCCCTAAAATCTCTCCAAATCGATGCATTTTTTTGACCTCCTTTGGAGGTGCATCAATGGCTTGGGCACCAATAGCACAACAAGCTGCTAATAAGGTTGCTGTTTTTTGACGAATAATTTCATAGTAAACCTTTTCGGTAATGTCAAGGTTTCGCGCTTTTTCTATTTGAAGCAACTCCCCTTGACTCATTTCACGAACAGCTACTGAAATGATTTTTAATAAATCGAAATCCTCATTTTCAATTGACAACAATAATCCTTTAGAAAGTAAATAATCTCCTACTAAAACTGCAATTTTATTTTTCCAAAGCGCATTAATTGAAAAAAAACCTCTACGCTTATTACTGTCGTCAACTACATCATCATGAACAAGTGTTGCTGTGTGTATAAGTTCAATTACCGCAGCACCCCTGTAAGTTCTTTCATTAACCTTTCCTTCACCCAAAAGTTTGGCTACCAAAAAAACAAACATTGGACGCATTTGTTTTCCTTTTCTATTTACTATAAAGTGAGTAATTCTATTGAGTAATGCAACATTTGAATACATTGATTGAGTAAACTTTTCTTCGAAAAGCTCCATTTCCTGATAAATAGGTTCTTTAATTCGTTCAACGACTTTCATATGTATAGTAAATATATCAAATAAGTAGTAATCTTTGATCTCAGGTTACAGTTCCTTTTATATCTAATTTATTGGCTAATTGACCACATGCTGCATCAATATCTAAACCTCTTGAACGACGATAGGTTACTTTAACCCTAGCTCTTGTTAAGGCAGTTATATAATCATCAATAACTGATTGTTGAGCTTGTTTCATTAATGAGCCATCAATTGTATTGTATTGTATAATATTAACCTTTGAGGGAATGCGGTTACATAAAGCTACCAAAGCTTGAATGTCCTCTTTTTGATCATTAATTCCTTCCCAAACTATGTATTCAAAAGTTATTTTCTTCTTACTGTATTCGTTCCAATAAACTAATGAGTCAATTAAATCTTTTAAATCAAACTTTTGCGCAAAAGGCATGATTTTTTCACGCACTTCCTGTCGAGCACTATGTAATGAAACTGCCAACCGAAACTTCACATTGTCATCTGCCATTTTCTTTATCATCTTAGGAATTCCCGAAGTAGAGAGCGTAATTCTTCGTGGAGACATTGCTAGACCTTCTGGATGTGTTATTTTATCTATTGCTGCAATTACATTTTTATAATTCATTAGAGGCTCTCCCATTCCCATAAATACAATATTAGAAAGTGGTCGGTTGTGATATAATTTACTTTGGTGATCTATTGCCACAACTTGATCATAAATCTCATCTGCATTTAAATTTCGCATTCTCTTTAATGCAGCTGTAGCGCAAAAAACACAGTCTAAACTACATCCTACTTGAGATGAAACACAGGCTGTTGTCCTAGAAGCAGTCGGAATTAATACAGATTCAACAACTAATTGATCATGAAGTTTTACAGCATTTTTAATAGTTCCATCTGAACTGCGTTGCTGAGTGTCAATATTAATATGTTTAATTTCAAAATATGTTTTTAAAATATTCCTGTGTTCCAAAGACAAATTAGTCATTAAATCAAAGTTATGTACTCCTTTTTGCCATAACCACTGATAAACTTGCCCTCCCTTAAAAGAAGGAGCTCCATGGCTTGCAAAAAAGTCTTGTAAGGCCTCTTTATTTAGTAATCTAATATCTTTTTTATTGATTTCTTCCAAAATTTATTTATAAAAAAAACAGTAATACTACGGTTTTTATTTTTATTAAATAACCAACATTGCATCACCATAGGAGTAAAAATTATATTTCTCCTTAATAGCTACCTTATACGCATGTTTTATAAAATCAGGGTCTGCAAAAGCAGAAACCATCATCAGTAATGTTGATTTTGGAGTATGAAAATTAGTAATCATACAGTTTGCAATTGAAAAATCATAAGGAGGGAAAATAAATTTATGAGTCCATCCATCATATTCATTTAATAATCCCGAAGAAGACACAGAACTTTCTAAACCTCGCATTACGGTTGTTCCAACTGCACATATTTTTCTGCGTTCTGCAATCGCTTTATTAACTTTTGCAGCAGCAATAGTATCAATAATCAATTCTTCCGAATCCATTTTATGCTTTGATAAATCTTCAACCTCGACTGGACTAAAAGTTCCTAACCCAATATGTAATGTTAACTCTGCAATATTAACACCCTTTATCTCCAATCGCTTTAAGAGATGTTTTGAAAAATGAAGCCCTGCAGTTGGTGCAGCTACCGCACCTTCGTGTTTAGCATAAATCGTTTGATAACGTTCACGATCTTGATCCTCTATAGGTCTATTAATATATTTAGGAAGTGGAGTTTGTCCAAGCTCCTTGAGCTTTGTTCTAAATTCAGTATAGTCTCCATCATAAAGGAAACGAAGGGTTCTGCCTCTTGAAGTGGTATTATCGATTACTTCAGCAACTAAACTTTCATCTTCACCAAAATACAATTTATTACCAATTCGGATTTTACGAGCTGGGTCAACCAAGACATCCCAAAGGCGTTGTTCCTGATTTAACTCACGTAATAAAAACACTTCTATTCGAGCACCTGTTTTTTCTTTGTTTCCAAAAAGACGAGCAGGAAAAACTTTTGTGTTATTTAAGGCCATTACATCACCTTCATCAAAATAGTTAATAACATCTTTAAAAGCATGGTGCTCTAGGGTTTCTTCTTTACGGTTTAGGACCATTAATCTAGATTCATCACGATCTTGGGCAGGTCGTTGAGCTAGTAATTCGCTAGGAAGTTCAAATTGAAAATGAGAAAGTTTCACAGATTAAAATTTTATGATTAATACAAATTAATTTACAAACATGAAGATGAAATTATCAATTCATGTTTTGAGGGAAATTTAATCTAAAGCTTACTTAGATTAAATTAAATATCCTTGGTTTGCAAATATAACATCTCAACATAGGCGTTGTCAAGTAAAAACGTATTTATCTCTATTTAATTTTAAAATTAAGCTTTCTCAAATCATTCCAGAAGTCAGGATAAGATTTGGAAACTACTGAGGACTCTTCAATTTTTAGAGGAATTTTTAATGCCAAAGGAGCAAAGGCCATTGCCATTCTGTGATCATTATAAGTTGAAATAGAGCAATTTTCTATAAAATTTGTGTCAGGTGATAGATGTAAGCTCTCATTGGTAACTTTAATTGTTGCCCCTAACTTAGTTAGCTCAACCTTAAGTGCTTCTAGTCGGTCTGTTTCTTTAATTTTAAGTGTGTGTAAACCCACTAAATCACATCCAACACCAAGTCCATAACAACTCACCGCAATAGTTTGAGCAATATCAGGTGTTTTTGTAAGATCCAATTGAATTGAATTTGGAAGGGGCTTATTCTCTTTTTTTAGGTGTAAGGTATCTTCTTCAAAACGTGAAGAAACTCCTAACTGCTCATATATGTCTATTAGAACTATATCACCTTGTAAACTAGATTTTTTAAAACTCATTAAACTTATTTTAGCCTTTTTGGCAAGCGCTACGATGCTAAAAAAATATGAAGCAGAACTCCAATCTGACTCTACTACTTGATTTATTCTTTTAATTTTTTTTACTGAACCAACCCAAATCAGCTGATCTTTAAAACTGGTGGTAATTCCTAAGTTATTTAACAATTTTAAGGTCATTTTTATATAGGGTATTGAAGTGATTTTTCCAACCAAATTTAATTTGAGCCCTTTCTCTAAAACAGGTCCCAATAGAAGTAAGGCAGATATATACTGACTACTTATATGAGCGGGTAATGATATGGTCCCCCCTAAAAGTTTTTTGCCTTTAATTCTAATGGGAGGAAACCCTTCTGCTTTTTCATAGACTATTGAGGCGCCAATCGAACGAAGTGCATCTACCAATATTTTAATAGGTCGTTCTTGCATTCTAGTAGAGCCGGTAAGCACAACTTCATGACCTTCTAGGTGGGAAAAATATGCTGTTAAAAAACGCATTGCTGTTCCTGCATGGTGAACATCTACCACTTGTGAGGTAGACTCAAGCGCCTCTTGCATTATCTTACTATCATCAGAATTAGATATATTCTCTAATTGAAAGCCTTTAAACAAAGCTTGCAACAATAGTAATCGGTTTGTCTCACTTTTGGAACCAGTTATACGCAAAGAGCCTTCACACCATCCCGATAGATGATCTATTTTAATATTCATTAAGTGTTACGGTTTTAGTTTAGGATTGCTGTGATGTCGTTCATGATCTCTTGAAGCTTTTTTAACTAACTTTTTTTCAAAAGAAGCTTGTAAATCAACACCTGTTTGATTTGCCAAGCAAACAGCTACAAATATAACATCAGCTAATTCTTCGCCTAAATCTTTATTTTTATCACTTTCTTTTTCAGATTGCTCACCATAACGTCTTGCTATAATTCGGGCAACTTCCCCTACTTCTTCAGACAACTGAGCCATGTTAGTCAATTCATCAAAATAACGAACACCGTGGTTATTAATCCAATTATCAACTGATTGCTGTAATATTTTTAAATCCATAATCAAAAATAACTATAAATGTTGATTATAGCCTTATCGATTAATTCCAGCGTTTTTCAAAACAATGCTTTTAACTCAGCAAGAGAATAAACAATTGGACATTTCGCATGAACCTCTTCATTATGTGAATTAAAATGAATTGCTTGCATACCCTGATTCAAAGCACCTAAAATATCTGCCTCAAAACTGTCTCCAATCATTATAGAGGCTTCTGCAGTTGTATTAACAGTTTTTAATGATTGAATAAATATTTCTGGATGAGGCTTTTTGAAACCAACTTTTTCTGCTGTAAAAACAAATTCAAAAAAAGATTTAATTCCAGAATTCTCAATTTTAAACTGCTGAACCTTATCAAATCCATTGGTAATAATATGTAATTTAAACCTACTTTTTAATGCTTCTAAAAGCTCTATTGCACCCTCAAACAAATGAGGAAAAGTAGATAAATATGTAATGTATTGCTCTGAAATCTTGTCTATAAGACCTATGGAGGCAGAATAATTCAGCTTTTCAAAAGTCTTATTTAGCCTGTTAAAACGCAAGTCCTCCTGAGTTATTTTATTTTCTCGATATAATTTCCATTGAGCATGATTAATAGGGTTGTAGAATTTCAGGAAAACATCTAATGAAAAAGGAAAGTTTAATTCTATAAATATTTCATTAAAGGCAAGTCCTGAGTTCTTTTCAAAATCCCAAAGTGTGTGGTCTAGATCAAAAAAAATATCTGTTACCGAATGAGTATTTATCATTTAATATAGTTTTTAAATTCCTGAAGCCAACTTATATTTTCGCCGTTCGGACTGAAAAATCCATTTGATATTACAATTGTAAGAGAGCTGGAAGATAGGGGTAATTTCTCATAAATATCCTTCAACAATTGAAAGGCTTTTTCAGGAGACATTTTTTTCAATCCCTTTTCAGTAGTTACTATTGGATTGATTTTTAAGGGTAATTGAAATTCACTAGATAAGCTATAAAAATAAAATGGAGTAGCTGTGCCAGCTCTAAAACCAAATGTTTTTTGATACCCCATACTATAATCCGAATTAAACTCTTGAACTACTAAACTTTCGTATACAGTATTCAAATTCTGGATTTCATTACTCATTCTTATGTCCGAAAGTGGTCTATGCGTCAGTGATTCAAAATTATCTTTTTCGAATCCTAAAAACTCGCTTGCTTTTAATTGAGATTTAACCGAAACTAAAAGTCCAAGAGAAAACAAATCACTCATTGTTTTAATTATCTTTTGATAGCTTAAATTAAAAATTGAAACCGTAGATTGATAGGGTGAACTTTCCGAAAATAAAAAAAATATTTTTGGTGAAACTGCACTAGATTTAAAAAAAGATTTCCAAGTTTGAAAAGTATTAAAAGGGTCTTCTTTTATTCGAAATAAAACTGCTAATTGCTCAAAAAGGTGGAGTAAATTAAATGCCCACAAGGATTTAAAAAAATCACTTAAAGAAACTAGTAATGATCTATTCTTATATCGAAAAGGAACCAGAACCTCAATAAGAACATTTTTGATAGATTTTTTTTTCTCATCATTTGTATTAAAAAACTGTGGAAATGCAATGGTAAGATTTTTTTGTAAATGATTAACCCAAAGATCTACAACGGGAAGTTCTAAAAAACCATGTTGCCCAGCTATACTTTGCGCCGGATCAAAAAATCCTTGAGGTGTTTTTATATGGGGCAATGCTTCTTCATAACGCGATAAAAGAAAAAAACTTGCTGCAAAAATATCAAAGGAAAAAAAACTATCCCCTTGTGTTTTAAAAAAAATTGGAAATCCGTCTAATCTTTCAACATCAAGTGTTTGAAGTTTTACGCCTTGCTCATAAAGCAAATTGTGTGCAGGAATAAAATACTCATTTCCTAACTGTTTTATAGTGTAACTAAATTTAGGCCCAGAATGTGCAACAAATGTCTCAATAGTTTTAGTGAACCCAACTGAAACTCCTAACATATTTTGAAAAATATGTTTAAAAATATAAGTTAGTCTAGGTGTTATTTTATGAGTATATACCAGTAACATTAATAAGATATATTTGTGAGAGAAGCTAAAGTAACCTTTTTCTAAAACAATTAAATAATCTAAATTTTAAACAATAATAGTCAAAATACCAAGCTTCAATTCTTGTGTATTTTATTTATTAATTCAACGATGGAAACATCAGTTAGGATAAGTTTAATATTTTGAAATAAGAGCTTCTAATTCATTCCAATCTAACCCTCCAAAATTACCTGAACTCATCATTACCAAAATCTTGTTATCATACTTTTGACTAAATAGATATTCCTCTAAAGAAGAGGTCTTAGTTATCACTTTTAAAAAATCATGATCAAATGCAGCCTGAATAATTTCAGTTGAAATAGGGGATCTATTTTTTATTTTCAATGCCTCAGGATCATAAAAAACGATTGCCTGATCTGCTAAAGACAAAGTTTTTTTGTATTGATCAATGAAAGAGATGTCTAAACTGCTATAGGTATGAAGTTCCAGACAAATCTGGATTTCAAAACCTTTGAATTGATCTTTTACTGCTTTAGCAGTAGCCATTACTTTACTTGGTGCATGGGCAAAGTCTTTATACAAAACTGCGGTTAAACCTTGCGAAATTTTTTCTAAACGTTTTGCAGCACCTGTAAAACTTGGGATTGCATCATAAAATTCAACAGCATCCAAGCCCATTAATTGTGAAATCCATTGAGCACCAGATAGATTCATCAGATTATGCTCTCCAAATACTGAAAGAGGTAAACTTCCTTCTGAGGTATCTAAGAAAGTAGTACCATTTTCAATATAATGGGCAGGAGCTCCGTAAGGTATTTTTTTTACTGCATGTGGACTATTCTCTACCAGATCCTTTAACACTAAATCTTCTTGATTATAAAGCAAAACGCCTCCCTCACGTATTGAAAAAATAAACTTTTCAAATTGAGAAACATATGTCTCAAACGTTGGGAAAACATTTATGTGATCCCATGCAATACCACTAATAAGTGCAATTTCAGGCTGATACCACAAAAATTTAGGTTGTGAATCAATAGCTGATGACAGGTATTCATCACCTTCTAACAAGATAAAATCATTTTCTTTTGAAACAAATAGAGTTTCAGTAACAGCAGGAACAGGAGCCCCCAACATAAAGTCAGTAGAAATATCATGAAAATTCAACACATGTAAAATCATTGCAGTAATGCTGGTTTTTCCATGACTTCCTGCAATAACAACTTTCGTTTTTTCTTGACTAATTTTAGCTAAAAATTCTGGATATGATTGGATTTTAAGTTCTAAAGATTGAGCTTTTAAAAGTTCTGGATTGTTGATTTTAGCATGCATTCCCAAAATCACAACATCTATTTTATTTGTTATTTTTTCAGGAAACCAACCTAAGGTTTCGGGTAAGATGTCAGCAGCTTTAAGCTTGGCTTTTGAAGGATTAAAGATAGCATCATCACTCCCTGTGATTTCATTACCCATGCGTTTCATTTCCAATGCTAAACTATGCATGGCACTTCCTCCAATTGCAATAAAATGCAGGCGCATCATAACTTATTTAAATTTTAAGTATTTAAAAGTTTCCATAGTTCGTCTTTCAATTCTGTTAACTGAAATTGAATAGCACTAGATATAATAAGATGGGGTACTCCATTAAAATGTGTCTTCAACTCTTTTGAATATTCACTTCTAAGCTCATCATCTAATAAATCTGCTTTAGAGAGAACTACCATATATTGTTTATCCAGAAGCTCTGGGTTATACTTGATTAATTCTTTTTTAAGAATGTCAAATTCTTTTTTTAAATTTTTAGTATCAGCCGGAATCAAGAATAATAAAATTGAATTTCGTTCTATATGTCTCAAAAAATAATGCCCTAATCCTTTTCCTTCAGCCGCACCTTCAATGATCCCAGGAATATCTGCCATAACAAAGGATTGGTAATTCCTATACTCGACAATACCTAAATTCGGCTTTAGAGTAGTAAACTCATAATCTGCTATTTTAGGTTTTGCTGACGTCAAAACAGATAATAAAGTTGATTTTCCCGCATTTGGAAAACCAACTAATCCAACATCAGCTAGTACTTTTAACTCTAATGTAATCTGGAGAGTTTCCCCTTCAATTCCAGGCTGAGCATATCTTGGAGTTTGTCGTGTAGATGATTTGAAGTGCCAATTTCCTCGACCTCCAAGACCCCCTTCCATCACTATAACCTCTTGTTTATCTTCAGTTACTTCATATAAAATTTCATTAGTATCAGTATCCCTAATAATTGTTCCTGTTGGAACATCAATATAGATATCTTCGCCTTGAGCACCACTACTCCTATTCTTACTTCCATCACCGCCATGTCCAGCAGAGAAATGTTTTTTAAACTTAAAGGTATAGAGGGTCCATAATTGGCTATTCCCTCGAATGATAACATGGCCTCCACGACCTCCATCTCCTCCGTCGGGGCCACCTTTTGTTATGAATTTTTCTCTGTGTAAGTGAATAGAACCCTTACCTCCTTTTCCTGAACTAACAGACAATTTAACATAGTCAACAAAATTTCCTTCAGTCATAAACTAGTTTAAACTAACTATTAAGTTTGTTAAACGTTCTGTTATCTCATTTATAGAACCAATTCCATTGACACTATGGAATTTATGCTGCCCTTCATAATAATCTTTTAGGGGTGCTGTTTTTAGTTTGTATTCATCAAAACGATTTCTAATTTTTGATTCATCTTGGTCATCTGAACGTCCACTTGTTTCGCCTCTTTCTAATAACCTTTTTACTAAAATATCATCATTCGCCTCTAAAGCAATGGTAGCATTAATCTTCATATTCTTAGCTTCTATAAAAACATCTAGTGCTTGGGCTTGGGCCTTTGTTCTCGGAAAGCCATCAAATATAAAACCTTTTACTTCTGGATTTCTATCAACTTCAGCCTCTAACATCTCAATGGTCACTCGGTCAGGAACTAAATCACCCTTATCCATAAAAGACTGAGCCTTTTGTCCTAAAGCGGTTTTGTTTTTAATATTATATCGAAATAAATCACCTGTAGAGATATGGACTAAATTAAAGGTTGCTTTTAAAAATGCCGCTTGAGTACCTTTCCCTGCACCTGGCTTTCCAAATAAAACTAGATTGATCATTGAATTGAAAAATTTTTTGATAAAGATATCCATTTTATATGGCTTTTTTCAATTCCAAAAAACTTATGCGTATTTTTGCAAAAACAAATTAATGGGATATTTTTCCGGTACACAAACAATTGGAATCTTAGGTGGTGGGCAACTTGGTAAAATGTTGCTAACAACAACTCGTCAGTGGGATCTTAATACTAAGGTAATGGATCCGAGTCCAGCCGCACCCTCAAGAATTGCTTGTAATACTTTTGTGACTGGTGATTTAATGGATTATGATAGTGTGGTTGCTTTTGGAGAAGGCCTTGATGTTTTAACTATTGAAATTGAAAATATAAATTCAGATGCTCTAGTAACTTTAGAAAAAAAAGGCGTTAAGGTATATCCACAAGCTAGTATTTTAAAAATAATACAGAATAAATGTCGGCAAAAAAAATTTTATAAAACACATCTAATCCCAACAGCTCCCTTCCAATTATTTGATAGCAGAAATTCCCTAAAAGATGCAGTTGTTCGAGGCCTAGTTTCATTTCCTTTTGTTTGGAAATCTGAATCAATGGGTTATGACGGATATGGGGTTAAAATTATACGCTCAAACCAAGATATAGAAAACGTTAATGATGGCCCATGTATGTCAGAAGACTTAATCGCTATTGACAAAGAGCTTGGAATTATTATTTGCAGAAGTCCAAAAGGAGAATCTGTCTGTTACCCTTGTGTAGAAATGGAATTTAACACCAGTACCAATCAAGTAGAGTATGTTTTAAGTCCCGCAAGAATTTCTAACTCTTTGGCTGAAAAAGCAAAAGTATTAGCACTAAAAGTATCTAAAGCATTTGAACATGTTGGCTTACTAGCTGTTGAATTATTTTTAACAAAAGAAGGCGAATTAATTGTGAATGAAGTAGCGCCTAGACCACATAATAGTGGTCACTATAGCATTGAAACTTCATACACATCACAATTTGAACAACACATAAGAGCTATTCTTAACCTTCCACTAGGAAACACTCAAAACAAATTAGCTGGAGTAATGGTAAATCTTATAGGAAAAGAAGGTCATAATGGCCCAGTCCATTATAAAAACTTAGATCAAATCTTAGCCATTGAGGGAGTTAATCCTCATATTTATGGTAAAAAAGAAACTCGTCCCTTTCGTAAAATGGGACATATAACCATCGTAAATAAAAACCTTAAAACTGCTCGTGAGATTGCAGAATATGTAAAAGAAACTATTGAAGTAATTACAAAATAATATGATAAAAGTAGGGATAATAATGGGCAGCCAATCAGATCTTCCGGTAATGGAAGAAGCTATTGCTTTCTTAAAAGAATTAAACATTACAGTTGAAGTAGATATCGTATCTGCACACAGGACACCTGAAAAAATGGTGAGCTATGGTACGCAAGCCCACAAAAGAGGTCTCAAGGTTATAATTGCTGGAGCTGGAGGTGCTGCCCACCTTCCAGGTATGATTGCCTCACTTACCCCTCTTCCAGTTATTGGAGTTCCCATAAAATCCAGTAATTCGATTGACGGATGGGATAGTATTCTTTCAATTCTTCAAATGCCTGGAGGTGTTCCAGTTGCGACAGTAGCGCTAAATGGAGCTAAAAATGCTGGAATATTAGCTGCTCAAATTATTGGAAGTAGTGATGAAAAAGTGCTTAATAAAATAGTTTTATATAAAGAAAGTCTGAAGAATAAAGTGTTAAAAAACAGTGAACAATTAAAAAAATGACTCCTTGAATAATCCATTATTAACTTCCTTTAAAACTCCTTTTGAATCAGCACCATTTCATCAAATTAAAGCTCATCACTTTATTCCAGCTATAAAATCAACTATTGCTATAGCACTTGAAGAAATAGAAGCTGTCACTCATCAAAAAGAAACACCTACATTCAAAAATACACTTGAAGCACTTGAAAATTGTGGTACGCTAATTGGAAGAAATAGTAGTTTACTTTTTAATATCAACAGTGCAGAAACTAATGAAGAATTTCAAAAAATTGCACAAGATGCAGCTCCTCTGTTAACTCGTTTTCAAAATGATATCCGTTTAAACAAAAAACTATTTAAGCGTATTAACTTTTTATACGAAAATGATATCAAGGAGTCTCTATCTCGAGAACAATTAACATTACTTGAAAAAGAATATAAAAGTTTTGTTAGAAATGGTGCACTTTTAAATGATGATGAAAAAGAAAAATTGCGGGTTATAGACAGTAAATTAGCTCAATTAAGTCTAAGTTTTGGTGAACATGTACTGGCTGATACCCAAGCATATTACTTACATATCGAAAACAAGTTAGACCTCAGAGGGTTGCCTGATAATGTTATTGAAATGGCAAGAAATATGGCAGAGGAGAAAAAGAAAAAAGGATGGCTCTTTACTCTTGATTATCCAAGTTATGTTCCTTTTATGTCCTATGCAGAAAACAGGGCATTGCGTAAAAAACTAAATGGTGCTTTTAGTAAAAGAGGATTTCAAAAGAATGAAAATAATAATTCAGCTATTATTCTTAAAATCATCAAACTACGTCAAACACGTGCAAAACTACTTGGCTATAAATCACATGCTGCATTTGTTCTAGAAGAACGCATGGCACAATCTGAAAAAAATGTGAAATCCTTTTTAGATGATTTAAGTGAAAAAGTGCATCCTGCTGCAAAAAATGAGTGGAATACTATGGCTACTTTTGCAAAGGAACACCTGGATATAAAGGTTCTGGAAAAATGGGATACTACTTTCGTTGCAGAAAAATTAAAAAAAGCAACACTAGGCCTTGATGAACAATTGTTAAAACCATACTTCCAATTAGAAAAAGTATTAGATGGTTTATTTATAATTGTGAAAAAACTTTATGGCTTAAGTTTTATTGTAAATAAAGAAGTAGATCCATATCATGATGAGGTAAAGGTCTATGAAGTGCATAAAGAAGGAAAATTTCATGCGCTTCTGTACACAGATTTTTTTCCGCGTCCAGGAAAGAGAAATGGTGCTTGGATGACCAGTTATAAATCCCAAAATATCTCACAAAGACCACATGTATCGATTGTATGCAATTTTTCAATACCTACAAAAACTCAACCCTCTTTACTTACCTTCCAAGAAGTAACTACACTATTTCATGAATTCGGACATGCACTTCATGGTATACTTGCAAATACTAATTATAGTGGCTTAAGCGGTACAAGTGTTTATTGGGATTTTGTAGAATTGCCAAGTCAAATTATGGAAAATTGGTGTTACCAACCTGAGGCATTAGCCTTATTTGCAAAACATTATGAAACTAATGAAGTAATTCCAAGAAAATTCATAGATAAAATTAAGAAAGCTGCTTACTTTCAACAAGGACTCCAAACCTTAAGACAACTTAGCTTTGCCTACTTAGACCTATCATTTCATGATAAAAATGCACACTTAATTAAATCTGTAAAAAATCATGAAAAAAGACAAATTGAGTCCCTAAAATTCACAGAAGATCCGTCTGATAGCTGTATGAGCACAGCTTTTTCGCATATTTTTCAAGGTGGATATGCTGCAGGTTATTACAGTTATAAATGGGCCGAAGTTTTAGATGCTGATGCTTTTGAATTATTTCTTGAAAAAGGAATTTTTGATAAAAACACAGCAAAATCTTTCTTAGAAAATGTTTTATCAAAAGGAGGTACAGAACACCCTATGACTTTATACAAACGTTTTAGAGGAAAAAAACCTGACCCTCTAGCCTTGATTAGAAGAGCTGGACTCGCTTAGTGTCTTAATTAAAATAGTTATAGAAAAACTTTTAAGGCAACAAAAATAGTTAAACTACCAATTCATGTACCCCCCTTTAAGGTCATATATTTTTTTAAAACCTAAGGAATCCATGATTTTAGAAGCTTTATCGCTCCGATTCCCTGACCTGCAGTAAATTAAGTAAGTAACATTTCTATTTAATGCAGAAATACTAGCTTGAAAATCTGAGGCCTTATAATCAATTAAAATTGCGCCTTTAATATAACCCAGTGCATATTCTTCTGGGGTTCTAACATCTATGACTTGAGATTCTTGCTCCATCAAGACTTGAAAATTCTCTTTTTCTAGTACTTTGACAGATGATGTTTGTGAGGTGAAACAAATAAATAAGAGGAAAAGAAAATTTTTCATTTTATTTTTTTATTAAAAATAAAGAAATAAAAAATAACTACCCAACCAAACTACCGGAATTCCTTCAACCCAAAAGGCGGTATAATAAAAAGAATTTGAGGGGTCTGAATAATACAAAAGCATTCCTAGGAGCACAAAAATCAAAAGGGTTGAAAATAACATTTCATTGTTGGCTCCAAAAAATAATGGTGAACATAAGGCACCCAATACTAATAATATAATGCCTAAGATTTTAGTATTATAAATCCCTAGCTGCTGAGGAAGTGTTTTTAGGTTAGAGCTGTCAATTGTAACATCTCTAATTTCAAAAGGTAATATAGCAACCCAAACATACACAAATTGTATAAAGCCCAATTTTAAAAATAAACTTATTGAAAAAAAACTGTCTGAAGCTAGTGGTATCCCAACTGTTAATAAAATCCAACTTAAAGCTACTAAATATATTTTCAATCCTTTTTTATTCCTCCAATTAGAGAATCCATTAAAAGAAATACTATATAAAACCACCAAAATACTCCCAATTAAAGCGAAGCCATTCATTATAAAGGAAAAGGTGAAAAGCATTCCTAAGGCAACTACAAAGCTTACTAGGGAAATAAACAAAATACTTTTTGGAATTTTATCTTTTTGAGAGTTATAAAATAAGGTGGAAAATTTTATAAAATTATAACTAAAAAGAGCGCTAAAAAAAATAAATATTAACACATTTTCAGAAACTTTATCTTGTGAAACAACAAGTGATAATCCGCCTAGGCAAGTGACTGAAAAAGCTAGGTGAATACTAGACTTAACATAAAATTCAAAACCTTTAATCAACCAAATTTTCACATGTAAATATCGAAACTTTAATATAGTTGTTATTGATTATTTAAAAATATTTTTATTTCTCAAATAAAAGCTTAAAAAATATCCCTTTAATATCCTATTTTTGAGGAAATAAAAAACGCAATGAGAACGGACGCTTTTGTTGAGAGACACATAGGACCAAACGAAGAAGAAATAAAAAAAATGTTGGCTACCATTGGCGTAACCTCAGTAAAAAAACTACTTGAAGAAACTATTCCAGAAACCATCCGCCTAAAAAAACCTTTAGCGTTACCAGAAGGAATTAGTGAACATAAATTTTCTGAAATTATAAATAGTTTAGGAAAAGAAAACAAGGCCTATGATACCTACATCGGCTTAGGATATCATCCTGCAATTACTCCAGCTGTTATTCAGCGTAATATTTTAGAAAATCCGGGGTGGTATACTGCTTATACCCCTTATCAAGCTGAAATTGCTCAGGGAAGACTAGAAGCCCTCTTTAATTTCCAAACCATGATTTGTGATCTAACTGGAATGGAGCTTGCAAATGCCTCACTATTAGATGAAAGTACAGCAGCTGCAGAAGCTATGACAATGTTATTTGGTGCGCGTACTCGAGATCAAAAAAAAAAAAATTCTTTACAATTTTTTGTAGATGAAAATGTATTACCACAAACATTATCATTACTTAAAACTCGCGCTACCCCTCTTGGTATTCACTTAATAGTTGGACTAACTGAAAATCAACTTTTTACTGAAGCTTTTTTTGGAGCTATTTTTCAATATCCCGGAAAACATGGCTCTATTCCAAATTTAAAAAAATGGATTGAAATCGTCAAATCTCATGAAATTTCAACAGTGGTATCAGCAGACATAATGAGTTTAGTTTTACTCGAAGCTCCAGGAGAATTTGGTGCAGACGTCGTAGTAGGCACTACACAACGCTTTGGAATTCCTCTTGGTTATGGAGGGCCACATGCTGCGTTTTTTGCGACAAAAGAACATTATAAAAGAAATATTCCAGGTCGTATTATTGGACAAACTCGTGATTTAGATGAAAATCCTGCTCTAAGAATGGCACTGCAAACAAGAGAACAACATATTAAAAGAGATCGTGCTACCTCTAATATTTGTACCGCACAAGTTCTCTTAGCTGTCATGGCTGGAATGTATGCAGTCTATCATGGTCCAAAAGGACTTAAATACATTGCTAACAGAATTCATCAGAAAACAATACAATTAAATAACGCATTAATTGCTTTAGGAATTAACCAAATAAATAAATATTTTTTTGATACCCTTGAAATAAAATTAGACGCTAATAGAATCAAAAAAATAGCAGAAGAAAAAGAAATTAATTTTTACTACCCAAATGAGGAGACTGTCTGCATATCAATAAACGAGACTACAACTACAGAAAATATTAATGCAATAATTGAACTATTTGCTCAATTTACAGAAAAAAAAGCTCCTTTAAGGATTAAAGGATTAAATGTTAAATTTTTATCTGATCTAGGTACCAGAAAGACAAGGTTCTTAACACATCCTGTATTTAATTCACATCATTCTGAAACTGCTTTGATGCGATATATTAAATCATTAGAACGAAAAGATCTTGCATTAAATCATTCCATGATTTCACTGGGCTCTTGTACGATGAAGTTAAATGCAGCTGCAGAAATGCTTCCGTTAAGTGATACAAATTGGGGGAGAATTCATCCTTTTGTCCCAATTAATCAAGCAGAAGGGTATCAAAAAATGCTTTCACAACTTACCGAACAGCTTAATATTATAACTGGATTCGAAGCCACTTCATTACAACCTAATTCTGGAGCACAAGGAGAATACTCTGGTCTTATGGTTATTAGAGCTTACCATCAATCTAGAAAAGATTTTCATAGAAATATTTGTTTAATTCCTGCTTCTGCTCACGGTACGAATCCAGCTTCAGCTGTTATGGCTGGAATGAAAGTTATTGTTACAGATACAGATAAAAATGGAAACATTGACTGGGAGGATTTACATCAGAAAGCACTTTTTCATAAAGACAACCTTTCTGCATTAATGATTACATACCCGAGTACACACGGAGTATTTGAAGTGAAAATTAAAGATATTACGGCGCACATTCACGCTTGTGGCGGACAAGTATATATGGATGGTGCAAATATGAATGCACAAGTAGGCCTTACCAGTCCGGCAGCGATTGGTGCAGATGTATGTCACTTAAATTTACATAAAACTTTTGCTATTCCTCATGGAGGTGGTGGACCCGGTGTGGGTCCAATCTGTGTGGCTAAACATTTAACATCTTTTTTGCCGGGAAATCCAGTAATACCCACTGGTGGAGAGCAGGCAATTACTGCTATTTCTGGAGCACCATTCGGTTCAGCTTTAGCATGTTTAATTTCTTATGGTTATATAAAAATGCTAGGGAGTAAAGGATTGAAAATGTCTACTGAGATTGCAATTTTAAATGCAAATTATATACAAAAACGTCTCGAAGGTGCTTACGGTGTTTTATATACTGGCATCAACGGACGTGCTGCTCATGAGCTTATAATTGATTGTCGTCCCTTTAAAGAACAAGGTATAGAAGTGGTTGATATTGCTAAGAGATTAATGGATTATGGTTTTCATTCCCCTACTGTTTCTTTTCCAGTACCTGGGACTATGATGATAGAACCAACTGAAAGTGAAAATATGAGTGAAATGGATCGCTTTTGTAATGCTATGATATCTATAAGAATGGAAATTGATGCTGGGGAAAAAGAACGTACTTTATTAAAAAACGCACCGCACACAATGGCAATGATTTCTGCAAATGAATGGGATTATCCATACAGCAGACAAAAAGCAGCATTTCCTCTTGAATTTGTAAAAGAAAATAAATTTTGGCCAACAGTAAGAAGAGTTGACGAAGCCTATGGGGATCGTAATTTAGTGTGTAGCTGTATTCCTATTGAGTCCTATTCAAATAATTAATAATAAAGACCTTATACTCTTTGATTTTTTAAAAATGAACAGAAATAGTACTAATGAACATCGTAAGGTTTTTATGATTTTTAACTTAAAAAAAAATCAAAAGAATACCTTTAACTTATAAATGCTAAATATTAAAATTACAGGTACGGGAAGTGTCATTCCACAAAAGGTTCAACCTAACGTTGGATTTTCAAAACACTCCTTTTTTGATGCATCTGGATTGCCAATTGATAATCCTAATATAGAAATCATTGAAAAATTCAAAGCAATTACTGGTATTGATCAAAGACGATATATCAAAGACCATCAAACTGTTGTTGATATTGCAATCGAAGCTGCAGAAATAGCAATCGCTGATTCAAATATTGATCCAGAAACAATTGACTATATTATTTTCGCTCACAATGTTGGTGATATAGCTTTAAACTCAAATCAAGTAGACACACTGCCTAGTTTAGCTTCTAAACTAAAGGCTGGTTTAAAAATAAAAAATCCTGAATGCGTTGCATATGACATTTTATTTGGATGTCCCGGTTGGTTAGAAGGGGTAATCCAGGCTAAAGCATTTATCAAAGCTGGGATGGCAAAAAAATGCATGGTTATTGGAGCTGACACACTTTCACGCGTTCTTGATCATAGTGACAGAGATTCTATGATTTACGCAGATGGCGCTGGAGTCACTATAATTGAAGAAACTAATGACCAAGGAGGAATTCTTTCACACAAAACTGTAACATACACCTCAGAGGGAGAAGCAGAATTCATTTTTTATGGCCCCTCAAACAATTTAGGAAAGGGTAAAAAATACATTAAAATGTATGGTAGAAAAGTATATGAATTTGCTTTAAATAAAGTTCCACTAGCAATTCAGTCCTGCCTTGAAGCATCAGGAGAATCAATTGATAGTGTGTCAAAAATATTCATTCACCAAGCTAATTTAAAAATGGATGAAGCAATTATTAAACGCTTTTACCGTCTATACAAAAAACCAACCCCAGAGGGTATTCTTCCTATGAATATTCAAGAATTTGGTAATAGTTCAGTGGCTACAATCCCGACGTTATTTGATTTGGTTTCTAAACAAAATTATGCTGGTCACTCCATAAAAAAAGGTGATTTAATCATTTTTGCTTCTGTTGGTGCAGGAATGAATATTAATGCAATTACTTACAGAGTTTAACTTTTATTAAACTGATTAGAAATTCAAGCTTATATCAAAGTTTATTTTTAGTTAAAAACATTACCTTTGATAAGGCATGAAGATCCTTACACATATCGGAAAATACTTTATCATGCTGCGCAATACTTTCGGTAAATTTACCAAGTGGAGGATACTAAAGCAGCTGATTTTAAAGGATATTGATATCTTGATAATAGGTTCTATTGGGATCGTTTCATTTATTTCATTTTTTGTTGGAGGTGTTGTTGCTATTCAAACAGCCCTTAATCTTGAAAATCCTTTACTTCCAAAAAATCTGATTGGCTTTGCAACAAGACAATCGGTAATTCTTGAATTTGCACCAACATTTATTTCTGTTATAATGGCCGGAAAAGTAGGGTCTTATATCACTTCAAGCATAGGGACTATGAGAGTTACTGAACAAATAGATGCTTTAGAAGTAATGGGTATCAACACCTATAACTATTTAATTTTTCCGAAAATTATATCACTTTCACTATACCCCCTTATTATATGTGTTTCTATGTTTCTTGGAATTTTTGGAGGATACATTGCGTGTGTTTACGGAGGGTTTTCTTCTAGTGCTGACTTTGTAGAAGGTATTCAAATGGACTTTATACCTTTTCATGTTGGATATGCATTTATTAAAACATTATTTTTCTCTTTCATATTAGCCACCATACCATCTTATCACGGGTACTTTATGACTGGAGGGGCCCTAGAAGTTGGAAAAGCAAGTACAGTTTCTTTTGTTTGGACTAGTGTTGTAATTATTTTGGTAAATTATTTAATAACACAATTATTACTCACTTAAATGATTCATGTAGAAAACATTACGAAATCATTTGATGAAACAGAAGTGTTAAGAGGTATCTCTGCCATATTTGAAAAAGGAAAAACTAATCTGATTATTGGACAAAGTGGATCTGGAAAGACAGTCTTTTTAAAATCATTGTTGGGACTTTTTGATACAGATATGGGAAGTATTAGGTTTGAAAACAAAGTTCTCAATGATATGAACGATAAAGAACGTGCAATTCTAAGGCAAGAAATGGGAATGGTTTTTCAAGGTAGTGCTTTGTTTGACTCTATGACAGTTGAAGAAAATATAATGTTTCCGATGCAAATGTTTACCACAGAAATAGATTCGGAAATTAGGGATAAAGCAAATATTGCCATCAAAAGAGTAAACCTCATTAATGCAAATCACAAACTAACAGATGAAATTTCTGGAGGAATGAAAAAAAGAGTTGCCATTGCAAGGGCTATTATTATGAATCCGAAATACCTTTTTTGTGATGAACCAAACTCTGGACTAGACCCTAAAACCTCAATCTTAATTGATAATTTAATTCAAGAAATTACAAATGAATATAATATCACCACTGTAATTAATACACACGATATGAATTCAGTAATGGAAATTGGTGAAAACATTATTTTTCTTCAAAATGGTCTAAAAGAATGGGAAGGTAGTAATCAAGAAATCTTCAAAACGGACAATAAAGCAGTAACTGATTTTGTATATTCTTCGAACTTATTTAAAAAAGTACGCAAACTATATCTATAAAAACAAACTCAAAGCCGGATCACCTCGGCGTGTGGACTAAATACATAAATTTTTCCAGTGATAACTTCTTTACATTCAAAACGTGTTCTTCTCTTTTTGATTTTTATAAATTTTTTACCATTATAAATTTGAAACATTACTCCATTTTCAATTTGATAAATAAACGTTTGGAATTTATTTTTATCAAAGGTTTTTAAGGCCATTACCAAATCGAAGTCTCTATCAGTACTCGCTTTTGGATTTTTCATGTGGCGAGCAAGAATACTACAGATAGGATCAGGAAATACATTGGGACATAAAAAAGGAAAAAGTGTTTCTTGAAAAGCTTTTTTCCACTCTTTACCATGAGGCTTGACTCTATGACCAAATTGTTTCACTACTTTATAATGCGCCAACTCATGAAGCAAGGTGATTAAAAAGCGATAAGGATTTAGTGAGTCATTAACCGTAATTAAAGACATACCATTTCTTTTTAAACTGAAATCACCATGTTTAGTTAACCGCTGTCCGGTTACTTTAATCTCTATAGGAATTTTTTGCAAATATTCCCTTAACTGAACTTTAGATGCTTCTGGAACATATTGAAATAGCTTTTCCATAGTTATCATCTTTTAGGGAGTTGAGGAAGAAACATGTAAAATTTTACCATTATAAAATTGATGTCCTGTTAATGCAAATTGTGCAATATAAGGAGCTATTTCTCCTACACTTAAAGGAGCTCGGAATCCGGGGAAAGCTTTTGCTAGCATTTCTGTTTGAACTGCACCTAAAGCAAGCCCGTTAAAAAAAGGTCCAGTTTCTTTATATTCCTCTGCAAGTAACTCTGTAAGAATATTTACAGCACCTTTACTGCTACTGTAAGCCGACAATCCTGAAAACTTCGAGCTTCCGCCAATACCACCCATACTACTAATATTAACTACGTGTCCCTTGGAAGAAATCAGAGGTAATAGTAATCGTGTAATAGAAGCAAGTCCAAAAACATTAACGCGATATATAGCTTCAAAATCATTTTTTGTAGTGGTCGAAAAAGATTGATTAATAAGGGAACCTGCATTATTAATTAAAGCATCTATACTTATTTGGTCTGAGTTAAGTTGCTCTGCGAATTTAATAATTGATTCTTCATCTGTAAGGTCAATACTTATGGGATGTAATTTTTCAGAAGCTACTAAAGCTTTAATATCTCTTGAAAGCGCATATACAATGTGACCTTGGTCCACCAGAAAACTTACAATTTCAAAACCAATTCCTTTACTAGCTCCTGTTACAACGATTGTCTTTTTCATTTATTAAAAATATAGATAAAATTAACCAGTTTAAGAATAGAACTTAAAGTAACATAGTTAATGGGTTTTCTATATACCCTCTTAAAGTTTGCAAAAATTGTGCTCCAGTTGCACCGTCTACAACGCGATGATCACATGCTAAAGTTAACTTCATAGTATTTCCAATAACAATTTTATCTTCTTTAACTACTGGCTTTTTATCAATAGCTCCTACAGATAAAATTGCTCCATTTGGTTGGTTAATTATGGAAGTAAATTCCTGAATACCAAACATTCCTAGATTAGAAATTGTAAAAGTACTACCATCCATTTCACTAGGAGTAAGTTTTTTATCACGAGCTCTTGTGGCATAATCTTTAACCGATACGCCAATTTGAGATAGACTTTGCTCATCTGTAAACTTGACAACGGGAACTACCAAACCATCTTCTACAGCAACAGCCACACCAACATGAACATGATGGTGTTGAGTTATTTGTGAATCTTCCCATTTTGCATTTACTTGTGGATGAATTTTTAATGCTAAAGCAGCAGCCTTCATAACAATATCATTAAACGATATTTTAGTCTCTGGTAAACTGTTGTATTGTGATCTAAACGATATGGCATTATCCATATCAAATTCAACTCCGAGATAATAATGAGGTGCAGTAAATTTTGAATTAGATAAACGCTTTGCAATTGTTTTCCGCATTTGAGAATTTGCAATAACCTTTACAGACTCAGTTCCGCTTGGAGTAAAAGACTGAACCATTCCATACTGTTGAGGCTGATAGTTATCAATATCTCTTTTTATAATTCTTCCATGTTCACCAGATCCTTTGATTTGATTCAAATTTAGGCCCTTTTCATTTGCCATTTTTTTAGCTAAAGGAGAGGCTAAAATACGTTCAGAAACAGAGGGTACTGGATGGATAATCGCTTCTTTAATGTTTTTAGTCTCTTCTACTGATACTATTTCTGTTGCTATAATTGATTCTTTTATTGGGGCTGCTGGAGCAACTTCTTTACTTCCATGTGCCGCTAAAACAAGATCAACATCAGTACCTTTTTTTCCAATAATAGCTAATACACTATCTACAGCTGCTGTTTCGCCTTCATTCAAACCAACATATAATAGGGTTCCTTGATAAAAGGATTCAAATTCCATGGTAGCTTTATCTGTTTCAATTTCAGCAAGAATATCACCTTCGTTTACCTTGTCACCGACTTTTTTAAGCCATGAAGCAACGGTTCCTTCTTCCATGGTATCACTCAACCTTGGCATTGTGATTAATTCAGTGCCTTCTGGTATAAGAGCCACTTCTGTTGATATTGAAACTCCGGAAGTTGATTCATCAACAGGAGCTTCTTGACTAAGCTCTCCTCCTTCTTTTAACAAGGCTGAAATATCTTCTCCTTTCTTTCCAATGATAGCCAGAAGAGTATCAACTGGTGCGGTACCACCCTCTTGAATTCCAATATGAAGAAGTTCTCCTTCATTAAAAGATTCAAATTCCATAGTAGCTTTATCAGTTTCAATTTCAGCAATAATATCACCCTCATTAATTTTTTCACCCACTTTTTTAAACCATTTCGCAACAGTCCCCTCTTCCATGGTATCACTTAACCTTGGCATATTAATTATTTCTGCCATGCTCTATAATTTATGTTTTATAAAAGGATAATCTTCTTGCTCGTATACAGCATCATACATTAAACTTGAATCAGGATAAGGAGAGGATTCTGCAAATTTTTCACATTCCAAAACACGAGCTTTAATATCTTTGTCTACTTTATCTAATTCTTCTAGAGTAGCATACTTTTTTGATAAAATCATCTCTTTAACTTGAGTGATAGGATCAATTTTACGATATTCTTCCACTTCTGCTTTTGTTCTATAATGTTGTGCATCTGACATAGAGTGTCCTCTATATCTATAAGTTTTCATTTCTATAAAAGATGGTCCACCACCAGAACGAGCTAAACTTATTGCCTTGCTCATTGTTTTTGAAACTTCCACTGGATCCATTCCATCACATGGTTCACATGGCATGTCATAACCCAAACCAAGCTTCCATATTTCCTCATGGTTAGAAGTTCTGGCTACTGAGGTCCCCATTGCATATCCGTTATTTTCAACAACAAAAACTACAGGAAGTTGCCATAACATAGCTAGATTTAATGTTTCATGGAGTGATCCTTGTCTTGATGCACCATCTCCCAAATAACAAAGCGTCACATTATCACGCTCAAAGTATTTATCACCAAAGGCCATACCAGCTCCTAGGGGAATTTGTCCACCTACGATTCCATGACCTCCGTGAAATTTAAATTCTTTAGAGAAAATATGCATGGAACCTCCTAAACCTTGAGAAGTTCCTGTTGCCTTTCCGTATAGTTCTGCCATTACTTTTTTAGGATCTACGCCTAATCCAATTGGCTGTACATGATTTCTATAGGCAGTAATCATCCTGTCTTTTCCTATTTCCATTGCATGAAGAGAGCCTGCAAGAACTGCCTCTTGACCATTATAAAGATGTAGAAAACCCCTTACTTTTTGTTGAATATAAAGGGCGGCTAATTTATCTTCAAACTTTCTCCAGAAGAACATATTTTCATACCAATCTAAATAAGTTTGTTTTGTAATTTTCTTCATAAAATCCTGATAAACTTTTCCAATAATAAAGATCAAAATTACTCATTTCTATTCTATGATTAAAATTATAGTGCCTAATAATTTTTTGAAATCTTAAAGATTACTCTTCAGGAATATCAGTTTTAGAAATTGAAACTGAATTTCCTATATCTATTGCTATCGAAAAACGAATAGTATTTTCTAAAGGGTTACGAACATTTGAAATTGAAAAAAGATATGAAATATCGATATCTATACTTTTTAAATCAAAACCAGCACCCATTGTTAAGTAGCGTCGTGAGCCTTTATCTTGATTTTCTCCAAAGAAACCAGAGCGAATTGAAAATGAATCTTGAAAACGGTATTCCAAACCTAGTGCAAAGGTGATTTCTTTTAGTTCTTCAGAAACTCCCCCTGGAGCATCGTTAAATGAGGTGAAAATACCCTTTAAAAAATCCACATCAGGCTGACTATATTTTATAAAAATGTTGTTTTGATCATAAACAGCAATAGGTGTAGGCACCAAAAGTTTATTGAATTCAGTATAAATTCCTAAAATATTATTAGAATCAAAAAGCAAGTCTAAACCGAGTCCTGTTTTAAAATTAGTAGGAATAAAGTTTTTTTGATCGCCTATATCATATATAAGCCTTGGACCAATATTAGAAATATTAAAACCTGACCTAAAAATGGCATTATTGGTACCCAATTCAAATACATTGCTTTTATAAAACCCCGTAATATCCACTCCTAAAGAGTTTGCCGAAGAGGTGTCTGCATCGGTTACAATTTTTAAATCTGAACGAATATAACGACCTGCCACTGCCATTGAAAAAGTTTTACTGAGCTTAAGTGCGTATGATAAATCTAATGTTAATTCTGTGGGACGTTCTAAACCCTGATCTATAATTGAGCCACCAATAAATTCATTAAACTGAATATCACCTAAACTAAAATACTTAAGACTAGTAGCCCAAGAACTTCTTTCGTTTATACGGGTGAAGTAAGTAATATTTCCTAGAAAAATATCATCTACTAGTTTGCTTAGATAAGGGGTATAACTAAAGCCAAGTACTTTTTCAGAAGAAATAAAGGCGTATTTAGCCGGATTCCATTGTTGCGAGTAGACATCTGCTGGAGTTGCCACTCCTAGATCACCCATTCCAGCAGCTCTTGCGTCTGGAGCAATTAACAAAAAAGGTACACCTGTTGTAATGACACGATTCAAATCTTGCCCTAAGCAAATAAAGTGACCTACGAAAAAGATCATCACAATTTGAGCAATATTTTTTTTTGAATTCATTACATAATTTAAACGCTGGAACCCTGAAAATGTTATCCTAAATATTATAAAAAAATAAATTATTTAATAATCATACAATAAACAGCACTTTAATGCGTTAAATAAAAAGATTTCGGAAGTGTTGAAATTTTGATTAAAACATTCAAAAATCTGCAATTGATTAATTGTATATTGCAGTAGGTTTTAGAAACAATAACGAACTATATGAAAGTGAGTAATTTAAAACAATTTTTAGCCGCATTTTTCACAGTGCTCCTAATTATTAGCTGTGGTGGGAACAATGCTTCTCGTGGAACGGGATGGGACATAAATTCAAAAAAAGGAGGATTTCAATATAATACCGACTTTGACGAACAAGAAACTGGACCAGGTCTTGTTTTTGTTGAAGGAGGAACTTTTACTAAAGGACAAGTTCAAGATGATGTAATGCATGATTGGAATAACAGTCCTAATAAACAACATGTTATGTCCTTCTATATTGACGAAACGGAAGTAACTAATGTAATGTATTTGGAATACTTAGACTGGTTAGAGATTGTGTTTCCAACTCAAGAAGAACAATATAGACAAATCTATGAAGGAGCTTTACCCGATACACTCGTATGGAGAGAAAGATTAGGTTATGTTGAAGAATTAACAACCAATTATTTACGCCACCCTGCATATGCTGAATATCCAGTAGTAGGTGTGAACTGGTTACAAGCTGTTCAATATGCAGAATGGCGAACAGACCGAGTAAATGAACGTATTTTAGAGCGTGAAGCCTATGTCCAAAAAGATGTACGCTATAATGACATTAATGCTAACAGTACCTTTACAACCGCAGCTTACCTCAAGCGTCCAGAAACTGTTTACGGTGGTAAAATGGACAGTTTAGCTGGCAAAAGTGCGAATTCAAAACAAAATGATACCATCAAAGTTTATGCAGGTGTTGAGAAAGGAATAATGTTACCTTCTTATAGACTTCCTACTGAAACAGAATGGGAATATGCTGCATTAGCTCTCGTAGGTGACAGAGAATACAATACCTACAGGGGTAAGAAAAAATACCCCTGGTCTGGTGAATATACTCGTTCCGAAGACAGAAGAACAGAAGGAGACCAGCTGGCGAACTTTAAGCTTGGAAAAGGTGATTATGGTGGGATTTCAGGATGGTCTGATGATGGTGCCGATATCACAATTCAAGTAAAACAATACCCTCCAAATGACTTTGGTATTTATGACATGGCAGGGAATGTTTCTGAATGGGTAGCTGATGTTTATCGTCCAATAGTAGATGATGAGGCTAGTGATTTCAACTACTATCGTGGAAATGTCTATTTAAAAAATGTAATTGGTGATGATGGAAAAGCATCTACGATTTCCCCAGATGAATTAGTGTTTGACACTCTTCCAAATGGAAAAGTACTTTTAAAAAGACTTCCAGGTCAATTAAATCAAATGCCAATTGATGAAGAAGAAACATTTTTACGTCAAAATTTTTCAGAAAGCGATAATAGAAATTATAGAGATGGTGACGTAGAATCATCTAGAAGTTTTTCAAACGGAAAATCAGAAAACGATGGCTCCAAACCTGAAACTAATTTTATGTATAACGCTCCTGTTAACGCAAAAGTTTCTACTGATCAAGATGGGAATATCTCACGAACTATTGATAGCAAGTCAAATAGAACTACCCTTATTACGGATGAAGTAAGAGTTTTTAAGGGAGGATCATGGAAAGATAGAGCATACTGGCTTGATCCTGCTCAAAGAAGATATCTGCCTCAATACATAGCAACTGATCACATTGGGTTTAGATGTGCAATGTCACGCGTGGGATCTAAAAGCGCTCAAAAAAAGAGTGCCAAACACAAAAGAAAAGGATAACAATTAAAAAACAGCATCTTATCTCATTAGATGCTTTTTTATTCTATGCAGCTAAAAAGTATCTACCAAAACTTCTTAAGCTCTACTGGAATATGTACTGATACTCGATCGCTAAAAAAAGGGGAAATCTTTATTGCTCTTCATGGTGAAAAATCTAATGGAAATCAATTTGCAGAAAAAGCAATTTTACTCGGAGCTAATTCAGTAATTGTAGATGATCAGAAGATCGCTTCACTAAGTCCAAAAGTAATTGTTGTTAAAGATACCCTAAAAACACTTCAGGAACTAGCTACTTTCCACAGAACTAAACTTCAAACAACCATTATTGCAATAACAGGAAGTAATGGAAAAACGACAACAAAGGAGCTTATTAGAGAAGTATTATCTCAAAGATATTCTGTTCTGGCCACAGATGGTAATTTAAATAACCACATTGGAGTTCCATTGACTTTATTAAAATTAAAAGAACACCACCAACTTGCCATTATAGAAATGGGGGCAAATCATATAAAAGAGATTGAATTACTTTGTAATATTGCACAGCCTAACTGGGGATATATTACAAACTTTGGGAAAGCACACCTTGAAGGTTTCGGAAGTATTCAAGGGGTTGTAAAAGGAAAATCAGAGCTCTATGACCATTTAATTGATCGAAAACAAAAGATTCTTATTAATGGAGATGATCACAAGCAGATTATCCTAACAAAAAACTATCCTATCACAAGCTTTGGAATAGGAGATGAAAACAATCTTCAATTTATTTCTCAAAAAAATGAGTATAAAACTTTACAGCTAAAATTCAAAGAAACTACTTTTATAAGTCCATTACACGGAACTTACAACTCAAACAATATTGCGGCTGCAATCTCTTTTGGTTATTTATTTAAAGTATCGCTTAAAGAAATTAAAAAAGCAATTAATACCTACCAATCAACTAACAATAGATCTCAACAAATTAGAATAAATGATTCGCTTGTGATTATGGATGCATACAATGCAAATCCTTCGAGTATGGAAGTTGCATTAAAAGCATTCCAAACGATTGCCACCTTAAATAGTTGCGTAGTTTTAGGGGATATGTTAGAATTGGGAGACACATCTAAAAAGGAACACGAAGAGATTATCCTTAAATGTCTTCAGAATAAAATACAAAACATACATTTAGTTGGTCCACATTTTTTAGACACAAATAATTTAGATTCAACAATCACAAAACACAAAGACGTCAGAACTTTTTTAAAATTTATGAAATCAAGTTCATTAAACTTTGATAAAATTTTAATTAAAGGATCAAGGTCAATTAAGCTGGAAGGCATCTTGCCTTTTCTAAAATCTAGATTATAAACGAGCATATATGCGAAAATTAATTTTATTTGGAATTATCCTAATTTTATCTAGCTGCCAAAATAACAATGAAAAATGCGGCCAAATTATTCAAAAAGCTATTAACAACTCTATATATTATTTTATAATTCAAACTGATAATGATTCTAATAATTATTATGATGAAAACTCACCGAGAATACCAGATGATGGAATTCGTCAGGGATCAGTTTCAGAAGAAATTTATAATTCATTTAAAATAGGAGATGAATATTGTTCTGAAATATGAATGTTAATCTGACGGTGAACCATCAATAATTTCTGCAATAACTTCAGGATTTAATAATGTAGAAGTATCTCCAAGGTTAGAGATATCTTTACTAGCAACTTTCCTTAAAATTCTTCGCATTATTTTACCTGATCTAGTTTTGGGTAATCCGTTTACAATTTGAACTTCATCTGGTTTTGCAATAGGTCCAATAATTTTTCTAACAGTACCTTTGATTTCTTCTATTAAAACTTGATCTGAAACACCTTCTCTATCACAAATTGCATAAGCGTATATTCCTTGACCTTTGATGTCGTGCGGATAACCTACTACAGCTGACTCTATAACCCTAGGATGCTCATTAATTGCATTTTCCACTTCTGCAGTACCCATTCTATGTCCAGAAACATTAATAACATCATCTACACGGCCAAGAATTCTTAAGTAACCATCATGATCTCGTTTAGCACCATCTCCTGTGAAATACATTCCAGGATAGGTGGAGAAATAGGTTTCTTTAAAACGCTTATGATCTCCATAGGTAGTCCTTAAGATTGAAGGCCAAGGAAATTTAATACACAAATTACCTTCTACATTATTACCTTTCAATTCATTACCTTCTGCATCAACAATAACAGGTTGAATTCCTGGCAATGGCAACGAAGCATGTGCGGGCTTATTTGGAGTAATTCCGGCTAGTGGTGAAATCATAATACCCCCGGTTTCTGTTTGCCACCAAGTGTCAACTAAAGGGCAGTTACCTTTTCCAATATGATCATGGTACCAATGCCATGCTTCTTCGTTAATAGGTTCGCCAACTGAACCAATTACTTTTAAAGAATCTAAAGAATAAGGAGCTATTGGTTCTAATCCTTTAGCTTGAAGAGCTCTAATAGCTGTTGGAGCAGTATAAAATTGATTAACTTTATATTTATCAATTATCTCCCAAAACCTACCTGCATGAGGATATGTTGGGACACCTTCAAACATTAAAGTAGTAGCACCCGCTAGTAAAGGTCCGTAAACTATATAAGAATGACCTGTAATCCATCCAATATCTGCTGTACACCAATACACGTCATCTTGTTCATATTGAAAAACATTTAAAAAGGAATATTGTGTATACACCATATAACCTCCAGTGGTATGAACCACACCTTTAGGTTTTCCTGTAGATCCTGAAGTATAGAGTATAAAAAGTAAATCTTCAGCATCTAATGTCACTGCCTTGTGATCAATAGATTGTCCTTTTATAACATCATGCCACCAAACATCACGTGTTGATTTCATAGTGACCTCACTATTAGTTCTTTTACAAACAATCACCTTTTCAACTGTTGAGGTTTTTTCTAGTGCCTCATCAACTACCTCTTTAACCGGAATATTTTTAGATCCTCTAAAATTACCATCAGAAGTAAGAACTATTTTTGCTTCACAGTCATTAATTCTGTCAGCAAGTGCCGAGGATGAAAATCCAGCAAAAACAACAGAATGTACCGCGCCAATTCGAGCACATGCTAACATAGCAACAGCAGCCTCTGGAATCATTGGCATATATATTATGACACGATCTCCCTTTTCAACACCTTGAGCTTCAAGAGCATTTGAAAACTGACAGGTCATTTCAAAAAGTTCGCGATAGCTAATTATTCTATGAGCTTCTTTTGGATCATTAGGTTCCCATATAATCGCCGCTTTTTCGCCATGAGTAAAAAGATGCCGCTCAAATATATTTTCTGTTAAATTTAGTTTTGCATTTTCAAACCATTTAATATCTGGTCCTTTAAAATCCCATGATAAAACATTATCCCAAGGTTTTTGCCAATGAAATGATTGAGCAATTCGCCCCCAAAACTTTTCAGGCTGATGCACACTACGTTGATATTCATTGATATATCCTGATAAGGTTTGTATTTTTTGACTCATAACTAAACTGAAATTTTTACTATTCTAATGTGAATTATTTTTAGGACTTACTGAGCCTCTTGGTGTTCTAATACGTTCTGTTAATTCTTGCACTTCCTTTGGAGGAGCAACGGTAAATCGAGAAACTATTAGTGCAATTATAAAATTCAAAATCATGCCAAGAGTACCTATACCTTCTGGAGAAATACCCCACCAAAAATTTTCAGGTAGACCCGGACCACCTAATTGAGGTTTAAAATAAATAATATATGATGCTGTAAAAACGATCCCAACTATCATACCTGTAATGGCACCTTCCTTATTCATCCGTTTATCAAAAATACCTAATATAATAGCTGGGAAAAAAGAGGACGCTGCAAGCCCAAAGGCAAGGGCAACTACTTGTGCAACAAAACCAGGAGGATTTAAACCTGCTAAACCAGCAGCAACTACAGCTACCGCTATTGCAACTCGAGCAGCATAAAGTTCATTTTTTTCACTAATATCCGGAAGTAGATAATTTTTCAATAAGTCATGGGAAATAGAAGTCGAAATAACTAATAATAATCCTGCCGCAGTAGAAAGTGCCGCTGCCAAACCACCAGCAACGACGAGTCCAATAACCCAAGGAGGAAGGTTTGCAATTTCCGGATTTGCTAAAACAATGATATCTTGATCAACTGTAAGTTCGTTAATTTGAGCATCAGCAACATATTGAATAATACCATCCTTATTTTTATCGTCAAAAGTTAATAAGCCGGTTTTTTCCCAATTCGTAAACCACTGTGGAACCTCTGCGTAAGGTTTTTCAGAAAGAGTATTTATAATATTTGTTCTAGCAAAAACAGCTACTGCAGGTGCTGTTGTATATAAAATAGCAATAAACAATAGGGCCCAACCTGCTGAAATACGTGCATCTTTAACTCTAGGAACTGTAAAAAAGCGAACAATAACATGTGGTAAACCAGCCGTTCCAAACATTAATGCTCCTGTTATAAAAAACATATTAACAAGATTTTCTTTGTCAATACTCGTATAGGCATCAAATCCTAAATCCTGTGAGAGTAAATTTAATTTTTCAAGAAGGTACACCCCATCTGTTCCTTTGGATCCAAAACCAACTTGTGGAATTGGATTGCCAGTCATTTGAAGTGATATGTAAATAGCCGGTACTGTAAAAGCAAAAATCAAAACACAAAACTGAGCTACTTGAGTATAAGTAATACCTTTCATGCCACCTAATACAGCATAAAAAAAAACAATTCCAATACCAATTAATACCCCTGTATCAAAAGGAACATTCAAGAAACGAGCAAAAGCAACTCCTACTCCTTTCATTTGTCCCACCACATAAGTGAAAGAGATAAAAAGAGCACAGATAAGTGCAACTAAGCGTGCATTTTTAGAATAATAACGTTCGCCAATAAAATCAGGTACTGTAAATTTTCCAAATTTTCTAAGATACGGAGCAAGTAATAAGGCTAGAAGAACATATCCACCTGTCCAACCCATAAGGTATTGGCCTCCAGAAAAACCCATGAAAGCTATTAGTCCTGCCATTGACAAAAAAGAAGCTGCAGACATCCAATCTGCCGCAGTTGCCATTCCATTTACTATAGGATGAACTCCGCCCCCAGCTACATAAAATTCTTTTGTTGATCCAGCTCGAGCAACAATTGCAATAATCATATAAATAAAAAAGGTAACGCCTACCAAAAGGTAAGTCCATATTTGAGCACTCATAAAATTTTATGTGAAAAGATTAGACTTCATCAACATCATGTTTTTTATCTAGCCTATTCATTAAATAGACATAAATAAAAATTAATATGACAAATATATAGATGGCGCCTTGATGCGCAAACCAAAAACCAAGTGGAAAGCCACCGAGTTTAAATTGATTTAAGTATTCTGCAAAAACGATTCCAAAAAGAAAGGATACAACAAACCAAACTATAAGAAGTAATGCTAAATATTTAAGATTGGTATTCCAATAAGTAGATTTTGTTTTTATCATTATTTTGAATAAATATAATTTAATATTTTAAAATTTTACGCTTTTAATTTCATTTGTAGTAGTAATGTAGTCTACATTTAATCAGAACTTTATATCAAGAAATCCGAATTAATTAAAAAAAACTTTCTTCTACTTAATCTTTATATGGTATGTTTGAACGAAAGCTTCTGTTAATCCAGTCATAAGATTGTTTCTTAAAAACTTCTTTATAAGAAGCAACATTTAAAATACTCTTGATTTTTTTAACAGGAACTGAATAATTTATCAAAAGTTCTGCACCATTGTTACTTTTGAAAGTAATTAAAAAAAGAAAATCTTTAATCTCATCTTGATCTTTTGTAATTATCGAAATCATATCGTTCGAAATAGAACGTATTAAAACACTAGATTCTAAATGGTAATGTTTTGAATCATTTGATGTGCTAAAAGGTAACTCAGAATTATAATTTAAAAGAAGGGCAGAATTTTGTGAAAAAGCTTGGACGGATAATAAACTAATTAAAAGTAATACGCATAACTGATTCATGATTAAATGTTTTATTTATTTTTAAAATATTATTCTGATTAAAAATACAGAAATAAAAACGATTCTTCAAGCTTGAATTAATTGAAATAAAGTATTTTTTAGTATAAGGGAGTATAAAAAAGTAATCCTATTTCTTTCTAATCCAATTTTGGGTTCGTCCAAAAATAGAAAAACCTAAAAACCCTCTAACCTTTAAATTATTATTGTCTTCAAGTGTAATAAAACAATCATAAAGCTTTCCAGATTTTGGATCAAGAATAGTTCCATCTTCCCAACTTTCTCCTTCCCAAATTAGATTATTTACAATTACTAAGCCTGCAATTGGCTTTCCTTTATCTTTTCCTTTACAATTCACACATATCTTCCCTTGATCCTCTGGAAGTAACAAGCGTACAATTTTACCATATAATTTTCCGTTATCTTTATAGATAAGCACTTCCGATTTTTGCTTGCCCGACTCATCATCTTGAGTGATCCAAAAACCTTCAACAGACGTAGGTTGAAGTTGGCTTAAAGAAAAATAGATTAACAGGTGTATTAGTTGAGTCATGATTATTTTATTTTTAATTACTAAATTTATAAAATCTAGATTTATTAAAAGTTAAAGAATCCATGTAATATGAAAAAAAAAGTGAGAGATTTAAGATTCCTGTTAATATTAATTCCTTTAGCACTCATAATAACGATTATGGACAAGACCATAATAAATGGATTTTTGTCAACCAATAAAATTTTAGATCATTATATCTTTCTTACGGTTTTAGTTAGTGTTGTTATTATACTTCTGGTAATTATATTTAGATATGATAAGAATATAAATAAATAAATTGTTCTCTTCGTTCTTGTGTATCTTTGAAAGAAAAATGCAGCACTTTAATCTTGAAGACATTGAAAATATGTCAAATTTATACCGCCTAAATTTGATAAATAGCGTGACAGGTTATAAATCTGCTCATTTAATAGGGACCGTTTCTCCTGAGGGTTATGAAAATTTAGCTGTATTCAGCTCTGTTGTTCATTTAGGAAGTAATCCTGCGCTTATTGGAATTATACTCCGTCCAACTACAGTTCCCAGGCATACTCATTCTAATATGAAATCAACTGGTATTTTCACGTTAAATGCTATTCACAAAAATCAAATAAAACAAGCCCATCATACCTCTGCCAAATATCCTGAAACTATTTCTGAATTTGATAAAACTACATTAGAGGTGGAAAAAAGAAAAAATTTTAATGCTCCTTTTGTAAAAAATGCACCTATTCAGTTAGCATGTAAGTATCTCTCAGAATATCATATCAAAGAAAATGACACTAGATTACTAGTCGGAAGTATACAAGATTTTTATATTGCTGATCCTATGCTTCTTGAAGATGGATGGGTTCAACTAGATAAAGGAGGAGTGGTCACAATTAATGGGCTAGATGGCTATGCTGTTCCCAAATTAAAAGAGCGTTTTCCATATGCCCGGCCAAAGCAATAAAAAAAAATTATTTACAGAATCACTTAGTGAACAATGGGTGAGCTATTCCCAATCAATGAGTGAATGCATTCCTAATATTCTTTTAGAGTTAGAGCGAGAAACCCATCAAAAAGTGTTAAAACCCAGGATGATTAGTGGACCCCTTCAAGGAAGGCTATTGAGTTTACTTTCAAGCCTTATCAATCCAAAAATTATTATTGAAATAGGAACCTATACAGGCTACTCAACACTTTGTTTAGCTGAAGGTCTTTCTGAAGGTGGGGTTATTCATACTATTGATTGTAATGAAGAATTGATCCCTGTTCAAGAAAAATTTTTCACCAAGAGCGTTTACAAGAAAAAAATCAAGCAATATCTAGGAGAAGCTTTAACCATTTTACCCAAACTAGATGGACCTTATGATTTGGTTTTCATTGATGCAGACAAAATAAATTATGATTCCTACTTTGAGGAAGTATTGCCAAAAATGAAAGTTGGAGGATTAATTATTTCAGATAATGTATTGTGGAGTGGAAAAGTACTTGAAAAGGTGAATTCAAAAGACTTAAGTACTATAGCACTCCAAAAGTATAATGAAAAATTGAAAAATGATCCAAGAGTGAAAACCGTCCTGCTTCCCATAAGAGATGGAATAACACTTAGCTGGGTGCGCTAAAGATCTCGACGAATTGAATCTTCAAGATCATTAAAATCACTTTTGACTTTGTCTACTTCTTCTTTTATATTTTTTGTGATACTTTTTGAAGGGTTTTCAATGTCAACATCTACAGTTTTCTGAATTTCACTTTTAATATCATTAGTAGCGCGCCGGACCTCTGTCATTCCTTTAGCAAGTGTTCTGGCAATAGATGGTATTTTATCTGCTCCAAACACTAATAGAATAATAAAAAAAACAAAAACGATTTCAGCCCCACTAATAAATAAAAGCATGTAAAAGATTTTAAGCAAATATAAGAGGAAAATAAATTAACTACCGAATATAAAGAAGATTCAATACTTATTTTTTTAAAGTATTTAACCCTTAATTTTTGCCTTGAATTTATCAAATTCAGATGGACTTTCTTTTTTAGGCCAGCTGTTATTGTTCGTATTAATATCTGCGGTTACCTTATCTGGATCAACTGTAACTCCTACTAAAACTTTATTAGAAGAAATTACTTTTCGGACACTCTTCTCGTTTTTACGCCATAATTGAACAGGATATGTAACGCGCTCAGTAGATCCATCTGCATAACTGTATTCAACTATCAAAGGCATAACCAATCCACCTGGTTTAACAAACTCTACTTCATAAAAGAATTTTGGTGGAACATTATTTACTTCCAAACCTTCTTTAGTTAAATAATTCTTTAAAATTTCAGAATCTTGAATAGCATTCGCTGTGGCAATTTTTGGATCATAAGATTCATTTTCTTCATCTATTTTAAAAACCATTTCAGGCAGATTGTCTAAATCATAGCCGTAGGCTTTCAATCTTTCTTTAGTTTCCAAGTCTGGCGTATCAGAAAAATAATACTTTGTAACATTTTTAACTCCAATATCCACTACGTCTGTTGTATAAAACCAACCCCTCCAAAACCAATCTAAATCAATGGCAGAAGCATCTTCCATTGTTCTGAAAAAATCTTCAGGGGTAGGGTGCTTAAACATCCATCGCTGAGAATAAGTCTTAAAAGCATGGTCAAATGTTTCACGGCCCATGATAGTTTCTCTAAGAATATTTAAAGCTGTAGCAGGCTTTGCATAAGCATTAGCGCCTAATTGATATACATTTTCAGGATTAGACATAATAGGAGAAATAAAATCCTGATTTCCCGACATATAGGGTACAATTTTTTTTGGATCACCTCTTCTTGAGGGATATACATCTAAGGAGCCAATAGAATTAGGATAAGTCTCTCCAAACTCTTGCTCTGTAAGGTATTGCATAAATGTATCCAATCCTTCATCCATCCACCCCCATTGGCGTTCATCTGAATTCACAATCATTGGAAAATAATTGTGCCCTACTTCATGAATAATTACACTTATCATACCAAATTTAGTTCGGTCTGAATAAGTGCCATCTTCATCGGGTCGCCCATAATTCCAACAAATCATTGGATATTCCATTCCTTGACTTTTGGCATGAACAGAAACTGCCTTTGGATAAGGATAATCAAATGTAAATTTAGAATAGCTCTTCAAAGTTTGAACCACAGCCTTAGTAGAATATTCTTCCCATAGTGGATTTCCTTCTTTAGGGTAGAGAGATACAGCCATAACTTTTTGCGGGCCTACCTGAACTGCCTGTTGATCCCAGATAAATTTTCTTGAGGTAGCAAATCCAAAATCTCTAACATTTTTTGCATTGAACTGCCATGTACTTTTCTTTTTCGAAAAAGAAGATTCTTTCGCTTTTACCTCTTCTTCAGTCACAATAATCACAGGTTTATCAAAACTATTTTCTGAAGCCTGAAAGCGCCTGTACTCTTGGCGAGTTAAAACTTCTTTAGGATTTTGAAGTCTTCCTGTTGCTTCCATAATATGGTCAGATGGAACAGTAATATTTACTTGGTAGTCTCCGAACTCAAGTGCAAATTCACCATTTCCCCAAAATTGATAATTCTGCCATCCTTCCACATCGTTGTAAACACATAGTCTAGGAAAAAATTGAGCGATTACATAAGCTTTATTTCCGTCTTCAGGGAAAAATTCATAGCCCGATCGGCCACCATCATCAACATGATTATTGATATTATACCACCATTTTATTTTAAAAATAAATATTTCACCAGGATCAATTCCCCTTGGTAAATCCACCCGCATCATGGTTTGATTTATCTTGTAAGGTAATGAGTTGCCATTTGCGTCTTTAACCCATTCAATGTTAAAACCTCCATCAAAAGAGTCTTTAGCATAATTGGACACAAAACTACCAGGGCGAACAGTTACAGAATTACTAGCACCATTTTTCTCCAAGGAAGGAGCATCTTTTTTTCGAATATTTTGGTCTAATTGAAGCCATAAATAAGGCAGTTCATCAGGTGAATTATTTGTATATGTAATTACCTCTTCACCATAAAGTTTACTAGAAACATCATCCAATTCTAGGTCCATTTTGTAATCCACTTTTTGCTGGTAATAATCAACACCAGGAGCACCAGAAGCATTATGATATCTATTTGGAGTTGCAAATTGATCGTATAGTTGTTTAAATTTATTTCTGTTGGTATGACCCTGTTGAACTTGTGCGTTTGTATTTGCAGAATAAAGAAAAACTATAAGTATGTAACAATTTGTTTTAAAATATTTCATATTAACCTTATTGAATAATTTTGAATTATAAATATACTATTTTATTGGTTGTTTAATATAGAAACAAAAAATGTCATTACTTTGTTAATTTTATTACTAAAGTTGGTGATTTTGAATGAAGTAAAAAACTTTTTCTACTTGTTTTGTTCCTATAATGGATAATATTTTGTTGTGAATCAAAAAGATCAAAAAACATGCTATTTTTTATTTCAATGGTGCTTGGGATTTCATCTAAATATAATTCTAAGTAACACACTACAATATCATTTTTATATTCTTTCCCTAAATAATAAATTTCTTGCGGTTCCCCATTTATAATTAATTGAAATTCTTTTTTTAAATTAATTATAAGTAAACTATCACTATGTTTAGCATTTGAATCTGGAAATAAACGAAGAGATTTTTCTTGTTGTTGGAGAAGTAATTCAAGATCATCAATAAATAACTGAGTCATTATTTGAAATGTTTTAATCTCTTTTTTATATTCAATTTCGGTAGTACTCAAATAAAATTTATGAGCCTCCAAATCAGTAAAATACAATTGAAATATATTTAACAAAACATAAAAAAAAAGCATAGATATGTTTATTCTAAAATGATGTCTTTGTAGTCTTTGCTTTTATTGATTAAGAAATCAATTAATTGAAATTGTTTGCTTTGTTTTAATAAGCTACTTGACTTCATCTGAGTATCTAAATATTCTAAAAAACCGATCACCTGATCTTTGGGAAGTTCCAAATCTTTCTCAAAGAAATCTGTATCAAAAACATAGGGTAAAACTTCACTAGGCTTTAATTTCATTTGCTCTTCCTTAGACTTATTTGCAAAAGCTTTTCCAATTAATTTAGCAATATTAACAAAATCAATGCCATTAGTCATTAAGCGATCATCACTAAGTCTGTTAACTATTTGCGAAGATTTATCTCGCTCATAATCAAAGCCCTTAAACTGCTCCTCTATTAAATCAAGATACTTTTCAACATCTTCAGAAGTGACAACTACTTCCTTAAGTTCGTTAATATTTTCATTTACCGAAACTACCAAACGATTTTTGGCAAGAATTTCTTCTGAAATGATCACACTTCTAATTTTATACTGAACGGATGAAAAAATAACCTCGTCACCTTGGGCAACATCAATCTCAAATTCCCCATTTTCATCAGTAATGGTACTTGATTGATCTGTATTGTTAATTACATTAGCCGCAACTACACTAGTATTTTTATAAAGAAGTCTTCCTTTTATAGGTTTTCGCTGTTGACCAAAAACTAAAACAGTGATTAGGAACGAAAAACATAAAAAAATTGTATTTTTCATCTTATAAAGATAGCCTTACCTTGGGGAAAGAAACCCTTAGTGGATGTTAATTTTTTAACAATGATTGTGAAAATTAAAAAAATAACGGCGAAACAAACCTATGAATTAAGACATCCTTTACTCAGAAAAGGGCAACCTATAAACACGTGTCATTTACCGTTAGACAACGACAGTAAAAGCATCCATCTTGGTGCTTATTTTGAAACGCAACTAGTAGGGGTTTTAAGTGCTTTCAACAAATCTTGCCCTGGCTACGAATCAAAAAATGGAATTCAATTGAGAGCCATGGCAGTACACACTCCATTTCAAGGAAAAGGAATTGCTACTCAACTAATTCAAAAAGCGTTTTTAAGTATCAGAAAAACATTAACAATTCATCATGTTTGGCTAAATGCAAGAATTGTCGCCAAGGATCTTTATTTAAAAAATAATTTTAAGCCTATTGGTAATGTCTTTGAAATAGATTCTATCGGATTACATCAACGTTTTATAAAAAATGCGAAATGAATCGTAAAACTTTCCTAACAACAAGCTTGGGATTGTTGGGCGCGACTACCTGGTCAAAAACTATAGTTAAAGAAAAGTATACATCCGGTCAATTAATAGGTAAAGAATCACTTAAACTTTATAGCCACAAAATACCTCTTCTCACTATCGCTGGTATTGCTTTTGAAAAAATGCAGAAAGCTGCACTAAAAGAGGGTATTGAACTTAAAATCATCTCAGCATATAGATCTTACGACCAACAAAAAAGTATTTGGAATCGTAAGTTTTTAACCAATAAGAAGGCAGGGTTAGAATCAGAAGATAATATTAAAAAAATTATTGAATATTCAACACTTCCTGGTACCTCAAGACATCATTGGGGAACCGATGTTGATTTAATTGATGGTTCTAAACCACAAGAAGGCGATGTACTCATTTCTGAAAAATTTCATCAAAATGGACCATATGTTGTTTTAAGAAAATGGATGGATCAACATGCTGCCAATTACGAATTTATTCGTCCATACACTAATAATAGTGAACGTAAAGGATTCTATTACGAGCCATGGCATTATAGTTATGCACCCATTGCCATTCCAATGCTAAAGGCATATTCAAAATTGAACTTGAAAAAGACTTTGGCTACAACCAATCTAGAAGGGAGTGTTTCATTATCAGAAAAATTTTTAAAGAAATATTATACTGAAAATATCCTTGGCATTGCAAAAGAACTAAAAGCTTTTTAGAGATAAGTGTCTTAAATCCTAGAAGGGTTTAACTCGCAATAGAAGCAAGGATAGTTAAAAGTATTTAAAAGAAGATACAATGTTATAAAATTGAAAATAGTTCAAAATTAGTTTGTTAAATAGCCTTATCGAGTAAAAACAGGTTTTGAAGGATCTACCGTTTCATTTGCACTGTAAGAATATCCATCTGAGTTAAAAGTTTTAATATCTTCAATAGTTTTAGCATTTATATCAACTAGATGACGTACCATCATCCCCCGTGCTTTTTTAGCAAAAAAAGAAATTATTTTCAACTTTCCATTTTTGAAGTCTTTAAATTGAGGAGTAACAATTTTAGCAACTAATTTTTTAATATCTATCACACTGAAATATTCATTACTAGCAAGGTTCACAAAAAGCTCTCCCTCCTCCATCTCTAAATTAAGTTGTTGGGTGGTTTTATCTTTCCAAAAGTCATAGAGGTTTTTATGTGTTCCTATAGAAAAATTAGTTCCCATTTCAAGCCTGTAGGGCTGAATTAAATCTAGAGGCCTTAATAGACCATAAAGACCAGATAGTATTCTTAATTTATTTTGCATTTGCTCAATCTTTTCTGAAGATAAGGTATAAGGGTCCAAACCTTGATAAACATCACCATTAAAGGTAAAGATAGCCTGTCTTTTAGTACTAGACTCATGTGAATTAAATGATTGATTTCGCTCCCAGTTTAATAGAGCTAATTTCTCAGAAAGATGCATTAGCTCTGATAATGCTTTGGAGGTTTTCTTTTTTAACAATCCATTAATTAAGTTTGCCTCATTACTGAAATTAGGTGTTGTGAACTTTGTTGTAGGAATCTGAAAATCAAACTTTAATGACTTTGCAGGAGAAATAACCATTTTCATACGACTCTATTTTTTTCAAAAATACAAGGATTTATTTCGGATTACAAGAAAGTAGAATTAATGCTTAAAATACTTGTATTATAAATTCTTATGCTGTGCATATTGTCTCCACTTATCAATAGCAGAGTTAAAATCATCTGGAATAGGTGAATCATATTGCATTTTCTCACCAGTTTCAGGATGAATAAACCCTAATGTTTTAGCATGTAATGCCTGACGAGGCAAAAGCTTAAAACAATTATCTACAAACTGACGATATTTTGTGAAACTAGTTCCTTTGAGAATTTTTTCACCTCCGTAACGCTTATCATTAAAAAGAGTGTGTCCTATAAATTTTAAATGTGCACGTATTTGATGTGTTCTTCCTGTTTCAAGCTGGCATTCAATTAAGGTTACATATCCAAAACGTTCTAATACCTTAAAATGTGTTATTGCTTCTTTTCCTTCAGAATTATCTTCAAAAACGGTCATTTGAAGGCGATTTTTAGGGTGTCTACCAATTGCCCCTTCTATTGATCCTTTATCTTCTTTAACATCTCCCCAAACTAATGCAAGGTATTTTCGCTCTGAAGTTTTATCAAAAAATTGTTTTGACAAATGAGTCATAGCTTGCTCCGTTTTTGCAACTACCAATAGGCCACTAGTGTCTTTATCAATTCGATGAACTAATCCTGGACGATTATTTGAATTTTTGGGTAATTGTTTAAAATGATGAAGCAGGCCATTTAAGAGGGTTCCAGAATAGTTTCCGTGGCCGGGATGAACTACTAAACCCGCAGCTTTATTAACGACAACTAAAACATCGTCTTCATAAACGATATCTAAAGTAATATCTTCTGCAACAAGTAAATTCTCATAAGGTGGATGTGCAAAAAGAACTTTTATCTTATCACGCCCTTTTACTTTATAGTTTGACTTCACAATCAAATCATTCACATAAATACTCCCTTCTTTGGCAGCCTGTTGAATCTTACTTCGAGTCACATTTTCAATCCGTGACATCAAAAACTTATCAACCCGCAAAGGAGACTGACCTGGGTCTGCGATAAAAGCATAATGCTCATAAAGTGAATCAATACTTTTAATTTCTTCTCCTAAAGGGTTTTTATTTTCTTCCATTTCCTAAAACTAAATCAATTTTTGTGGTTTTAGGGAGTAAAATTCCTGGATTAATTTTTTTTCCTTGATATCGAATTTCCAAAACCATGTCTTTACCAATATTATTTTCATATGTGATTTCGCCAACTTCAAAACCAACTGATTTTATTATAGATTCTGCATTTCTTCGTGTGATTTGGATTAAATTAGGAACAGTTCTTTTTCGATAACCATAAGGATTTACTGTTATATATATTTTTCTATTTTTCTTGACCTCACTCTCAGCTGATGGTAAATGACTAATAATTGATAGAGGAGCTAATTCAGGGACGAATTTTGATGAATCTATAACTTCAAAACGAAGGTTTTGCTCTTCCATCATGCTGGGAAGCAAAGAAATAGGTACTCCCCTCAAGTCAGGCACTTTTTGATAGTCATTATGATTTGTGATTAATCGTAAACCAAACGATAGCATCAAAAATATACTGATTGATGCAAGCCCTAAATAAAGTAATTGCCAAAGAAATGATTTACTTAAGAAAAAACGTAAAAAATTCATGGGTTCAATTTAATGGCTAAGATAATAAAATACAAGCTTTTGGATTGCTTTGAAATGATATACCTTTGTAAAAGAACCGAAAATAATGCAGAGAAAAAAAGTGGGTATTGTTTCTGGGGGATTTACCTCTGAATATAATATTTCTATTCTAAGTGGTAAAACTGTTTTTGAAGAGCTTGACCGTGAACTTTGGGAAGTGTTTTTAATTACCATAAATAAATCAGAATGGAAAGCTGAAGATGATCAAAACAATATATATGAGGTAAATAAAGGAGATTTTACTCTTCAAAATAATGAAACCCTTGTCAAATTAGATGTTATTTTTAATGCAGTTCATGGAGCCCCTGGTGAAAATGGACAACTTGCAGCATTGTGGGAACTTTTAAAAATTCCGTTTTCAAGCTGTGATAGCTATACTGCAGGACTTACTTATAACAAAAGAGACTGCCTTTCTGTACTTAGGGAATTAAAAGTCCCCACTGCTAAATATTTTTCTATTAATGAAGGAACAACAATCAATGAAGACTTAATTTTGGCAACTGTTGAGCTTCCTTGTTTCGTGAAAGCTAATAGGGCTGGCAGTAGTCTTGGAATATACAAGGTAACCACAAAAAAAGAGCTTATACCCTCTGTTGAAAAGGCATTTGAAGAAGATTCCCAAGTAATAATAGAGAGTGCTCTAGAGGGAAGGGAAGTTTCAGTTGGAGTAGCTGCCTTTCGGGGAGGTATTCACGTGCTTCCCATAACAGAGATTATTACTAATAATGATTTTTTTGATTATGCAGCAAAATATGAAGGTAAGTCTCAAGAAATAACTCCTGCAGAAATTCCCAATAAATGGAAAGAATTAGTAGAGCATTGGGCAAAATCAATTTATATTTCATTAGATCTTAAAGGTGTAGTTCGCAGTGAATTTATTTTTGTTAATGGCATACCTCATTTATTAGAAGTAAATACTGTTCCAGGAATTACCAGAAAAAGCATCATCCCAAAGCAAGTAGAAGCTATGGGAATTAAACTTTCTCAATTTTTTAGTTATCTTTTACTCCAAACATTAGCTAAGAATTAACTCTTTAGTATGAAACGATTTGTTTTCCCAGGCTCATTCGATCCCATAACACTTGGACATCAAGACATTATTGAACGAGCACTTCCTTTTTGTGACAAATTGGTTATTGCCGTGGGAGATAATATCAATAAAAAGTATATGTTTTCCCTTGATGAAAGAATAGAATTTATTAAAAAAACTTTTCAGGGAGAATCTAAAATCATTACTGCAACCTACCAAGGGCTAACCATCAATTTTTGTGAAAAAATTAAGGCCTCTGGAATTTTAAGAGGACTTAGAAATCCTGCAGATTTTGAGTTTGAAAAAAGTATAGCCCAAATTAATCAAAGACTTTCTGGAATTGAAACTTTGTTCTTGCTAACGGCAGCAGATCTTTCATACATCAGCAGTAGTATAGTTAGGGAAATAATAAACCATAAAGGTGATTTTAGTTCTCTTGTTCCTTCAGCAGTTAAGAAATAATTACTTTATTTCTTCTAAAAGAATTTTAATGTTTTCATATGCATTTTTCATTAACAAAGGAAAATCCGTTTTGGACCTCCAAACTGCTGCCTGAATATTCTCTTCTTCTTGAGGAACTAATGGGGCGTCATAGTTAGATTTCATTAAAAACCAATATGTCTTTTTTAGTTTAAATTTTCCTTTTGCATTAAACACATGGTAGGTTGTATTCAATGGTTTTGTTGCCATTAAATCTCCAACGCCAGTTTCCTCCATCACTTCTCTTATAGCTGCATCAATAATCACTTCGTTTTTTTCAATTTTTCCTTTAGGAAGATCCCACTTATCATTTCTATAAATAAAAAGATAACGCCCATCAGTATGCTCAACCAATCCCCCTGCAGCTTCTACAACTGGAAAATGTTTTAGGAAATGTTTTTCTAGCTTTTCTTCTTTTGGATGATATAAATATACAGCCTTGGTGTTTTTATTACGCAAAGCATTAACAATAACCAAAGCACTCGTATACTTAATAAAAAGTAGTGGAGTTTCATCTGAATTGTTAGTTAAATCTGTTGTAAAAAAAAGTGGTTTCTGATTGTAAAAAACTTTATACATTTGTCTATGATCTTAAATAAAACTATAGCTCAGCAAACAGCTGAATACCTTCTACAAATTAATGCAATTAAATTGAATCCAGAAAATCCTTTTACATGGGCAAGTGGATGGAAATCTCCGATTTATTGTGATAATAGAATTGCACTTTCATATCCAGAAGTTCGTTCCTTTTTAAGCAAAAGCATTGCACATGAAATTAAAGTTCAATTTGAAGCTGATATTGTTATTGCAGCTGTTGCAACTGGAGCTATTGGAATCGGAATGCTAGTAGCACAAGAATTAAATTTGCCCTTTATTTATGTTCGTCCGGAGCCAAAAAAACATGGGAGACAAAACCAAATAGAAGGATCACTTGATCATGGAAAAAAAGTAGTTGTTATAGAAGACCTCATAAGTACAGGAAAAAGTAGTTTAGATGCAGTTGTTGCTCTTAAAAAAGCGGATGCAGATGTTATCGGGATGCTTGCCCTTTTCACTTATGGTTTCACAGTTGCAGATCAAGCTTTTAAAACTGAAAATATTAGTATACAAACACTTTGTGATTATGAAAATCTACTCCCTGTTGCAATTGCACAAAATAAAATATCTTTAAAACAATCTGAAAATTTAAAAAAATGGCGTGAAGATCCATCTCAGTGGAAACCTAGCCAAGGATAAATTCATATAACATTCTTGATTGGTGAGAGTTTAAAATTAATGATTCTCCTTCCATGTTTTCTAAAAGCAAGAAACCTTCAGGACTCAAACCCCTAGAAATTGCTTTAAAAGATGTGCCATTTCTTTCAAATAATGCAACTTCATCTTTTTTCCACAAAAGATTAGAATATTCTTCTATCCAATATTCTTTAGAAATAGTATTTATTGAAAAAAGGGTTGATTCTAAAGCTTCCTTAAGTGAATTAAAAATCTCTTCTAAGATCCATTCTTTTCCCGTGACTGAAGCTAAAGATCCTGCATAAGGCAAGTCCACAAAGCTTAACTGGTTTACGTTCAGACCCACGCCAATAATTGAAGCTTTTAGTTGTGATTTTTTAAATATATTTTCAATTAATATTCCGGCCACTTTTTTATTACATGACAAAATGTCGTTTGGCCATTTGATCTTTAAATCAGGAATACCAATTACCTTTAAAGCGTTAATTAATCCTGTAGCTACAGCAGCACTAACCATAAAAGCATTTCTTGAGTGAAAATTAGCGTAAGATCTATAGACACTAAAGGTTAAGCTATTCTCAGCTGTGGAAATCCACTGCCGTTGGCGTTGTCCCCTACCCTTTGTTTGTTCATTGGCCCATACCAAATCACCATCAATACAATCACCTTTTTGATATCTTTCTTTCAAAAAATCATTAGTTGAAGGAATGGCATTAAGTTTGATTATTTTAAAATAGCTCATATAAGTCGATGTAACCGACTGAAAATGTAATAAATTTACCAAAAAAGAGCACTACTAAATGATACAAAAAACATATACTGCACAATCCTTGCTAGATGAAATCATCTTAGGTATTGAAAACGTTAAAGGAGAGGAAATTTTAATTCTTGATTTAAGGGAAATTGACAATACTCCTTGTGAATATTTTGTGGTTTGTAGTGCTAATTCAAATACACAAGTATCTGCAATTGTAAGTTCAGTACAAAAAAATGTTAGTAAAGCTCTTCATGAAAAACCTTTCCATACTGAAGGTTCTGAAGTAGCTGAATGGGTTTTGATAGATTATGTGGACATAGTTGTTCATGTCTTTCAAAAACAAATACGAGAATACTACAATATTGAAGAACTTTGGGGAGATGCTAAAAGCACCCAAGTAGCCCAGAATTATTAAAAACTATGAAAGAAGAAAAAAAACCAACTACCCCTAAGTTTAATATCTATTGGCTCTACGGTGCTATAATATTTGCACTTCTTAGTATGAGTATTTTTGGAGGAAGTGAATCCTGGCAAACACTAAGTAAAACAAACATTTCAAACTTTGAAAAGTACCTTAATGCAGGTGATGTAAGTGAAGTTATTGTAATTCGAAATAAAAACAGTGTACGTGTAACCCTTACACCAGATGCACTTAAGAAAAGTGATCATCAAAATATTATTTCAAAAAATATTTTAGGCCAAGAAAATACCAAGGGTCCGCATTATCAATTTGAAGTTGGAAGTTTAGAACTTTTTGAAGAGAAATTAGAAAAAGCACGAAGTAAGGGAGTTCTTTTCCGTCTAGAATTTATTACCGTTGAAAATCGTTGGGCAGACACCTTAATAGGATTTTTGCCGTTCATTATTATTATTGGGGTATGGATTTTCCTTATGAGAAGAATGTCTGGAGGGGCAGGCGGAGGAGCTGGAAGTCAAATTTTTAATATTGGTAAATCGAAAGCCAAATTGTTTGATAAAAACATAGATGTTAAGACAACTTTTAAAGATGTTGCAGGTTTAGAAGGGGCAAAAGAAGAAATTCAAGAAATTGTAGACTTCCTTAAAAACCCAACAAAGTATACTGTTTTAGGTGGTAAGATACCCAAGGGAGCCCTGTTAGTAGGATTGCCAGGGACAGGAAAAACCTTACTAGCAAAGGCCGTTGCAGGTGAAGCTAAAGTGCCATTTTTTTCATTGTCAGGATCTGATTTTGTTGAAATGTTTGTAGGAGTGGGAGCTTCTAGAGTACGTGATTTGTTTAAACAAGCAAAGGATAAATCTCCTGCCATTATTTTTATTGATGAAATCGATGCTATTGGACGTGCTAGAGGTAAAAGTAATATGAATGGATCAAATGATGAACGAGAAAATACGCTTAATCAATTGTTGACAGAAATGGATGGTTTTGGTACAAACACCAATGTAATTGTTCTTGCTGCCACTAACCGGGCAGATATTCTTGATAAAGCCCTTATGAGAGCTGGACGATTTGATCGACAAATTTATGTGGACCTTCCGGATTTAAACGAACGACGCGAAATTTTCAAAGTCCATTTAAAGCCTTTAAAAGTTATTAAAACATTAGACATTGAATTTTTAGCAAAGCAAACTCCTGGTTTTTCTGGAGCAGATATCGCAAATGTTTGTAATGAAGCTGCATTAATTGCCGCAAGAAAAAACAAAAAATCTGTTGGTAAACAAGACTTTTTAAATGCTGTTGACAGAATTGTAGGTGGTTTGGAAAAGAAAAATAAAATTATTACTCCAGATGAAAAGAAAACCATTGCCTATCATGAAGCGGGACATGCTCTTGTTAGCTGGCTATTAGAACATGCTGCCCCGCTTGTTAAAGTTACAATTGTTCCTAGAGGAAAATCACTGGGAGCAGCTTGGTATCTTCCTGAAGAACGTCAAATTGTTCAAACAGATCAAATGCTTGATGAAATGTGTGCCGCTTTAGGTGGACGTGCCGCTGAAAAAGTAATGTTTAATAAAATCTCTACAGGCGCCTTAAGTGACCTTGAAAAGGTAACACAACAAGCCCGAGCTATGGTTTCTATCTATGGCTTGAATGATGTCATTGGAAACATTACCTATTACGATTCCACAGGTCAGTCAGAATATAACTTTTCAAAGCCATATTCAGAAAATACTGCACAAAAAATTGATCATGAAATTTCAGAAATTATTGAAAAACAGTACAACAGAGCAATTGATATTCTAAAAACATCTAAAGATAAATTAACGCTCCTAGCAGAGCGTCTTTTAGAAAAAGAAGTTATTTTTAAGGATGATTTAGAAAATATTTTAGGGGTTAGACCTTTTAAAACTAATTTTGAAAAAATAGAAGAAGCCAAGGCTATAAAGCTAAAATAAAGACAAATTCAAGATGGGAATATGGGATAAATTTTTTGGTAATGCTACTGGGAAAAAATCTAAAAAAAGTCTCTATATGCCTATTGAAGAAGACCCTATTGATATTAGTTTTGCTAAAAATTTTACCTTAAAAGGAGGTCGTTTTCTCTTTTGTGAATCTTCAGACTCTGCCCATAATAACTTTAAAGAAATTTGTGTTGAAAACAAGTGGGATCCCTCAACGATTTTATGTTTAGAAAAAAGACTATCATTAAGATTGGATGTTAAACTCTTTGATCAAAGTTCAGAAAATCTAAAATCTTTTAAGGCAGCTGTTATTTTTTGTGAATATATTATAAGTGATACTGGAAAAATACTACTTAGTGAACATCAGATTCGTCATTTCAAAATTCCAGATTTACCAGAAACTATGGTAGTCTTTGCGAAATCAAATCAATTGGTAAAAGATGTGAGTCAAGGGATGACTTTGTTGAAAAATAAATACAAAAAAGAAATTCCCACTAATATTAGCACTCTAAATATTAAATTTAAAATCATCAAGGAAAAATTCCCTTCTACTCTAGAGACTAGTGCAAAAAACATATATTTGCTTTTAGAAGACGATTTATAACTATGAGAGAAATAATGGTAAGGAGCCTGTCGGGAGTCCTATATGTGACCTTAATTGTTTCCTCAGCTTTATTCTCAAAGTTAGCCTTGATTATTGTTCTTTCACTTTTTTCTGCATTAGCATTATTTGAATTTCAAAAATTACTTCAATACAAAAGTCCCATTCCTTTTCTTTTTTTTGTTCTTCTCATCTATCAATTTTACATCCGAGAAATAGATAGTAACCTTCATGTAGGTTTATTGTTTTTATGTGTTTCTGCAAATCTACTACTAGCTTATTTATTACTTACAAAAAAAGCGTTTATACTAGCGTCATTTCTCAAGAGTAGCTTTGCTTTATTTTATCTTGTAGCTTCAGGATATTTTATTGTAGCCACCTCAAGCATTGAGAACTCCATCATTCATGGCATTACTCTTTATATGTACCTGCTGATATGGATCAATAATAGCTTTGCGTACCTAACAGGTAAAAAATGGGGTATAACTCCACTCTTTTCAAGTGTATCGCCCAAAAAGACATGGGAAGGATTTTGGGGTGGAGCCACAGTTTGCTTCCTTGTAAGTCTAGTTATTACAATTTTTCAAAAAGATTATTCACTCTGGGTTTTACCTGTATTATCTGTGATTGTTATTACAGGAGCAACATTAGGTGATCTTATACAATCAAAGTTTAAAAGACAAGCCAAAGTGAAAGATAGTGGTTCCTTAATTCCGGGACATGGTGGGTTTTATGATCGAATGGATAGTGTTCTTTTTACAGCTCCTTTTGTTAATTTATTTTTAATTTTTGTTCGCTATGTTTCATAAAGAAGGATATCAAATTATTATGATAAGTTTCGTCATAACAGCTGGGATAGCTGTTTTATCAGAATACACTATTGAAGATCAGACCTTGATTAAAATTGGAATTCAAATTGTCGCATTAGTAATTCTTGTTTTAATTCTTCAATTTTTCAGAAACCCAAAACGTGAAACTCCCATAAATGATAAACAACTTGTTGCCCCAGTAGATGGAAAAATAGTTATCATTAAAGAAGTATTTGAAAAAGAGTATTTTAAAGACAAACGTCTTCAGGTATCAATATTTATGTCTCCACTAAATGTACATGTAACTAGGTATACAATGAGTGGTAAAGTTCAGTTTAGTAAATACCACCCAGGAAAATATCTTGTGGCGTGGCATCCAAAATCTTCAGAGTTAAATGAACGTACCACTATTGTTTTGAAAAATGAAATCTTTGGAGAAGTACTCTATCGACAAATTGCAGGGGCTGTAGCGCGACGTATTGTAAACTATGCAGAAGTCGGTATGGAAGTAATGAAAGGAACCGATGCGGGATTTATTAAATTTGGCTCTCGAGTTGACTTATTCCTCCCTTTAGGAACTCACTTAGATATTGCTTTAAATGATACTGTTAAAGGTGGGGTTCAGCAAATTGCTCATAAAGACTAATGTATCCCTAAACTTTTTTCTAGCATGTTTATTTTATCAATAGCATCTGCTGCTTTCTTTCGTTCTAAAGAAATCACTTGTTCTGGTGCGTTTTCCACAAAACGTTTGTTTGATAATTTCTTTTCAACTGAGGCTAAAAATCCTTTAGTATAGTTTAATTCAGTAATTAGTTTCTCTTTTTCAGCTTCAGGATCTTCAGTAACTTTTGTGGGAATAAAGAACTCTAACTTATCAACCCTAAAACTACCACCCAAAATTTTATCAGGAGCATTTTCGTAATACAAGCCTTCTAATAATCCTAACTTAATAATACTTGCTTCACAGGGAAGCTTAACTATTGAATTTATAATATAGACAGTAACTTTTTCTTTTAAAGAAATATTTTTGTCTTTTCTGAAATTCCGAATCGCTACAATAACTTCTTTGGCATACTCAAAAGAATCAATGGTTTCTTGATCAAAAATATTTGAAGTTGGCCATGAAGAAACAATAAGGGCTTCATTTTCTTTTCGTGGTGAAATAAAATGCCATAGCTCTTCAGTTAAAAAAGGCATAAAAGGATGTAATAATCTAAGATTATTTTCAAATAGAACTATTACTTTATCATGTGTTATTTTATCAATTGGCATACCATATTCAGGCTTTATAAGTTCTAATAACCAAGAACAAAAATCATCCCAAATTAATTTATAAAGACTCATTAATGCATCTGAAATTCTGTACCTATCAAAGTTTTTATCAATCCATAATACCCTTTTTTCAAAATGATTAGCATACCATTCCAAAGCTTCAGTAGCTTCAGTAGGAGGAGCTATAGTAGTGTCTATTTCCCAACTATCAATCAAACGATAGGCATTCCATATTTTATTAGAAAAGTTTTTTCCTTGCTGACATAAATTCTCATCAAAAAGCAAATCATTTCCTGCAGCAGAACTTAGCATTAAACCAACACGGACAGCATCTGCACCATAAGTTTCTATTAGTTTTAATGCATCAGGAGAATTTCCAAGTTGTTTTGACATTTTACGCCCCTTTTTATCTCGAACCAAGCCTGTTAAATAAACTTTAGAAAAAGGTTTTTTATCTCTAAATTCATAACCAGAAATAATCATTCTAGCTACCCAAAAAAACAAAATATCTGGACCAGTTACTAGGTCCTGCGTAGGATAGTAATAGTTTATTTCATCGTTTTTAGGGTTTCTAATTCCATCAAAAACAGAAATAGGCCATAACCATGAAGAAAACCAAGTATCCAAAACATCTTCATCTTGATTTAAATTTTCAAGGGTCAAGTGAATGTTCCCTGATTTTATTTTTGCTAATTCTAAAGCTTCCTTAGATGTTAAAGCAACAACAAAATCATTTTTTGATGACCCATAATAAAAAGCTGGTATTCTTTGTCCCCACCATAACTGTCTGGAAATATTCCAATCGCGAATATTCTCCATCCAGTAACGGTAAGTGTTTTTAAATTTTTCAGGAAGTAATTCAATTTCATCTGACTTTAAAACAGCATCGATTGCAGGTTTTGCCAACTGCTCCATCTTAAGAAACCATTGGTCAGATAGACGAGGTTCAATTACTGCTTTGGTTCTCTCTGAAGTTCCTACTTTATGAACATGTGATTCTATTTTAACTAAAACTCCAAGAGCATCTAATGCTTTAACTACTTTTTTTCGGGCTACAAAACGATTTAAACCTTCAAAATCAAGGCCTTGTTCATTTAAGGTAGCGTCTGGATTAAAAATATCAATAATTTCTAAACCATGTTTTTCTCCTAAAATTTTGTCATTTATATCATGTGCTGGGGTAACTTTTAAGCAACCTGTTCCAAAATCCATTGCAACATATTCGTCTAGAATAACTGGAACTTTTCTTTGAGTCAATGGCACCCATACCTCTTTTCCTTTTAAGTGTTTATAGCGTTCATCTTCGGGATTAATACAAACAGCAGTGTCTCCGAAAAGTGTTTCAGGCCGAGTAGTGGCTACAATTACTTTTTCATCCGAACCTTCAACTTCATAAGAAATATAATATAAATTTCCTGATTTTTCTTCATAAATGACCTCTTCATCAGATAAAGTTGTCTGGGCTTCAGGATCCCAATTCACCATACGGTAACCTCTATAAATTAGTCCTTTATTATGTAAATCAATAAATACTTTAAGTACCGATTCAGACATATCAGGATCGAGGGTAAATTTTGTTCTGTCCCAATCACAACTACAACCTAGCTTCTTAAGTTGATCTAAAATTACACCTCCATATTCATAGGTCCATTCCCAAGCATGTTCTAGGAATGAATCACGACTTAAGCTGTTTTTCTCGATTCCTTTTTCCTTCAGTTTTGCGACAACTTTTGCTTCTGTAGCAATAGATGCATGATCTGTTCCTGGTACCCAACAAGCATTATAACCTCGCATTCGAGCTCTACGAATAATAATATCTTGTAAAGAATTATTAAGCATGTGCCCCATGTGTAATATTCCAGTAACATTTGGCGGAGGAATAACTATGGTATAAGGCTCCCTCTCATCTGGAACAGATTTAAAATAACCATTTTTCTGCCAGTAGTTGTACCATTTGCTTTCTACTAATTTGGAATTGAACTTGGAAGGAATTTCCATAAAAATTTTGCTCTAATTTTTGAATTACAAAAGTAGGGACACTTATGGTATAATAAAAATTAGTATCCCTAATTGAAAGAAAATATATAGATTTACTCTTAAAGCTAAATATTATGAAAATATATCATTACGTTAATTTACTTTTTCTGTTTGTGATTGCTCAAGCTATTTCTCAGGAAATTGGACCTCAAATCAATTTTAAAACAACGACTATTGATTATGGAACCATAGAAAATAATAGTAATGGCGAGCGAATTTTTATTTTTTCTAATACAGGAAATGCTCCCTTAATCATTAAAAATGTCAAATCAAGTTGTGGATGTACAGTTCCAAAAAAGCCCAAAGGTCCTATTGCTCCCGGTGAATCAAACGAAATTATTGTTCTATATGACACAAATAGACGAGGTCCTTTTAGAAAAACTATTACCATCACAACTAATGTCAAGGTTAATCCTGTTTTAGCGTTAAAAATTAAAGGAATCGTATTACCAAAGTCGTGAGTTTAAAAAAACGATATTAATTTTATTTTTGATAAAATAATTTCATTTTCATCATAGGATTCTAAAAAAATGAAGGATCAATAAATATGCCCACAAAAGTCATTTCTAGTGATTGAAAATAATAATATTTTTATCATTTTTGTTTTTTATTTTTAGTATGCCGAAGTTATCTAAAAAAGGAATTGAACTTCCAACGTCTCCCATTAGGAAACTTGTCTGTCACTCAGATGATGCAAAAGCAAGAGGTATCGATGTTCTTCATCTTAATATTGGCCAACCTGATATTTCTGCTCCGAAAGAAGCCATTAATGCAATCCGAAATACACAATTAAAATTACTTCCATATGGGCCATCTCAAGGAACCCATATCTACCGTCAAAAATTATGTGCTTATTACAAAAAAAATGAAATTGAAGTATCACCTGAAGATATTATAGTTACCACAGGAGCTAGTGAAGCCCTTATATTTACTTTAAACGTTATTTGTGATGCTGGTGATGAAGTTATTATCCCCGAGCCTTTTTACGCTAATTATAATGGTTTTGCCAGTTCTGCTAGTGTAAATGTTGTTCCTGTTATTTCAGAATTTACTTCACAATTTGAACTTCCGTCCTTAGAAAATATAAGCAGTAAAATTACTTCAAAAACAAAAGCCATTCTACTTTGCAATCCAAGTAATCCCACCGGTTATGTGTATAATGAAAATGAAATAAGTACTCTTTGTGAGCTTGCCATTGAACATGATATTTTTTTAATAGTCGACGAAGTTTACCGTGAATTTATTTACGGTGGAAATAAACATTATTCTGTCTTACAATACCCAGGTGGTAGTGAACACACAGTAATGATTGATTCTGTTTCAAAAAGATACAGTCTATGTGGCGCAAGAGTAGGGTGTATCGTCTCTAAAAATGAGATATTTATTCAAAATATTTTAAAATTTGCACACTTAAGACTTTCTCCACCAACAATTGCCTTAATAGCAAGTGAAGCTGCACATGATGCACCTGACAGTTATTTAAAAGAAGTCGTTGCAGAATATGGAGTTAGAAGAAAGGTATTGATAGAACACCTAGAAAAGATTCCAAATGTAGAGGTTTCAGATCCTATGGGTGCATTTTACTGTATTGTAAAACTACCAGTTGAGGATGCAGAAGATTTTTCAAGATATTTACTGACGGATTTTAACGATAATAATCAAACTATAATGCTGGCTCCAGCCAATGGATTTTATTCAACACTTGGCGTTGGACTTAACGAAGTTAGAATTGCTTTCATTTTAGATAGTCAAAAGTTAATTCGGGCAGCAAGTATTTTGGAAAAGGCTTTAATGACCTATCCTAAATTACTATCTTGATGCATGTTGAAAATTGAAGAAAACGTTTCTTTAAAAAAATACAATACTTTTGGAATTGACATCCAAACAAAAAAATTTTATGCCCTTTCTTCTTCTGAATCACTTAAAGAAGTCTTAATAGAAAATAAAGGGATTCCTTTAAGGATTTTAGGCGGAGGGAGTAATTTACTTTTTACCAAAAATTTTCAAGGACTTACACTTCAAATTGCAACAAAAGGCATTGAAATAATAAAAAAAACTTCAGAAAAAGCACTAGTGGAAGTTCAGGCTGGAGAAAATTGGCATGAATTTGTGCTGTGGAGCTTGTCTAATAATCTTGGAGGTATCGAAAATTTAGCGCTCATACCTGGAAGTGTGGGTGCGGCTCCAATTCAAAATATTGGAGCGTATGGAGTAGAACTAAAGTCAGTATTTCATTCTTGTAAGGCATTTGAAATTACTACTAGAAAAATACATAATTTTTCGAATGATGAGTGTCAATTTGGATACAGAGATTCTGTCTTTAAAAAAAAGCTGAAAGGAAAATTCATTATTCTTAGTGTTTGTTTTACACTCCAGCAATTTCCGCATAGTATTAACATTTCCTATGGAGCTATTCATTCGCAGCTGGCAAATAAAATTGCCACTATACAAAATATAGCAGAGGCGGTTATTTCCATAAGACTCTCTAAACTACCCAATCCAAAACAAATTGGCAATAGTGGCAGTTTTTTTAAGAATCCAATAATTACCCTAAATAATTTCAAAAAACTTCAACAATTATTTCCTAAAATACCCCAATACTCAAGTAAAGAAGGTTTTGTTAAAATACCAGCCGGATGGATCATTGAATCATTGGGTTTCAAAGGAATGAGGGAGGGAGATGCAGGTGTTCATGAAAAACAAGCTCTTGTATTGGTTAATTATGGCACTGCCTCTGGAAATGAAATTTTAGCACTGTCTAATAAAATACAAAAAGCTGCTCTTGATAAGTTTGGTATTTCCTTAGAAACGGAAGTAAATATTCTTTAAATACTATTCTTTATTTTTTGAGTCTATTTGAATGGTGACTGGACCATCATTAATAAGTGATACTTCCATATTTGCACCAAAAGTTCCAGAAATCACTTTTTTTCCAAGTTTCATTTTAGCAGTTGCTAAAAACAATTCATACAAGGGAAAAGCATGTTCATGTTTTGCTGCTCTAATATAAGATGGACGATTCCCCTTTTTTGTAAAAGCCATAATAGTAAATTGACTAATTACCATTAACCCTCCTTCTGAATCTAGAAGCGAATAATTCATTATTTCATTTTCATCATTAAAAATACGAAGATTTAAAATTTTATTTACTAACCATTCAACATCTGATGCATCGTCTGCTGCTTCAATTCCTAAAAAGACAAGTAAACCACTTTTAACAGTTCTTTTTTCAGACTTATCAATAATAACTTGGGCATTTTTAACCCTTTGAATAATAACTCGCATAATTAATTTCGATAAGGAGTATCATCCTCTAACATTTGTAAGTATGAAGTATAGCGGGATAAAGAAATTTTACCTGCTTTAACAGCCTCTATAATGGCACATTTTGGTTCGTTATGGTGTAAACAATTATGAAATTTACATTTATTTTTTCTCTTGTAAAATTCAGGAAAGTAATTTCCAATTTCCTCAGGCTTCATGTCAACCACTCCAAAGCCCTTAATTCCTGGAGTGTCTATAATCTTAATTCCTTTGGTTAAAGCAAACATTTCTGCAAAGGTGGTGGTATGCATTCCCTGCTGATGTTGCTTTGAAATAGCCGCTGTTTTTATATTTAAACCTGGAGATATCGCATTTACTAAAGTAGATTTTCCAACTCCACTATGTCCGGAAAACATACTCACTTTATCTTGCATTATAGATTTTACAGTTTCTATTTCAATGCCTTGAGTCGCTGAAATGTTAAAAGTAGAATATCCAATATCTTGATAGATTTTTTGAAATTCTTTTACTTCTTTTAATTCAAAATCTTTGTAAGAATCTATTTTATTGAACAGTAAAATAGCTGAAATTTGATAGGCCTCTGCGGTGACTAAAAAACGATCTACAAAAGCAGGAAACGTGGGGGGGTTATTTAAGGTTATGATTAAAAAAACTTGATCAATATTAGAGGCAATGATATGGGTTTGTTTAGAAAGGTTTACTGATTTTCTTACAATATAATTTTTTCTTTCTTCAATTTGAGTAATGTTTCCCTCTGGTGCAGTCGCGTGACGATCAACTTCAAAAAGTACGTGATCTCCAACCGCAACAGGATTGGTACTTTTAATTCCTTTTAATCGAAGTTTTCCTTTTATTCTACAATCATAAAAAATACCTTCAGAATGAACCGCATACCAACTTCCCGTAGACCGATAAACAATACCTTTTTTCAAATGCTTTATTTACAAAGTAACAGCTTTTTTTTCAGCCTTTAAGAATGAATGAGGTTTAGAGTAATTTGTATCTTTATAAAAAGTTTATTCATGGCCCAAAAAACACTTTTAATGATTTTAGATGGTTGGGGTAATTCTCCTGATCCAAAAATTTCTGCAGTTGATCAAGCTAAAACACCTTACATAGATTCTTTATACAAAAACTATAGTTACAATACCCTTAGAACCGATGGGAAGCATGTTGGACTTCCAGAGGGTCAAATGGGGAACAGTGAAGTAGGTCATATGAACTTGGGAGCTGGTAGAATAGTCTATCAAGATTTAGCAAAAATCAATTTAGCCATTGAAAATGATACTTTAAAAAATGAAAAGGTTTTAACTAAAAGTTTAGAATATGCTAAAGCCAATAATAAAAAGGTTCATCTATTAGGACTTCTTTCAAATGGTGGTGTGCATTCGCATATAAATCATTTAGAGGGGTTATTAGACCTTATTGGAGAATACGATTTAAAAGAGGTCTACCTCCATGCTTTCACTGACGGACGAGATGTAGATCCGAAATCTGGTAAAGGTTTTGTTGAAAGAATTGAAAAAAAATTATCTGAAACAGGTGGGCAACTCGCCTCAATCATTGGTAGATACTATGCAATGGATCGAGACCAACGCTGGGAACGTATTAAAAAAGCATATGACTTGCTAATAAGTGGAAAAGGGACTGGAACAACTAACTTTTCAGAAGAACTTTTAAAAAATTATGCTGCGGGAGTAACCGATGAATTTATTGAACCTCTTTTTAAAGATAATGGCATAGGAAAGCCTTTAGCCCTTATCACCAAAAATGATGTAATCTTATTCTTTAATTTTAGAACTGATAGAGGTAGGGAATTAACTCAAGTGCTCTCACAAAAAGCTTTTCCAGAACAAGAAATGAAACCTCTAGATTTGTATTATGTTACACTCACTAATTATGATAATTCCTTTAAAAAAGTTAATGTAATTTTTGATAAAGAAAATCTAAAAGACACCCTTGGATATACCCTAGCTAAAGCATCAAAAACACAGCTTCGAATTGCTGAGACTGAAAAATATCCTCACGTAACTTTTTTCTTTAACGGTGGGAGAGAAATTCCATTTGAAGGAGAAGAACGTGTTTTATGTCCTTCACCAAAAGTAGCTACTTATGATTTAAAACCTGAAATGAGTGCTTTTCAAATTAGGGATGCCATTATTAAAAAAATCAATACAACTACACCTGATTTTATTTGTTTAAATTTTGCAAATCCAGACATGGTTGGACATACCGGTAATATTCAAGCGGCTATTAAGGCCTGTGAATTTGTAGATAAATGTGCGAAAGCTGTTATTGAAACTGCGCTTGAAGCTGGCTATGTAAGCATTGTAATTGCAGATCATGGCAATTGTGAAACGATGATTAATACTGATGGAAGTCCTAATACTGCCCATACAACAAATCCTGTTCCAATTATATTAGTAGATGCTGAAAAGAAAAAAATAAATGCTGGTATTTTAGGAGATATTGCGCCTACTATTTTAGATTTATTAGATGTTTCTCAACCCAAGACTATGACTCAAAAGTCCTTAATTAATAGACAATGAAAACTATAACTTTCCTTACCTTTTTATTGTTGGTTCTGATAAGTTGTGAAAATCCTGTACCAAAAAAAACACACCAACAACCACTTAATGTAGAAAGTATTATTGGAGAAGAAGGAGAAACTATTCTAATTGGTTATGTAAATCGTGCCAATCTAAAACTCCCCGAATTTCAGGCTTGGTTTAAACCTGAATATGAAAATATTAAAATACCTGAAGGATGGTCAGCAAACTACTTACCTCTTGCCGAAAACCTTGAATTTAAATTATTTTTAGGCACTTGGTGTGGTGATACTCAACGTGAATTAGGAGGTATGTTTAAACTGCTTGATCTTCTAGGAATATCAGAAGATCGGATTGAAATGTATTCTATTTCTGAATATAAAGATAGTCCACTGGGTTATGAAAAAGAATTTGATATTCTAAATATCCCTACCCTTATTTTTATTGAAGATGGAAATGAACTTAACAGAATTGTCGAATTTCCTGTTGAAAGCCTTGTGGAAGATTTTTCGAAAATTTTGAAAAAATTACCTTATGAGGACTCATACGTAGATTTTTAATATGTCGGAAATTGTACTAAAAACTCTAGAGGAAATTGAATTAATGCGCGAAAGCGCTTTGATAGTATCTAAAACATTAGGAATGTTAGCCTCGGAAATTAAACCCGGTGTCAGTACTCTTAAGTTAGATGGACTTGCAGAAACATTTCTTCGAGACCATAAAGCAGAACCAGGGTTTTTAGGCCTATATGATTTTCCAAATACTCTTTGTATGAGTCCAAACTCACAAGTAGTCCACGGAATTCCAAGTAAAGAACCCCTTAAAGAGGGAGATATTATATCTATTGACTGTGGAGCTTTAAAAAATGGTTTTTATGGTGACCATGCCTATACCTTTGCAGTTGGAGAGATTGATTCAACAGTAGAAAAATTATTGAAAGTTACTAAAACTTCACTCTATAAAGGGATTGACAAATTCCGTGAAGGAAACCGTATTGGAGACATGGCATATGCCATTCAACATTACTGTGAAAAAGAAGGTTATGGTGTAGTCCGAGAATTAGTTGGACATGGGCTAGGAAAAATAATGCATGAAGGCCCGGAAGTTCCTAATTATGGAAAAAGAGGGCAAGGTAAAAAATTTCAAGAAGGAATGGTCTTGGCAATTGAACCAATGATTAATGGAGGTACACATAGAATAAAACAACTTAAAGATGGTTGGACCATTCTTACCGCAGATGGTAAAGCAAGTGCTCATTTTGAACATGATGTAGCTTTAATTGATGGAAAACCAGAACTGCTCTCAACTTTTCAATACATTTATGAGGCTTTAGGTATTAAAAGTGATGAAGAAATACCCTTTAGGAAAGAACCCTTAATAATATGAAATGGTTATTAAATTTTATTCCTAGGCCGCTTTTAATATCACTGAGTATTTGGTTTAGACCTTTTATTAAACTTTACTTTAAAGGAACTCGATTTACAGATCCTATAGATGGAAGTTCCTACCGTAAATTTTTACCCTATGGTTATCGAAAATATCGTGAGAATGCATTATGCCCAGGAACACTTTCTTTAGAAAGGCACAGGCTGTTATGGCTTTACCTTTCAAGAGAAACATCCTTTTTAAAGGAAAACTTAAAGGTTTTACATGTAGCCCCCGAACAAGTATTTTACACAAAATTCAAGAGCCTTAAAAAATGGGATTATACCACAACCGATCTTCACTCTCCCCTTGCAGACATTAAAGCAGACCTATGCGATTTACCTTTTGAAGACAATCAATATGACTTGATTTTGTGTAATCATGTGTTGGAACATATACCCGATGACATTAAGGCCATGCGCGAACTTTACAGAGTTCTAAAAAAAGAAGGTACCTTAATTGCGCAAGTACCCTTGGAAGAAAACCGTGAAACTACTTTTGAAGATGACACTATCATAGATAAAAAAGAACGAACCCGTATTTTTGGACAATATGATCATTTAAGGGTGTATGGAAAAGATTACTATTTTCGACTTCAATCTGTTGGTTTTAAAGCTGAAGGAATTGATTTTTTGGCTAGTTTAAGTAATCTTGAAAAAGAATCCTTTGCCCTTCCAAAACAGGAACTGATTCCTGTGGCAATTAAAAAATAATTATAAGCCTACTAATTCTCTTTTAAAAAGCCGGATGAAAAAACCTCTTTTACTCTGCCCAATGAGTCTGACAAAATCCAATAGGCCTCCAGACTTGGCTGTTTTTCAATAAGTACTTTAGCCTGTTGCAAAGGCATTACCATCAATGCTGTAGCATAAGCATCTGCTTTCATACAATTTTCTGCTAAGACGGAAACACTTAATACATTAGACGGAATCGCTTTTCCTGTTTTTGGGTTTATGGAATGCACCCATTGTTCTCCAGTAGTTTCGTTTATAGAAAATTTTCTGTAATTCCCTGAGGTGGCTAAAGCCTCATTTTCCAATGTAATTATTTGAATAAAAGTTCGGTCTTCTCCTTGTTGAGGATCATCAATGGCTACTTTCCAAAATGAATTAGATTTTAAACTTTTACCTTGAGCAACAATTTCACCTCCAATCTCTACTAAAAAAGAAGTGACTTTTAGATGCCTAAGATAATTAGCTAAGACGTCAACTGCATAGCCTTTTGCTAAGGCGTTAAAATCAAAATATAATTTTGGGTGTGTCTTAAGTATAGTATTATTAGTATTTAACTTTGTTTTATCCCATCCTGTAAATTGTAGAATACTATCCAATTGTTGAGTAGATAGCGTATTAAGCTTTTTTCCGGGACCAAAACCATAGGCATTAACTAATGCCCCAACAGTAGGATCAAAAAAACCTTCAGTAGTATTCCAAATTTCTGTTGCTTGTTTATATACTGTTACAAAATGATCATCAACAACTAGCAAACTATCTCCCCTATTAATTTTTGAGATATCCGAAGTTGGAATATAAGTTGACAAAGATTGATTTAAAACTGTAAAAAGAGAATCTACTTTGTGTTCTACAAAAGTTTCTTCTAAATTTTCTGCATTAAATGAAATAGAATAGGTTGTTCCAAGCGCATAACCCTCTATGCGTTTTGTAACGAAATGATCATCCTGTTGACAGCTGAAAAATAAACCTAAAAATATAATGCTAAATAATTGTTTGGAGTCCATCAAAATTAACCACATACGGATCATTTTTAGTTAAAGGTTTTTCGTAATCATTGGCATGAGCAAAACCAACTCCTGCATAAAATAGTCTAGCTTTATTTTTTTCTGCATGATTTTTAACTTTATTCATCCTGATTAAATCATAGTCTTTGGATGAATTAGGGTATAAACAACCCTGAACCATTACAAAATAAAGAATTTTATCTTTTACACAAACAAACTGGGGAGAGCGTTTGATTTGTGAATTAACCGCTAGAAATTCATATCCTTCAATCTCCAAATATTTACCAACTTCTAACATAGCAAGTTGATGAATGTCTTGTAAGTTTAATATTTTCATAGCAATACCGAAATAAAAAATAGGCTTAAAAGGCCTCTTTGAATTTATCCCCCAAAGTCATCAAAACGAACATTTTCTGGTGGAACTCCAAAATCATCTGCCATACGTTCAATAGCCTGGTTCATTAATGGTGGCCCACAAAAGTAAACTTCAATATCTTCAGGCGAATCATGATGATTTAAATAATTATCAATTACTACTTGGTGCACAAAACCTGTGAAACCATCTCCTTCTCCTCCTAAACCATCTTTTACGTTCCAATTGTCTTCTTTCATTGGCTCAGATAAAGCGATGTAAAATTTAAAATTTGGATAATCTTTTTCTAAAGCTCTAAAATGTTCTATGTAAAATAATTCTCTTTTTGAACGACCTCCATACCAAAAAGTAACTTTACGACCTGTTTGTAATGTTCTGAATAATTCATACAAGTGAGAACGCATTGGAGCCATTCCTGCTCCCCCACCAACGTATAACATTTCAGATTCTGATTCATTAATAAAAAATTCGCCATAAGGTCCTGAAATAGTAACCTTATCACCTGCTTTTTTGGAAAAAATATAAGAAGAAGCTACACCAGGATTAATATCGCTCCAATCATTTTTTGCACGATCAAAAGGTGGAGTAGCAATACGAACATTTAACATAATTTCTTTTCCTTCAGCAGGAAAAGAAGCCATTGAATAAGCTCGCTCAACTGTTTCAGGATTTTTCATAGTCAGTGGCCACAAATTAAATTTATCCCATTCTAATTTAAATTTATCGGGCTCTCCAGGATGTTCTTCAGGATGAGCAGATATATCAATATCTTGATATTTAATTTCACATTGAGGTATTTCAATTTGAATATATCCCCCCGCTTTATAATCCATTTCCTCAGGAATTTCGATTACAAATTCTTTAATAAAAGAAGCAACATTCCAGTTTCTAAGAACATTGGCCTCATATTTTTTGATTCCAAAAACCTCTTCTGGAACTTGAATAACCATGTCTTGCTTTACTTTAACTTGACATCCTAAACGCCATCCTTCTGCCACTTCTTTTCTGGAAAAGTGAGGGGCTTCCGTTGGAAGAATTTCTCCTCCTCCTTCAATCACTTGACATTTACATTGTATACATGTTCCTCCACCTCCACATGCGGAAGGTAAAAATATCTTATTATTTCCTAGGGTGCTTAATAAGGTACTTCCTGAGGAAACTTCTACAGTATTACCACCATTTATTAGTAAGGATACTGGACCTGAAGGCAATAACTTTGCTTTGGCACCTAAAAGCATTCCTACCAACAAAAAAGTAACAATTAAAAAAACAACAACACTCGCTAAAACAACTGAATAATCCATTCTTAAATTATAATTTAATTCCCATAAAACTCATAAAACCTAATGCCATCAAACCTGTAATTATGAAGGTAATTCCCAATCCACGTAGCGGGGCGGGTACATTAGAATAGGTTATTTTTTCACGAATAGCCGCAATAGCAAGTATTGCCAACAACCAACCAATTCCTGAACCTAATCCATATACTGCAGACTCTGCTACGCCAGAAAAATCCTTTTGTTGCATAAACAAAGAACCTCCCAAAATTGCACAGTTTACAGCAATTAGTGGCAAAAATATTCCTAGTGCACCATATAAAGCAGGTGCAAATTTTTCAACAATCATTTCTACTAATTGGACCATAGAGGCAATTACAGCAATAAACATTATAAAGCTTAAAAAGCTTAAGTCTAAGTCTGCGTATTGAGCTCCTAACCAAGATAATGCACCTGGGCGCAATAAATAAGTATCTAATAAAAAGTTAATTGGAACAGTAATTGCAAGAACAAAGATTACAGCAAATCCAAGTCCAACTGCAGTTTTTACTGTTTTTGAAACTGCTAAATAAGAACACATTCCTAAAAAATAAGCAAAAATCATGTTCTCTATAAAGATACTCTTAATAAATAAATTTAAATATGCTTCCATGAGACTCTCTTAATTTTTTTCAATTAAACTTCGGTTACGTGCTCGTTGAATCCAAATTAGAATCCCAACTGTAATAAGTGCCATAGGAGATAGCAACATCAATCCGTTATTTTCATATCCCATTTCATAAAGTGCGTCTGGTACTACTTGAAAGCCTAATAATTTTCCTGAACCTAGCAACTCTCTAAAAAAAGCTACAACCACTAGAATAAAACCGTAACCTACAGCATTTCCAATGCCATCTAAAAAGGATTTCCATACACCGTGACCTAAGGCAAAAGCTTCTAGACGTCCCATTACAATACAGTTTGTAATTATTAATCCAATAAAAATGGAGAGTTCTTTACTCACATCATAGGCATATGCTCGCAACACCTGATCAACTAAAATTACCATAGAGGCTACAACCACAAGTTGAACAATAATACGTATGCGGTTTGGAATAAGATTTCTAAGTAAAGAAATGATAACATTGCTGGCGGCCATCACAACCATTACAGAAACACTCATTACCAAAGCTGGTTTTAATTGAACTGTGATAGCTAATGCAGAACAAATTCCCAAAACCTGAACAGTGATTGGGTTATTATCGTCCATAGGATCTGATAATAATTTTCGGCTCTTTTTTGAAAAAAGAGGTTCCTTCTCTTTGTTCACGAAGAGGATGGTTGCCTCTTTTAGTGGATTAGCTGTTTTTTGTTCCATTTAATTGTAATTCAAAGCCAATGTTATGGCTGTTGTATTTAAATAAGGTATATAATGTTGTAAACGCTCTGTAATCATTTCTGTTACCCCATCACCTGTAATGGTAGCACCAGAAATAGCATCTACCTCATGGTCGTCTTTATCAAGGTCTTTTGGATCATTATTTGTTTTCGAAACATTGATACCGACTAATTTTCCTTTGGTATCAAAAATTTTTTCTCCTACAAAGCGATTTTGAAACCATTGTTGTGTAATTTCTGCTCCTAACCCAGCCGTTTCTCCAACATGATCAAAAACAGCACCTTTAATGGTGTTTTTGTCTTCTTCTAAGGCAATATATCCCCAAATGGCATTCCATAATCCTGCTCCTCTCAAAGGAACGACATAAGACTTAACACCTTCGACATTGGCTACATATAAAGGAAAACGCTGTTCAGAAACTGGTTTTTTTAGTTCCTTATTCAATTCTAATTCAAACGCATCTGTATCTGAATCTACACTTCCTCCTGTTACTAAAGAAAGTTCTTCAACTATAAATTTGTTGTATAAGGTTTCTGCCATTTCACGATCGGTTTTTATACCAATAGTGGCCAAGATATTTTGCATTTTTTCTTTACGGGCATTTGATGCTTGTAAATCTTTTAATGAGGTAGCTGTAAAAGCAAGAGCAGATGCAACTATAAGCACCATCACTGTGGCAAATAAAAAGGTATAAGCGTTACTATCTCTATTCATCGTTATGCTGATTTAAGTTCTTGAGCTAATGCCCAACGTTTTTTACGTTTTTTAATATTTCCATTCACTACATAGTGATCAATGGTTGGAGCAAACACATTCATTAAAAGGATCGCTAGCATTACTCCTTCAGGATATGCAGGATTGAATACGCGAATCATAATACATAAAATTCCAACTAGAATGCCATATATCCATTTTCCTTTATTCGTTTGTGCTCCAGATACCGGGTCTGTTGCCATAAACACAATTCCAAAAGCAAACCCTCCTACAATCAAATGATTCATCCAAGAAAAACTCATTAGAGCATTTGCACCCCATAGATTAAACAACAAGCCCATTATAGCAGCCCCAAGAATTCCTCCAGTAATAATTCGCCAGCTACCTATGCCTGTAACTATTAGAATTAAAGCACCTACTGCTACCCAAAGAGTAGATGTTTCTGCTATGGAACCAGGAATAGCACCTTGGAACATTTCAAACATTGAGTAGTTTATATCCCCTCCTGCAGCTAGTGTTCCTAGAATTGTTTCACCTGAAATAGCATCCACATTACTTGCTTCAGAAACCCACACTTTATTTCCAGACATGTAAGTTGGATAAGCGAAAAAGGCGAAAGCTCTTGCGGTTAGTGCTGGGTTTAAAATATTCATTCCGGTTCCTCCAAACGCTTCTTTTGCAATTAAAACAGCAAAAGCAGTAGAAATTGCAACCATCCAAAGTGGAATGTCAACGGGCATAATCATAGGAATTAATAGTCCTGTTACAAGATATCCTTCATTTACTTCATGACCTCTGTAGACTGCAAAACCAAATTCTATAGAGAGTCCTACTACATAGGATACAATAATCATAGGAACAATTTTCCAAGAACCATGAATAAAGGCTTCTATAAAAGTAAAGGGGGTTTCCATTTGAGAATAATACTGATATCCAGTATTATAAATTCCGTAAATTAAGGCAGGCATCAAGGCTATAATTACCGTAACCATTGTGCGTTTTAAATCAACAGCATCACGAATATGAGCTCCTTTTTTTGTTGTGTGATTAGGTACAAACAAAAAAGTATCGAAAGCATTAATTGCAGGCGCAAACTTTTCTAATTTCTGTCCTTTTCCAAAAGGTTTTTTAAGGGCATCTAACCGTTTTCTTAAAGCATTCATATGTATCTATTTATCCTACTTCATTTATCATTAACTCTATTCCTTGTTTAATGATTTCTTGCGCCTCCAACTTAGAGGTGTTTGCGTAATCAATTAAACCAAAATCTTCTGGGACTACTTCATAAATCCCTAAAGCCTCCATCTTTTCAATATCTTCAATCATACAGGCTTTTATTAACTGCATAGGGAATAAATCTAATGGGAAAACTTTTTCCATCTCACCAGTAACGACAAGTGCACGCTCTTCACCATTTAAATTTGTATTTACCGAAAAACCTTTTTTATTAAAAAGTTTCGAAAAAGAAGTATTTGAAAGGCTCAAAATATGATTGTCTTTAAAAGGTAGCCATCCAAACATTCTATAACCGTTTCCTTCTGGAATAACGGAAACCGTGTTATTATAATATCCTAAATATCCGTTTTCATGAGAAGTACTTCCGGAAAGAACATTGCCATTAATACAACGAACTTGATCTTCAGTAATAGTAGCCTCAGAAAGCATTTGAGAGAGTTCTATCCCTATATTTACAGAGAAATATTTCGGATACTTTATGGCACTCCCTACTAGCGCAATAGTTCGTTTAAGGTCTTGAACACCTGTTTTCACAAAGCTTCCAATATTAGCAACATCTTCTGCATTAACAGTCCAGACTTTATCACCCATATTAATTGGACTTAATTCTTGAATATGTAAACTTAAATTTCCTGCCGGATGAGGCCCAGAAACATTATATTTTTGAACATTTTTAATATCTTCAAATGGTTTTGAAAAAGAAGCATCAATTCCTAAAAATACTGCTTGATCAACTAATGAATTAAGTACTGTTAAGCCGGTTTTAAAATTATCATGCTTTTTTTCTAGGATATATTGGAAATCTGCACCCAAAGGAGCTGTATTAAAGGTAGAAACAAAAATAGCATTCGGCAAATCATCAGGATTAGCAATGATTCCATAAGGACGTTGCTTTATAAAAGGCCAACTTCCACTTTCTAATAAAAGTGATATTAATTCTTTTCGTTCAAGAGTTTCCCATTGATCAAATTTGTGTGAACGCATCTCATTATTACCATCAGATTCAATAATAATTTGTTCAATCTTCCTTTTAGCTCCTCGATTAATTGATTTGATAGTTCCTGAAACCGGAGACACTACCTTAATCCTTGGTTCTTTCTTATTAAAAAAAACAGGGTCACCTGCTTTAACCATATCACCTTCATTAACTGAAAGTTTTGGGACTAACCCAAAAAAGTCATCCGGGTTTAGCGCGTATGTGGAGGAAGAAATTTTGTTGGAAATTATTTTATCAGCTGATCCTTTTAAATTCAGTTTAGCTCCCCTTCGAGTTCGAATACCTTTTTTTATATTCATTAAATTATTTAATTCTTAAAATCACGCAAATTTACTAATAAACACTCTTTTTTCTGAAGCAAAACTAAAGGAAAAAGTATTATTTATATTCATTCTAAATAGTTATTCAATCTTTTCCATTAAAAGGGCCCAATTTGGTTAAGCAAGAATGAAGGTATACCTTTACTTATGATGAATACAAAAATTCTCTTCATTGTGTTATTTAACATTGGGAATCTGCTTTTTAGTAATGCACAAGAGGGTATAGATTATACTGCTAAGGACTATATTAAAACAGTACAATTTTCTGGCCTACAACAAAATGATGGGTTTCCTATTGTTGCATTAGACGAAAAATTTCAACTAAAATTTGATGATTTAAATGGTGATGAAGCTGATTATTACTACAGATTTAGTTTTTACAATCATGATTGGAGTCAATCTACATTATTTAAAAACGAATTTCTAGAAGGCTTTGACAATCTCAGAATTGATAAATACACCACATCCTTTAACACCCTCCAAACCTATACCCACTACCAGCTTGAACTCCCCAATAATAACGTACAATTTAAAGTGTCAGGAAATTATGTTTTAGAGGTCTACTCTAATGATGATCAGCTAGTATTTTCTAGACGTTTTTGTATTTATGACCCACAAGCTTCAGTTCAAGCTGGAGTTTTTCAAACACAAAATATGGACCGTTTCACAACCCATCAGTCGGTTCATTTCACAATAATTCCTAACAATATTAGCTTTAGAAATCCTAAAGAAAATATTAAAGTGGTCTTACTTCAAAATCAACAATGGGACGGAATGATAACTGATTTAAAACCTCAATATTTTAATGGAAGAGCAATTGAATATCGTTATGAATTTCCATCACAATTTGAAGGTGGAAATGAATATTTTTATTTTGACACAAAAGATCTTCGCATTACTACCCCCAATATTAGCTTCATTAATAGAGCTTCTCTTTACGAATCATATTTAAACATTGACATCCCTAGATTGTATTCTGACTATGAATATGCACCTGACATTAATGGAAAATACGAAATAAGAAATATTATGGTTCCTGGGAATTCTGATACAGAGGCAGATTACGGATATGTATATTTCAGCTTAGCTTCAGACTATAAACTTAATGAAGAAGAAATCTTTATTTATGGTAATTTTAATGCATATGGATTAAAGGATGAAAATAAAATGTATTATAATCCTGCATTAGAGATCTATGAAGGCTTGCTTATTTTAAAACAGGGTTTCTACAATTACAAATATGTTATGAGATTAGGAAATCAACTTAAAAAAAATGTGATAAGCGATTCACATGCACTTACAGAAAATGACTACCAAGTCTTGGTTTACTATAGAAATGTAGGAATGCAATATGACGCATTAATAGGGGTTGGAAAAGCAAATTCCTTTGAATTACAAAATTAATAGTTTTTAAAAAGTGGTATTTCACTTTTAATAGCTTTATTAAATCAATAAGTATAATAACCATTGATACATCAGGTCACAAAAGGGATTAAAATCTCTGTTGAAGTCAAATTTGAAGGAACTTTTACCAGAAAGTCCTTTCAACAACATGCATTTACCTATTATATATCTATTGAAAATCAAGGTAAAGACACCATTCAATTAGTTTCACGTCATTGGAAAATACTAGAATCTACCAATCGACCTCATTATTTGAAAGGCAATGGTGTTGTGGGCGTCAAACCAATTTTAAAATCTGGGGAAATTTATTCTTATAAATCGGGATGTCTTATCAATTCAACAGTTGGATCAATGTCTGGAAAATACACAATGATTAATTTTACTAATGCTCAAAAATTCAGCGTTGAGGTTCCTAACTTCAAGTTAAGTGTTCCTTACATTTTAAATTAAGCCACTTTTTAGTAGGTAACGTTTAATCTTAAATCTATACTTTTATAAAAAAACCATGGCAAATAGTGTTTATAAGGTACCTTATCCAACAAATGAATCCATTTTATCTTACTCACCGGGAAGTGCTGAGAAAGAAGCCGTTTTAGCCAACTACTCTAAAATGTACAATGAAACCATAGAAGTTCCTATGCGCATCGGTAATCAAAATATTACAACAGAAGAGACGGCTTCTATGCAGCCACCACATGACCACAAACATAAACTTGGAGTCTATCATAAAGCGAATAAAGCACATATCAATAAGGCAATTGACGCTGCTCTTCAAGCTCATATTTCTTGGAGTCAAATGCCCTGGGAATCTAGAGCTGCTATTTTTCTCAAAGCTGCAGAACTTATTGCCGGCCCATATCGCGCAAAAATTAATGCTTCAACCATGCTTGCGCAATCAAAAACTATTCACCAAGCTGAAATTGACGCTGCTTGTGAATACATTGACTTTTTAAGGTTTAACGTAGCCTTTATGCAAGAAATTTATCAAAATCAACCCGAAAGCGGACCTGGTGTTTGGAACCGTGTAAGTTACCGACCTTTAGAAGGATTTGTGTATGCAGTGAGTCCTTTTAATTTCACTGCGATTGCGGGAAACTTGAGTGCAAGTGCTGCAATGATGGGAAATACTGTGGTTTGGAAGCCTAGTGATCACCAAGTCTTTTCGGCCAATATTCTCATGAAAGTATTCCAAGAAGCTGGACTACCAGATGGCGTAATCAATATGGTGTTTGGAGATCCAGAAATGATTACTAATACAGTCTTGGCAAGTAAAGATTTTGCAGGAATTCACTATACAGGATCTACAGAGGTGTTTAAAAATATTTGGAGTAAGATTGGCACCAATATCGGTCATTATCGCTCTTACCCCAAAATTGTCGGAGAAACAGGTGGAAAGGATTTTATTATCGCACACCCATCCTCAAATCCAAAAGAAGTTGCTACGGGAATTATTAGAGGTGCCTTTGAATTTCAAGGTCAAAAATGCTCTGCAGCTTCTCGAGTTTATTTACCAGAATCAATTGCTAGTGATATTATTGACTACGTAAAATCTGACCTGGAAACAATAAAAATGGGGTCTCCAGAAAATTTTGAAAATTTTGTGACTGCGGTAATTCATAAGGGTGCATTTGATAGGTTAGCAAACGCTATTGAACAGGTGAAAATTGATTCTGATGCAGAAATTATTGCAGGGGGTGGTTATGACGATAGTAAAGGATATTTTATTGAACCTACTGTAGTACTAACATCAGATCCACAATACCCCACTATGAAAAAAGAACTGTTCGGTCCATTGGTGACAATTTATGTCTATCCAGATTCAGCATGGTCAGAAACTCTTTCTTTAGTTGATGAAACTTCAGAATATGCTTTAACGGGTGCCGTATTTTCTCAAGATCGTTATGCATTAGAAGAAGCCTTAACTGCATTAGAAAACGCAGCTGGAAATTTCTACATTAACGACAAGCCTTCAGGAGCTGTTGTTGGCCAACAACCTTTTGGTGGTTCTAGGGGATCTGGAACTAATGACAAAGCAGGGTCTGCTGCAAATTTAATGAGATGGGTATCCCCGAGATTAATTAAAGAAACCTTTGTGCCAGCTTCTGATTATCGCTATCCGTTTTTAGGATAAAAAAAATATTCGCTTCGACAGAAAAGGTAATCTTAAATGGAATTTACAAAGGAACATAGACCACCTTTTTCATTTCAAAAAAAGCGTCGTTAAAATGTTGAGCTAAATCAAACTGCCGTGCTTTTGGAAATTTCAAAAGCTCTTGAGTAAGATCTCCACCCTTTAAATATAATATTCCATTTTTAATAGAGTGCTTGTGAGTGGAGCGGATATTTTTTTTGACCCAAGGAACAAAAACATCCATTTTTGTTACTGCTCGACTTACCACAAAATCAACTTTTTCGTTAAAATTTTCTGCTCTTATTTTTGAAACTGAAATGTTTTTTATGTCTAAAGCTGCTGCAACCTCCTCCACTACTTTTATCTTTTTCCCAATACTGTCTATAAGAAAAAAATGAGTTTGTGGAAACAAAATAGCCAATGGAACTCCTGGAAAACCACCACCAGTTCCAACATCCAAAATTTTAGCGTTTGGTAAAAATTGTAGCACTTTAGCAATTCCTAGAGAATGCAATAGATGCCGTTCATAAAAAAAATCGATGTCTTTTCTTGAGATTACGTTAATTTTAGAATTCCAATCTTCATAAAGAATAGGCAAGTTTTTAAACTTTTCTATTTGAGAAGCTGAAAGTGAGGGAAATATTTTTATTAGCTTATCCAAGGTGATGTTTTGATTAGAATATTTTTTCGACTATTTTTGTTAAATAATTTTTTTTATGCAAGCTACACAAAGCCTACGATTTTCTCGAAAAGACCCAAAACAATTTTTCAAAACACTAAACCAGCGCGTTAATAAATATTTCAAAGAAAAAAAAGTTCATAAAACTGGTAACTGGAAGCTCTATGCCAAAACAGTAGTTATGTTTGCTCTTTTAATCACACCTTATGTATTAATAATTGTACTAAATATTAGTCTCTGGTACAAACTATTGCTTGCAATTGTAATGGGAGTAGGTATGGCAGGTATTGGAATGAATGTTATGCATGATGGTAATCATGGATCATTCTCAAAATATCCTTGGATAAATAAAATCATGGGAAGTAGTATCTACTTCTTAGCTGGGAACGTCTTTAATTGGAAAATTCAGCATAATCTTTTACATCATACCTACACCAATATTCACGGGCATGATGAAGATTTAGAGGCTGGTCGTGTTTTGCGTTTTTCAAAACATGCTGAATGGATGCCACATCACAGATTTCAACATTTATATTTCTTTTTCTTATACGGATTATTAACTATTAATTGGGCAATATTTACAGATTTACAGCAAATGAAGCGCTATCTTAAGAAGAAATTATCCTATACCAACAGTAAACGTCCTAGTCTTCAATGGATAGGCTTATTCATCACTAAAGTAATGTATTGGAGTGTGTGGATTATTATACCTATAATTTTAATAAATGCTCCTTGGTGGTCCGTTTTAATTGGATTTGTAGCTATGCACTATACTGCTGGACTTATCTTGAGCCTAGTATTTCAACTAGCACACATAATGGAAGACGCTGAAATGCCTATGCCAGAAGCTTCAGGAACAATGAAAAATACTTGGGCTATACACCAGCTTTTAACAACTGTAAATTTTTCTACCAAAAATCGATTTGTTAATTGGTTTACTGGGGGATTAAATCATCAAATTGAACATCATATTTTTCCTCATATTAGTCATGTCCATTACACTAAAATTGCAGAAATTGTAAAAAAAACAGCTCAAGAATTTAATTTACCCTATAACGAATACAAAACGACCAGAAGTGCCATACTTTCGCACTTTAGATTTTTAAAACAAATGGGCATGCAACCCAGTTAAAAAATAATCATGGACCAACTATCAGCTCGGATAAACAGTTTGCCTGTTTCTGAAACGCTTGCCATGGCAGCAAAAGCCAGAGAATTAAAGAATAAAGGGATTGATATTATTGGCTTAAGCCTCGGTGAACCCGATTTTAATACCCCTGAATTCATAAAAGATGCAGCTATACAGGCGGTAAAAGATAACTACAACTCTTACAGTCCTGTAGATGGATATGCTGATTTAAAAGAGGCTATTTGCGCTAAATTTAAACGCGATAACAACCTAAACTATTCACCTTCACAAATTGTTGTATCAACAGGAGCAAAACAATCAATCGCAAATATATGTATGGTGCTTTTAGATCCCGGAGATGAAGTTCTACTTCCTGCACCTTATTGGGTAAGTTATTCAGCAATTGCAACCCTAGCAGAAGCAACATCTATTATCATCCCTTCGTCTATAGAAACAGACTTTAAAATTACCCCAGAACAGTTAGAAGCATTCATAACGCCTAAAACTAAATTGGTAATGTTTAACTCTCCAAACAATCCCAGTGGAACTATTTATACTGAGGCAGAATATCGTGCTTTAGGAAAAGTACTAGAAAAATATCCTGATATTTTCATTCTTTCAGATGAAATATATGAGCACATTAATTACGGAACTGCACATTTTAGTATAGCTGCAATTCCAGAATTATACGATCGCACCATAACAGTAAATGGTGTCGCAAAAGCCTTTGCGATGACCGGTTGGCGTATTGGGTATATTGGTGCTTCCGAGTGGATCGCCAAAGCCTGCAACAAAATGCAAGGACAAATCACCTCTGGAGCAAATTGTATAGCACAACGAGCAACGATTGCTGCTCTGGAAGCTCCAGTCAGCAATATTCAATATATGATTGATGAGTTTGCAAAGCGTCGTGTAATGATCATAAAACTACTTAGCAGTATAGATGGCTTTAAGATGAATCAGCCACAAGGAGCCTTTTATATATTCCCTGATGTTTCCTATTATTTTGGAAAAACGATTCAAGGAAAAACAATTTCGACTGCTTCTGATTTCTCTATGCTTCTTTTAGAAGAAGCACACGTTGCTACAGTCACAGGTGAGGCGTTTGGAAATGACGCTTGTATTCGAATTTCTTATGCTGCCTCGGTTGAAAATATTCAAGAAGCTGTAAGACGTATTGCCAATGTATTAAAATAAAAAACTCTTCTGAAAAAACTATAAATAATGGTTTTTCTTATTGGACCCCAATACAAAATTAAGAGCTCAAAAATATAAGCGTACTTTAACATTCTAATCATATATATGATATTTGAAGATTTAAAACTTGAAGATCCAATTCTGAAAGCCATAGATAAACAGGGGTACACAAATCCTACACCCATTCAAGAACAAGCTATTCCTATACTATTAAATGGACATGATTTATTAGGTGTTGCTCAAACAGGTACTGGAAAAACAGCTGCCTTTGGTATACCGATTCTAAACCACTTACTTAAAGAAAATAACACCAGCGGAAAACGAAAAATTAAAGCTCTTGTAGTAACACCCACTAGGGAGCTTGCTATACAAATTGCTGAAAGTTTTAGGGCCTACGGTCAATTTACCAACCTGCGAAATACAGTGATTTTTGGCGGTGTAAAACAATCTAAGCAAGTCGCCAGTCTCCAGCAAGGAGTTGATATTTTAGTTGCTACACCTGGACGATTATTAGATTTGATGAACCAAGGTTACATTTCCTTTAGTAACTTAAAATATGTAGTCCTAGATGAAGCCGATCAAATGCTTGACATGGGCTTTATTCATGATGTTAAGAAAATTATTGCTAAACTACCCCCAAAAAGACAATCCTTATTTTTTTCAGCTACCATGCCCAAAAGTATTGTTGACTTGTCACAAAAAATGTTGGGTGATTTTAAAAGGGTAACTATAAAACCACAACAAGCGACAGCAGAAAAGGTTGAACAAGGTGTCTACTTTGTTAGTAAAAACAATAAACCGAAATTATTAATACATCTTTTAGAGGGACGAAGTTCAGATTCTGTACTAGTATTCTCACGCACAAAACATGGAGCCAATAAAATTGTGAAAGTTTTAGATAAAGCTAACATTAAGTCGGCAGCAATTCACGGGAACAAATCACAGCTTCAACGTCAAAAAGCATTAGGAGCTTTTAAAGATGGATCTTTAAAAGTACTTATTGCAACAGATATTGCGGCCAGAGGAATTGATGTAGATGATTTGGCCTTAGTAATTAACTATGACTTACCTAATGTTTCTGAAACCTATGTTCATAGAATTGGCAGAACTGGTCGTGCAAGTGCGAGTGGAATTGCACTTTCTTTTTGCATGGGAGACGAACGGCCTTATTTAAAGGATATTGAAAACCTTATCAAACAACAAGTGCCTCGAATGGGAGAACATCCTTTTATGGAAGGTGCTGATGTGGTTGAGGGTTCACTATCAAAAAAACCACAAGCCCGAAATAAAAACCGCAATAAATCAAATAACACCCGTAACAAAAATCGAAATTGGAGATAAACCTTAGAAAAAACTATAAACACTTAAAAAGTGACACAAGCTCCCCAAAAGCACAAACACATGAAAAATTGCATGATTATAATTGATTTTTTTAAGTAAATACATTAGTGCTCCCAGAGTATAAAAAATACCCCCCAAGAATAGAAGTTTTACTCCTTGAATAGGAAATTTTTCCATCAAAGGGTTAATAGCAAAAATAATTTGCCAACCCATAAGGACATACATAATAGTAGAAATTTTCTCAAACCTTCCAGTATAAAATAATTTTAAGACTATTCCAATCAGAGCAAAGGTCCAAGTAAAAATAAAAATATACCATCCTAAAGATCCTGACAGAATGATAAGGGTAAATGGGGTATAAGTTCCTGCAATTAAAACATATATGGCAGCATGGTCAAGAATGTTCAATTTTCTTCTCTGCTTGGGCTCTTTAGCTGCATGATAAAAAGTAGAGGCAGCATATAAAACTATCAAGCTAACTCCATAAATAACCAAACTAGCTGGCTTCCAAAATCCTTCATAATCAAGCGATTTATAAATAAGTAAGGGTAAGGCAATACAACTAGATAATAATCCAAAAGCGTGGGTTAAAACATTCAACCGTTCTTCTTTTTCAGAATAGAGGTAATTTAAATCTTTACTCATGTTTTAAAAAATCAAATATGTATTTGTCGCTCCTTTAAATCCTGATAGTATAGCGCAAGGGTAGTATTGTGCCAAGGAATAACAGCAAAAACGCCCACAATAAGACACAATAAACCCAAAAGATACCATGGGATAAAACGCAAGTTTAGTTCCAATAATTCAATTTTATTGCCATCGGTTAGCTTCCAGCTTTTTTCTAAAGCGTTTTGAAAAGAAATGTCGGGATCATCAACAATGATATAGTAGGTCATAGAAAAACCTAAAGCTACTATGATTCCAGGAATAATTAGTAAAACCATTCCAACAAGCGTAAGTAAGGTGATCATAGTATAGGACAATAATACGGTGCCTAAAGGTTTAAATCCTTCAAATAAAAGTTCAAAACGTATTTCTTCCCCTTTAACCAAATTCAAAAAGAAAAAACACAAGCCTAATTGAAGGGGACCTGCCAGTAGAAAACTTACCATCTCACCGTAGCTATTGAGTTCGGCAGGAAGGGCTACTGCCAAACCATAGACCAAACAAACTCCAATGGCCAAAACCCAATGGGGCTCCAACAAGACTCTTGCCTTTCGCATTAATTGAAGTAAATCCATAATTAAATTTGATTTTAAGAATGTATTCTTTTTAATTCTTTATGAATTGATAATCTTTTCTTGTTGATTAATTGATTCTTGGTGAATCGCTTTAAACACTCTTAAAATAAATTCTTCAGAAAGATTACGTTCCTGTCCCTCTAAAATCATTTTACCCAGAATCTCATTCCAGCGTTTATTTTGAAGAACTGCAACATTGTTATCTCTTTTAAGGGTACCTATTTCTACAGCAGTTTTCATTCGTTTTCCCAAGGTATCTAAAAGCGTTTGATCTACAACATCAATCTGAGCTCTTAAATTATTTAAAGAATGAAGATATGCTTCTTCTTCGTTTGTTTTCTTCCGAACTTTTAAATCCTTCATTATTTCGACCAAGCGCTTGGGAGTTACTTGTTGCGCCGCGTCACTCCAAGCATTGTCTGGATCACAGTGAGTTTCAATCATCAAGCCATCAAAATTCAAGTCTAATGCAGTTTGAGAAATATCTAAAATCAAATCTCGTTTCCCTCCAATATGAGAAGGGTCACAAATCATCGGTAAATCAGGAAATTTATTTTTCACCTCAATCGCAATTTGCCATTCAGGGATATTACGGTATTTTGTTTTTTCATAGGTTGAAAATCCACGATGAATTAAACCTAACTTTTTGATGTTTGCTGTATATAAACGCTCAACACCTCCTAGCCATAAAGCCAAATCAGGGTTTACTGGATTTTTTACCAAAACAATTTTATCTGTTCCTTCCAATGCGTCTGCAATTTCTTGCATTATGAATGGACTAACCGTGGAACGAGCACCTATCCACAAAATATCGACATCATTATCTAGAGCTAATTTTACATGGTCTTTATTTGCCACCTCAGTAGCCGTCAATAAGCCGGTTTCTTCTTTTACTTTTTTCAACCATCCTAAACCAATAGCACCCACCCCTTCAAACATTCCGGGGCGTGTTCTAGGCTTCCAGATTCCAGCGCGATAAACCGTTACATCAGTTTCTTTCAATTCGTGAGCAATTTTCAATACTTGCTCTTCGGTTTCTGCACTACAAGGTCCGCCGATCACTAAGGGATGGTCTAGGCCAAAATCAGTTAACCATTGGCGCATTTCTTTTTTATTTTCCATGATTTAAATTATTATTTAGTTATGTTTTTTTCGTTGATTCCTGCCAAAATGGTTTTAATCGTATTGGTGTTTTTCAGTTGTTTAAAAAGTTGATCAAAGTCATCAGACTCTAAAAGACGTTCAAAATGTTCCAAATTGGAGATGTATTCTTTTAAAACCTCTAGTATATTTTCTTTATTCTGTTTAAAGATAGGGATCCACATATCGGGTGAACTTTTTGCCAGTCTAACAGTAGAGGCAAATCCACTCCCCGCCATTTTAAAAATAGCCCGTTCATCTTTTTCTTTTTCAATTACCGTCTTTCCTAACATAAATGAGGAAATATGGGATAGATGAGAGACATAAGCAATATGCTTGTCATGTGCTTCGGCGTCCATCTCATGTATTTCCATATTCATATTCCTAAACCACTGAACCGCCCACTCCAGAAGATCGGGACGTGTTTTAGAGGTTTCACACAAAATCTGCGCTTGTTCCACAAATAATTCTGCAAAAGCAGCAGAAGGACCAGAAAATTCTGTTCCTGCAATAGGATGTGTTGCTAAAAATTGATTGCGTTTGGGGTGTAATTCTATATGCTTACATATAGCGGATTTCGTTGACCCGACATCTAGTAATAAAGCATTATCATTAATCTGATCCAAAAGGGAAAGTACCAAAGTAAGACATGCATCTACGGGAATCGCCATTAAAATAACGTCCATAGAGGCATAATTATCAACCTCAAGAGGATGGTCTATAATTCTTAAATTCAATGCTTCCTCCATGTGTTTTGGATTATTATCTTGTCCATAAAGACTTGCCCCAATATTGAATTTTTTTGCTGCTAAAGCAAAAGAACCGCCAATTAAACCCAAACCGATTACACCTATTTTCATGATCCAAAACGTTTTATTGCTTCTTCAATTGTGGCTTCTGGAACGCACAATGAAAATCGAATATATCCCTCCCCTTGACTTCCAAAAATAGTTCCTGGTGTGATAAAAACATATTGCTTCTGTAAAATTTTATCGATAAACGTTTCAGAGTCTACCTCCCCTTTTGGCAACTTTGCCCAAACGAAAAGACCGACACTTTTCGGATCAAATTTAGCTCCTAATTTTGTAGCTAATTTCTCAACCAACTTTCGGCGTTTCCTGTAAATAGTATTCAGACTTTCAAACCATGAAACGTCTACATTCAAAGCAGCGATTGCCCCTTGTTGAATTCCAAAAAACATTCCAGAATCCATATTACTTTTTACTTTTAAAACGGCTTGTATTGTTTCTGCTTTCCCACATAACATACCCACGCGCCAGCCTGCCATGTTAAATGATTTACTTAATGAATTTAATTCCATAGCAACTTCTATCGCTCCGGGGCGAGATAAAATACTTTGTGGTTTTTGAGTCAAAACAAAACTGTAAGGATTGTCATTTACTAATAAAATATTACGCGCTTTCGCCCAAGCGATTAATCGGTCAAAGGTTTCGGCTTGCGCTTCTGAGCCAGTTGGCATATGGGGATAATTAATCCACATGATTTTTACGCGAGAAGTGTCCAGCGCTTCCAGGGCCTCAAAATCAGGTTGCCAATGGTTAGCAGCTGTTAAATTATACAATACAGGCTCTGCTTCCAAAAGTTTAGTAACCACAGCATAGGTGGGATATCCAGGATTAGGAAACAATACCTGATCACCTTTATTTAAAAAAGCCATCGAAATATGCATGATCCCCTCTTTGGAGCCCATCAAAGGAAGAACCTCTGCATTAGGATCTAAAGTAACCTGGTAATGGTTTTGGTAAAAATCAGCAATCGCTGAGCGTAATTCTGGAAGCCCTTGATAGCTTTGATACATGTTCGCTCTGGGATGTTCCATGGCTTTTGACAAGGCATTGATCACATCCGGATGGGGTGCCAAATCGGGACTGCCAATACCCATATTGATTACAGGATGTCCTTGTTGAACCATCTGGGATACTTCTCGCAACTTACGGGAAAAATAGTATTCCTGAACACTCGCTAAACGCTTTGCCGTTCCTATCATCTTGAGTGTTGGGCATATTCGCCTAAAATTTTAAATTGTGATGCCATAATGGTAATTAACTTTCGTGCCTTATCGTAAAATTTAAATTCATCAAAAGTTACATCTACGAAAAAAGCATATTTACCAGGGGTTTCAATCACAGGTAAAGATTGAATTTTGGTGAGATTGAGTTGACAATCGCTCATAACATTTAAGACCGCAGCCAAACTTCCACGCTGATGATCTAAGATGAATTTTATAGTCGCTTTATTGATTTTTTTTTGAGGAATTAAAGTTCCTTTATTCTGGATAATCACAAAACGAGTGACATTATTTTTAATGGTCTGAATGGAAGGGACCAATACTTCCAGGGCATATAAGCTTGCTGCTTCTTTGCTCGCAATTGCGGCTATTCCAGAAATCTTATGCTCTGATATACGTCGGGCTTCATTGGCCGTATCTTCTGCTTCTATCAAACGAATGTGCGGATAGTCTTTGAAAAAATCTTTACACTGCAACAAAGCCATAGGATGTGAGTGCACTTCCTTAAGATCAGCCAAGCTCTGCCCCGGGAGGGCCATCAAATTGTGATGGATACTAAGTGAATACTCGCCCACGATCTGAAGATCGTTTTGATCAATCAATGCGTAATTAGGAATAATAGATCCCGCAATAGAGTTTTCTATCGCCATCACCGCCTGATCAGCAGAATTATCCCTCAGTGCATTAACGGTTGCATCGAAAGTTTCGCATTCCATCAAAGACAAGTGCTTCCCATAGTAACTCTTTGCTACCGCATGGTGGAAAGATCCTTCGACTCCTTGAATTGCTATGTTTGTGTTTTCTTTCATTTGTTCCAAAAAAAAAGTCCCGATTAATCAGGACTTTTTTGTTTTTATATATCGTATTATAAATACTACAAAGTCCTGTCTGCTTCTGAGTAGAAGTAGTAAAAGTTATTGTAGTAAAAGAAAGTTTTATTCATTGTTATTTAAAAATCATAACAAAAGTAACATTGCTTTTGTAAAAAACAAATTTTTAGGATTTTTTTTATCTAAACTAGATTAAATTTAACGTCTTTCAAGGTTAGTGTCACAAAAAATATTTTTATTAATCCCCGATAAAGCCAAACAAAAAAATAAGGTGTGACCATTGAAATTCAATAGATTGAAATATTTAATAATGAAAAACACCTTTTCTCTCTCATTTCGATTAACAAGAATCCTATTTTTTTATATCGGGTTATTTATGGATTTTAGCACTTTGAAACCAACTTTTAAGAATGAAAAATCGTCATCTTTATAACATTCTTATTCTCAATTTAGGGATGTTATGCATTAGTACATCTGGACCCTTGGGTCGTTTTATTCCTCTACCGCCTCCATTGATTATTTGGTCTAGAGCCTTTGTTGCCTTTCTTGTTTTAGGAGCGTATTGTTATTGGAAAAAAGAGAAGATTAGAACAGGATTTGCAGAAAACAGATATACTATAATTTATAGCGGGACCTTACTCACCCTTCATTGGGTCACTTATTTTTTTGCTTTACAGTGGAGTGGGGTCGCCGTTGGAATGTTATCAATGTTTACTTTCCCTATCATCACCGTTTTTCTTGAACCACTGTTCTTTAAAACAAAACTCCACCCCATTCATTTGCTTTTTGGATTCCTCATTTTATTTGGTATTTATCTTCTCGTCCCTGCCTTTGATTTTGAAACCGAACAAACCAAAGGGCTTTTTATGGGTTTATTCTCGGCTTTGACCTATGCCCTTAGAAACTTGATTATTAAAAAAAGAACTAAAAAAATCAATGGCTCTTTACTAATGTTTTATCAAATGGGAATCACCATTCTCCTCCTTTTTCCTGTGATATTAATTTATCCACTTGACTCCTTATCGTCACAAATTCCCTATTTATTATTTTTAGGATTTGTCACTACTGCTATTGGACACACCTTGTTTCTAAATAGCTTAACCTATTTTACGGTGGCAACGGCAAGTATCATGAACAGCATTCAACCCATTTTTGGAATTCTCCTTGCTTTTTTCTTTTTAAATGAAATTCCCCCGGCGAGTAGTCTTATTGGAGGTGGAATTATTTTAATAACTGTTGTTATAGAAAGTTTACGATCCCGTAAGGTTTAAAAAAACAAACCACTTATCTTTAAATAAAAAAATAAATGTCGCTTCTTCTACAAAACGTTTCCAAAAGCTACGGTGCCGTAAAAGCATTAAAAGGACTCTCGGTTGAATTAAAAAAAGGAGAAGTGGTTGGCTTATTAGGACCCAATGGAGCTGGTAAATCTTCTCTCATGAAAATCCTAACAGGATATTATAAAGAGTGGGAAGGTGAAATTTCTTATGATGGCCTGGACTTAAAAATCGATTTGCAAAATATTCAAAAACAAGTAGGCTATTTACCTGAAAACAATCCCTTGTACGATGAAATGTTTGTGATAGAATATTTAAGATATGTGGGTAGTCTCTACAAACTTAAAAATCCACCTTATAAAGAAACTCTTGAAAAAACAGGGCTTCTGGACCACCAACGCCATAAAATTCAAACACTTTCCAAAGGCTATCGTCAACGTGTAGGCTTGGCCGCTGCTTTAATACACGATCCACAACTACTCATTTTAGATGAACCTACCACGGGCTTAGACCCCAATCAACTCGTCTCCATACGGAAGTTAATTCGCGAGTTGGGAAAAGATAAAACCGTCTTACTCTCCACCCATATATTACAAGAAGTGGATGCCCTTTGTGATCGAGTGATTATTATCAATAAAGGTGAAATTGTTTTAGATCAAGCTTTAGAAGAATTGCGAAATAAACAAGAACAAATTATTGAAGTGAGTTTTGATTACCGTATCGAAGTAGTTGCTTTAGAGAAACTTATAAATGTCCAAAAGGCAATTAATACTCATGATTTTGATTACGAATTACATATCAAGGGAACCAAAGACATGCGCCCTTCCATCTTTGATTTTGCGCATGATAATGGCTTAAAAATTCTTAATCTTCAATTCAAGAACGAAAGTTTAGAGCAATTGTTTAAAAAATTGACGGCTTAGAACACTCCCTCAGCAATTTGCTTGATGTTATCGGATTTACCCATAGAGTAATAGTGTAAGAAAGGGACATCAGCGGTCATTAATTCTTTACTCTGTTGGATACACCATTCCACCCCTACTTGACGAACTGCATTATTATCCTTACACTTAATTACTTCTTTGATCAAAGCTTCAGGTAAATCTACATGAAAACGGTGGGGAATCATATTGAGTTGTTTGGTTGTAGAAAGCGGTTTTAATCCCGGAATAATCGGAACGGTAATACCTTCTTCGCGAGCTTTGGTCACAAAATCAAAAAACTTTTGGTTATCAAAAAACATTTGGGTTATTATATAGTCAGCTCCTGCTTTCACTTTTTTCTTTAAAAAATACAGGTCGCTTTCCAAGCTGGGGGCTTCCATATGCTTTTCTGGGTAGCCAGAAACACCAATACAAAAATGCGTCGCATAAGAATTTAATAGTTCCTTGTCCAAATAATTCCCTTGGTTAAGATCTACAATTTGTTGCACCAATTCATTGGCATAATTATGTCCATCTTTGTTGGGAGTAAAATAAGTTTCAGATTTAATCGAATCCCCACGCAGCGCAACCACATTATCAATCTCTAAATAATCTAAATCCACCAAAAGGTTTTCAGTGTCCTCTTTAGAAAATCCACCACATAAGATATGCGGAACAGCATCTATCTTATATTTACTCTGTATTGCAGCACAAATTCCTACAGTTCCGGGACGCTTCTTAATTACTTTTAACTCGAGCAATCCGTTCCCTCGATCTTTATAAATATGCTCTTCACGATGATAGGTCACATCAATAAAGGGCGGTTTGAACTCATTTAAAGCATCTATAGATTTAAATAAAGCATTAATGTGCTGTCCTTTTAAAGGAGGAAGTATTTCAAATGTGAATTGTGTCTTTCCTTTTGCTTTTGCGATATGTTCCGTTACTTTCATCTAGTCTTCTATTAAATTAGGATTCAACCATTTTCGAGCTTCTTCCAATGAAATTTTTCTTCTCTGGCTGTAGGACACCAATTGATCTTCTTTGATTTTTCCCAAGCCAAAATATCTAGCTTCAGGATGTGCAAAGTAATATCCAGAAACTGCTGCTGCGGGCCACATGGCTAAACTTTCCGTAAGGGTTACTCCTATTTGTTCTTCCACCTTTAAAAGATCCCAAAGGGTGTTTTTCTCCAAGTGATCAGGGCAGGCGGGATAACCTGGGGCGGGACGAATGCCTTTATAAGTTTCATTAATTAATTCTTTATTGCTCAGTTTTTCATCAGAGGCATATCCCCAATACTCTTTTCGTACTTTTAAGTGCAGGTATTCAGCAAAAGCTTCTGCCAGTCGATCTGCCAATGCTTTAATCATGATGGAGTTATAATCATCATTTTCTTCTTCAAAAGCTTTTGCTTTTTCGAAAGTTCCAAAGCCTGTACACACACAAAAAGCACCCATATAATCTTTCACTCCTGTTGTCTTTGGAGCAATAAAATCTGACAAAGCAATATTGGGTTGATCTTTTGATTTTTTCAGTTGTTGCCTTAAGGTGAGCCAAGTAGCAAACACCTTTTCTCTGTCTTCATCAGTATAGATTTCAATATCATCACCATTCGCATTGGCTGGGAAAATTCCAAAACGAGCTTTGGCCGTTAACCATTTTTCTTTGACGAGTTGCGCCAGCATTTCTTTGGCATCGGCAAATAAACTTTGTGCTTGTTCCCCGACTAAACTGTCGGTTAAAATATCAGGGTACTTCCCATGTAAATCCCACGAACGGAAAAATGGAGACCAATCAATAAATGGAACTAACTCCTCTAATGGAAAATCTGTTAGTGTAATGCCTCCCAACGTTTTAGGGGGTGTTGGTTTAAATTGATCCCAATCTAGCGTTAGAAAATTCTGTTGTGCCTGCTGATAGGTCAAATACGTTTTAGAGGAAGTGCGTTCTAAAAATTTCTCTTTAAAGACTTCATATTCCTCTCTAATTTTTAATATATAAGGCTCTTTTTTATCTTTTTGTAATAAATTACTAACTACGGAAACCGCCCTAGAAGCGTCGTTTACATGTATAATTGGTCCTTTAGAAACGGGAGCAATTTTTACTGCTGTATGGGCTTTTGAGGTGGTAGCACCTCCAATCAATACAGGGATTTTTATATTCTGACGGTCCAATTCTTTTGCCAAATAAACCATCTCATCCAGGGAAGGCGTAATTAAACCTGAAAGGCCAATAATATCTACTTGCTCTTCTACAGCACGTTGAATAATAACCTCTGGCGGCACCATAACGCCTAAATCTACGATATCATAATTGTTACACGCCAAGACCACACTTACTATGTTTTTTCCAATATCGTGAACATCGCCTTTAACGGTAGCCATCAATACTTTTCCGGCAAACTGCGAGCCTTCACTCTTTTCTGCTTCTATAAAGGGTTGCAAATGTGCTACCGCCTTTTTCATTACTCGAGCAGATTTTACTACTTGAGGTAAAAACATTTTCCCCGCACCAAAAAGATCCCCTACCACATTCATTCCATCCATTAATGGACCTTCAATTACTTCAATTGGGCGGCTAGCTTCTTTTCTAGCCTCTTCAGTATCTTCAACAATAAAGGCGTCAATTCCTTTAATCAAGGCATGAGTAATTCTGCTTTTTAAGTCTTCTTTACGCCACGAATCATCTTGCTTTTTTCCTTCCTTTTTTACGGAAACTATATTTTCAGCATAATCTAAAAGGCGTTCGGTAGCATCTTCCCTTCGGTCGAGTAAAACATCTTCCACATGCTCCATTAATTTTTTAGGCACCTCATCATACACTTCCAACATTGAAGGATTTACAATCCCCATATTCATTCCATGCTGAATCGCGTGGTATAAAAAAGAAGCATGCATGGCTTCACGAACGGTATTGTTCCCCCTAAAAGAAAAAGAAACATTACTCACTCCCCCACTCACACTGGCATGAGGTAAATTTTCACGTATCCATTTTGTGGCATTAAAAAAGTCAAGTGCATTTTTGCGATGCTCTTCCATTCCAGTAGCTACAGGAAAAATATTAGGATCAAAAATAATATCCTCGGGGGCAAAGTTTACTTTATCAACCAATACATCATAAGAACGTTTACATATTTCAATACGACGTTCCAAAGAATCCGCTTGACCGTCTTCATCGAAAGCCATCACAATCACCGCAGCGCCATATTTTTTTATGGTTGTAGCTTGGGCAATAAAATTGGCTTCTCCTTCTTTTAAGCTAATGGAATTAACCACACTTTTCCCTTGTACTACCTTGAGTCCTGCCTCAATGATTTCCCATTTAGAACTATCAATCATCACTGGAATACGTGCAATATCAGGTTCGGCAGCCATCAAATTCAGGAACTTTGTCATGGCTTTCGTCCCATCAATCATTCCTTCATCCATGTTTACATCAATAATCTGAGCACCTCCTAATACTTGTTCACGAGCAACCTCGATCGCCTCATTATATTGATTTTTTTCTATTAAACGTAAAAACTTTCTTGAACCGGTAACATTGGTCCGTTCTCCAATATTGACAAAATTAGTTGTCTCAGAAATGACCAAGGGCTCTAAGCCCGATAACATTAAAGGTTTACGTTCATGTTTAGACATCCAACAATTGTTTAGGGTTTCTAGGCAGGTATTTTTTAGCCACATCCGCTATAAGCCGAATATGATCTGGTGTGGTACCGCAGCACCCTCCAATAATATTTACTGCATTTTGCTTGAGATAATCCTCAATTAAAGCTTGCATTTCTTCCGGAGATTGATCATATGCACCAAAGGCATTGGGTAACCCCGCGTTGGGATGTGCAGAAACAAACAAATCACTTTGATTGGCTAGTCGTTTGACATAAGGTAATAATTGATCTGCACCCAAGGCACAATTAAACCCAATACTTAAAATAGGAATATGATTCATAGAAATTCTGAAAGCCTCCACAGTTTGTCCGGAAAGTGTTCTTCCACTAGCATCCGTGACGGTACCACTCACCATAATGGGAATATCAATTCTACGCTCTTCTTTTATTTCATTGATTGCATACAATGCTGCCTTTGCATTTAGGGTGTCAAAAATAGTTTCCACTAAAAGTAAATCGGAACCTCCGTCAACAAGTCCATTGACTTGTTCTTTGTAAGCTATAACAAGTTCGTCAAAAGTAATGGCTCGGTAACCCGGATCATTTACATCGGGTGACATACTCAAAGTTTTATTTGTGGGACCAATAGAACCCGCTACATAACGCGGTTGATCCGGTGTTTTTTCTAAATACTCTTCACTTACTTCTTTGGCTATTTTAGCACTTTCATAATTCAGTTCATAGGCAAGACTTTCCATTTGATAATCCGCCATTCCAATGGAAGTGGAGGAAAAGGTGTTGGTTTCAACGATATCTGCCCCAGCATCAAAATAATTTCTATGAATTTCTTTAATGATTTCGGGTTGTGTAATAGAGAGAAGATCGTTGTTTCCTTTCAAAATAGCCGGGTGATCTACAAAACGTTCTCCTCTAAAATCTTCCTCGTTTAGGCTATGGTTTTGAATCATGGTTCCCATGGCACCATCTAAAACTAAAATACGTTGTTCCAACTCTTTTACTATACTCATTCTATTTTACTTAATGCATTTTTAAGGTCATTCCAAATATCTTCAGGGTGTTCTAATCCTATAGATATACGAATCATTCCATTGGTAATTCCCACAGCCAATCGATCTTCGTTAGATAATTTACTATGTGTAGTAGAAGCTGGATGTGTAATAATAGTTCTGGAATCTCCCAAGTTTGATGATAACGAACACAACTCAATTGCATTAATAAAATTCCGTCCTGCTTCGAGTTCACCTTTCACTTCAAAGGCAATAATATTTCCTCCCTTTAACATTTGTTTTTTGGCTAACGCATATTGAGGGTGGGATTTTAAAAAAGGATATTTAACCCAATTAATTTCTTGGCTTGCTTCAAGCTTTTCCGCAATTGTAAAAGCATTTTCACAATGACGATCAATTCTTACTGCTAAGGTTTCCAAACTTTTTGATAATATCCATGCATTAAAAGGAGAAAGCGAAGCTCCTGAGTTTCTAGCAAAAAGAAATAATTCTCGGATTAGGTCTTTACTACCAACTGTTACCCCACCTAAAACACGTCCTTGACCATCCATCAATTTGGTGGCAGAATGAATGACTAAATCGGCTCCGTATTTTATGGGCTGTTGCAAATAAGGAGTGGCAAAACAATTGTCAACAATAAAGAGCAATTTGTGTTTTTTAGCAATTATTCCGATCGCCTCTAAGTCCAAAATATCAACACCTGGATTAGTAGGTGACTCAACATAAATACATTTGGTATTGGGCTGAATCAATTCTTCTACCAAAGAAATATCATCAACAGGAAAATAGCTTGTCGAAATTTCCCATTTGGGTAAATACTTGGTAAATAACGTATGTGTGGAGCCGAATAAAGCACGTGCTGAAACAATATGATCTCCAGCGTTTAAAAACGCAGCAAAAGTTGCAAAAACTGCTCCCATTCCAGTAGCAAAAGAAACTCCATCATCTGCTTCCTCCATTTGTACTACCTTTTGAACGAACTCTGAAGTATTGGGATTCGAAAATCGGCTATAAATATTTCGCTTTTTTTCCTCTGCAAAAGAAGCGCGCATGTCTTCGGCATCTTCAAAAACAAAACTAGAAGTTAAATAAAGTGGCGTGGAATGTTCAAGATATTGTGAGCGTTTCATTTGATTTCTAATGGCACGGGTTTCAAACTTATAACTCACAACGCAACTCCATTAAAAATGATGTGGTGATTAATTTTTGCTGTCGGTTCTAGTGTTTTAGAAACTGAACAATATTTTTCAAACGAAAGTTGAGCAGCGCGTTTGGCTTTATCTGCAGAAAAATCACCTTCCAAATAAATAGTCACATCAATCTGATAAAACAAGGAAGGAACTTCGCTTTCTTTTCGATGCCCTTTTACATCCATTTTCAATGTGGTTGGATTTATTTTTTGCTTATTTAAAATAGCTACAATGTCAATACTACTGCATCCAGCAACTCCCATCAGAAGTAATTCCATAGGACTAATACCTTGCACCTCACCTTTTTCTTTTGATTTATTATCTAAAAGAACACTTTGTCCGTTTTCGTTGCTTACTTCAAAAAGATAATCTTCGTTAATTCTCTCTAGAGATACTTTCATTATTTTGATTTTAAGATTAAAAAATGGTTTTTAAAATTTGAGAAACGTTATCACTTTGAATTAAAAAGCCATCGTGACCATGAATTGATTTTAATTCGTGATAATAGATATTTTCTTTTTTTTGCTTTATCATTTGAAAAGTTCTTTGATCTTCTGAGGGGGTAAAAAACAAATCGCTGTCAATTGCTATCAAATGAATTTCCGCATTAATTGAACCTATAATTTTTTGTGCAGATTTTCCGTCACGCTCAATATTAATTGTAGATAACAAATGATTCATCATGACGTAAGATGGTAAAGAAAATCGATTTGCTAATTTCTTTCCATGATGTAATAGCCAACTTTCTATATTAAAAATCCCTAATTCTTCATTTTTAGTCCTTCCAAATCTATTATCAAAAGATTGTGGGGTACGGTAGGTTAGCATTGCATGAATTCGTGCATCTTCTAGGGGGTTCTTAGAATTTTGTAAAATTCTTTTTTGTAAAAATGTATTAGCAATAATCCAATCATTGGCTTTCCAGTCGGATGCTATGGGAATTAAATATTGTGTTAATTCTGGTGCTAATGCTGCCATTTCCCATGCAATCCCTCCTCCAATAGATCCGCCGATCAAGGCATACAACTCATCAATTTTTAAAATTTCAAGTCCTTTAATGAATATAGAGGCAATATCTCCCGTATGAAAATCTTCAGGAGTGGAAAAGGTTTGCCCCAAGGTTCCATTCCCTGGAATATTGAATGCTAAAATGCAATACAGATTTGTGTCAATTGTTTTTCCAGATCCAATAATTTCATTCCACCATCCATTCTTTCCTGTAACTTGTGAGTCCCCTGTTAGAGAATGATTAACCAATACAACGGGTGCTGTTCCTATGGCTTGTCCAAAATACTGATAATGCAAATTAATCGAGTTATAAAAAGCTCCCGTCGTTGTGGTAAATTGAGGAATCGTAAGGGTTTTGATTTCCATCAAATTAGACTATAAATGAGTAAAAGCAGTCTCTAAATCCTCCATTAAATCTTTAATATCCTCTAATCCAACTGAGAGTCGAATTAAATCTTGAGTTACGCCAGTTGCTTTTTGTGCTGCCTCATCTAACTGCTGATGAGTGGTACTCGCAGGATGAATAATCAATGACTTGGTGTCTCCAATATTAGCTAAAAGTGAGAAAAGTTTTGTGTGATCAGCTACTTTTTTACCTCCCTCAAAGCCAGATTTTAATCCAAAAGTTATAATTCCACTTTGTCCTTTGGGTAAATACTTTTGAGCCAAATCATTGTATTTTGAAGTTTTTAATCCTGGATAATTTACCCAAGCAACTTCTTCTCTTGTAGAAAGCCAAGCAGAAAGTTTTAGGGCATTTTCAGAATGTTTCTTCATTCGAATATCTAAAGTTTCAATTCCTTGAATAGTTTGAAAACTATTAAAGGGGCTAGGGGCACTTCCCAAGTCTCGTAACCCTTCAATTCTAACTTTAGCAATAAAAGCAATGGCACCTAAAGCTTCATGGTAGTTTAAACCGTGGTAACTTGGATTGGGTTCAGTAAACTCAGGGAATAGCCCATTGGCCCAATTAAAAGTTCCTGCATCAATAATTATACCTCCTAAAGAAGTTCCGTTCCCAGTTAAATATTTTGTGAGGGAATGAATAACAATATTTGCCCCATATTCAATTGGGTTTAATAAAGCCGGTGAAGCAACTGTATTATCTACAATAAAGGGAACTTTTGCCGCTTGTGCTTTTTCAGAAATGACTTTTAAATCTAACACGTCTAATTTCGGATTCCCCAAAGACTCTGCAAAAAATGCACGGGTATTGGGTTGAACTGCTTTTGAAAATTCTTCTGGAGAATCAGGATCAACAAAGGTGGTGGTGATTCCAAAACGAGGGAGAGTATTTGCTAACAAGTTATAGGTTCCGCCATATAGACTACTAGAAGCTACTATATGATCTCCATTTTTCAAAATCACCATTAGTGTGGTAGCAATGGCGGCAGTACCAGAAGCTGTTGCAACTGCAGCTACACCACCCTCTAGTGCTGCTAAACGTTGTTCTAATACGTCATTGGTAGGATTATTTAAACGGGTATAAATGAATCCAGGTTCAGCTAATGAAAATAAATTTGCTGCATGTTCTGAATCTTTAAACACATAGGATGTGGTTTGATATATTGGGACCGCTTGGGTACCTTGAGTGTTGGCTGAATCATGTCCTGCATGTAAAGCTTTTGTTGCTAATTGAGTACTCATAATTGAAATGTATTTTTAATTGTTTCTAAATAATCTAATTTTTCCCAGGTAAAAAGTTCTACTTCCTTCGATACTTTTCCGTTATAGGGGGATTCAAACGTTTTGGTTATAGTAAGAGGCTGGCGCCCCATATGACCGTAGGAAGCGGTTTCTAAGTACATGGGATTTCTAAGTTTTAATCGTTGTTCAATAGCATAGGGACGCATATCAAATAAAGCTGTCGCTTTTTCAGCAATCTCAGGATCAGAAAGTGACACTTTTGCTGTTCCATACGTATTGATATTAATTGAGGTGGGTTCAACAACACCAATGGCATAGCTCAATTGAACCAAAATCTCATCTGCTACACCTGCAGCAACTAAATTTTTAGCCATATGACGTGCTGCATAGGCTGCACTTCGATCTACTTTACTGGGGTCTTTTCCACTGAAGGCTCCACCTCCATGGCCCCCTTTTCCACCGTAAGTGTCTACTATAATTTTACGACCTGTTAAACCAGTATCCCCATGAGGGCCACCAATCACAAATTTCCCCGTGGGATTTACGTGATAAGTAATATCGTCTCCAAATAGAGCTTGGATTTCTTGAGGTAAAGTGTTCTTAAGTCTTGGAATTAAAATCGAAATAACATCTGCTTTAATTTTTTCTAACATGGCAACTTCATCCGAATTGAAATCATCGTGTTGTGTTGAAATAACTATGGTGTCTATTCTCAAGGGTTTGTTGTTGTTGTCATATTCAATGGTAACCTGAGATTTTGCATCGGGACGCAAATAGGTAATTTCCTTATTCTCTCTTCTCAATGCTGCATGTTCAATTAAAATCTTGTGCGAAAGATCTAAGGCCAAAGGAGAAAAGGATTCGGTTTCTGCAGTTGCATAACCAAACATGATTCCTTGATCACCTGCGCCTTGGGCTTCTTTCTCTTCACGATCAACGCCACGATTGATGTCTTGAGACTGTTCATGTATTAAGGAGATCACCCCGCAAGAATCACCACTGAACTGATATTCTCCTTTGGTATATCCAATAGCATTAATAGTTTCACGTGCAATAGATTGCACATCAAGATAGGTAGCACTTTTAACTTCACCTGCTAATATTACTTGTCCAGTAGTCACAAGTGTTTCACAAGCAACTTTACTTTCGGGGTCAAAGGCTAAAAAATTATCTAATAGAGCATCACTAATTTGATCAGCAATTTTGTCCGGGTGTCCCTCGCTTACAGATTCTGAGGTAAAAAAATATGACATTTAAATGTTGCTTTTACGGAAGGATTTAAACGGTTGTTTAATAAGCAACACTGTTTTAGCAAATTTTTATCGAGGCTGCAATCAGTCAAATCCTTCCTCGTTTAACAAGACAAATGTAAACTTTTTCTAAACAAACCCAAATGTTTTACTTTTAAAAATCCTATTTTTAATCTTTGCTTCTCTTTTTTCTTTTCAAAAAAGCTACTACTTTGCAGTTCCATAAACAAATAAACAAATAATGCATATTGCAATTGCCGGAAATATTGGGGCAGGAAAAACCTCACTGACAGAACTTTTAGCCAAACACTACAATTGGGAACCTCACTATGAAGATGTAATTGACAATCCCTATTTAGATGATTTTTATAATCACATGGAGCGTTGGTCTTTTAACCTTCAAGTCTATTTTTTAAAAAGTAGATTTGAACAATTACTTTCATTTAGAGAAAATAATAAAACTGTCATTCAAGACCGGACAATCTACGAAGATGCCCATATCTTTGCCCCAAATCTGAACGCTATGGGGCTAATGAACCAAAGGGACTTTAACAACTATAAAGGAATTTTTGAATTAATGGAATCATTAATTCAAGGACCTGATCTTTTGATATACTTAAGAAGTTCTATCCCAAATTTAGTTAACAAGATTCACAAACGAGGTCGTGAATACGAAAGTTCTATTAGTATAGATTATTTAAGTAGACTAAATGAACGTTATGAAGCTTGGATCAGTTCATACGACTCTTCAAAATTGATTATTATTGATGTTGATTCCTTGGATTTTGTGGACAATAAAGAAGATTTATCTAAAGTGATTAATATTATTGATAATAAACTAAAATAAAAGACATAAAAAAAGCGGCTCAAATGAGCCACTTTTTTTATGTTCAATTGAAAAATACTATTTCAAAATCAACTTATCAATTTCAGGAGTTAATCTGTCTATAGCTTCTTTAACTTCTTCTTGGCTTCCTACCAAAGAAACCTCAACAGTCATAGTTTTATCTTCATTTTCAGCATTGATTTTAACCTTAAAATCTTTGGATGCAGGAACTACTAATTCTGTAGTCTCTTCATTTTCGATTGTATCCTTTACATAGCTTGAAACGGCATCACTACTCATAGCGATACTAGGTGCAATTACCAGTGCTACTACAGACATCAATTTCAATAAGATGTTTAGAGAAGGTCCCGAAGTATCTTTAAAAGGATCTCCAACGGTATCTCCAACAACAGCAGCCTTGTGTGCATCAGACCCTTTTCTACCATCAGACTCAATCATTTTCTTAGCATTGTCCCAGGCACCTCCAGCATTTGACTGGAAAATTGCCATAAGTACACCACATGTGGTTACGCCAGCTAATAAACCTCCTAACATTTCTGCACCACCAATAAATCCAACAGCTACAGGTACTGCAATTGCTAATAACCCTGGCAATACCATTTCTTTTATTGAGGCATTAGTTGAAATTTCAACACATTTTTGATAATCTGCTTTTCCATCTGCAGCATCAAAAATAGCACGGTCTTTATCCGTTGCTTTGGTCATGTCAGAATCATATTTTTTCATTACGACAAGCGCAGCTTTTAATTCAGGAATGTTTTTGAATTGACTTCTTACTTCTTCAATCATAGCCATTGCTGCTCTTCCTACAGCATTCATAGATAGGGCAGAAAATACAAAAGGCAACATTCCTCCTACTAATAATCCAGCCATAATACGTGGTTGAGAGACATCAATACTTGTTACATTGGCAACTTTCATAAATGCAGAAAATAATGCTAATGCAGTCAAGGCAGCAGAAGCAATCGCAAAACCTTTTCCAATTGCAGCTGTAGTATTTCCAACAGCATCTAAGGTGTCGGTACGTTCTCTTACCTCACTAGGAAGCTCTGCCATTTCAGCAATACCACCCGCGTTATCTGATATAGGACCGTAAGCATCAACTGCTAACTGAATTCCAGTATTTGCGAGCATACCTACTGCTGCAATTGCAATTCCGTAAAGACCTGCAAAATGATGTGAAACTAGAATTGCTGCAGCGATTAATAAAATAGGAATCATTGTAGACATCATTCCAACACCTAATCCTGCAATAATATTCGTTGCTGCACCAGTTTCAGATTGTTTTACAATTGAATTTACTGGCTTAGAGCCAGTACCTGTATAATATTCTGTAATTTTTCCAACTCCTAAACCGGCAGTAAGTCCTGCAATAGTAGCTAAGAAAATTCCCATGGCTCCAGAGGGCAATCCTTCAATTGATTCAGGAATCATTGCATGAATAATAAAATAAGAGGCTACTACCATTAGTCCGGCAGATCCAAATTCCCCAACATTTAATGCAGTTTGTGGATTTCCTCCTTCTTTGACACGAACAAAGAAAGTCCCTATAATTGACATAATGATGCCCACTGCGGCTAATACTAATGGAAGATATACCGCGCCAAGACCGTTTAAATCTGGTGTAATAATAAAGGCTCCTAAAACCATTGTACCGATAATTGAACCTACATATGATTCAAATAAATCAGCTCCCATTCCTGCAACATCTCCAACATTGTCCCCAACGTTATCAGCAATTGTAGCAGGGTTTAAAGGGTGATCTTCTGGGATTCCAGCTTCAACTTTACCCACTAAGTCAGCACCTACATCAGCTGCTTTGGTGTAAATTCCACCTCCTACTCTTGCAAATAATGCAATAGAAGAAGCTCCCATTGAAAAACCTGTCAATACATTTAATACCATTGAAAGATTATCAGCTCCAGGCCAAATGTTTTGATAAATAGCAAAAAGACTACTCAGCCCTAACACGCCTAAACCAACAACGCCAAGTCCCATTACAGCTCCACCAGCAAAAGCAACTTCTAGGGCTCTTCCTAGAGAGGCTCTAGCTGCTTGTGTCGTTCTTACGTTTGCTTTTGTGGCAACGCGCATTCCAATGAATCCAGCTAGCGCAGAACAAACAGCACCTACTATAAAAGAGACTGCAACCATTCCATTAGATCCTACTTCATTGCTTCCCTTGAAGTATAAAAGGATAGCAACAGCTACCACAAAAATTGAAAGAATTTTGTATTCAGCCTTAAGAAAGGACATAGCACCATCTGCAATATTCTTGGCAATTCTTGCCATTTTTTCATTTCCAACTTCTTGTTTGGCAACCCAATTGTTCTTAAAAAAGACAAATAGTAATGCCAAAATTCCAAAGGCAGGTAAAAGTTTTATAATTAATTCCATGTTTAATTTTTTGTTTGAAAAGTGTGGTAAAAATAGTAAAACAAACTCGGTTTCAAAATCTAATGATGATCAAAAAAATAAGGCGTAGTCCCTAAAATAGGTTTTGAGGTAAAGTCTGAGTTTTTTAATGATACATTACGCGTTTTATTGCTTTAATTACATCTTGATGATTAGGCAACCATTCTTTTAAAAGAACCGGTGAATAAGGGGCAGGAGTATCTGCCGTGTTGATTTTTTCAATAGGTGCATCTAAATAATCAAAAATTTGATTTTGAACTTGGTAAGTAATCTCAGTAGAAATATTTCCAAAAGGCCATGATTCCTCTAAAATGACTAAGCGATTAGTTTTCTTAACAGACTCAAAAATTGTAGCATAATCTAGTGGTCTTATTGTTCTTAGATCAATAACCTCAACATCAATTCCTTCTTTGGTAAGTTCTTCTGCAGCGTTAATTGCTTCTTTTAATATTTTTCCAAAAGAGACGAGTGTGACATCTTTTCCAGTACGTTTGACTTCTGCCACACCAATGGGAAGAGTATATTCTCCTTCAGGCACCTCTCCTTTATCACCATACATTTGCTCCGACTCCATAAAAATAACAGGGTCATCATCACGAATTGCAGATTTTAATAATCCTTTTGCGTCATAAGGATTTGAGGGAACAATAACCTTAAGTCCAGGGCAATTTGCATACCAACTCTCAAAAGCTTGTGAGTGAGTAGCCCCCAACTGACCCGCAGAGCCCGTTGGACCTCTAAAGACAATAGGACATGGGAACTGTCCTCCTGACATCTGTCTAATTTTTGCAGCATTGTTGATAATTTGATCAATTCCAACTAATGCAAAATTAAAGGTCATAAACTCAATTATAGGTCTATTTCCAGTCATTGTAGAACCGACTCCAACTCCAGTAAAACCTGCCTCTGAGATAGGGGTATCAATAACTCGTTTAGCGCCAAACTCATCCAACATTCCCTTTGATGCTTTATAAGCTCCATTATATTCTGCTACCTCTTCTCCCATTAAGTATATGGTTTCGTCACGTCGCATTTCTTCACTCATTGCTTCTGCAATGGCTTGTCTAAATTGTAAGGTCTTCATGTATTTTGTTCATTGAGGTGCAAATTTAATCAATAATTATCTATTAACTCAACTCAATAAAGAAGGAAAATATCCGTTTGTAAAGATACAACTCAATTAGAAGTTCTTTTTTAATTAAAATATACATCGAATTTACCTATGAAGTTAGTAAAAATAAACGTTAAAGGAATCTCATACAGCGAAACTCAAACTGGTGCTTATGCACTTATTTTAAAAGAAGCTGAAGGTGATAGAAAACTACCTATTATTATTGGTGTTTTTGAAGCGCAATCAATTGCAATTGCTTTAGAGCATGAAATTAAACCGACCCGCCCTTTGACCCACGATTTATTTAAAAGTTTTGCCGAACGATTTTCAATTGTTGTAAAACAAGTAATTATTCAAAAATTAGTTGACGGTGTTTTTTATGCAAGTTTAATTTGCGAACGCGATAAAATTGAGGAAATTATTGATTCAAGAACATCAGATGCTATTGCTTTAGCATTGCGCTATAAAGCACCTATATTTATTTACGACTCCATTTTAAAGAAAGCTGGATTTACAACAGCAGTTTCTTCTCGAGAGAAAAAAGTTTCTAAAGATAAATGGATTGCAGGTTTTGATACAGAACAAAACGAAAAAAAGAAAGAGATTAAAGACTTGAAAAAATTATCAATCTCTAAACTGAAAAATATGCTTATCACCTCTGTTGCTAATGAAGACTATGAAAAAGCAGCGCGCCTAAGAGATGAACTCTCTAATCGTAAAAGATAAGCCATCCATTGTTAATTTTTTTTTATAACCTTTTATCTACTCAGGCTAATATATCCTTCAAATGCTACTATTTTTGAAAAAATAAAAATTTGTGAAACAATATTTAGACTTAGTGAAGCTAGTTTACACCTCAGGAATAGAAAAAACAGATAGAACGGGTACGGGCACTAAAAGTATTTTTGGGCATCAAATGCGGTTCGATTTATCAAAAGGTTTTCCGTTAGTTACAACAAAAAAAATTCATGTAAAATCTCTGGTTCATGAACTTTTGTGGTTTCTTAAAGGAACTACAAATATTAATTATTTAAAAGAAAATGGAGTGCGCATTTGGAATGAATGGGCAGATGAAAAGGGAAATCTAGGGCCTGTTTACGGACACCAATGGCGCAACTGGAATAGTGAAGGTATTGATCAAATAGAAGAAGTTATCAATACCCTAAAAACTAATCCCGACAGTAGAAGAATGCTCATTTCTGCTTGGAACCCAAGTGTTATGCCTGACTCTAGTAAATCTTTTGCGGAAAATGTTGCGAATAATAAAGCTGCTCTTCCGCCTTGTCATGCTTTTTTTCAATTTTATGTTGCTGGTGGAAAGTTATCCTGTCAGCTATACCAGCGCAGTGCAGATGTGTTTTTAGGAGTGCCTTTTAACATTGCCTCTTACGCTCTACTAACATTAATGATTGCCCAAGTGTGTGGCTATGAAGCAGGAGATTTCATACATTCTTTTGGTGATGCACATATTTACTCAAATCACTTTGAACAGATAAATAAACAGCTCACAAGATTACCAAAAAAATTACCTGTAATGCAACTAAACCCTGAAATTAAAAACATTTTTGATTTCACATATGATGATTTTGAATTACTGAACTATAATCCGCATCCTTTAATTAAGGGAAAAGTCGCTATTTAATGTTCGTTACTTTCTAGCACTTCTATTAAAGAATCTAATTCGCTCATTTGGTTATAATAATGAAAAGAAATACGAATTCCATTTCCTCTTAAGGCACAATGGATTTTATTCTCTTGTAACTTATTATATAGAGACTGATTTCCAGGTATATTAAAAATACTACTATGGGAGGGGCGTTCAATTACCCACGGCGCTATTAACTCTAATGAACTTAAACGAGCTTTAACAGCTGAAGTAATTTGTGCTTTTTGCTCCATTAAAGCCTTAAAATTTTGACGGTTAAATGCTTCTATAGCAAATCGTAAACTAGCAGTAGCGAGTATATTGAAGTGACCTTTAAAAATATGATTGTATAAAAAAGATGGTGTTATTTTGATTTGCTCTAAATATTTTTCAGAAACCATTAAAACACCATTTCCAAATCCAGCCATTAGCCATTTATAGCCACTTCCAACAACTATATCAAAGGGAGCTTTAGAAAAATTAAATGGGTGTGCTCCTAAAAACTGAGTTCCATCTCCTATTATTAATAATTTTGGATATTTTTCTTTTATTCGATTCAAAAATGAAAAGTCAATAAGTATCCCTGATGTATATTGAATTATACTTAATGCCAATACATCAATTTTATTTGCAGAAAGAAACGATTCTATAGATTCTTCTATAGTTGAACTTAGAGGAATAGTTTTTATCTCAAATTTCTGCTCTGTAAAAGCATCAACTAATGAAGGATAATCCTCCTCTAAGACTAATATTTTAGTAGTAATAGGTAGAAAAGAAATTGCTTTTCTAATTCCTATTGAAAAGTTAGGAACTACAAAAGTATGTTCGGCTGGGTTTCCAAAAAAATTAGAAATAACTCTATGAGTATCCCGAAGAGAATCATATGCTTTTACCTTATATTCTCCACCGTCTTGAACGTATACTTCTTCTTCTTTTCTTCTAAAAGCAGCTAATTCATTAGACATAGGGCCAACATATGCTGTGTTTAAATAGGTATAGTTTGTTAATAACGGAAGCGAATCTGAATACATAAGAAAAGAAGAAAGTGTATTTTTGTTGACAAATTTAATCTTTTCAAAAGATGAATGAAAAAAAGATTTCAAAAGATATAACCTTAATTGCTGCTACATCAGACAACAATGCCTTAGGGAAAGACAACCAACTAATCTGGCACATCTCAGAAGACTTAAAACGCTTTAAAAGATTAACTCAAGGTCATGCAGTAATAATGGGAAGAAAAACATTTGAGTCCATGCCAAAGGCGCTACCCAATCGTACGAATATTATCTTAACTAGGAATAGAGAATACACTGCAACCGATGCCTTAATAGCTCATACACCCCAAGAAGCATTAGCCTTTACTGGAGACGATAAACAACCCTTTATCATAGGAGGTGGTGAAATTTATACTCTTTTCCTCGATGTATCACATACTATTGAATTAACTCGCGTGCACGATACTTTTGAGGCAGATGCTTTTTTTCCAGCTATAGATACTACTAAATGGTTATTAATTGCGGAAGAAAAAAATATGCCAACTTCAGACCAGCCTCATACTTATTCTTATTTAACGTATAAAAAAATATCTTAATGAACGCTTTTGTATTTCCAGGACAAGGGGCTCAATTTCCAGGGATGGGAAAAGACCTTTATGCATCAGAATCTATTGCTAAAATTCGGTTTAAACAGGCTAATGAAATATTAGGCTTTTCTATTACTGAAGTTATGTTTGGAGAAGATGCAGAAGCATTGAAACAAACACAAGTAACTCAACCTGCTATTTTTTTATACTCTACAATATTAAGTGAAGTGATGGGAAATCGTTTTAACCCAGAAATGCTAGCGGGGCATTCATTAGGAGAGTTTTCAGCAATGGTTACTGCTGGTGCACTATCTTTTGAAGATGGCCTTAGTTTAGTTCACGAAAGAGCACTAGCTATGCAAGCTGCATGTGATGAAACACAAGGAACTATGGCTGCCATTATAGGTCTTGAAGATAATCGCGTTAAATCTATTTGCGAAAAGACACCAGGCATAGTAATTGCGGCTAATTATAATTGCCCTGGACAATTGGTGATTTCTGGAGCAGTTGAAGCGGTCCAAAATGCATGTAAGGAACTTACAGATGCTGGAGCCAAAAGAGCGCTTTTACTTCCGGTAGGTGGAGCATTTCACTCCCCTTTAATGCAACCAGCAAAATCCAGATTAGAAAAAGCAATAGAAAACACAAGAGTTAATGAACCTAGTTGTCCCATCTATCAAAATGTAACTGGTAAAGGAACATCAGATCCCGAACTATTAAAATCTAATTTAGTAGCTCAACTAACTGCACCTGTAAGATGGACACAAAGTGTACAACAAATGATTTCTGACGGTGCTACAAATTTTATAGAAGTTGGCCCTGGAAAAGTACTTCAAGGATTAGTCAAAAAAATTGATCGGTCTATGGAAACACAATCTGGTAGTTGATAAATGATTTAATTGGGAATTTAGGCTAAAAAAGAGATTATCTTTCCTGTAATAAATTCTATCTGCTCTTTTGTCAATTCTGAATGCATTGGAAGTGAAATTACCTCTTTTACCAATTGATTTGTAACTGGAAAATTGTCTTGATTAACCTTGGGATCAGCGTAGGCTTTTTGATTATGAAGGGGTACTGGATAATAAATACCACACGGTATTTCATGATCATTTAAATACTGAACCAATCCATCTCTGTCTGCCCCTATAATTCTAAGAGTATATTGATGAAATACATGTGAAGTGCAGGCACCAGAAGTAAAAGGAGTTATAATATTAGGATGACCAGAAAGCAAGTTAGAATAACTTAATGCTGCCTCTTTCCTTCTTTCGTTATAAAAATCTAAATAGTTCAATTTTACTTTTAAAACTGCTGCTTGTAAAGAATCTAATCGTGAATTTACACCCACAACATCATGATAATAACGTTTATACATACCATGATTGACAATACCTCTAATAAAATGTGCAAGATCATCGTCATTCGTGAAAATAGCACCACCATCTCCATAAGCACCAAGATTTTTTGAAGGAAAAAAAGAGGTAGCTCCCACATGACCTAAGGCACCTGTTTTTATTTTTTTCCCATCATCGTAAGTATAGGTAGCTCCGATGCCTTGTGCATTATCTTCAATTACAAAAAGATTGTATTTTTCTGCAAGTTCATTTATAGCCTGCATATCAGCTGCTTGTCCAAAAAGATGAACAGGAATTATAGCTTTTGTCTTCGGTGAAATAGCCGCCTCAATTGCCTGAGGATTAATATTAAATGTCTTAGGATCAACATCTACTAAAACTGGTTTTAGTTGTAACAATAAAATAACCTCTACCGTTGCTGCAAAAGTAAAGTCGGCTGTAATAACTTCATCGCCTGGCTCAAGTTTTAACCCCATTAATGCAATTTGCAATGCGTCTGTTCCATTGGCACATGGAATTACGTGCTTTACTCCTAAATAACGCTCTAAATCCTCTTGAAACGCCTTAACAGCAGGTCCATTAATAAAGGATGTCGTGCTTAAAACTTTATTGAAAGAAGCTTGAACTTCTTCTTTAATAAATTCATACTGGCCTTTTAAATCAACCATTTGTATTTTTTTCATCTGAATTTTTTAAAATTTATAAGTTGGTTTGAAGGGAACTAAACTATAGAATTAAAACGCTCTGGTATCTTTATAAGAGCGTGTCCTTTTAATGGAGCTGGTTTATTCCAAGCAAACCAACTTCGTTTTTTCTGTAAGGTTTTCCGTCCTTTTTCAATAAAGCTTTCTTGGTGAATAATTCCTGCTTTTAATAGTCGATATAAATTAAAACGTCTGTCCAAATGGTCTTTCCATCCAGCATCTTTTATTTCTTTATTTGAAGCCTTACTGGTTGCAGATGAATAGTCTACCAAACCAAAGTGAAAAAGATATAAATGATTATCTATAGTATAATTTTTACCTTTTACCCTATGAAATCCAGAGCCCCATTTCAAAGGCTTAAATGCAACTATCGGTTTTGTATAGCGACTAGAAAGTTGAGCGAATTCTCGTTGAGATAAGAAAGTTTTATTATGATCAATGGGATGCTCTAATACTGGATGTTGTCCGACATCTAAGCCTAAAGCTGATCTTGAGGAGGTTGAAAAATCTTGAAGTAAATACTCTTTTAAAGAAATTTTTTTAATTGGATCTAACACAAGAAACTCATCGATGTCCATCGCTAAAACTACTTGGTAGTCTGAAAATAATTTTTTTGCGAAATTTGAAATCATACGAGCACGATTTCGATCTCCAGCTGCTCGCTTTTGTGGTTTATGTGGTTTCTGAAAATGATTTATTTTATTCGCTTTTGCGGGAATATCTTGATCAAGTCCGTCTATAAATAGATAAAGGTTCTTAAATCCAAATTGAGTTCCATAGTATTCAATCCACTTATCCGCAAAGAAGGTGTCATTTCTTACCATAGAAATAACTGCAATTTCACCTTTATTTTCCATTTAGTCTAGCTTTAAAATTGCTCGCATAGTTTTAAGCACATTTGTTTGATCTTTTTCATTAGCAAGATCCAAGCTTTGAGCACAAATAAAAAGCTTTGATTTATCTGATTTACAAAGATTAAATTTCTTTTCTACATATTTATCCCTTCTATTATGGGGTTGTAAATAAACTGCTTGAGATTTTTCAAAATTAGTATTTCCACTATTTATTTCAAGATGGTTTGCAAGTGAAACCGTATTAAACTGACTATAATTCCTAAAACGATGAGAGATATTTTTTTCTAAAACCTCTGGATTGGAATAAAAATAAGTCTCCAAACGATCTCTATCCATTGCTAATGGTGTGTGTCCAGATTTAAAATAACGAAAGCTAAACCCTAGTTTGTTAGCTGCGTTCCATTGATTTAATTGAAAAGAAGCTGCTAATTTGATTTCATTTTGTGACATAGAAAAGTTTAAAAAAAAATGTTTAAGCTTATCCCATAAAATTCTTTCATAAGGTGGAGTGGACCAAGAGCCTCTTAAAACAGGTCGACCTCTTCTGAACCAATCCGATGGTGTTATTTTACGAAGTAAAAATATATCATCATTAAAGTAAACAAATTGATTTGAAAGGCCTTTTATTTTCCACAACATATTACTAATACATATACTATTAAATGTAGGTAAAAACTGTTCATATCCCTTAAAAATTTCGGTATGATCTACAATACGAATATTTTTCAAGCGCTCGGGAAAATGTTTTTGAACTGCGTCTGATATTTTAGGATCTTGGTTATCTGTAACAATAAAAATGTTTCTTACAAAAGAGGCAAATTTTAATATGGAAAGTACGCAGTATTCCACTTCATTTAAAGAATGAAAACGAGTTTTATTAGCGCCTGGAAGAATTATTTCTTGTGACTTGTTTAGGAATTTCAAACGTTTATTTTTATGAATAGGGTCAGCTCCGTTCACCCAAGCTATTACTATATCAATATGCTGATTTTCCTTCATATTTATTGCATTTACTAACCATTTCAAAGGTAAGGAATTGGTTTTTGGTCAGAAAAAAAATTTTGCTTCAAAAAATAAAAAATTTAATTTAATTAAGGTATTGTATATTTGATTTTTTTAAATCAATAAAAACATGAGTAAGTTAATCTCTTTATTACTTTTAATAATCATTACATCAGGTATCGCACAAGATAAATCTCCAAATATTATTCTAATGATTGGTGATGGTATGGGCTTAACTCAAATTAGCTCTGGAATGTATGCTAATAAAAATAGTACGGCTTTAGAAGGCTTTGAATTCATAGGGCTATCAAAAACACATGCTTTTGATCAACTAATAACAGATTCTGCAGCCAGCGGAACTGCCATGGCCTCAGGAGTAAAAACATACAATGGGGTGATTGGTATTGACACTAAAAATAAATCTATTAAAAGTATTTTAGAAATTTGTCAAGATAAAGGTTATAAAACTGCACTTCTTGCTACCTCAAGTATTGTTCATGCTACACCTGCTTCTTTTTATGCCAACATTCCTTCTAGAAGACAATACCAAGATATTGCTTTACAATTAAGAGAACATAGTGTCGACTTGTTTATTGGAGGTGGTAAAAAACATTTTAACAAAAGAGATGACAAAAGAAATTTGATAGAAGAAATGAACAATTACCATTTTGTTAAAAGTTTAGAGGAACTCTCTTCAAGTGAGTCTAAGAAAATAGGGTATCTAACCTATAAAGATGAACCTCCAACAAAATTAGAAGGAAGGAGTCCAGCACTTGAAGACATGGCTTCATCGAGTATTAAAAAAATGAAATCTTTAGGAGAGCCCTTTTTTATGATGATAGAAGGATCTCAAATAGATTGGGGAGGTCATTCCAATGATATGGATTATGTTCTATCCGAATTTAAAGAATTTAACACAACTATTCAACGTGTTTTAAACTATGCTAAATCTGATGGTAACACCCTGGTAATTGTAACCGCAGACCATGAAACAGGAGGCTTAACGTTGAGTGGTGGTAATATTAAGCGTGGAACCGCAAAAGGAACTTTTAGTACCAAAGGGCATTCCGCTGCAATGGTACCAGTATTTAGTTATGGTCCAAAAGCTGAGCTTTTTAAAGGAATTTACGAAAACACAGCAATTTTTGACAAGATGCTAAAAGCAGTAACGAAGTAATATATTACTTCGTTCTAGATTCGTCCACAATAGATTTTTGAAATTTACTGTCGTCTTCCATTGTTTCATAAAAGTCACCCATAAAATCAAACATGTTTTTGTATTCCTTTGGATCTGAAAACTCAGATTCAAAGGAAGCGACCATTTCCATAAGTGAACTTTTCTTATCCAAAAATTCTTTACGTACTTGATCAAAATACTGTTGCTCACGTTTAAATCCTCTATATTTTCTGTCCTGCACTGAATTAATACCTAAGGTAGTATTAACTGTTGCATAACTTGGATTAACCCATCCGGTCATGTCAAAATCATATGGTAAAGGAATGATTTTCTTTTCTGCTTCTGAATACATTAATTTCCCATTATGCTGATAAGCTACAGAAAAATCAGTATTTCCCAGAAGGTATTGAAAAAAGGCATTATGAACAGAAGTCAAGTGATCCATTGCCATAGGATGAACAAATCGCTCAAAAACCCTTGATTCATGACGCTGCGAAACTCTCTTATCATCTTCAATTAAGAATCCTTTTAACTTGAACGTTTTGACTTTCTTCTTTCCCTTAGGTTCAGTAAAATCAATATTTACCCTACGAGTTTTAAAGTGATATGGAGAAATTTGTTCATATATTTTATAGGCAATAAATTCTTGAATAATATTGTCATTATTTTCGGATTCGATTTTACATGGCAAAACTAATTTCATGGTTTTATTTCCATCAAATATTGTCTCTTTATATTGATCTTTTTTAATTTTCATTTTAATAGGGGGGAAATAACATTCATTACGTCTAAAATTACCTCTAGCTCGAAGATTCACATCTATTGAAGACCATTTTCCTTCATGTGAAAATTCCATTGTTGTGTCAATAAAAGTAGAATCATTAGTTTTTTTATTCATCTCTTTATTAGAATACCCTAACTTAATTTCTAAAGGTGTTTGGTCTGAAAAAAGAGCATCAGACTTTAAGACTTTCTGAGCGCTAACTGAGAGTGACAAGAAAAAAATGGAGATCGAAAATATTAGATGTTTCATATATAAAGTTTAAATTTGATTAAATATAACAAATTAAATCAATGTCCAGATACCTCATCATAATTAACTTTAGAACTTTAATAACCCTTTTTCTTTCGATTCTAACGCCAATTGTTGCTTATAAATTTAAGGTAGTTTATAACATTGATCTTACACTTTTAAGTATTGCAATCATATTCCCACTTGTCTTTACTATTCGTGGTGCTTTTAGGCGAAGAGAAAAGGCTTTAGAACATCTAAGTAAATTTAGAGCAAGTATAAAAACAGTTATTAATTGTTTTGTAAGTAGCCCTAAGATTGCCTCAGAAGATAAGGATAAAGCCGTTGCAATTTTAAACACTGTTGACAAAAAATTATTTGATCATTTAAGAACAATCGATGAAAATTTCCAGCCTTTTGATCAAAATGTGGAGGATTTTTATTCTTTTTTAGCTGAGAATAGTATTGCTATTGGAAACGGTACTCGTGAGAAAGCTTTACGTTTTTTCAAAGATACTGTTGAAAGTGCTAATAATTTAATTGCCATTCATTCACATAGAACTCCTGTTAGTCTTAAGGCTTACTGTCTTATTTTTATTTATATTTTTCCGGTTATTTATACCCCAACCATCATTAATAAAATTGGTTTAGATAATCCTAGTTGGCTAACTTTCTTTATTGTTATTTTAAGTGAGTTTATATTAATTTCTCTTTACAATATTCAAGATCAAATGGAATACCCTTTTGATGATGAAGGTTTAGATGATATCAAATTTAGATTATTTAAAGTCGATCGAAAATAATTTTAGGGATACTACTCCTTCAATATTGTGTTTCGACATTACAATAAGCTAAAATAAACTTTAGGTAATTTTAAAATTTCGATAATGAAAAATAGTGTCTTTTTTTCTATAATACTTCTCATTCTTGGATGCAACAGAAATAATCCCCAAAGTGAGCTAAAATCAATTATTGATTCCTATCATGAATATAATACCCATAAAAAAAGTGAATTTCCTTTAGGAGATTTTAGTGAAGAGCGTTTTGAAAATTATGCTCTTTTTTGTGATTCTCTAAAACTAAAGCTTGAAACAATTGATTCATATGGGCTTGAAGCGAATGATCTAATTTCATATAAATTACTTCATTTTGTGCTTAAAGAAACAGGTGTTAAATATGATTATAAAACTCACTGGAATCCTATACTTTCTGACGCAGGATTTCATTCTAATTTAACTTACAGAGTGCGACCTATTTCCACCAAAAAAACTGCTTTAAAATATTTAAATCTTTTGAAAGCAATTCCCCTCTATATTGATCAACAAACTACCTTAATAGAAAAAGGATTAAATGCTGGTATGGGGCAACCTTTGATTATTTTCAATGGTTATAGCTCTACTTACGAGCAACACATCACAAAAACGCCTGAAGAAAACTTTTATTACTCTCCTTTTATAAAACTCCCAGATCAAATTTCAAAACAAGAAAAAGACTCTTTACGTCAGGCAGCAAAAAAAGTTATTAATCAATCTGTTATTCCTTCCTTTAAAAAGGTAAAGACTTTTTTTGAAGAAACTTATTTCCCTAAGACAAGAATCGCTATTGCTGTTTCTGAAATACCAAATGGAAAAGAATATTATCAAAGCCGAATTGATTTTTACACAACTCTAAAAATGACTCCACAGAGTATCCATGAAAAAGGCTTGGAGGAAGTAGCCCGAATTAATGCTAAAATGCTTGACATTGTTAAAGAAGTTAAATATAAAGGTTCACTAAGTGAGTTTATTGCCTTTTTAAGAACTGATTCTCAGTTTTATGCCAAGACCTCTGAACAACTTTTAGCACATGCTAGAAATATTTCTAAAAAATTAGATGAACAACTACCACGTTATTTTAAAACTCTGCCCAGAAAACCCTATGGAGTGGCTCCAGTCCCTGATGCAATTGCCCCAAAATATACTAGTGGTCGTTATGTAGGCACCTCCCCTACAAGCACAGATCCTGGATATTATTGGGTGAATACTTATAATTTATCAAGTAGACCTTTGTATGTATTCCCATCACTTACTGCTCATGAAGCTGTACCTGGTCATCACCTTCAAGGATCCTTAAATAGTGAGCTTGCTGAAAGTATTCCACGATTTCGAAGAGATTTATACCTTTCTGCCTACGGAGAAGGCTGGGGATTGTATTCTGAATATTTAGCTGATGAAATGGGAATATACTCAACACCTTATGAACATTTTGGTAAACTCACATACGAGATGTGGCGTGCATGTAGATTAGTAGTAGACACAGGTATTCATGCTTTTGGCTGGACACGAGAAGAGGCCGTTAATTTTATGTCAAAAAATACTGCTCTCTCAATTCATGAAGTCAATACTGAAATAGATCGCTATATCTCATGGCCAGGACAAGCAATATCCTACAAAATTGGAGAATTAAAAATAAGAGAACTTCGTGAAAAAGCTGAAAAAGAATTGGGAAATCAATTTGACATTCGTGATTTTCATGAAGTTATTTTAGAAAAGGGAACAGTAACTCTTCCCATATTAGAATCAAGAATCTTAGGCTATATTAAATCTAAACAATCTAATTAAAATTGGGAAAAATACATATATTTCGAAAAGAAAAAGGACAAATTGTTATTGAAGGCGCAGTTAAACTTACCGACGATCAAGGAAATGAAATTCCACATGGTGAGCGCTTTACTCTTTGTGGATGTGGGAAATCTCAAAAACTGCCATTTTGCGATGGTGCACATAAAGTATAGATTGAAAAAATTAAGACTAAATCGGGAAATAAAAAACCCCATCTCATAACTATTTTTGTATTAGTTATCGATGAGGTCTATAAGTGCGGGTGAAGGGACTCGAACCCCCAAGCCGTGAAGCACTAGATCCTAAGTCTAGCGTGTCTACCAATTTCACCACACCCGCAATAAGGAGGACAAATATAAATAAGTTTTCCAATAAAAATTCCTCTTCTAAAAAAAATACATTGGTTAACTTCGTAAATAATTATTAGTAAAAAAACTATGACCTTCACAAATGATCAAAATCGTTTTTTAAAAGAATGGATGAATTTTTTAAAGATCCCATCAGTAAGCGCAGATCCTGCCTACAAAAAGGATGTTGATTCTGCTGCCGATTGGGTGAAAATCGCGTTAAGTCAAGCGGGTTGTCCTCATACAGAAATCATTAAAACTCCTGGACACCCTATTGTGTATGGCGAATATCTTATTAACCCTTCCTTACCTACTGTTTTAGTTTATGGTCATTATGATGTTCAACCCCCAGATCCAATTGATTTATGGGATAGCCCTCCATTTGAACCCGTAATAAAAATAACAGAATTACATCCTGAAGGAGCTGTTTTTGCTCGTGGAGCATGTGATGATAAGGGTCAAGTGTTTATGCATATTAAAGCTCTAGAAGTTATGCTTAGCAAAGGACCTTTGGCTTGTAATATTAAGTTTATGGTTGAAGGGGAAGAAGAAGTTGGTAGTGATCATTTAGAAGATTTTGTGAAGAATAACAAGAAAAAATTAACGTGTGATGTTATCCTGATTTCAGATACTGGTATGATTTCAAAAATACAGCCATCTATAACAACTGGTCTTCGTGGCCTAAGTTACATGGAAGTCACTATTACAGGCCCTGATAGAGATTTACATTCTGGACTTTATGGTGGTTCGGTTGCAAATCCTATTAATGTATTATGTGAAATGATTGCACAACTAAAAGACGATAATCAGCGAATAACCATCCCCGGATTTTATGATGAAGTGGAAAAACTTTCTCAGGAAGTACGAAATGAAATGGCAAAGGCTCCTTTTGATGAAAACGAATTTAAAGCCTCAATTGGAATTAGTGCTGTTCAAGGAGAAGAAGGTTATAGCAATGAAGAAAGACGGACAATACGTCCCTCGCTTGATGTAAATGGAATATGGGGTGGATATACCGGTGAAGGAGCAAAAACAGTTATACCAAGTAAAGCACATGCAAAAATATCAATGCGTTTAGTACCCAATCAAGATTGGAATAAAATCAGTGAGCTATTTACTGAATATTTCAAGTCTCTCGCTCCAGAGGGAGTTCAGGTTGGTGTAATAACTCATCACGGTGGATATGCTTATGTTACTCCTACTGATACAGTTGGGTACGAAGCTGCGCACAAAGCATATGAGGATACCTTTGGAATAGCACCTATCCCTATTAGAGGTGGAGGAAGTATTCCTATTGTTCCAATGTTTGAAAAAGAATTAGGAGTAAAATCTATTTTAATGGGCTTTGGATTAGATAGCGATGCTATTCACTCACCAAATGAACATTATGGAATCTTTAATTTCTTTAAGGGAATTGAAACTATTCCAAGGTTTTATCATCACTATTGCGAGCTATTAAAAAATAAATAGGCCTAAATTCTAAATAGGTCTGCTGCTAAACCGTCTGATAAAAATTTTGCTTTTGGAGTAATTTTTAAATAATCCCCATCCCAATAGAAATTTCTTGCCTCTAAATGCCTTCCTGATTGACTCTCTAAATAAGTTACATAGGAAGAACCAAATGTCTTTTTTACATAGTCTAAAGAAAGTCCTTCAACTTTTCTGAGTCCCGTCATAACATATTCATTATAACGGTCTTTTATTGTTAAATGTTCTGCCTCCACAAGAGGTGCCTCTTTTTTAATAGCAGCAACATACTTATGATTATTTGAAACATTCCAGCTCCGGGTGGAAAATCCATCATAACTATGAGCAGAAGGACCGATTCCAATGTAAGATTTTCCATTCCAATAGTTTTGATTATTTACTGAAAAAAAGCCTTCCTTTCCAAAATTCGAAAATTCATAATTTATGTACTTTAAACTTCTCATTTTTGTTGTTAGAAAATCATATTGTTCTTTAATAGCTTCCTCTGAAATTAGAGTTACCTCTCCTTTTTTGACTTGAAAATCTAAAGCTGTTTTTTCTTCAACAGTAAGTGCGTACACTGAAAGATGGGGAGGATCAAATTCAAGTGCACGATTTAAATTTTCTTTCCATTCTTTTAAGGTTGAATTTGGTATTCCATAAATTAAATCCAAAGTGAAATTTGAAAATTTTTGAGCAACACCTTTTATTGCACTTATAGCTTGGGTATTATTGTGGGCACGGTTCATTATGGTTAAATCTTTTTGATGAAAAGACTGAATTCCTAAGCTTATTCTATTGACTCCAGCTTGTTTTAACGCATCTAAATATTGAAGTGAAACATCATCTGGATTAACTTCTAAAGTTACTTCAAGTGGTGAATTAATGATAAAACTATCGTGAATATAATTAAGTAATTTTTCTATTTTTTTAGGTGAAATTAAAGACGGTGAACCACCTCCAAAATAAACACTTTCAATGGGTACTTTCATTTCATCTTTTCTAAGGAGTAATTCCTCATTCATTGCATTCCACAGACTGTTTTGTTCATTTTTTGAGGTTGAAAAATGAAAATTACAGTAATGACAAGCTTGCTTGCAAAAAGGGTAATGAAAATAAATATTCGACATTTTTCTAGTAAAATGTAAGCTGGTTAGGACTTAACTTTTTTAGGGTTTTGATTCACAAAAGCACCCCACCCAGAATAGGACTTTGCTTGAGTGATAGAACCTTGGTTATAGTAATGGCACACAGCTGCTCCCAATCCATCTGTGGCATCTAAATTTTTTGGTAAAGTTTTAATGTTTAAAAGCTTTTGAAGCATTTTAGCTACTTGCTCTTTTGAAGCATTTCCATTACCCGTAATCGCCATTTTAATTTTTTTAGGAGAATATTCTGTTATAGGTACTTCACGCGAAATTCCCGCTGCCATTGCCACCCCTTGGGCCCTACCCAACTTTAGCATTGACTGAACATTTTTTCCGAAAAAAGGTGCTTCAATAGACAGTTCATCTGGATGATACTCATCTATTAATTCAAGGGTACGTTTAAAAATTAAGCCCAGCTTCAAATAATGATTATCATACTTTTGGAGGTGTAACTCATGCATTTGAATCAACTCCATTGATGTTTTGTTTGTTTTTATTAAACCAAAGCCCATAATGGTTGTTCCTGGATCAATTCCTAGAATAATTTGTTCCCCTTGCATTAGTTTTCTTCCTGAGCAAAAATTTTCAAAGGAAGTTTAATAGAAGTAGTTACCAAAGTACCAACATTAGTCTTCACAGCTGGTTGCGCCTGAGGTAGTAAATTAATAGCCGTAATCAAACTGTTTTCCATGTCTGGAATAGCATCTAAAATATAATTTGACGCATCAACAGATTCTAATGTAATTAGTCCTTCTTTATCTATCAAAAGATTCAAGACAACTTGTTCATCAATATTTTCTGATGCCACCCATAGATTTTCATTTATATAATCTAGAACAGTAAATGCAATCATTTCTTCAAAACAAGACACCTGGTCTTCTGGATTAAGATCTTCACAACTTTCAAAACTAGGTGATTGATCTTTTTCAGACCAGCTTGAAGCTGTTTTTATTTCTTTTGCAGGCACTTTTGTAGACTCAAACAAATGACAGCTTGAAAGGGATAATAAGAATAGCCCGAACAGCACAGTTAAATATAATTTTGAATTTGAATACATAAGTAATTTTTTTCTGAAATAAATTTACACTTTTTTTATTCATTTAACACAAAAAACAAGATTCAGAAGCTTATAAAATGATATTTTTGATCCGTGGATCTATTGATTATAGTCTTAGCCAGTTTATTTATTCTCCTTGGAATTATAGGAAGTTTTATTCCAATTATTCCTGGTCCACTTACATCATGGAGTGGCCTTTTGATATTGAGCTTTTCTCCTTCAATAACAATTAGCTCTTTCTTTCTGGTTTTAAGTTTTATCATTGCCTTATTTATTTTTATTATTGATAATATTATTCCAATCCTGGGGGCTAAAAAATTTGGCGGTGGAAAAGGAAGTATCATAGGCAGCAGCATTGGTCTCATTTTAGGAATAATTTTTCTTGGCCCATTTGGTTTGCTTTTTGGTCCGTTTACAGGAGCTTTTCTGGGAGAGCTTTACATGAACAAAGATGATAAAAGAGGAGCTTTAAAAGCTGCTATCGGTGCTTTATTAGGATTTATAACAGGGGTTTCTCTTAAGTTTATGATTAGTCTTGCCTTTTGCTTTTACTTTCTGAAAATTTTGTGGGAATTTAAGAATGGTCTTTTTTGAAAATAATTTTTTTTTAATATGTTCTGTGCTTTAGCTGTCAGAAATTTGATTATTGGTAAATTATTCAAATAAGACTTAATCTACCATCTTCCAAGAAAGATTACTATTTTTGTATCTTTAATAACTGTTATGGAATTATTTTTAATCACGTTTTTTCTCCTTTCACTAGCATTTGCAGGAATTTCAATTAAAATATGGGCAAAAAAAGATGGTGAATTCTCAGGAACATGTGCGAGCCAAAGTCCCTTTTTAAATAAAGACAATCAACCTTGTGGAATGTGTGGTAAGATGCCTGAAGAAACAGATTGTAAAAATCCTAGCTCTACTCAAAGCACCTTAAATTAGTTATAGGTCAATTAAACAAATGAAAACAATAGTAGAAAATGAAGTAATTAAAAAAGCAAAAAAAAATGATCAAAATGCTTTTAACATTCTCTTCAACTCCTATTGGGATGCCGTTTATTCCTTTTTAAATTCTCGCGTTTCAAATACAAATTTAGCTGAAGAACTTGCTATTGAAACTTTCGCAAAAGCATTTGATCGTTTATATAGCTTTGATGAAAACCAGCCTTTTATTGCTTGGCTTTTGACGATTGCAAAAAATCATCATATTGATCGTTACAGAAAATCTAAACACCTTCAAGAAAATCAAAAAGAGACTGATGAAATTTCCTGTTTTGAATCCTCTAACTTAGAACCTTCGCCTGAAGACCTTATGATAGGAAATCAAAATTTAGAACTCGTCTTAACCCACATCAGATCTTTAAAAAAAGAATACCGCGTTATTTTAAAACTCCGGTATTTTGAAGATTTGTCTTATAAAGAAATTGAAGAAAAATTAAACGAATCGGCTTCAACTGTTCGTGTGAAAATATTCAGAGCAAAAAAAATGTTAGCCAGTTTATTGAAGAAAGATGCTGGCTAAACTTTCTAAATTAGGACCTGGGCTTCTTTTTGCTGGAGCAGCAATCGGAGTGTCTCATCTTGTTCAGTCTACAAGGGCAGGTGCAGATTTTGGTTGGGGTTTAATATGGGCAATATTACTTATCAACCTATTTAAGTACCCTTTTTTTCAATATGGTCCTCGGTATGCTCAAGTTACCGGCGAAACTCTTTTAGACGGCTACTACAAGCTTGGAAAAGGATATTTGTGGGCTTATTTCATATTAAATATGGGTACTATGTTCACTATACAAAGTGCTGTTACAGTTGTTACTGCAGGCATAGCTTCAACACTATTTGGAATCACAGACAGCATTGTAATTTGGAGTCTAATAATTACCCTTATATGTTCTTTTTTATTAGTGTCAGGAAGATATAACTGGCTTGATAAATTGATAAAAGTCATAATGATAATTCTTGCCATTACTAGTGTTGCTGCAGTTACGTTTGCTTTTTTAAATAATGAAAAGCCTAATTCCTTCCAACAGATTTTTCCTGACCAAACGGGTCTATTATTTTTAATTGCATTTTTAGGATGGATGCCTGCACCTTTAGACATTTCAATTTGGCATTCTATATGGACCTTAGAAAAAAATAAAACACAAGTAAAAAAAGTATCGCTAAAAGAAAGTATGTTTGATTTTAATGTAGGATACATTACCACAGTAGTTCTGGCACTTTGTTTTTTAGGATTGGGAGCCCTAGTTATGTATGGAACACCTTTAAAATTTTCTAATCAAGGTGGTGTCTTTGCAGCACAACTCATTCAACTTTACACATCTACTCTTGGAGAAGCTGCATATGGTATTATTGGTATTGCAGCATTTACTACCATGTTAAGTACCACCCTCACAACCTTAGACGCTTCCCCAAGAGCCATGTCTCGAACAGTACAGTTATTGTTTAATAAAAAAAATACGGATTATTACCTCCACTGGATGGCAGTCCTTTCCATAGGTACTGGTTGCATCTTTTTATTTCTGCTTTCTGAAATGGGGAGACTTGTTCAAATCGCTACAGTTTTATCTTTTATTACCGCCCCACTCTATGCGTTTTTAAATTACAGGTTGGTTATTAGTAGTGAAATGCCAAAAGCACAACAGCCTAAAAAAGGAATGAGAATTTTAAGTGTTTTAGGGATCTTATTTTTAACAGGTTTTACATTATTTTATCTTTTAAGTCTCTAAGCTTTAGAGTATCTTTAACGAAAAGTTAGAACATGGAGGTAAAGTCTAAGGAGGTTAAACATACGAAAAAGCCCGAATGGATAAGGGTTAAGCTCCCCACGGGTAAAAAATATACTGAACTCAGAAGCCTAGTCGATAAATATAAACTTAACACCATTTGCACCTCAGGTAGCTGTCCTAATATGGGAGAGTGTTGGGCCGAAGGAACAGCTACTTTTATGATTTTAGGAAATATCTGCACACGATCCTGTAGCTTTTGTGGCGTTCAAACTGGAAGACCAGGTGCCGTTGACTGGACGGAGCCAGAAAAAGTTGCAAATTCCATTAAACTCATGAAAATTAAACATGCAGTAATTACTTCTGTTGATCGTGATGATTTGAAAGATATGGGTTCTATAATTTGGGCTGAAACAGTAAATGCGGTTCGAAGAATAAGCCCAGGCACTACAATGGAAACCTTAATACCTGATTTTCAGGGAAACGAACGAAACATTAATAGAATTATTAAAGTAGCCCCAGAAGTTGTTTCTCATAATATAGAAACCGTAAAAAGATTAACTAGAAAAGTGCGTGTTCAAGCAAAATACCAAACAAGCCTAGAGGTTTTACGTTACCTAAAAGAAGAAGGAATTAATAGAACTAAATCTGGTATCATGCTAGGGTTAGGAGAAAAAGAGGAAGAAGTTTTAGAATCGCTTCAGGATTTGAGATCGTCATTTGTGGATGTTGTGACAATTGGCCAGTACTTACAGCCTAGTAAAAAGCATCTTCCAGTTCATTCTTTTATAACACCTGATGTTTTTAAAAAGTATGAAACTTTTGCGCTTGATCTTGGATTCAAACATGTAGAAAGTGGCCCTTTAGTAAGATCTTCTTACAAAGCCCATAAGCACATTGCTTAAACTATATTACTCGCTTCATTTAAAATTAACGCCTCAAAAACTGCTTTTTCACTTGAATGTAAAAATACCATTTCAATAGGTAAATAATACAAATAAGTTCCCTTTATCATGGGCTTAATCCTTGTCATGTCCTTTTCTGTAGTAAGAAGGATACTTTCACCCTTTTGTTTGTAAATTTCTTGAATATCGCTCGTTGTAAAAGTATGATGATCTGGATATGCCAAATGTATGTGATTAATACCTTTTTTATTTAAAAATTTAACCATCGGACTAGGGTCAGAAATTCCAGTTATTAATAATACAGAAGAGGTCAATTCTGACAATAACAAGCTTGAAACACCATTGAATATGTAAGAACTGTAGTTTATTTTTGTAAAAAACAAGTGTTGATCTTCAGAAAGAACACATTTTATTTTAAAGCTATCTATGTCTTGATTGGAAATGGTGTCTGGACACTTAGTTACTAAAATAACATTTGCTCTTTTGGCACCCAAAGGCGACTCTCTAAGATTTCCTGTTGGCAATAAGTGATCTGAAAAATAAGGCTTGTTAAAGGTAGTGGTAATAATCAGTAATGAGGGTTTCACATACCTGTGCTGCATTATATCATCTAATAAAACAATGGTATTTGAGGGCGTAATTTCTTTTATTTTATTAAGACCTAAAATTCTTTTTTCAGCAACAACTACAGTAATTGATGGATGTTTTTTTAAAAATTGTAAGGGTTCATCTCCTATCATTGCTGCCGAACTATTCACAGTACCAACAACTACACCAGAGGTTTCTCTTTTATAACCTCTACTTAATACTGAGATAGAGTGTGTTTTTTTTAACAAAACGATCAGATAATCTATCACAATAGATTTTCCAGTTCCCCCTGAACTAAGATTACCAACACCAATACTTGGCATTGAAATAGTATGTGTTTTAAAGAACCCCTTATCAAAGAAAAAATTCCTGATAGCTACTAAAAATCCATAAAGTAAAGCCAAAGGATACAATATACAACGCAAGAGTTTCATGCCGATGAAGATAAATATTATATTTGTGAATATTCACTTCCAAATATGACTATTCAAAACTTGATTACTATTTTAGATGAGTGGGCTCCTCCTGCTTATGCTGAAGACTTTGATAATGTGGGCCTTTTAGTTGGTGATGTCAAAAAAGAATGTCTTGGAGCACTTATTACATTAGACTGTACAGAGGATGTTATGGAAGAAGCCATCCACAAAAAATGTAATCTTATCATTAGTTTTCACCCCATCGTGTTTTCTGGATTAAAAAAAATAACAGGTAAAAACTATGTAGAGCGAGTTGTAATAAAAGCCATACAAAATGACATTGCTATTCTAGCTCTCCACACACGCTTAGATAACCATCCTAAAGGTGTAAATCACGCATTGTGTAGTCAATTAGAATTGACAAATAGTCAAATCTTAATTCCTAAAAAAGGAAGCCTTAAAAAACTAAGTACTTATGTTCCAAAAATAAATGTGCCTAAGGTTCTTGCAGCCCTTCATCAAGAAGGAGCAGGTGCTGTGGGAAACTATAGTAACTGTAGTTTTACTTCAGAAGGTAGGGGTCAATTTAAAGGGAATGATCAAAGTAACCCTTATTTGGGAGATATTAATAACGAAACAAGTGTAGAAGAAGTTAAAATTGAAGTTGTTTTTGAATCATATTTAGAAAAAATAATTCAAAATACACTTCAAAAAGTTCATCCATATGAGACAGCAGCATTTGAAATTTTTAGCTTAGATAATACAAATCTAGAAGTTGGTATGGGAAGAATAGGAACACTCAAAGAACCAATGGAAGAAAAAGACTTTCTTTCATTTGTGAAAAAAAAGCTTTCTACAGAGCTCATAAGGCACAGTCCATTAATTTCTAAAAAAATTAAGAAAGTTGCAGTATTGGGCGGTTCAGGAAGTTTTGCGATCGAAGAGGCAAAAAAACAAGGGGCCAACGCTTTTATTACTTCTGATTTAAAATATCATCAATTTTATTTAGGAGAAAATAGCTTGTTTTTAGTGGATGTGGGACACTATGAAAGTGAGCATTTTACCAAAAAAATGATATATGACTATCTTACCAAAAAAATGCCTAATTTTGCATTCGTTTTATCAAGTATAAAAACCAATCCAGTTAATTATTTCTAGTCATGGCCAAAAAAAAAGAAATCTCAATTGAAAAAAAACTAAGGGCACTTTACGACCTCCAACTTATTGATTCACGAATTGATGAAATCAAAAACCTCCGAGGTGAACTACCTCTAGAGGTTGAAGACTTAGAAAATGAAATTGCAGGATTAAATACAAAGTTTGAAAAGGTTAAAGCTGAAGTTCAGGAAAATGAACAAGGTATTACAGATCAAAAACAAACAATTGAAACGGCAAAAGAACTACTTAAAAAGTACGAAGAGAAATTAAAAAATGTTAGAAATAATAGAGAGTACAATTCTATTGTAAAAGAACAAGAATATCAAGATCTTGAAAGCCAACTGGCTGAAAAGAAAATCAAAGAATTTAAAGCGTTTATTGAACACAAACAAGAGGCAATTACTTCAGTAACTGAAAAACTTGAAGAACGTAATGCACATCTTAAAGCAAAAAAAGAAGAGCTTGATACCATTTTAAAGGAAACTCAAAAAGAAGAAGATTTGCTTCAAAAGAAATCTGCAGAATTTGAAACTAAAATTGAAGAACGCTTAGTTACTGCTTATAAACGAATTAGAGGCAGTGTAAGAAATGGCCTAGCAATAGTGCCCGTAGAACGTGGTGCTTCTGGAGGATCATATTTTACAATTCCCCCACAAATTCAGTTAGAAATTCTTTCAAGAAACAAAATTATAATGGATGAGCATTCTGGACGAATTTTAATTGACGCTGAACTCGCAAAAGAAGAGCAAATTAAAATTTCTAAAATTATTGGCGGATAAATTATTCCCAATAGTCATAAACCAGCACATCGGTAGTAAAGGGAACAAATAATTTAACAAACTTTTGATGTACAGGATGTGGGAGATATATACTATCTCTATCTTTAGCTGTAGGGAATTTCATTGTTAAACTATGCGAAAATCCTTGCTCTAATCCTTCTGGTGAAACATTCTCTCGAAAATTTAAGTCAAAAACTCCTTCGATTTCTTGCAAACTATAAGCTCCATCTGTTATTTTCTGAAAGTCATCAGGTAAAATATCTTTTTTAAATTTGATTAAGACTAAGTGAACTAGGCGTTTTCCAATTAATATTTCCGTTTGTTCATTTGTTACTAAATTATTAAAATGAACATAGCCAATCCCTATTGTGACTAGATAAAAAATTAGGACCATTACAAAAGCAAAACGATAAGTCAATCCAGATTTTTCCACAAAAATATTTTTCCCTAAAGTATTAAAAAAATAAAAGAATCGTCTGAAAAAGAATTTTTAAAATTAAAAAACATAATAGGCTTATAATTTAAAAATAAGTCTTGTTTAGCCACTTGTTAATCTGATTATTTAAAAAAGTAATAACGTTACTAATTAATTATAGTGACGTTTTCTTTTGAACTAAAGGCATATCATCTTCAGTAAGTTCTAAAACACACTCTACCAAGATGAAACAAGCTACTAATGAAGTAAGTGAAGACTTGCGTTTGTTTGTGTGATTACCTTCACTAATTAATTTTAGGGGCGTTTTCTTTTACTTCAATCATTTAAAAACTATGAAGCAATAAAAAATGAAAATGAAAAGAACAGCAAATAAAATTATAGGTCTTGAGAAAAATTCTTTCATAATACAAAAATAACGTTTTCTATTTATTGACGTTTTGGACCTCTTTTTGGGTTAAATAGTGCTTTTCTGTGAGAAGAAAATATAGGTTTTTTTTGTGAGAGTTTTGTGAGTTGGAGGGGTATAAAAAAACCCTCACTTTACGTGAAGGTCAGTTATACTTGGTGGGCGCTAAGGGATTCGAACCCCTGACCCCTTGGGTGTAAACCAAGTGCTCTGAACCAACTGAGCTAAGCGCCCTAAATAGATTTTACTTTATCTCCCTTAGGGATCGCAAAGATAAAATTAAAACCCAAATTCCAAACTATTACGATTTAAAATTTACTTTTATTTAAGTAAGACAATATTTCAGCAACTACAAAAGTACTACCACATATAAAAATCAAGTCATTTTCCCCAGCTTGTTTAAGTGTAGCTTCATATGCCAATGACAAACTATCATAATACTGAATGGATCGCTTTTCAGAAATTAAGCTATTTTCTAATTCTTTAACGGGAAGACCTCGTTCAAGGTTAGGACAACTTAAATAATAAGAAGCATCCTCTGGAAATAATGATAGTAAGGAAGGGATTTTCCTTCCTTTAACAAAGCCCATTATAATATGTAATTTTTTAAAAGATTCCTCTTGCAATTGTTTTGAAAGAAAAAATAAACCTTCTTTGTTATGCCCTACATCTGCTATGATCTTAGGTGATGTATTTAGTATCTGCCACCGTCCTGATAACTGAGTGTTTAAAACAACATTTAAAAGTCCTTTTTGAATTATATCTGGTGTTATATTTTTTATAGAAAGAAAGCCTAAAGCAGCAACGACCGTTTGAACATTTAATTGCTGATAGGAGCCTTTTAAATCTGTTAAATATTTTGACAGTTGGGTTTTAACAAAAAGAAGAGATGATTTTTTTTTTATTGCAATTTCACTAAATATATCTTCCGTTTCAGCATCTTTCTCTCCAATGACCACTGGAACTCCGTTTTTTATAATTCCGGCTTTTTCTCTAGCAATTTTAGGCCGTGTTGTTCCCAAAAACTGAGTATGATCAAGACCTATATTAGTAATTACAGAAAGAATAGGGGTAATAATATTAGTAGCGTCAAGTCGTCCCCCTAAGCCAACCTCAATTATGGCATAATCCACCCTCTCTTGTTTGAAATAAGAAAAAGCCATCCCTACGGTCATCTCAAAAAAAGAAAGCCGTTGAGCCTCAAAATAAGGTTTGTGAATTGAAACAAAGTCAACCACCTTTTGCTCAGGGATCATGGAACCATTAACTTTAATTCGCTCTCTGAAGTCAAGTAAATGGGGAGAAGTATAAAGTCCCACTTTATACCCTGCTTGTTGTAAAACAGAAGCAAGCATGTGAGAGGTTGAACCTTTTCCATTGGTCCCAGCGACATGAATACATTTAAAGCTTTTGTGAGGCAGTCCTAGATAGTTATCTAAAGCAAGCATGGCATCAAGTCCAGGGCGATATGCTGCAGCTCCTTTTCGCTGATACATCGGAAGCTTTGAAAACATCCATTGTAAAATTTCTTGATATGACATCAACGTTTATTCTCCTAATTTAAATTGAATGACCACAAAACCAACCTGCTCAAATGGTGCTTTGGTATCTGCATACCATTTATGTAGTAAGGCTGTTTTTTTAGCAGGTTCTAAAAGACATGGGTGTGTATTAGTACTCCCCTTAACTCCAGGCTCCGCAAAGACAACATTGCCTTGATTATTTACCGTAATCCGAACAACAACTATTCCTTCTTGGTTACACTCTTGAACTACTTTTCCATTAGATTGTAAATTTCGTCCATTCAAACCATATCCTTTTCCTTTACCTCCTAAACCAGCCGTATTATAATAACTCGAAGAATAAAGATCACCTGTTTGTTTTCCTTTATCACCTGCGATGACATCACCACCTTCTCCCTCTATAACTTCTCCTTGTTGAGTTTTATTTTTAAGTAAATTTGACACCACGTTTTTTGTTGCTTCTGACACTTTAGAAACTTTTTTTTGGGGTGTAGCTTCTGTAACTTTTTCAGGTATTTTAGTTTCTGGCTGAACTTCTTTAATAACAGTTTCTTTTTCAGGAAGAGTAACTATTGACTCTTTTTCTGTAACAACATCACCAACTTTAATAGGTTTTGGGGGTGGTTGTGTGGTATTTACTTGAGTTTTTTCAACTGTATTTTTCGCAACAACAGCAGGTCTTGATTCCACTAATTCTTGAGGCTGTTCATTACCACTCCCTTTAGTTGAAGTTCCGAAATTAACCTCCATTCCGTAACTCACTGGAGGATCGTAATAGGTAAGTCCCAAAACAAAAAATAGTGATAAAAACAATATTGCAAAAATTGCAGTAAGTCCAGCAGATTTTTTTTTGTGAGGAGTATTTAGAAATTCCATTAAATTATTTAAGGTGAGTCTACAGCTAAGACTACTTTAATCCCATTTTTATTAGCTATATTCATGACATATACTATCTGATCAATTGCTACTTTTTTTTCAGTCCGCAAAACAATTGAAGGAGTTTTAAACGTCGATAATGCATTAATCAAAAGAGTCTCTAACCTTTGTTTTGATATTTTATCTGAATCTAAATAAAATTGATTTGAATTAGTAATGGTGATGGCTACTGTGTTACGGTTTTCGGTTTTTCCATCTGCTTGGGGAAGTTTAACATCAATTGTATTTAATTGTTTTGCAAGGGTTGAAGCGATCATAAAAAAGATAAGTAACAAAAAAACTACATCAGTCATCGACGACATATTAAATTCTGGTTTAATCTCATTTCTTCCTCTTAATTTCATGTTAAGCCGGTTCGTTAAGTAAGTCTAGAAATTCCAAGCTTGTTGCTTCCATTTGATACACCGCTTTATTGGTTTTCACTACCAGGTGATTATAGGTTATGTATCCAAGAATTCCAACAATCAAACCTGCAACTGTAGTAGTCATTGCAGTATAAAGACCATCTGCGAGTAATTGCATGTCAATATTACCTCCTGCGTTAGAAATTTCAAAAATGGAAAGAATCATTCCAATCACAGTTCCTAAAAAACCTAACATTGGAGCAGCACCAGCTATTGTAGCTAGAATACTTATGTTCTTTTCTAACTGATAAACTTCCAATCTTCCTGCGTTCTCGATAGCTGTATTAATGTCATCTAAAGGGCGACCAATACGTGAAAGTCCTTTATAAACTAATCTTGAAACAGGTACGTTTTCGGTCGAACACAGTTCTTTTGCACCTTCAACTTTTCCGTTCATTACAAAGGTTCTTATTTGAGGCATAAAGTTGGGCCCAACTTTCACAGCAGAACGAATTGCAAACAAACGTTCGAAATATATATAAACTACCATTAAAAGTAAAAAGAATAATAGTCCGATTATTAACTGTCCTCCTAAACCACCGTTTTTAATCAACTCGATTATAGAAAGTGTTTTTTCTGTTTGCAAAGGTGAGACTTCTTGTAGGGTTGTTAAAATCATATTTGATTATTGATATTTACTTTAAAACGATTTTTATTTCAAAAAATTCTATTAAAAGGTTTAAAGGATGTAATCCCTAATAAGAACGAAAACAACAAAGCCTCCTAAAAATCCAGCTAATGCTAACAAAGTAATCTTTTTGAAATACCAAAAGAAGTCTATTTTTTCCATTCCCATTGCTACCACTCCTGCAGCAGACCCAATAATTAACATACTTCCTCCGGTTCCAGCAGAGTAAGCAATTAAATGCCATACAGGGTCATCAATTCCCATAGAGAACATACCCATGCTTGCTGCTACTAATGGTACATTATCAATTACTGCAGATCCAATTCCTAGAAGTCCAATTACAATATCTGTATTTGGTATAAACGTATTTAAGCCTTCTGCAAAAGCAAAAAGTATTCCTAAAGATTCTAGAGCTGCTACGGCAAGAAGTATTCCTAGAAAAAATAAAATACTTGGTAATTCAATTTTAGATAATGAACTATGAACAGGACTCGAGGTTTGGTGAGCATCACTTTCCTCGTCTATTGAAGTAATATTGATTTTTGCTTTACTAAAAATTTCAGCAAAAGTAGCAACAATTGCTAGTGATAACATCATTCCAACATAAGGGGGTAAATGGGTTAATGTTTTAAAAACGGGTACAAATACAATGGCTGAAAGTCCTAAATAAAGCATCGTACCACCTCGTTTGTGAATTACTGCGTCTGGATCTTCTTCAATCGAATCAATATCTCCTTGAAAAGCTGGTAAAAAAGTGGCTATTACTATTGGAATTATCAAGCAAACTATCGAAGGTACTAGGACATAACTTATTAATTTCAAAGTTGTTACTTTATCTCCAATCCATAACATCGTGGTAGTCACATCACCAATAGGTGACCAAGCACCACCGGCATTTGCAGCTACAATAATTAAACCTGCAAACCATAATCTTGTATCTCGCACATGAATCACTTTTTGTAAAATAGTAATTAATACGATGGTTGCAGTAAGGTTATCAATAATAGCTGAAAGTATAAAGGCTAGAATTCCAAAAATCCATAATAAACCTTTTTTACTTTTAGTTTTTATGAAATTTTTGATAGTATAAAAACCATTGAAATAATCAATAATTTCAACTATGGTCATTGCTCCAAGTAAAAAGACAATAATCTCAGCTGTTTTTCCAAGGTGATGTAGTAAAATTTCATCTAAATGAGAAGGCTGTAACTCTTTAAGTTCAGCATTTACCTCAAAAACAGGCAAGTGTGCTAATGAAATAATCGCCCACATTAAGGCCATCATTGCTAAAGCAGGAATTAATTTGTCTACTTTTAAACTATGCTCTAAAGTAATTGCTAAATACCCCAAAACGAAAAGAACAATTATAATAGTTTCCATAAATTAATGTGAAATATAAAGTCTAAAAATATAAATTTCTTTGCCCTTAATACAGTTTTATGAATAAAAAATGTTTCCAGAACTATGGTTCTCAGAAGCGCCTGTTACAGTAGCCAAACAATTCACTTCATTTCTAACCCGTAATACCCCTAAAAAACCAAAGATTAATGCCTCTTTAAAATCAATTAATTTTTCTTCTGGTAAAAATAAAGTTGCTAAACAATCCGTTTTTAACAAAGACATTAAAAATAGATTCTTAGCTCCTCCACCTGTAACTAAAATATGCTGATTTTTAGAAAAATTTTTGCTAATCTCAAGGCTAACATGTCTTGCATAGGTATGCAGAATATTTTCCACTTTATGATCATTAAATTTTGTTAAAAGTGGAGAAATAATCGAATTAACCCATTCAATTCCTAATGATTTTGGAGAAGTAATTTTATAAAATTCTAAAGAACTAAGATCACTGAAAAGTTCTGGAATTAATGTTCCGTTTTTTGCCAGTTTTCCCGCTGTATCAAAAGGCATTCCTTTTTTTTCAGCTAATGAATTCATAACTGTATTTACTGCACATATATCATATGCGATAACATCTCCGCTTTTAGACATCGAGCAATTGGCAAATCCTCCCAAATTCAAACACGCATTATAATCTGGAAAAAGTAATAAATCACCAATAGGAACTAAAGGAGCTCCTTGTCCACCTAACAAAACATCTTGAGCTCTAAAGTTACAAATTACGGTCTGTACAAGCTGTTTTGCTAGGGCTTCATTATTACCAATCTGGTAAGTTATACCACGATCTGGTTCATGCAAAATAGTGTGTCCGTGAGAACAAATCAAATCAATTTCTTTAAGATTCTTAGAATTAATAAACTTAAGAATGGTGTCGCCTAAGAGCTTCGTGTATTGCAGATCTTTCTCTGCCAAAATTGTTGGAGAAGATCGATGTAAATTCTGTAATATTAGCTTCCAATCTTCTGTATATGAATAAGTTTCCGCTTCAATTATATGAAAAGTCCAGTGCTCTTTTTTTTCAAAACTAATATATGCAAGATCTATACCATCAAGAGATGTTCCAGACATTACTCCTATTACATTATAGACTGATTTTTCCACTTTTAGTTTTTTTCAATATGAAACAAAGAAAGAAAAATTTAAAGTATTTATAGTTTTTGGCTTAAAAATTAAAAATATATGGAATTTGGACTCTAAAAATTATGATATTACAAAACGTCTGGATTTATCTTTGCTATTCTTATTAGCAGGTTAAATAGATTCTTATTTTTGTAATCCTCCAAAATTTAAATTTTATGTTGCCAGCTAAACAAGGCCTTTACAACCCAGATTTCGAACACGATAATTGTGGTGCCGGTTTTATTTGTAGTTTAAAGGGAATCAAAACCAACGATATCATCCACAAAGCACTTGATATTCTAGATAAGCTAGAGCATAGAGGTGCTGTAAGTGCCGATGGAAAAACAGGTGACGGGGCTGGAATATTAATAGAAATCCCACATGACTTCCTCACAAAACAGTGTGATTTTAAACTTCCAAATGTGAATGAATATGCAGTTGGAATGGTATTTCTTCCAAAAAAAGAAAATCAACGGAGCTATGCTATTGGTGTTTTTGAAACCGAAATCAAGAATCAGGGACTTGAAGTGTTTGGCTGGAGAAAAGTTCCAGTAAATCCCGAAGTTATGGGAAGTATCGCTGCACAAACAGAACCACATATCATGCAAATTTTCGTGGGAAGAGGAGATCCAAAATTAAGTGATAGCGAATTTAATATCAAACTATTTATTGCACGTAAAATAAGTGAACATACTATTTTAAATTCTAAGCTATCACAAGCTTCTTATTTTTATCTTCCTAGTTTGTCAACACATACTTTGATATACAAAGGGTTACTGATTCCCGAAGACATTAAAGGATACTACCAAGACTTATCAGATCCATTAGTAGTTACAAGATTAGCATTAGTGCATCAACGTTTTTCAACAAACACCTTCCCTACTTGGGACTTAGCGCAACCTTTTAGATATATGTGCCACAATGGTGAAATAAATACATTTAGAGGGAATTTTAGCCGTATGCAAGCAAGAGAAGAATTGCTTGAAAGTGATTTATTTGGATCTGATATCAAAAACATATTACCCATTATACTTAAGGGTAAATCAGACTCTTCTTCAATGGACATGGTTGTTGAGCTATTACTTGCAACCGGCAGATCTCTTCCTGAAGTAATGATGATGCTTGTTCCTGAAGCTTGGGAAAAGCACACCTATATGGATGATGATAAAAAAGCTTTCTATAAATATAACGCTTGTATCATGGAACCTTGGGACGGCCCTGCTTCTATTCCCTTTACAGATGGTAAATACATTGGTGCGCTCTTAGATAGAAACGGACTTCGTCCTTCTCGTTACTCAGTAACAAAAGATGGCTATGTAGTGATGTCTTCAGAAACTGGTGTTCTTGATATTGCGCCAGAAAACATTGAACGTCATGGTCGACTAGAGCCTGGGAAAATGTTTTTGGTAAATATGGACGACGGTCGTATTATTGAAGATGATGAAATTAAAAAAGAAATCACTACCAAGCGTCCTTATAAAAAATGGCTAGATGAAAATCTTTTATCCTTAAAAGAAGTTCCTTACACTGGAAACGTAACTCCTACTGAAAAAGAAGATTTTGAAACACGCATGCGGATTTTCGGATATACGCAAGAGGATTTAAAAACTATTATAACTCCCATGAGTACCCTTGGAAAAGAAGCCATGGGCTCTATGGGAATTGATACACCTCTAGCAGTATTGTCAAAACGTCCTCAGTTATTGTACAATTATTTTAAGCAGCTTTTTGCTCAGGTAACCAATCCGCCATTAGATGGAATTCGTGAAGAAATTGTAACCGATACTAGCTTAACCATTGGAAGCGAATTTAATTTATTTGAAGTTTCTCCTCAACATGCAAAAAAATTAAGTATTCAAAATCCTGTAATTTCTAATGAAGATTTAGATAAAATCAGATTTATTGAGCACAATGATTTTAAAGCATCTACCATTTCGATACTCTATGAACTTAGTGGACGTTTGAATAGTTTGGAAGAAGCTTTAGAAGACATGATTAAGGAGATTAATAAAGCTCTAGCATCAGGAGCAAACATTATTATTCTTTCAGATCGTGGGGTTTCTGCTTCCATGGCACCCATCCCAATGCTACTGGCTACAGCACATGCACACCATGCATTAAAACGCTTAAAGAAACGTTCCAAGTTTGGGATTATTATTGAATCTGCGGAACCACGTGAGCCGCATCATTTTTCGCTCTTATTTGGCTATGGTGCAAGTGCCATTAACCCCTATATGATTAATGAAATTATTATTCATCAGTCAGAAGAAGGAACCATTGAGGTGACTGCAGAAGTTGGAATCCAAAATTTTAATCAAGCTATTGCAAAAGGTATTGTTAAAGTCATGAATAAAATTGGAATTTCTACACTTCACTCTTACAGAGGTGCTCAAATTTTTGAAGCTCTTGGTCTTTCGCAAAAATTAATTGATCGTTTCTTCGTCAATACTGCTACTCGAATTGAAGGAATTGGTCTCTACGAAATTGAAAAAGAAATTAACGCTCGTCACACAAAAGCATACACTCATGAATCCAATCTTGGCCTTCCTTTAGAAATAGGAGGCGATTACCGTTGGAGAAGAGATGGAGAAGAACACGTTGTCAATCCTTCATCTATTGCAAGCTTGCAGCAAGCAGTTCGTCAAAACAAACCGGAAAGTTATGCGACTTTTGCTAAAATGATCAACGATCAAAACGAAAAACTAATGACCCTTAGAGGGCTCTTTGAATTTTCAAGTTTTGACCCAATTCCAATTGATCAAGTGGAACCTTGGACAGATATTGTAAAACGTTTTAAAACAGGTGCCATGTCTTTGGGGTCAATTAGCCAAGAAGCACATGAAAATCTGGCCATTGCAATGAACCGTATTGGGGGAAAAAGTAATTCTGGAGAGGGAGGAGAAGACAAACGTCGTTTCCAGCCAGATAAAGATGGGAACTGGAGAAATTCAGCCATAAAACAAGTTGCCTCTGGCCGTTTTGGAGTGTCCAGTCACTACTTAAGTTCAGCTAAAGAAATTCAAATTAAAATGGCTCAAGGAGCAAAACCAGGCGAAGGAGGTCAACTTCCTGGGCCTAAAGTTAATCCGTATATTGCCTCAGTGAGAAATTCAACTCCTTACGTAGGACTTATTTCTCCACCACCACACCACGACATTTATTCTATTGAAGATTTAGCACAGTTGATTTACGACCTTAAAAATGCCAACCGAGCGGCAAGAATAAATGTTAAATTAGTTTCAGAAGTTGGAGTGGGAACTATTGCTGCAGGGGTTGCAAAAGCAAAAGCAGATGTTATATTAATCTCTGGTTATGATGGTGGAACAGGAGCATCGCCTTTAACCTCACTAAAACACGCAGGACTTCCGTGGGAACTTGGTATCGCAGAAGCACAACAAACGTTGGTAATGAACGACCTTAGAAGTCGCATTGTATTAGAATGCGATGGTCAAATGAAAACGGGTCGTGATGTTGCAATTGCTTGTCTTTTAGGTGCTGAAGAATTTGGATTTTCTACAGCTCCTCTTATTGCCTCTGGGTGTATTATGATGCGTGCTTGTCATTTAAATACTTGTCCAGTTGGAATTGCAACACAAGATCCGGAACTACGGAAAAACTTTAAAGGAAAACCTGAGCATGTTATTAATTACATGTACTTTATTGCAGAAGAGTTGCGTGGGATTATGGCAGAACTTGGATTTAGGACCATTGATGAAATGGTAGGACAATCACAAAAAATAAACATGAAAAAAGCATTGGATCATTACAAAGCTCAAGGCATTGATCTTTCAAATATTCTATACAAGCCTAAAGTTCCTAGCTCGGTTAAAGAACGAAACACTAAAGAACAAATTCATGGTTTAGAGAATGTTCTGGATTTCGATATTTTAAGACAAGCTCATCCTGCACTTTACAGAAAAGAAATTCAACATTTAGAGTTCAATATTAAAAATACTAATCGAACGGTTGGAGCTATTTTGAGCAATGAAATTTCAAAAATTCATGGGGCAGACGGCTTACCAAAAGACACTTTGAGTTTAAAATTTAAAGGAACTGCAGGACAAAGTTTTGGTGGTTTTGCCACCCACGGACTTTACATGAAGGTTGAAGGTACTGCCAATGATTATTTTGGAAAGGGTCTTTCAGGTGCAACTATTGTTGCGCAAGTACCAGACAAAGCAACATTTGTTCCTCATGAAAATGTGATTGTAGGAAATGTTTGCCTCTATGGAGCAACTGCAGGTGAAGCATACATAAACGGTATTGCGGGAGAACGATTCTGTGTTAGAAATTCAGGAGCGTCAGCGGTAGTAGAGGGAATTGGAGATCATGGTTGTGAATATATGACGGGTGGAATTGCTGTTGTTCTTGGTGATTTTGGAAGAAACTTTGCTGCTGGTATGAGTGGAGGAATTGCCTATCTATACAATGAAAACAGTTCTTTTGACGAGAAAAAATTTAACTTAGAAATGGTAGAGTTAGAAAACCTTCAAGAAAGTGATCGTAAAACACTACAAGGGCTTCTTCAAAACCATCTTGACTTCACTAAAAGTCCAAAAGCAGCCTCTATTTTATCAAACTGGCCAAAATCAAGAAAAAAATTCATTAAAGTTATGCCAACTGACTACAAACGTGCTTTGGAAATGATGGCAGATCAAGAAAGTGAAAAAATATTATAAATCATGGGAAAAATTAAAGGTTTTATGGAATTTGACCGTCTCAATGAGTCGGTAGTTAATCCAAAGGAACGTGTCAAAAATTATAATGAATTTACAGTAGCTCCCAAAGAAAAAGAATTACAAGAACAGGGAGCTCGTTGTATGGATTGTGGTGTTCCATTTTGTCATAGTGGTTGTCCTTTAGGAAATTTAATTCCTGATTTTAATGATGCTGTTTACCAAAACGAATGGCAACGTGCTTTAACCATTTTACATAGCACCAACAATTTCCCTGAATTTACAGGGAGACTTTGCCCTGCTCCTTGTGAAGAAGCTTGTGTATTAGGAATCGTAAGTCCACCTGTATCAATTGAATTAATCGAAAAATATATTGTAGAGAGAGGGTTTTCAGAGGGCTGGATTAAACCACAACCTCCTGAATCAAGATCAGGAAAAACAGTCGCTGTTATTGGCTCAGGACCCGCCGGACTTGCAGCAGCTCAACAATTAAATAGGGCAGGACATTTGATAACCGTTTTTGAACGTGATAATAAAGCCGGTGGCTTACTTCGCTATGGAATTCCAGACTTTAAAATGGAAAAAAATATTATTGATCGTCGATTACATGTTTTAGAAGCAGAAGGTATTATTTTTAAATGCAATGTAGAAATTGGGAAAACCCTAACAGCCGAAACTCTAGAAAATGAATTTGATGCAGTGGTACTTTCCACTGGTGCAACTATTAAGAGAGGTCTCCCTATTCCAGGCTCAGATTTAAATGGTGTGGAACAAGCGATGGAATTTCTTCCTCATAACAACAAAGCTGTAGATGGACAAATTGAGCGTAAAGCAAAATATATTGCTAAAGATCGAGATGTTATTGTCATTGGAGGTGGTGATACGGGTTCAGACTGTATTGGAACTTCAAACAGACAGGGTGCAAAAAGTGTCACTAATTTCGAACTTATGCCTAAGCCTGCTGAAGGGAGAACAGAAGAACACCCATGGCCATATTGGCCCTTCAAATTGAAAACAAGTTCTTCTCACAAAGAGGGTATCCATAGAGAATGGAGCATCTTGACTAAAGAATTTGTTGGAGACAAATCTGGTAAGCTTGTAGGATTAAAAACAGTTGAAGTTAAATGGAAAAAAATTCCAGGAGAGCGTCCGCAGCTTATTGAAAAAGTAGGTTCTGAAAAAGAGTGGCCTTGTGATTTAGCTCTTTTAGCGCTCGGTTTTACGGGTCCCGAAAAAACAGTGCCACAACAATTTGGTCTAGAGTTAGACGAGCGTGGAAACATTAAAGGTGAGAATGATTATCAAACACAAAAGCCATCCATTTTTACAGCAGGTGATTGTAGAAGAGGGCAATCATTAATTGTTTGGGCTATTTCTGAAGGCCGAGAAGCAGCTCATCAAGTAGATACTTTTTTGATGGGAAAATCAACACTTCCACAAAAGAATATGGCTGGTGATTTAATGGCAGTATGAAAGTTTCAGTTAAATGACTTTATTGAAAAAATATAAACTTGTTAATTAAATAGGCTAGTTTATATTTACTGAAAATTTGCCTTAATGCGTCATTTATTCCTTCTCTTAGGTTCTCTGTATTTAACTGCTCAGAAAACACTTCCCACCTTTGATGGAATAGTTTCAGAAAAAGAATGGGTAAATGCAGAAAAATTCAAGATCAATTATGAAATAGAACCTGGAAACAATGAACCTTCAACTCATGAAACCGAGGTTTTTATCACTTATTCCAAAACCGATTTATATGTAGGTTTTATCGCTTATGCTGACATGAAAAAATTGCGCTCTTCAATACGCAATAGAGACGAAGGTTACCCAGATGATAATGTTATGATTGGAATTGATACTTATGGAGATGGACGCTATATGATCTCACTAGGGTCAAACCCTGAAGGAAATCAATTGGACTTGAAATTTTCATCCTCTGGAGAGACTGATATTTCTTACAACGTCAGTTTTGAATCAAAAGCAAGTAAGCATAAAAACAGTTACCATGTAGAATTAAAAATTCCTTTTGCAGTACTACAGTTTAGTAAAGCTGATGAGATGAAGTGGAATGTTTTACTGTACCGCTCAACCTATACAGATGCAAACAATAGTCAAAATATTAATTTTCCCATTGATTTAAATAACCCTTGTTTACCCTGTCAAACAAAATCAAATATTACATTAAAGAATATTGAATCAAAAAATAGAGTAAGTCTATTGCCTTATGTTTTTGGGGGTCTCTCTGGAGCACAAAAAAATAAAAACTTAAGCTATGAAAAACCATTTGGGGATGTTGGTCTAAGTGGTCTTTTCGATCTAAACAATATTACCTCCTTAGAATATGCAATAAATCCTGATTTTTCTCAAGTAGAAGCTGACGTTTCACAGATAACAGCCAATAACACCTTTGCCGTTTTCTTTGAAGAGCGTAGGGCTTATTTTAATGAAGGAAATGACATAATTGACACCAGACTAAACACTGTTTATACAAGGTCCATAAACAAGCCTATTTTTTCCTCAAAACTAATTACTCAAGGAGAAAAGCAACGCATTTATTGGCTAGCTGCTTATGACGAAGCCTCTCCTTATTTAATTGCGGGTGAAAATCGATCTTATTTTGGCAAAGGAGGTGCTTCATTTTCAAATGTTTTTAGATACCAACGCACCTTTGATCGCGGAAGTAATATAGGCTTTTTAACGACTAACCGCTTTTTCAAAGAAGGCGGTTCAGGAAATACTATTGGAATTGATGGTATCTATCGATTTATAAAATCATATACTGCTTCCTTTGAATTTAACAAAAGTATTACACAAGAGCCTATAGCAAATTGGATTGATGAAAACGAACAAATTAAAGATAAAAATACCCAATTGGATGGAGAAGAAAGCCAAGGAGATGCATTCTACTTTTCCGTTCAGCGAAATACAAAAAATTGGAATTCTGAAATTGAGTACGAACAGTATTCTCCACATTACCAAACACCTATAGGATTTGTAACCCAAAATAGTATGCGTTTTTTAAGTGGTAATCACGGCTATCAACACTTTTTTAACAAAAAAAATTATGTGAAACAGTTAGGTGTATACTTTGGAAGTGAAATTAGATATAACTATGAAAACCTCCTTAAATATCAGAATATAAGTATGTCTATCGATTTACAATTAAGTGGAAATATTCAAACAGGTATTGAATATAATTTTATCATAAGTGAAGAGTTTGAAGGATTTAATGGGACAAATATGCCTGACTTTGAATTTTTTGTTTCCTATAATCCCTCCGAAAAAGTAAGCCTTCGTTTATTTACAAATATTGGTGAGTCTATTGTTTATGATGAAGAAAATCCTGCAACAGGTAATAACATGTTTATTGGAACATTTAATAGTTTCCAAGTTACTCCACAATTAACTATAAGTCCAAGTTTTCGATACTCTCAGCTAAAAAACAAAAGTGATAATAGCTTTTATTTTAGAGGTTATATTGCGCGTACTGAAATCAATTATCAATTTAACAACACTCTTTCTTTTAGGCTTATTGGAGAATTTAATGACTTTGATGATAACTTTTTTTATCAGCCCTTGTTAAAATGGAATCCAAATCCATTTACAATTTTCTATATTGGTGGTACAAATGGCTATTCCATTTTAAATACTAATAATAAATATGGAATTGAAAAAAGTCAGCTTTACTTCAAATTTCAATATCAATTTGATTTATAAAAATTAACTTTAATTAATATTATATTGGCAAAATATATATTTATAAAATTTGAAGTATTTAACTTAGGGTATGGATTCCAATAAGAAAATATGAGAAAAATTATTCTTGGCCTTTCATTTTCAGCAGTACCTGTCTATAGTTTCTTTACCTGGATATATGTATTCAATAAGTTCATTGATATAAATCAAGCAGACAAACTTCTTGAATACAACAAAATGTTTTTTAATATTTCTATTAATCCAACATCACATACATTAGTAAATCTTTCATTAGCGTTTACTTCTATATACTTTCTGAAAAATGCAGAAATAAATCAAAATATAGCATTAAAAATATTTCGTTTAATTGCTCTATTACTCATGGTTTTAGTTAGTATGTTTAATGTTTGGGGAGTATTATAAAAAGTAAGCTTTCAGACAAAAAAAAGACCCATTCACGATTGTGAATGGGTCTTCGAGGAAGGCGGCGACATACTCTCCCACCGGATGGCAGTACCATCTGCGCTAATAGGCTTAACTTCTC
>Ga0209091_10000018_pt1 | contig 164671 bp, 142 predicted proteins | sample ArcticOcean_MG_C_6_FD_187438 | JGI IMG/M metagenome (GOLD analysis project Ga0209091, IMG submission 187438) | Marine microbial communities from western Arctic Ocean - ArcticOcean_MG_CB8_128 (SPAdes) (version 2) | ecosystem: Environmental > Aquatic > Marine > Oceanic | place: Arctic Ocean...
TTATTATTATTATTATTTAAAGAGTTAGAATCTTGTTTTTCCCTCTTTTTGTTAGTTAAATCTGTATTTAAATCTGTATTTAAATCTTTAAATTTAACCTCATCAGAATTAATTTCTGTGGGTTCATCCTTTGAATCGATATTCCAATCAATTAATGTGAAGTCGTCATTCTTTGAGTTTAAATTTTCTACAATTTCTAAAGGTGTTTCATTAAAATCTATTGAATTCTCAGAAATTAAGTCTTCTAAAGGTTTAGTTTTTATGGGTTCTTCCTGAATCTCTAAATTGTTAAATGGATCAGATTTTGTCAAAGGATAACTATCATTATTTGTAAATTTATCTAAATTATTTTCTAAGGTCTCCTTGGGTACGACATTACCGAAGTTAGAAATTTTATTAGGTTTCCTTCCCAATTTTTTTGTTGTTGCAATAATATCCGTCTTTATCTGCGTGGTACTATCTAGAGCATATAGTCGTTCAAGAGCCCCTTTGGAGCCTATTCCCCTGTTCTCATCAATTAAATTCTGCAATAGATTAACAATCAAGCGTGGGTTTCCGCCTGATTTTTCATGAATTAATTTTAACAAGTTAGGATTTAATATCCATCTTTCTTTACCCATTTTCCTCACTCTTTTATCTACTAATTTTTGGATATCATCAATATTAAGTTCTTTTAATAGTAATGGTTGATCAAATAAGTTAATTGTGTCCGTATCTAAAGCATTCAGTTGAGAAGGAGTAAGTGAAATTATTACTAATGCGCGAAGTCTCTGAAGTATTGGCGTTATACGAGGGAGAAAGTCTTCCATTGAAATGTTTGAAGGATAATCCAAAGCCACAATTGGCAGCGGCCCGTTCTTTGACTCTAGGTTTCTAACTAGGCCGTCAGATACCCTATGTATGGAAGTAGACTTTTCAAATCCATCAAAAGAAATAGATATCTCATGTATGACTGAAAGTAATTGATTTTCTTCTGGCCAATATTGACATACTATATTATTAGGAGAAAAGGAACATAATGCATTAATCAAAGATGTCCTGCCCGAACCTCTTTCTCCTGATAATAATACCATCCTTGGTGATCCAGATATTATTAACTCTCTCCATGAGGTTAGTACCTTATCCCTTCCAACTATTTCTGATATTCTACTTCCTTCGATTGGACGGGTGTCAAATGGATTTCCTCTCAAAGGAGGTATTGAAAGTGTTGCCGGGTGTTCCAATACCATATACAGCCAGTTAGTGACTGAACATATAATATTGACGGGTGTTAACGGCACAGTAACGCTTAATTAACGAGTTTTTTAAAAATTCCAAGCCTATTTTTTAAAAAAAATACTCTTAGTATATTGTTTTTATAAAAAAAACATTAACGCTTCATTAACGCTTCATTAACGCTTCATTAACGCTTCGGCTAAGCGTTAACACCAATATTAACGCATCACAAATAAATAAAATAATTTTTTATTCGTAAAAGTTAGAAGCACGTGACACTAGGGATGCCTGAGTATCATGCCAGTAGACAATAGTCGCTTAGAGGGATTTTACAAACTCCCAGTATCGGAAAGACGAGAAATGTTAGCAGAAATCGCTAATTTAAAGAAAGAGCATGTAGAAGCATGGTCGTCAAATGGAGAACTAGATGAAGACAGTGCTGACCGAATGATCGAGAATGTTATTGGCACATATTCATTACCCATTGGAGTGGCTACAAACTTCATCATAGATGGTGATCATTACTTAATTCCATTTGTACTAGAGGAGCCCAGTGTAGTAGCAGCAGCAAGCAATATGGCAAAAAGATGTCTAGCCAATGGAGGATTTACATCCAACAATGATGATCCTATCATGATTGGTCAAATCCAAATAGTTGGTTGTAAAAATCCAGAAATGGCAAAGACAGAAATTTTAGCCTCGAAAAATGAATTGATTGAGAGATGCAACAGCGTGGATCCAATATTAGTTAAATTTGGAGGAGGATGTAGAGACATAGAGGTTAGAATCATCGATACGGACTCTGGACCAATGGTCATAGTACATATCCTTGTAGATTGTAGAGATGCAATGGGTGCTAATGCAGTCAATACAATGGCAGAGACTATTGCACCAACAATAGAGGCGATATCAAAGGGCACAGTTATATTGAGAATAATTAGTAATTTGGCTGTCCATAGACTAGCAAGGGTTAGCGCGATATTTACTCCTGAAGAAATGTCAGAATCTGGCGATGATGAGGCAAGAGGATTAGAAATAATTGATGGAGTTGTCCAGGCTTATCATTTTGCTAAAGCCGACCCTTATCGAGCAACTACTCATAATAAAGGAATAATGAATGCTATTTCTTCTGTTGCACTTGCTTGTGGCCAAGATTGGAGGGCAATTGAATCAGGGGCGCATAGTTATGCGACTTACAAAAATCCATGTCCTGAATGTAATTGTTCTAATTGTAAAACATATGGATCATTAACAAAATGGGAAAAGAATTCAGAAGATAACTTAGTTGGATCTATCGAGTTGCCAATGGCAGTTGGCCTTGTAGGAGGTGCAGTAAGAGTACATCCTGCTGCACAAGCGAATGTGGCATTAATTGGTGTAGAATCTGCAGATGATTTGGCTAAAGTGATTGCAGCTTCAGGATTGGCTCAGAACCTAGGTGCATTGAGGGCACTGGCCACAGTAGGGATACAGGCCGGGCACATGAAACTGCACGTAAGAAATATGGCCGTAACAGCTGGTGCTGAAGATAGTGAAGTAGACATAGTTGCCTCGAGACTGAGGGACAGTGGAGCCAGAATAACTCAAGCAGCCGTTATTGAAGCATTAGAACAATTAAGAATTGAGTAATATATTTTTATATATTGCATATTAATCATTAATTTCTACTTCACTGACTGGTAAATCAGCTTCAGAAAACTCAGAAATCGTCATTTGCTCATCGGGTGCTAATGATGCTGCTAATTGTGCAGAAGTTAGGCCCATCTTAGATGCCTCTGCCCTAAACCAAGTCCTAACTTTACGAAACTCAACTTCAGGGCAACCAAAGTATTCAGCAAATCTCCTAGTAGTAGTTAATCTCCTAGTAAGCCCATCCCTACGCCTATCAATTAGCCCTCTGTTTGAAAGATCTCTGACATGATCATAGGCACGTTGGCCCAACATATCGACAAGCTGTGCTTGACTCATAGGTTGATGGTAAGCGATTAATGCTGCTGCTGGAAGTAATTTTTGAGGTATATCTGCCCTAAATTTTTCAGGAAGATGCGGAGAAAGACCCGGCCTTACTTCTAGAATCCAGCGTCCTGAGACATTGGTCAATTGTAAAGCACAGTCTTTACGTCTTTTAATCGTATTACGCAGATTATTTAATGAATCTTCCACTACATTATTAGGTTTGTTTACTATTTCTGATAATTCAGCCGTTGACATTGAACGGCCAGCTCCGAAAACAATAGCTTCCAAGATAGTAGTTAATTCGGGTTCAGACAGACTTTACACCTCTAATTTCAGATTTCGGAAATAGATGTTCTGTGAGATCATTAAAATCTTCGGCATCTTCCCATAAATTTCTAAGAATTATCTTTCCACCTCGGCCTTCTTGTTGGTTTAAATCGACATATCCTCTATTAGTAAGAAATAAAGCCGATACCAATGCAGTTACCTGTGCTTCCGCTTTTGCTTCTTCATCATTTAGCCCCGATTTTAATGATTTATCATTAAGACTTGTGACTATATCTTTTAATTCGACAGAATGAGAGTTTTCATTTGTATTATTTTTTAATGCGTACCATGTCCTTCGTAAATCATCTTCTAAATTTTCTACATGTAAACTTCCACTAAACCTGGCCCTTGCTTTTTCATTTGCTTCCCTTCGTTCTTTGGCTATAGTTTCCCTCATTCTCTGCTCTTCTGCTAATTTACCTGCAGATTGTAAACCAATCAAAAGTTCCCCTAAGGTTACTGGCCTTCCCTGACCTCTATGTATTCTGCCTTCAAATATAGAAGGCAGGGCTTCGTCAGCGGCGCCAGACAACACACCGCCAGTAAAAATGTAATCTTCATCATCTAAATCTGATTCCCAACCTCCTTCAAAATCCCAAATTTCCTCTTCTTGGCAATTAAGAGAATTTTCTTGGCGTTCTATCAAAGTTGCTGCTTGACTTCTGAGAATAGTCCAAGCCATTCGAACTAACTTCCCGCATGTTGGAAGATCTATGTTTTCAGTATTTTCTATTCTTTCATTAAACATATCCAAGAAACTAGATAAATCCACATCCCATGGATCTAAATCGCTTGAATTAAATAACTGAAATACCAAGGCTACTGAGCGATCGAATGGATCAAGGAGAAACTGGTATTCAGCCTCTTCAAGAGATGCTAATTCCAAAAGTCTATCCAAATATCTGCTAGTTTCTAAGTCGGCATCTCCACCAAGTAATCTAGCAACGATATCATCCCTCATATCATCACCAAATACTAACAAAATTAAACCTCCTCAGTTTCAATCTCAATAATATCTTCATCTTCGGCCATTATTTCAGGAGGGTGTTGAGATTCTCTTGCTTCAATTTCTTCTGACCAACCTTCGGCCCTACCCCTTAATGTCTCAAGACTTGGTTCTTGTACTGTTTCTGAGTTATTTTCTATTCTCGCTCTTTCAGATAAGCTGCCTAAACTCGATGGTGCTGGAAGTGGTTCGGGAGATCTAGGCATGTTTTCTGCTTTTGGTAATTCGGGCATTGCTGCTTTTTCTGCCTCTGATGTTGTTCTTGCTAATTCTTCGGCCTCCATTTCTTCACCTAAATCTAGAGCTGCAGCTCTATCAAAATCAGTTATCCTACGGCTACAACCATCTCCTGCATGAGTTATTCCGATATGGTGGTCTGCAAGTGTTAAACTCACTTTTCTTAGTGTCACCATTATGAATTGGGCTCTTTGACTTCTCATCCTGCATAGGGTTGCTATGCGCTCAGAATTAAATGGATCCAAGTTTTGGTCAACTTCATCGAAATAGTAAAATGGCGAAGGTTCATAATCCTGAATTGCAAAGATTAGTGCTAGTGCAGCCATTGATTTTTCACCACCAGAAAGTGCTGTCCTCCTGGTATTACGACTCTTTCCTGGAGGCACACATGCCATTTCTAAACCTCCTTCAAAAGGATTTTTCATATTCTCTAATTTGAGTGTGCCCTCTCCAGAAGGCTGGAGAATTTCATAAACTCTGCTAAAGTTATTATTGACATGGGTAAATACTGTCAGTAACCTAGTTTTACGCTCTTCTTCTAATTGTTCAGAAATTGATATTAATTGATTTTTACGTTCCCTAAGCAGTTTACCATCTGATATTAAATCTGCTATTCTTTCTACTGCTATATCATACTGCTCTATTGCGAGCATATTGACATCTCCTAAATGAGTCAGGCGACGTTCAAGTCTCTGCACACTTTTCTCCGCCTCAGCCACAATTGGTAGTTGAATATCCCCCGAAGGGAGAGAAATGCTAGAATCTTTGAGTTCGTTGGCAATCTCATTTACTGTTATTCCTTTTTGCTGTATAGTGGAGTTAATTTCAGTAATTCTTGAAGATAAGGCCTGTCTGTCTTGCGATAATTTGGAAACATGGGCCCTGAGGCTTGCTCTTTCCTCTACAATAATATCACGGCGATTATTCAGTATTTGTTGCTCTTCATCGAATTGAGAAGATTGTTCTTTTAATTCAACAAGTTCATATTCTGCTTCAGATATAGAGCCTTGAAGTGATTTTATTTCATTTTGAGAACTTGAAATAATTTTCCCTTGAAGGCTGATTTGGCGAATAATTTCATTAACCCGGCCCGCAAGAATAGTCAGCGTTTGATTTCCTGTCATAATTGCTGCATCTGAATTCAATCTTGTTCTTTCTGCCTCGGTGCGAGTTAATTCTGCACTTCTTAATATCTCAGACAAGTGATCAGGAGTATGGTTTTGTAAATTTGCAGCAGCAGAAACTCTATTTTCAGTAGACGTTTCTAAAGATTTTTGATTCTCCTCACATAATTTAAGTAAATTATTCATTTTTTCTTCTAAATTTTCGAATTCTTTTCGTGCAGCGACAACTTTCTTTCCTACTTCACTGACTAACTTTTGAGTCCTGTCCAAATCAGCTTTCCAATTCCGCACCCTTACGGAATGATCGCTGTCGTCCAAACCATGGATTTTCGACCTTAATTCCTGTTCATTTAATCTTAATTCTTTTAATGTGGCCTCTACAGTCGCGTAAATTATACTAGCAGAATCGACTGCTGATTCGTATTTTTCAAGATTAGAATTATTATTTCCTCCTCCAAAGGATGGTCCATCTCGTCTGGTTTCTGAACCTCCAGTCATCGCACCGGAACTTTCGATTACAGCACCATCCAATGTTACCATCCTTACCCCTCCCATATTTTGGCGTGCTATATTCATACTATCGACGATTAACGTATTCCTTCCAGCGTATTTTATTGCAGTCTCTATTTCCACATCATAGTCCAGCAAGTCATGAACAAAGCCAATTATTCCTAGATTTCTAGCTACTATCAAAGTCCTACCTTGGGGCCTATTGGTGATTAATTTATTCAAAGGTAGAAAAGTTGCCCTTCCTCCTCCATTTTTTCTCAACCATGAAATGCATTGTGAAGCTACATCATCATTCCTCACAACTATACTCCTGAGGCCATTACCAAGAGCTAGTGCTAGAGCGCTTTCGTGTTTCGGATCTTTTGGCGTGGCAAGTTCACCAAGAGAACCTAAAATTCCACTAATTTCTCCACTCTGCCTTAATTTTGCTAATGCGGCAATCGTCAATGCGGAACCGGGCCTAGATGATTTGGCCTCTTGTCTTGCCCTAGCTTTTGATAATTCTCTTTCGGCATTTCTATATTTAATTTCAGCACTATCTCTATCATTGCATAGAATTGAATCTTGTTTCTGGAGTCTGCGTAAGTCTTCTGCTAATGATGTTCTGTCGAATGTTGGATTTTTTTCTTGTAAATCCTCGCCTAATAATTCTTGATCATCTCTATCTAAGGTTGCATTTTCATATTCAGACTCTAAATCTGCTAATTTATCAGATGCTATTTGACATAATTGCTCCGCCCTATCATAATCTAATTGAGATTGTGCGTAAACTGACTGAGCAGTGTTTTCTAATTCAGTGGCTTTACCTAATTCCCTATTAAGATCCTGTCCGTGCTTATCTCCTGATTGAATTGCTTTTCTGGCATCCTTCTCCTTCATATCTGCTAATTTAAGAGACTTGTTTGCCTCAATAACTGCTTGTTTGGCATCTTTTAGTTTATTTTCTGCTTCTGACCGTGCTTTTTCTGCTTTTACTGATTCTGAATTAAGTATTTTTATTTCATCCTTTGCAAATTCAATCTTTTTTTGTTGATCTCCAATTCTGTCTCCTCCGGACTCCACCAATATCTCAAATTGCCTTATTTGATCCAGTATTTCCCTAGCATCTCCTCCAAGCATTTCATCTAAGCTGTTTGAGACTTTGACCATTTCTTCATCATATTCATTAACTTTCTTTGCATTTTCAGATAGTTCTGAAGCAAGTAAGTCTTTATTTTCTACATATCTAGTTCTTTCATCGCCAAGAAGTCGTAACTCATCCACTTTATTTCTAAAGCGTGATTGTTGGAGAATAATCTTTGATTTATCTAGGTCGTCTTTTAGACCTTTGAATTTTAAAGCATGTTCTCTTTCCTTTCCTAAATCATTGAGCCTATTTTTTTGATCTTCTTCGAATATATCAATTGTTTCAATACTATTTTCAACACTTTTCCTTTGATTATTTGCCTTTCTAATTTCTTCATCATATGCTGTCACGCCAGCAACTTCTTCCAAAACACTACGCCTTCTATGGGGCGTCATTGTTGCCAGAGTAGTTACATCTCCTTGTAGGACTATGTTATATCCATCGCCCCTTAAACCTGCTTCAGCCAATATTCTTCTCATTTCAGTTGCATTGCAAGGTTTATCATTAACTGAATAAGAAGAAACTGGTGAGCCTTTTCGATTAATTCTTACTGCACGTGTAAATGATACTTCTTCGGTGTCTATTCTGAGTCTCCTGCGACCGTCTGCCTCAGGAGTATTAGAAAATACTAAAGTTGCACTCATATGTTTGGCTTGTTTACCCGAACCTCCTCCGTTGAATATTAACTCTGCAACATTAGAGGCCCTAAGTGTCCTAGTTGATTTTGGCCCCAAGACAAATTGGATAGCGTCACCACTATTACTTTTACCTGAACCATTTGGTCCAGTTATAGCCGTAAATCCCTCCTCAAGAGGTATGGTTATCTTACCTCCGAAAGATTTGAAGTTTTCTAATTCTATTCTAGTGAGATGCATCCCATCACCTTTATCATCTACGAATAATCGCTGACGACATTTATCTTCTCGTGACCTTGAAGGCTATGAAGGTTGAGGAAGATACGAGACCCCCCTGCCAATTACCTCCCTAATGTAAAAAAGCCAATAGATTGGTATGATGCTGAGCAAGAAGATTCATGATTGAGCGATAATAGCGGAGCACATGACGGTATCGAAGCCAATACTGATGCAACCAGTAGATGTTGCTGTTGTTGGTTCCGGCATAGCAGGACTATTCTTAGCAGTAAAATGTGCAAAGGCGGGCTTAAGAGTTGTTGTCATTACAAAAAAGGAAATATCTACTTCATCAACTAATTGGGCTCAAGGAGGAATTGCAGGAGTATTGGACGTTGAAAACAAAGAATCATTAGAAAAACATGTACAAGATACATTAGAATGTGGCGGAGGATTATGCAATGAAGATGTTGTTCGATCTGTTGTAAATGAGGCAGCATCCAGGATAAAAGATCTAATAAATCAAGGAGTAAGGTTTGACATTGGTGCTGAAGGAAAATTTGACATGAATAGAGAAGGAGGGCATTCTGAAGAGAGAATATTACATTCCAAAGATAAAACAGGTGCAGAGATTGAAAGAGCTTTGACTGAAGATGCCAAAAGTGAAACTAATGAAGACTTTAAAATTTTAGAAAATTGGATGGCAATAGATTTGATTCAGAAATCCCATGGAGAACCTCAGAAAGGTATCACAGGAATATGGTGCCTAGATCCTGAAGGAAACGTACATACTATTCCATCTGCATGTGTTGTATTGGCAACTGGAGGAGCGGGGGTATTACATGAATCTACCACTAATCCAAAGGTCGCCACTGGAGATGGCGTAGCAATGGCAAAAAGAGCAGGAGTAGAAATTAGAGATATGGAATTTATTCAATTTCATCCCACTGCACTTGCCTTGGACAATTCAACTCCTTTTCTTATAACTGAAGCATTAAGAGGTCATGGCGCCGTATTGATGACAAAAAATGAATATAAAGAATGGAATATGAGTGAAAATAAAAGTGATCCAAATAAAATTTCTTACATGAGTAAATACTCCCTATTAGGAAGTTTAGGGACCAGAGACGTAGTAGCAAGGGCAACGGATTTTGAAATGAAGAAAAGTGGAGAAAAGAATGTCTTATTGATTACTGAGCATCTAGATTTGAAAGAATTGACTAAAAAATTTCCAACAATTACAGAAAGATTGGCTGAAAATGGAATAAAAATTGGCTTAACTCCCATTCCAGTCACTCCTGCTGCCCACTACATGGTTGGAGGAATATCTGTAAATAATTTTGGCCAAGCCAGATGCGAAGGTCGAATAATTGAGGATTTATATGCAATAGGGGAAGTTGCATGCACTGGCTTACATGGTGCAAATAGGCTCGCTTCCAATAGCCTATTGGAAGCAGTTGTTTATGCAGATAGGGCTGCAAATAGGATAATCAAAAACATTAATTTAGATGATAAAAATTTAATTGGTAACCTCCCATTTTGGAGGGCTGATAACTTAGTCATAATGTCCGAACATTCCCCTCTTAGGACTGACTTAGATGCATTAAGGTCGACCATGACCTCGGATGTAGGCATAGTAAAAAGTAATTCAAGACTAAAACGTGCAAAAAGAAGAATTTTTCATATTGCAAAGGAAGTAGAATTAGTTTGGCGTACCTGCAAGCCTAGCCAAGATATCTTAGAGTTACGTAATTTAGTAGTGGTAGCGGAATTGGTGATAGATGCATCAATGGAACGTAAGGTGAATATTGGATTGCATTACAATAGAGATTTGGAAAAGTAAAAATTATTCAGATAAAGGAAATTCATAGGACAGAAGTATTTGATAGTGGTCAACCATACTACCCTATTTTATCAAAAAGCACAAAACTGATGACTGCGTGTGCGTTTATATCTAACATGTCTGATAAAATAGAAGAACCTAGTTTTAATTTATTAAAAAACTATAAACAATTTGAAATTAGAGAGTATGAAGAATCAATCCATGCAAGAACTAAGATTATCAAAAAAGGTTGGCAAACATTATCTGGGAAGGATAATTCTGATAGTTTTAGGCGAATAGCATCTTATATATTTGGAAAAAATTCTCAGCACAAGAATATTGCCATGACCGCTCCAGTTCAAATTTCACAAAGTAAAGACAAACAAATAATGACTTTTACTATGCCATCTAAATATGATATTTCAGATTTACCTAAACCTAATGACGAAGCTGTAGAAATAATAGTAAATCCAAAAATAACTGTAGCAGTTTTATCCTTTTCTGGCCTAGCAAGAAGTAGGAAAATAAATAAATTAATAACAAAACTTCAAAATATGCTTGAAGCTGAAAAAATAATTTACACAGAAAATACTACTTTGGCCCTGTATGACAATCCCGCAACCACATTGCCTTTCAAAAGAAGGAATGAGATATGGATTCAATTAGATAAGTAAAAAACATCTTAAAGGGATTAATTCATATAAGATTATGAATTATTATGTAAATTTTATTTTAAAATAATAATTCTTATTTACAAATCTGTGAATTCTTCATCATACATGATTTAAAATTAATTTTTATATATTCATAATATAGGAAATTTATAAACTATTCTTTCAATTAAAGGGTATTGTAATATTAGTCTCCGGATCTTTATTCGCAGGATATTGAAGGCTATTATAGGAAATATGAATGCCATATCAAGAATAAATTCCTTAGATTAATATCATATTTTTTCATTTCTTAAAAAATTAGTTTAATCAAATGCCAGATAATGTTTGCATCCTATTATACCAAGGGTGTACAGACTTATGGTTCTCCAAAATATCAAAACCATGAAGACCTTGCATTGATCTAAGAATTCCATAATTTGCAAAATCTGCACCATTAGGAATACTGCCACCAAAATAATCTCCTTTGAAGCCAGTGGACATGTAATCTAACTGGTATTGTAAATTATCTCTTGGTTTTGCATCGAAAATTCTTGCACGACTTCGCCCGACCATACGCATGACAAATGCGCCAAGCCATTTATTCAATAATCGACTAGTGAAGGAAAATTTATCAACTTTTGTAACATAGTCTAATGCTTTTAATGATGTAAAATAGGAAGAATATATGACGGCAACTATTGACTTTCCTAGAATGGAGTTAGAAAAATCCATCCACTTGTCTTGATCCTGATCTTCTCCCCGCCTTGGAAATTCAGAATTACTGTTATTATCAATATAGTGTAAAATGTCATTGGAGTCATTTACCTGGGTGCCATCAGTATCAATAAAAACAGGAACTTTAGTCCAATCGGACCATTTTAATTCTGCATGACTCATAGGATCTACTTCTATTTTAGAATACTCTATTTCACGGGAACCCAATAAAGCCTTTACTTTAAAGCAAAAAGGGCACGTTTCAAAGCAATATAAAGTTGGAAGATTATTTAATAACTTCTCTGGGACTTTTATTTCCTGAACTCCGGAAATTGACTGGGACACCAGGGATTCTTCCATATTGTCGGGAGATAATCATCATTATCAAAACCATCGGTCTTGAAATCTCAATAAGTCATGATAAATAATATTAAGGAACTTGTAAATCCCAATTCTTAGATAATGATTCATTTGACAAAACTATTGAATCCAATCTTTCTTTCAAACACGGCATACGATTCTTTAACAATGAATTGTATAATTTTGATGCCCTTATATCCCCAGGTATGCAAACTTTACCCGTAGTAGATTCAAGATCTATTGCTCGGTCTAAATCTAATGCATGGCGGTTTAAACTGTTTAGAAGTCCCATGGTAAGTCTAGTTATTGATGCGAAAAGAAATAAAATAAGTAAAAAAACAGAGATTGTCCCTACTGCAGATTTTCCAAATGCACTCATTGCAAAGGTCCCAATAATGAAAACAATGGGTGCCGTGAATGTAAAAAGGAAAAGATTTTGAGTTATGGGTTTTCTATTTTTCATTCTTCTTATTATGTCCCATCTTGCATTTTTAGGATCGTTTGGCTTGAAAATATCTGAGGACTCCATTTTAGCAGCTTTTTCCACCATGTCTTTTACGGAGTGCATACGAAGTAACTGTTTATTGGCTGGAGCGTCCATATCTTGACTAAATAATTCTTCTAATTTATCTTTACATTGTTCATAATAACCAAGTCTTACTAAAATTCCAATTTGTTCGACTAAAGGGGTTACTGAATAGGGGTCATTAACTCTGCAATCTTCCCACCATTTTAGTGCATGTTCCAACATACCTAAGTGATCGACAAGCATTGCTCCTCCTAACTCCCATGCAAAATTATTTTCAGGATCGTGAGTTACGACCTTACGTAAAGCAGACATAGCCTTAGAGCATTGTATAAGTTCAGGTAGCATTGGTTTACCTCTGGTAGTTGGAGGTAAATTTAATCGAGCTATGGCCATCCAAGCATCTGCATGACTGTCATCTAATTCAACAACCGACATAGCTTTTGAAAGGGCGCCGCCTCTATCCCCTTTTTCTTCGGAGTCTAATGCATCAAGCCATAACATCTCTGGACTCTTAACCACGTCATTACGAAGCAGCACTAAGAGAAGAATGCTCGGGTCAAAAGGGTGATTTATCGACGTCCGTGATTATTATTTCTGCCTTTATTATTTGACCAAGATGATCTAGGGCTTGAATTTCTTGGTCTCTTAGAGGTGGTTTTAGGTCCTTTTCCTTGTCTTGGTTTCCTAGTGTCGCAACTTGAACGATTACAAATCTCCTTACTTGCATAATTATGATTATTACACTTTGGGCAGAACCAATCCCCTTGTTTTACATTAGAGTCTGAAGTTTGATTATTGTCATCCCTTCTGTCGTTGTTTCCACCCCTCCTGTCGTTGTTTCCACTCCTCCTGTCGTTGTTTCCACTCCTCCTGTCGTTGTTTCCACCTCTATCGTTACTGCCGGCATTGTTATCATATGGTTTCTTGACGTCGCAACTAGATCTATTACAAATTTTCTTACTTGCATAATTGTGATTTTTACATTTATGACAAATCCAGTCCCCTGGCTTGAGATTGTCGTTTTTTGCTTCTCTATTGAATTTATCATTATCATTTCTGCCTCTATTTCTATCGGAGTCATTTCTGCCTCTATTTCTATCGTCATTATATCTTGGCTTAGGAGTGCGGTCCCTAGGGGCTATTTCTATCGGTGAACCTATGGTATTTTTTGCATGAATACTTTTTGATATTGGAAAGATATGTATCATTGGTTCTTCTACTGAGCCCAAAACTGTCTGAACTCTACCAATTGATTTACCCCCGGATATTCGAATATTTGCCCCTAAGCGAGGAGGTTTTCCTTCAAAGGATGCTAACAAACCACCATTGTGAGATATCTTAGACACTACCCCGGAGAAACTCATGAACTAATCGCGGCGCCTAGTGTACATGAGAGCACCGGCTGAAGCGAGTACTGTAAGTAAGATTCCTGCAGAAGGTATGCTTTTCTCTGATTTTTCCTTATCGAGAATAATTTCTACTTCATCTTCCCATAAATGTGTGTTATTTACAAATACTGATATTTCCGAGCATTTATTTGAAGAATCACAACCTTTTATTGTTACTTCGTGCTCACCTTCAGACCACAATTCAAAGTTTATTCCAGGGGTTTGCCAACTATTTCCAGTCACATCTAAAGCCCCTGTGATTAAGCCATCAACTAATAAAGTAAAAGTTACATCTTCTCCATCTGGGTCACTGAATTGGCCGTTAGATGCCCATTTATTCTCGTTCCAATATGAATCGCTAATAGAAATATAGGGAGGTGTGCTTTCTTTAATCATCCCCAAGTCATATATATTTTCCATTTTATAGATGCTTTCTCCTTCGACTATTATATGGACATTGACGGACCCTGGGACCATACTTGTTGAAATTAAGCTTATTTCAGTTGAAGATTCAAGTGTAATTTTTGAAAAGGTAATTTGACCCCCTTGAGTCAATGCAGCAGAAATCGATAATGGAGGCCATTCTTCTGAAACTTCTAGATAAATCATATGTGGATTTTGAAGTATTTGAGTTTCTGTTGAAATTTTAAGGGGATTTCCTAAATGCCAAGTCCTGTTACCTGATGACTGACCTAAAGAGTCAATGGCCTCGCACGATACATCTGACAAATCATCCAAGTTGGCCCAATAAGACCGGTCAGAATGTTGAAATATTGAAGAGTCCTTCTCTCCTGTGCAAATAATATCTAAATTCGCTACTCCATTTTCATCTTCAAACCATGACGATATTGTATTCCAATTCGCCCACATAATTTCTCCTTTGGACACAGACGGGAACCATGAGTTTTCAATCGGTGCATTTTCAGTCCATGAAGGCGGGTTGTCAATTGGTATAGGAGAAGTGGTGAAATCAGAAAAAATGTCTTCTCCTTCCGGCCAATTATTTTTATGTGAGTTGAGATATATTGAATAAATAATAGAGCCATCATTATTTTCTTCTATTGTGAAATTAGTCGATTCGTCCCCTACACAACTCCCTCTTAGTGGTGTTTGCACATTCAAATCTGAAGATTTTTCTGAACCAATATATCTTCCTTCACATTCTTCCCACATGTCTAATCTTAAATTAGAATAAGAAGGTAGTGTGAAATGTAAATCAGCATTACTCATGTTTGATCCATTTAAGATTATACTAAATGAATCTGGATTAGAAATTCCTGGAATTAACATCGTAGCATTAAGAAATAGCATAAATTGGCATTCATCCTTGCCCAATGAATTATCAACATCAGTATCGCAATCTCTCGCGCTAGAAGGATATACAGGAACTTCAAAACACTGATCCCCAGGTTGCCAAGATTCACAATCTCTGCCCTCTGAGTGACGGAGCGGTATCCCATTTACAACGTTGACATCTATACTGCCGCTTTCCCAGGTAGTGTTTTTCCAATCTACCCCTATTCCTCCTCTATGATGAGGTCCATCCCTCATGCCTATCCTAGTTAACGTGTGTTCTATGCAATCAGCAGCAATTCCTAAAACAGCATCTCGTTCATCAGTTGATAGCCAACCATCGCCCCCTGAAGGTAAAATTCCACCTAAGTAACTATCCAGTCTTTCCCTTACAGTATCGGCCATTGACCAATTTATCCAAGCAGTTGCTGATACTTCAGCAGAAGCCCAATCTTCATCGACAAGAAAATTAAAATCTGCTTTAGTATATTCAAAAATATCTTCGAAAGTTAATTCTTGGCACCTTTCTTCAATACTGCCATCTCCACCTAATTGGTCCCTTCTTTCACTTTCTTCTTTTAGTTGAAAATTATTATCTTGTAAGGGTATAATTGAAAAAGTTACAATCATAAACACTATTATTGGAAGAACTTTAGACATCAGGTTTCCCCTCACCATTAAATGAAGGAGGCGCCATTGAGTCATTATCATATCGCAATCAAGTGCTGAGACAATATTCCAATAATAAGTGATTTAACCTCCCTTAAATTGATATGTAAGTCTAAGTTCTGAAATTTTAGGACAAAATAAAAATTACTTCAAGGAGGGATGGAAAAATTATTAAACATACTAAAAATAGAACGGTTACAATAATAATTGTATTGCCGGTGAATATTTCTACCCTTTCTGAATATCTACAAGGAGAAGAATCTGAAGAAAAATTAATCAAATATATTTTCCGGCAGTACCAAATAATAGTTTAGGGCCCCCTAATCTTAATACATACTACGGAGGAGGCGGTGAATATTTCTGAAAAACAAATACAAGAAAAAGCTTTAGTACGCCTCAATGATGTTTTAATTGGGTATAATTCAAAGGATCTTCTTTGTAAAATTCCAAACCTGGAAATTTTTCCTGGAGAAATTGTAGCAATAACTGGACCTTCTGGGGTTGGTAAAACTACCCTACTAAGGACCATTGCAGGACTGGTAGTGCCCATAAGTGGAGAAATTGAAGTATGTGGAAAGTTGTTGCCACATAAGCCAAAAAGAGGTTATTTAGGTTATGTCCCGCAACGACTAGGGCTGGTTAGGCACGCAAGCATTATGCATAATGTGATGCTTGGTGCAATTGCAGGAAGTGAGTCAATCATTCATTCGGCTGAAGTAAAAAAGAAAGCGTACTTAGCAATTGAAAAAATGGGATTAACTAAAAAAATTCGTGAACCTGTTAGGAAATTATCAGGTGGGCAACAAAGGAGAGTAGCTACGGCTAGAACTTTAGCGCAATCTCCCTCATTGATATTAGCAGATGAGTTTTTGAGTGAATTAGATGAAAAAACAATGGAAATGGTCCTAAGAGAAGTAGTAAATTATGTTCGTAATAGTGGGGCCGCGTTAATAGTAGTTGAACATGATATTGCTAGGGCTAGATCTATGGCTGACCGGTTATTAGTAATTGACGATGGAAGAATTAATCCATTCATTAGAGAAACTACTGCGTTGGAAATTTCTATATGATATTTCTGCAATAATATTGCTTGATGCTAAAATGGGGAAGAAAAATATGAATTCAAGCAGTAAAGAAATGTCAGATGATGTCCCTCTAAGGAGTGACGGCCCTGATTCAAAAAAACGTACTGCTGACTTAATTCATATTTCTTCAGTAAAGAGTACCGCAAAAATAAATTTAATCTGGAAAATTTCTAATCTAGATACATTGCAAAATAAAGTTATCATATTATTCATTGGAACTTTAATAATGACTTTTTTGATATTAGACGGGATGGTTAGAGATTGGGGGAGATTATCAGGTAGTTTTAATAATTTAATTGTATTCTTTAATGAATCATTATGGCCACCTGATTGGTCAGTACTAGAACCTCGGGCATATCCAGTTTGTACCGTGCATCCTTATTTTGACTTTACATGTTCTACTGCTTGGATTGGAATGAATGAGACCTTAAAAATAGCATTTGTTTCAACCATATTTGGCTCAATAATATCCTTGCCATTATCTATGATTGCGGCACGAAACTTAAACTCAATAGGAATTTCATATTTTGTAAGGATGATATTGGCCGGTGCCAGAAGTTTGCCTAGTATAATATGGGCCATATTTTTTGTGATATTAGTCGGTTTTGGGCCCTTTTCTGGTGTTTTGGCTATGACGATATACACAGTTGGTTATCTTGGTAAACTCCAATATGAAGCCATCGAAGGAATGGATAGTGCCCCCTTGGAAGCTGCGAGATCCATGGGTCTTTCAAAATTTGAGATCGCCATAGGAGTAGTAATCCCCGAAATGGCGAATAGTTTAATCTCACAGATGATATTCATGTTTGAATATAATGTCAGACACGGCACAGTAATAGGAATAGTTGGGGCTGGCGGAATTGGATATTACATTAATTTATATCTAAAATTTCTACAATATGATAAAGTTATTTCTTACTTGATAATAATATTCATAGTAGTACTAATGATAGATTTTCTTTCGATCTCCGCAAGAAAATTATTTAATGAAGAAGGAGATATAGCAAAACCATCGTGGCGAGGAGTTTTTGGTTCACCTAATGGGAAAAAATAAACTTAAAATACGTTATAAGGATATTCAGATATCTTCAGCGATTATTCTTATTGCCCCGTCCTTATAAGAAATTTGAATATTATCTTTCACCTTATAAGTCAGGGCTGCTAAAGCCTCATATACTTCGGTTTCAGTTACTTTGAATGCATCTGCAGCTCTTTTAGTCGACCAAGGGACTTCTATAAAATCTGAAGAAGAAATCCATTTTAGCATCCTAGATTCAAAATCTGTTAAATCTGAAGAAGACATGAATTTAGCTCCGGTATGATTCGACCATTTTCCTTACTGCTTCTTCAACTTCTAATTCACCCTCGAGTAATGACCACAGTGAAGATAAAAAGGGAGTCTCGACTTCTAATTTTGAAGCTTGATCTAAAAATGACTTAGTCGCACGCACGCCTTCAGCGACCATGAACATTTCATCCAAGGCTTCATCTAAACTCATGCCTGAACCAAGTTTTTCGCCTAATGACCTATTCCGACTGCTTTGACTAGTTGCCGTAACAAATAGATCTCCAATTCCAGCAGGGCCAAAGGCGGTATTTTTTTGTGCACCCATTCTTTCTAAAAGAAATATTCCTTCGCTGTATCCTGCAAGGACTAATGCTGCTTTGAGATTATCTCCTCCTATTGAGTTTCGTAAACCATCAACTAAACCACATGCTAATGCAACCGTATTCTTGTAAGCACCCCATAATTCAGCACCGATCGGATCTATGGCAGGAGTAAGGACCAGCGAGCTAGTAGAAAGTCGTTCGGATACTCTTTCTGCAACTGACCTATCATGACATGCAACTAATGCATTTGTAAGGACTCCTCGGGCAACTTCTGGCGCTATAGTTGGTCCAGTCATAACTACCACAGGATTATTTTTTCCTGCTGCAGATAATTTTTCCTCCAATACTTCAGAAATTAATCCTGATTTTTCATTTTCTGGCGCTAATCCTTTTGCTAAATCAACTATCACATGAGAAGGCCGTAAATATTTCACCATGTCATCAAATACTGATAAAATCACCGAACTAGGGAGAGCCATGATAATTAATTCACAAGTTTCCATGATATCTGAAAGCTCCATAGTTGCTTGTAATCCTGATAAATCATGACCTGGAAGATACTTGGAATTCAAACTATTTTCCATGAGAGATTGATACACCTCATGTTCAACCGTCCATCCAGATACATTATGGCCATCAGCAATCCATATCTTAGCAAGAGCTGTGCCCCAGTTACCTAAACCAACTATACCAATTCGTGCCATATCAGTGATATCTTGGCATTAACTCACTGTTATCATACTATGGGGGGAGCCATGGGCATACGTTGCATTCTTGACCATAAAGCGCTCGCATCACAATCAAGCAGGGGTACCCGAGTGGTCAAAGGGGCTGGGTTTAGGTCCCAGTGCGTAGTGCTTCGCAGGTTCAAATCCTGTCCCCTGCACCAAAAATTATTCAACATGTATTCTCTTAGTACGGAATTTAGCAATTTTTGTTTTCTGCCAATTTATTAATCTGGTTAGCATAACTACTAAGAATATGATTATCAAGGTAATCAATAAATATACATTCTGATCAAATGGCCTTGTAGGATCATTTGGAAATGGATCTTCCACATCAAGAATTTGATCTCCATCATCATCCAAATCTAAGAGATTGATTATACCATCATCATCAATATCCTCAAAATCATTCGACAAGAATACAGGGGTAATAACCCCTTCATCCCCGTCGGAATTAAGATTTGGATCAGGTACACATCCTAGTAAATTACCTATTGCTATTAGGTGTGTAAAATCAGAATAAGAAGAATTTAATCCTGGTTCGAAAACACATTCATCAGCATTATTGCCAACTGAATCTCCATCTGAATCAGCCCACTCCAGGGGATCATTATCGAACATATCGAAATTATCTCCTTGATTATCACCATCCGTATCGTTCCATTCATTGGGGTCTAGTTGGAAGGCATCAACATCATCATCATACCCATCGCCATCATCATCATTATCAAGATTATTACCAAGGGTGTCGCCATCAGTATCTATGTATTCCGAAGGATCTAATGGGTATTCATCACCTAATAAATTACAATATTCTAAAGTTATCATATAAGCAGGATGCCCCGTAGATAGTGCAACTAAATCTGAAGGATAAATTAAAGGGTAGACAGAAGGGAGGTATGCTAAAACAGAAGGGTGATTCAAGGACACTGGAGCTCCATTTGAAGTCATAATAGTGATTCCCCCAATATTATGGCCGCTGCCGTAATTATAATTTGATTCATCCATAAAAGAAGTTCCAAACTTGGTATCGCATACTCCATCACCATCATCATCTGCATCAAAATTATCTCCTAGTTCATCACCATCATAATCTGACCATTCATATTGATTTGAGGGGAAAGTGTCAAAATTATCTGATCGGCCATCATCATCATCATCATCATCACTATTGTCCCCTCTGCCGTCGGAATCAGTGTCGCTCCATTCTGTGTTATCATATGGGAAAATATCCAACGGGCGTTCTTCTGAAATTAAATTACCGTCCGAATCAAGATATTGTAAAATATATGTATCATTTACCCCATCATTATCATCATCAGGATCTAAATTATCAGGAATATCATCGTTGTCACTATCTGCAGATATTTCGGGATCCAATGGGTCCCAATCAATATAATCCGGCACCCCGTCATTATCATCATCAGGATCATTCAGATTGACAATACGATCACCATCAGTATCCAATATACAATCGAGAATTGAATTCATACCAGTTCGGATAGTAGATGTTAATTGCGGGCATTCAACTTGATCTCTTGCCATTGTAGATTCCACATAATATCCCAAAGATGCTTCAATGCAATTATCTAATCCATTGATATTTGAGTAATGGCCAATTAAACAAGCATATTGCTCCAATGATCCAGCATCAGGTACGTCATACCCTTTTGATGCAAGTATACAGGAAGTTTGCCCCGCAGAAGGTTGGTAAGCCCCTGGTTCACAAGGAGTTTGGAATCCGGAACCGTGATTTAAGTCTATACCCTCAGGGGTGTTGCGATTAGAATTTGCCCCATTCCCTAATTGCCCATGAGAATTCATCCCCCAGCAATACAAAGTTGCATCATCAAGTATTGCACATGAATGGCGTTGGCCTACTGAAATTGATAAAGCCAGACGTCCTTCTGGGATACTCACTTCATTTACGAGTAATTTTCCAATATTCGTACCATCTCCAAGTTGCCCCTTTGTATTATCTCCCCAACACATTATCGCCCCAACGTCTAATATTACACAAGTATGGTGGAATCCTGACCCCACTGTAGAAGTAATTTGATTTTCAGAAAGAGCGACCATGGAAGGAACATTTGTATTATTGAAATCTCCATTTCCTAGTTGCCCTCCAGAATTTAATCCCCAGCAGTATAATGAATTATTAATCATGATTGCACAAGTATGGAATGAGCCGCTACTTATTGACCTAGATTGATATTGATCGCCCAATGATACAGGGGTCAATTGTTTGTCATTACTACCGTCCCCTAGTTGTCCGTGCCAATTATCCCCCCAACAATTAATTGATGTATCATTCAATAATGCACATGTGTGATAAGCTCCTGCGGAAACAGAAGTAACATCATATCCTCCGAAAGAGATTGATTGGGGACTTTTTCTATCAGAAGTGGATTCGTCGCCAAGTTGACCATTAGCATTTCCTCCCCAACATTTTAATGAATTGTCATCAAGAATGGCGCAAGTATGCGTCTGCCCTAATGAGACGCTAATTGCAGAACGGCCATTCCCTAAGTTAACTGAAGTAGGAAGTATTCTTTCTATTAATGTTCCATCACCAAGTTGGCCATATGAATTATCGCCCCAGCATCTTAGAGAATGATCATCGAAAATAGCGCATGAATGAGCCAATCCAGTTGATAATGAAGTTGCATTTCGCCCTAATGGAGTATTTACCAATGTAGGAATTAGTCTGTCATCTCTAGAACCGTCTCCTAATTGACCATTGGCGTTATTCCCCCAGCACCTTATAGAACCATCATCTAAAATTGCACATGAATGAGAAGTTCCAGAATTTATATCAGTCAATATTGGCACACTATGCCCAGCATCCGAACCTATACAGTCTCCAGAAGATGATGATCCAGATAACGGATTATAAGTCCCTCCTGAGCACGCCGTTTGAGTGCTCGAACCTTCGGACATAACATAATAACCAGGATATGAATCATCACATTTTTCCATCCCCGATAATTCTTGGAATGTCCCAATGGAACAGGGAGATTGAGCAGTAGCACCATTAGTATTTACATAATTTCCTGGACTTGCAGGAATTTTAATCAAACTTCCTGGAGCATCTACATAGAATCCCACGGTTGCTTGTTGACAATAATAACGCCCATATTCCCCTATTCCACATGTTGCAGCTATTGCAGGATTATTGTCATCAGAATCAGATTCCGAAGGGAATCCGTCCCCATCTGCATCACTTACTATATGAGTATCAAAGATATTTAGATTTGAGTCATCATCCAAATCCCTTTCTGCAGAATTGATATAGGACCATCGTGGTATAGATAAATCAGTAGGAGATACGCCTATTGCAAGTGGTTCTGATCCTCCTATGCCCCAACATCTCAGTAAATCATTATTTATTGAGGAGCAAGTATAATGCCCTCCCGAAGATATACTAATTGGGAATTTCCCACCAGAAAAACTGACGCCCAAGGGAACGTTACTGTCACTATCAGAACCATCTCCCAATTGAGAGAATGAGTTATCTCCCCAGCATTTTAGTTGATAAGAATTATCCAAAGCACATGTATGTGAATTACCGAGGGAAATTGAAGTTATACCTGAAATAATACTCTCAATAGGGGAGTTGGAGTTGCCATTAGACCCGTCTCCTAATTGCCCTTGAGAGTTATCTCCCCAGCAACTTAGAGTTGCGTCTGACAAAAGAGAACAAGTGTGATAATCTCCTGTTGAGATAGCCACAGGGTCCCCCCCTAGAGAAATTGTAGTTGGGATATGCTTGTCGATATTTGTTGAATCTCCTAATTGGCCTTGAGAATTATCTCCCCAGCATTTTAATGAACGATTATTCATTATAACGCAAGTATGGGTTTTACCTGTTGATACTCCTAAGACTAAGTTAGAATCTAAATTAACAAAAGAAGGCGTGTTTGCTGAATTAGTAGTTCCATCGCCTAATTGCCCATCAGAATTATCTCCCCAGCATTTCAGGTTTGCAGTAGCAAGAACAACACAAGTATGCTTAGCACCCGCTGAAATAGTTACTGGAATGTCAGAACCTAAATCAACATTGACAGGAGTATTTGAGTTTAAGAGAGTATTATCGCCTAATTGCCCTTGAGTATTATCCCCCCAGCATTTAAGGCTAGCATCGTCCAATATTGCACAACTATGAGAATCCCCTGCTGATAATGAAACAGCAGTACGCCCTACTCCGAAATTTACTGGAGTCATAGTTTGCCGGTCAACAAAAGTGCCATCGCCTAATTGCCCTTGAGTATTATCTCCCCAACAATTCACTGAAGAGTCATCAAGTATTACACAAATATGATCATTTCCTGCAGCAACAGTTGCCTCAGTAAATATCGAGCCCTCTTGGAATCCAGGAACATTAAACGTTCCAGATACAGGCTGGCTCATGTCGGTTAGCATATAATTGCCACTTACCGCTACGGCGAAGTTTTGAGGACCCTCAGGGACATTTGTCCCCGAAACGATAATCTCCCATTTACCGGCATCCGGGTTTGTGACTGTAATGCCTAGAAGATTATTTAGGTCACCATTTTCTTCACCCCAAATATTCCCAGAAGGATCTATTAAAGAAAAATCTAAATCATTTACCAAACATTGTGTAGCGCATGAACCAACTGAGGCACTAGGAGAATCAGTCCAGGATAGTACGACTCTTAATTCGGGCACCCCTACTGGGACAGTCATCATAATGGATTTTGTTTCCGAAGTCTCTATTTCTAAACGATCTAAAAAGGAACTAGTTATGGCTTTTTGGATATCAATTCTACCCCATCCCTCATGATTATTAGGAATAGATTGTACAGCAGCATTATTTGAAGGAGTATCATATTGCCCTTGCATATCAACAGATGTTGAACTCCATATTCCTTTAATTAGAGCAGAACTAGGATTTGCATATCCATTATCATGCAAGTATTCCAGTAATAAAGCAGTAGATCCTGCAGTGAGAGGAGTGGCCATGGAAGTTCCAGAAGAATATCTGTAATTAGTATTTGAAGCCAAGGTATTATGAACGGTATCTAAACTAGAGGCTACGGAAATGATAAATGTACCAGGGGCAACAAGATCTGGCTTTATCCTACCATCGTTTGCTGGGCCACGATTAGAGAAGCAGGCCACTCCTTCACTATTATCAGATAAATAATCATTTTCTATAGGTTCTTCTAAAAAACCTTGGTCGCCACACAAAGACTGTATATTTGGCCGGTAATTCTCTGAAGCCCCAATAGAAAATCCATTTTTCGATACTGCATGCCCTTGTATCCAAGAAGTGTCTACTTTTCCATCTAAATTTTCGTCTTTGCCTTCATTCCCTAATGCAAATAATATAACCATGTCATCATAATCATAAGAAGCCTGATCAATTGCTAATGAATTTACATTATAATAATTAGGTGCAGAATTAGAAGGATTATTCCCCCACGAATTGGAATGAATTCGGGCCCCTGCATCATAAGCAGGTTGGAAAAGTAATGAATCGATAGTGGTATCAGGGGGAGTCCACAAACCAGCCCCCCCAATACAACCAGATGTATGATAAGCCGAATAAAACCATAACTTGGAATCGAAAGCCATACCTTTGTATTGTCCATCTGAATTACTACCATCCCCTAATGCAGATCCAGCCACATGCGTTCCATGGCCTTCAGTATCTCCAGGGTTTTCATCCCCGATTCCACCATTAGTACATACGCCATTTACTACTTCGACTATCCTGCCTGCAAAGTCAGAATTTATACTTGGGTTGAGGGCATTGCAATTAACCAGAGAATCACATTCAACAGCATTGTCTAAGCCTGTGTCTGCTATTGCGATAATAATCCCGTCTCCTGACAGTTCATTTCCTGAGCCCATATATGAAGAATCCCAAACTAAATCTGAATGGATTATATCGGCTGCCACATCATCATACATCTTAGTAGGGTATTGTGGCTCTAACCATTCTACAAAGGGTTGGTCTAGAAGCCATTTAATTTCTTCTTCAGTGACGTATACATTTGCTAATCGCGAATTATTAGAAGATATAGTAATTCCATTAGATAGTAGATTTTCAATTTGTTCTTCCCCTGATAAAACTAAGTATATCGAGAATTTGGTTCCTTCTTGAATCTGCCCATAATCCACTCCATTCAGAATTGGAATGATATCAGGGGCTATTTTGTCAATTGCATCAAGTTGAAAACTACCGATAACACCTCTATCCTCAAGGTCGGCAGGAGACATCTCGGAGACATAGCAATGGAAACCCTGGGGAGGCAAGTAGGAGAAGCAATTGATTCCAGCGTCTGCTAAACTCTCTTTCCAATTAGAAGGGACAGGGTAATCGTGAGCAAGTACATACCAACCATCCATTACACGCTCATTGGTAATCTTGAACCAATCATTTATTGGTACATAATTTGCAGTCCTATAAAATAGGTATGCTTCTCCAATATTAGTTCCATCATTCCAACCATGAGAAGGATCAGATAAATCTGGAGAAAACATGATTTTTCCTTCATTATTAGAGAATAATACAACATCAGAAGAGTGTGTTTTATCATTTTGATTAGAGGATTCAGATGCCGCAACAGAAAGTATTGAGGGTAAAATCATCAGCAAAGTCAGAAGCAGCGGCAGGAGTGTTGCGGCCCTGCTCTCTCTACCCATGTCTCTCCTACGGAGGAGAGAGGCATTAAAACTACTGTCGCAATATAGTTTTGAGACCGGTATAATTTCAAATGTGACAGTAAAATATTAATTGTGAGGGGACAGGAATATAGGTCATGCACGCTCTGGATATACTGTGAGCCCCAACAATAAATCTTTACTGGAAGAAAATCTCCAAGATATCGATACTATTTCAGAGATTAAAGTTGACAAAAATGATAAAAATCTAAATGAAACAGAGGCACAATCTATAGATAAGGAATTAGAAAAAATTAGAGATAGAAGGTTAAATTCTGATAAAACATTTCTTGTCAACACAATAGTTCCCAGAACTAGTGATGATTATACATTAATATTTGGAGTTATATGTGGGGCGATATTCTTCGGAGGTATATTTATCACATCTTCAGGATTGATAGCTGCAGAATCAATAGTTATTGATGATAAATTATCAGGAACTTTTTTTGATTCCGAAGATTGCACAGATAGAAGATATGAAGTATATTTTGAAATTTATTCGATTGATGAAAATATAAAAATCAAAAGTCATCATGTGGATTCAACAATGACCTCAATTTTGATTGTAAACTTAACAAATCATAATGACATTGAGGGTACAATGGAATATGTCGCAGGAGGAATTGGTAATCAGGACACGACTATATACTCCGAAGAAATAAAAGATGGACATTATGAGATAAAAGTTGAAATATTCATTTGGGATGAAGAAGTAAATATCTCAAATTTGTCCAAAGCCATACTTCTTAAATATATTGATGATGGTAGTTATGTAGATAATTTAAATAAAACTGTTGATTTGCATATGAAAAGTAGAGTAACTAATGAAATTCCCATTATTAAGACCCTGACTCTAGATAAGTGGGGCAATTCTGAATTACAGAAAATTCCAGAAATAAGTGATAATGAACCTAGAGCTTGCATGTCCGTTCAACAGTTAGGAATATGGGGCTGGGCATTAATGGGCTTAGAATGGGCTGGAGGAAGGGAAACTGCAATGTTGACAGGCGGTACTGCAGGGGTTCCACCGTGGTGGTTAGCATCAGTTTCACTTGGGATGTCAATATTCTTTTTATGCGTGCAGTACCCTTTGATGCATAGATTATATCACCGAGAGATAGACGACTTATTATCAACTAAACAGATGAAAAGGTTGCTTCAACAAATACTTCAAAAGTCTGCTAAAGGATTACGAATAAAATTAGACATGGAGGATTTTAAAATACAGGATAGACCACTTTCTATTGATGCATTGGTGCCATACAAAACTAGTAGTAAAACCATAGTTGGCCCCGTGGAAGTAAAAACTAGAATGATTACAGACATTCTTTCAGAGTTTGCAATATTTGGAGAGATGCGACCCATACAACTGAAATCAGTATGTACCGACAAAACAAGTACCGATGTTTCCAGTGTTACGATTAATTCAGAACTACTAGTTAGTGAATTTGGCCAAATACCTTTGGCTGAAGATTATTCTGATTTCTTTTCATCTGTAAGCAAGTTTGGTAAATTAGAAGAAGAATTCAGAAGCATTATGAAGAAATGGTTTAGAGAAAATAATCTTGTTGACTATGGATCAGCCATAATGTCAGATGAAGATTCGGTATTTGTCCGTATAATATACCAGCCCTCTCAAAGATTTGCATACTTCTTATTCAAGTCTAATTTTAATGATTTACAGAATGACTTGAAGGCATATTTAAATAAAGATTTGAAGGAATATATTGGTGAAAGAACATTAATTGTAAGTGCAAGAAATGAAAAATATACTCTAGCAGATTATGCCAATCCAGGAAGAGTTGAGCAAGGGACTGCTGACTTAACTGGAGAAGCCATGGTTGCCAAAAGAGGAGGCATTCCAGGGGCCTTATTACAAAATCCTTTCATGGGAGACATTCTCTCTTCTGTAGAATACGTGGCCCTTAAAAATCGTAAAAGAATTGATAAATATGGATTTTGGGGATTGATAGTTTTTGTTTGGATACCATTTATGGCTAGCGGAGTATTAGTTGGTGCCATGTTGGGATTAGTGGCTAGAATGAGGTTTGAGAGAGTTTTGGCTGCATGTTTATTAGGTGGTTCTGCAGCTTCTATAACTTGGGCATATAGTGCAAAAGGAATAATAGAATTCATGGAAAAATATCATGCTGAAGCATTTATTCCTTTCCTCATCTTCTTAGTCTTTGCATTTACAATAATTCATCTAAGAAATAATAAAAGACGCAGGAGAGAAGAATTATTTAGAGATTCAATGTCTTTCTTTTCAGGAAATACTGAATTATAAATTTATCAATAGGAACGGAGGAATTTTTTGCGTATTGTTACTTGGAATTTAAATGGGATTAGGGCTGCACACCGGAAAGGGCTTGATGAATTTGTTAAAAAAATAGATAGTGATATTTGGCTATTTCAAGAAGTTAGAGCCTTGCCTGAACAAATGCCAAAAGATTGGTGTCCACCTGAAAATCATGAGATTATTTGGCACCCTGCTGAAAAAAAAGGTTATTCAGGAGTTTCTAATTGGTCCAGAGTAGGGCTTGAAGAAATAGGGCGAGGAATTATGACCGATGTAGATATCAGTGATTCTGAAGGCAGAGTACTCCACACTAAACACGGAAATCTACATTGCATTAACATTTACCTTCCTAATGGAGGTGCTAATTCAGAAAGACAGAGATTTAAAGATCGTTGGCTAGAGGATTTACTTAGATGGGCTAATAATTTTGTGAATTTAGAAGAACCTGTGCTTCTTTGTGGGGATTTAAATATTGCACATACTGAAAATGATATATGGAATCCTTCAGGAAATAGAAACACATCTGGATTTCTAAATCATGAGAGAGATTGGTTTAGTCGGTTTTTATCAACTGGATGGCATGATTTACTAAGGATTAAATTTGGAGAAGTTAAAGGCCCTTATTCATGGTGGTCAAATCGAGGCCAGGCTAGATCATTGAATAGAGGTTGGAGGATTGATTATGCGCTAGCAAATAAAGCCGCTCTAGAGATATTTGAAGATATAGATATCCTTAGAGAAGGAGGATTATTAGTTTCAGATCACGCCCCCCTCATTATTGATTTGAATTTAAATAATGATGATAAAAGATGATTCATATATAAATTTGAAAACGATACTTTTCAAGAAGGACCCTTTGGCAGCCTTCATGAGGCAATATCTCGAAGAACGTCTTGAGCGTATTCTACCAGGAGGCAAAGGAGTTTGGGTCCCCCTAGATCATGGAATTTCTAACTACCCAGAAGATGGTTTAGAAAGAACAAATAGCATTATTAGAGAGCTTATTCAAGCCAAGGTAGATGCCATTGTAGTACATAAAGGAATTTTAAGCCACCAAATGAAATTAAGAAATTGGGATGGTTTTGTATGCCATGTTTCTGCATCGACAATACACGGCGGAAATAGATCTCATGAAAAAGTAAGTATTGCAACGGCAGAAGAATGCCTAGATAGAGGTGCAATTGCAGTTTCAGGCCAGATAAATATTGGAGACCTTTCAGAAGCTGATATGTTGATAGAAATTGGCGATTTGACTACAGATGCATGGGCACTCGGGTTACCCGTGCTAGGGATGATGTACCCCCATGGGCCAAATATGAAAATTGATACAAGTGATAAAACAAATGGTGTAGCGCATGCCGCTAGATTAGCTTGGGAAATAGGATGTAATGTAGTTAAAGTCCCTTGGACGGGCTCAGTAGAGTCGTTTAGACTGGTGACTGATGCAGTGCCAATACCGGTATTGATTGCAGGTGGCCCCAAAGGGAGTTCATTCGTAGAGTTACTCAAGATAGTAGAGATGTCAATTCAAGCAGGCGGGAGCGGAGTTTGCATTGGAAGGCAAATATTTGGTTCCGATAATCCAGGCCTATATGCAAAGGCCCTCAGAGCAGTAGTTCACGAAGGTGCCAGCGCGGAATCAGCTGCAGCAATGATAGATCAGTGATATTATGGAACTTTGGATAGATGCAATAGATCATAATTATAATGATTTTATTCAACATGCCGATCGGATTTGGAAAGGCGTTTCACCAGATGTTGCAGAAGTAGAACTTGATGGTTATAAAGGGCAAGAAGAAGCCATATCCTTGATTGGAATTGCCCCTTGGATATTAATCAGGTGCTCTAATTGGAAGATGATTCCATTGGAAAATTTGATTGCAAAATCCTTAGGTAGTGGGACAAAGATTGCAATCTCAATATCGAGTAAAATTGACATTGGAGGGGCAGCATTTGCCCTTCAGCATGGTGTTGATGCGCTTTTAATGCCCCCAATTGAAGAAATGTGGAGAGAGTCAATAGGAATCAGAGAAGGCAAAGAAAAAATACACTTTTCAGAAGATGAAATAGAAAATGAATTATCAAAAGCAAAAATAGTTGTAATTGAATCAGGAGGGTTTGGAGAAAGAGTTTGCATCGATCTGATAGAAAGATTAGATATGGGAGAGGGTATGTTATTAGGTTCGGTGGCTGAGTTATTATGTCTAATTCACGGCGAAACCATTCCTTCTCAATATGTCCCTTCTAGGCCATTCAGAGTTAATGCAGGCGCCGTTCATTCATACGTTCTTATGAATGATGGTAAAACAAAATATCTGAGTGAATTAATTGCCGGCGATAAAGTTGCGATAATCAATTCTAGAGGAGGACAGAGATGTGCAACAATAGGTAGAGTGAAAATTGAAAGAAGACCGTTTTTAAAAATTGAGTATGAGTGTGGTAAATTTGAAGGGAATATAATTCTTCAACAGGCGGAAACTGTACGAATAGTATCTAATTCAAAGGGAGTTAGATCTGTAACCGATTTGAAGATTGGTGATGAAATACTAGTACTGATAGACCAAAGAATGCGGCATATGGGCACTGCTTTGAAAGGAGATATGAGTGAAAAATGAATATATTGGGAGAGGGAGTATCCTATGGAGGAATTTCCATCCTACACTCATTAGGAGTTGGGAAAGGATGTTCAGTAGGAATTCAACTAAGCACGAAAGTTACACTGATAGATGAAATAAATAATAATTCTAATGATGTGCATTCGCTACTTGAATCTGTAATGGGTTGTTGGAGAGATTCAGGAAGGCCAGTGCCTAATAATTATGGATGGGACGTATATAGTCAAATCCCCATTGGCCAGGGATTAAAATCTAGTTCTGCACTAGCATGTGCTGCAATAAAGGCCTTAAATTCAGCATTTTGGACAAACTTAGAAGATTCGGAAATAATAGATTTAGCCGTAGAAGCCCAGCGGAGAGCGGGTTGTACAATAACTGGGAGTATGGATGATACATGGAGTTCTATGACTAGCGGGTGGAAATTGGTCGACCCTTCCAGGGATGCTTCTAAATCGATATTACTAGAAGGCAGTATGGATGTTGATTTATCTATTTTAATATGTATTAGAGGCCCTAGAGATTATATAATAGATTCAAATAAGTTTGTAGAACATCAAAAATTATTTAAAAAATCCTTATCATCAATCATGGATGGAAATTTATTAGATGCCATGAGGGCAAACGGAATAGCATTAGCAGCGATAACAAAAGATGATATGGCAATAAAAATATCTAATTTAGCAATAATTAATGGTGCATTGTCTGCTGGAATATCTGGATCGGGCCCAGCAATTGCAATAGTTTGCTACAAGAATGATGTAGATAACATTGAAAAGGCATTACGTAAAGATGAAATTAAGATTTTACGGACATCTTTTTTAGCGAATTTAGAATGACGGGGAAATAGTATGGGGATGACTTTAGGAGACAGATTGCGAGTAACATTATTTGGCGAGAGTCATGGATCATGCGTAGGGGCATTAATCCAAGGAATGCCTGCAGGGGCACCAATAGATCAAGAGTCTTTGGCGAAAGATATTGCTAGCCGCCGACCAGGTAGAAAAGGGCTATCTATGAGAAAGGAATTAGATAATTGTGAAATATTATCCGGAGTTCATAATGGTTTTGCGACTGGATGGCCGATTCTTTTATTAACAAGAAATTCAGATGTTAAATCATCAGATTATTCATTCCTACCGGACCAACCAAGACCAGGACATGCAGATATGGTAGAAAATATACGATCAAAAGGTGCCAACGACCCCCGAGGAGGAGGTTCTCAATCTGCTAGGCTGACTTTTGGAATAGTGGCTGCAGGGAGCCAGATGCGGCAAATATTAGATAATGTTGGCTGGAAGTGTAGTGCACATTTACACAAAGTAGGAGATATTTCCGCTAAGGCGCTTTTTGATTTAGATAGAGATGCCCATTTAGATCCAGAAAGTGATATGGGTAGATTAAATTGCAGAGATTTCGAAGTAGCACCAATTATGTCAGATTATATCGAAAAAATTAGGATGGATAAAGATACGATTGGATCAGTTGTTGAATTACTAATTGAAGGATTACCGATTGGCATGGGAGAACCATGGTTTGATGGAATAGAGCCTGCTTTGGCCCGAGGTTTGATGGCCATCCCGGGAGCAAGGGCGGTTGAGTTTTCACAGGGTGTAGAGTCATCATCAATGCTTGGCTCTGAGCATAATGACGCTTGGATTTATGATAAAAATATGCCAATTCTAAAAGGATCTGATAATGGTGATGCAGATGGCGCTTTAGGAGGTAGAGCAACAGGAGCTCCACTTAGTGTAAGAATACACTTTAAACCTCCAAGTAGCATTCCAAAAGAACAATTTACCCTACATTTGCCAAGTAAAGAAGTTAGATCTCTAAAAATAGGAGGAAGGCATGACCCTATTCTTGGGCCAAGGGCGGCTCCAGTCGTCGAAGCCGTGGCAATGTTAGTGATAGCTGACCTAGGAGTAATAGGAAATTACATAAAAATGTGATTATGCTTGCTTATCACGAAATTGTTGAATTCTTAAGGGTAAATTTACTGCAAATGCACCTGCTATAATGGTGAAAATTACCATAGTTCCTAGTGCTACACCATAGACGCTGGTCAATTCTACACTTTCTCTTAACCTATTAGCAGATTCAGGATTAATAAAGCTGACAATAGCAGGTATTATCCTATTGATAAATAGAGTAAGGAAGGCGACAAAACCTGCTATTGATGGTGCTATCAATAAAGATCTATGATACCTGGATGTAATCTTTTGAATCCCCATAACATATACCTCGCCTGTTCTTATTGAAGTATCAAGCATTGAGAATCTAATAATTCCACTGGAAAGTTCGATATACATAACTAAAAATATGGCATACAGGATTAATAAGAATTTTTGGGCTATTTCACCCTCAGGAAGGAAGCTAAGGCCAAACTCAACTTTACTTCCTGCAAATCTTATTGTAACGATTATTAACATCACATATGACACCAATAGCGCTCGTTGTTCCCTTTGGAAGACACCATACATCCCTCCAATTAGCCCCATGCCAATTAATAAGAAATGCAATATCCCTCCAAGAAAACCTAGTCCAATCATATTCGATAAAGCGAACCATGCAGTTCCTGTGACCGGTGTTATCATAAATGTCAAGAAACACAATAAAAGCAAGGTTATTGAAGAAGATAATTGTAATGATGTTACCATCTTATCAGGAGATAAAAATTTCATCTTACTAATTATAGGGCCACCAAATATAGATTCAACCCATCCCGGAATATGAACTTCTGGGATAGCGTCCAAAGGGATTTCTGAATTTTGCTTTATTTTACCTGCAGCAGCTTTTCTACTTGGCGCCGATGAACGTAATGTTGTACTATCATACAAATGAGCGGTGTCACTTTTTTCGGATTTATTATCAGTCATATTTACACCTCAAAATCCTCTCGCACCAGATAAAGCAGTATTCAACATCATATCTGGCTCCCAATCCATAACAAATGCCCCTAATCCCCTTAATTCCGCCATGAGTATATCTCTTTCAGTTTTCAAAACTTCATAACCAGTTCTATCTAATCTCCTAGCATCAAACTCAAATTCTAGACTACTTGGGGATAATATTGTAACGTCGAAGTTTCTAGATCTTAAATCCCTAACGGCATCAACTATGGTTGGATCCCCCTCCAAAGGAGTAAGGATTATTATTGGACTTCCTCGATTGATATGAGGCATTATTCTGTTAGTGACTATTTTCATAGGTGTATTGCCTTTTGCCATTGCTCCAGCAAGTTTTGTTAGTAGAACATAAAGTTGTTTTTTACCAGTATCTCTATCTACAGAAGTTATTTCATCCCCGTATATTACTAGACCTACGGAATCCCTTCTTGAAAGGAAATGTTGAGATAAGCTTGCTGCTGCCCTAGTGCTATATACTAATGAATTCCTACTTACTGGCCCAGTTTCACTGATTTTTCTACTATCAACAATTAAAATAATGTCACTAACTGCATCTCTTTCAAATTCATTCACCATCATTTTACCATCTTGACGAGCAGTGGCCTTCCAATTTACTTTTTTCATCGGATCCCCTGGGATATATTCCCTTAGATTATAAAAATTTGATCCTTCACCAGGGTTTCTAATATTTACTGCCCCCGTAAAAATTTTTGGAACTCTACTTTTTATCATTGCATCTTTAATGTCTTCCATTTTAGGAAATACAAGGAAATCTTCGTATAGGTGTATTTCTTTTTCATTATGAAATAGTCCAAATGCATCTTGCACCCTAACGCAGACAGGGCCGATAGTATAGAAACCACGTAATGGAGTCTCAATAGTATAGGAAATCTCTGTTTCTCTTTGGGGACCTAATTCCATCAAGACATAATTTGCACCTTTTTTAATCCTCATAACTTCTGGAACTCTGTCCCTGACTTCAAGAACTTTGGATGTGTTGGATCTATTTTGAAGTCTGAGTGTTACGTCAACTTCTCCATCTTCAAAAATTCTTGAAGATGACACTTTACGCATTGCGAGTATATTTTGTAACTCTACTCCTTCGTCATTTTGGGCATCATCTAATCTCCTTCCAGAAGAAGATACGTCAGCATGACTTGTCCTAAATGCTGCCCATGTTAAGAAAGAAAGTAACACGACAGCTACTGTAACTAGTTGTTGATTTCTTAAAACTAAACCCAATAAATAAAGGGCGACGGCCAACGATGCAAACATCGCGGATTTTCTACTCCATGCCATCTATTCCCAGCTCCGTTAGAATTTCTCAGACTGTTGGAACGGATACTGTTCTCAAAATTTCCTTGATTATCTCTTCAGTGCTTACACCCTTTATTTGGTGCTCAGGCTTCAAAATTAAACGATGGGCAATAGCTAGATTTGCAATTGATTTGACATCATCAGGAGTTACGAAATCTCGGCCGCGCATTGCAGCAGCAGCTCGGCTGGTTTTCAGCAATGCTTGTGAACCACGAGGTGATGAACCGACCAATACTTGATTGTGTTCCCTAGTTTGAGTAACTACTTCAACCATATACATCCTAACTGCAGGATCTACATATACATCTTCAATTGCATTTTGCATTGCAACAACTCTTGCAGGATCGGTTATTATTTCAACCTCGACCTCATCTTTCTTTCTTTGGATACGTCGGGCCAAGATTTCATCTTCATCGGCCCTACTAGGATACCCAACACTCATTTTGAACATGAATCTATCAAGTTGTGCCTCAGGAAGTGGGTAAGTGCCTTCTTGCTCCACAGGATTCTGTGTTGCCATTGTAAGGAAAGGGGCAGGTAGTTTGTGAGTAACAGTACCAATTGTAACTTGCTTCTCTTGCATGGCCTCTAGAAGTGCTGCTTGCGTCTTTGGAGGAGCCCGGTTAATCTCGTCAGATAGCAGTAGATTACAAAAAATAGGTCCTGGCTTGAATGTAAATTCACCTTTCTTGGCATCATAAATATTTGTACCAGTGATATCTGCTGGCAGAAGATCAGGAGTAAATTGAACTCTCTTAAAATCACATCCAAGCGCATCAGCAAAGGTGTTAGTCATCAGAGTTTTAGCGAGCCCAGGGTAATCTTCAAACAGGAGATTTCCGTTTGCAAGTATATTCACCATAACGTTATCAATTACGTGAGGTTTTCCAATAATAACTTTCTGAACTTCTTGACCTATTGCGTGAGCTATTGCTCCAACTGCAGTCAATTTTTCACTCATTGTATTTCCTCCACGGATTTCTTCTGCTTTCTTTGCATAAGCTGCATCGAGAGTGTCTGAGGGCGGTCCGGGGGGTGAATTTACTGGCGGTGTTGCATTCATATTTATTTCTCCTTTTTTTCCATTAATTATTTTTGCCCCATCGGCGAATTGCCTGCATCATCTGGCGCAACTCTTTGGGGGTGTATGTGCGGCTTTGGCTATAAGCCAATTCCACAAGGCGGGGATCTCCTATCATTGACTGTACTTCTGCAGGAGGTTTTGTCGCCATTTCATCACGCGTTAAGTCGTGATGAACTCTGATTTTCGTAAATAAAGATTGTTGGACACGTGTCCGATAAGTTTTGGGATCTAATTTATCCGGCCTTTCAGAAAATCTAGTCAAATCGAAGACATGCCTCCAATTTTCTTTTTGGGGGACTACCATCATTGCGACCAATAATAATAAACCAACATTTAGTACAACTAACCACTTTAAGAAGGTATTAGAAGTCAATAAAACAATAGTGCCCATTGTCTCTACAAAAGGTGATGCAATCACTCCTGTGGCATGGCGGCTTTCATCAAAAACAACATTGAAGTTAGATTTATCTCCTGCAAAATCTCCATTCTTTATTTGTGCTGATAAATCAAGATTGTCAAACTCCATCATATCATACATGAGGGCTTTAAAGTACTTTTGATTTCCTAACCAGTCGTTATTAGTAGTTATCTCTTCAGTCCAGCAATTTTTAACAATACATGATTCTCTTAGACCGGTTTTTCTAGCTTCATCTAACGTCCATAGACGGTTACCAAATGCATTCTGATCAGTAACAAATGTTATACTGCCAGTTACAGAAAGATCCCCGACGCCTCCTGAAAAGGTACCACCTCCGCTACCTGAACTAACCTGATCTAAAACCGTTATATTGGGATAATCAAAACGAATAATGTGATTTAAATTTCCTGGAGCAGGATTTAGAGGGTCACCTGCATCACCATTTTTTTGTATATCTATAAATGCAGATGTTGAGGCTGTTGCAAGGACCATTACATTTCGATGACCGGGATCGGAAATGTCTTTTTCAGAAGGAGTGTATAATAATCCCGTAGGACTTCTCAGCATTACAGGTAATCTGCAATCTACCGTATTGTGTATATCTAAATTGAAATCTGAACACCCTTGTCTGAGTGCGCCAGGAGCCATATTCTCCACATCTTGTCCAATACTAGCAACTGTCCAAACATTTCTCCAAGAAACTATTTCACCATCATTGGAATCTCTTTTGACCGCTCCATCATCATCATATTCAAGCCAATGTTGATTCTCATCCAATAAATAAGAATCAAAGTATTGCACGTTAAATCTTTTTGCTAAGAGATTAGCGTTATTATTATCAGCCGCAACTATTACTTTACCACCTTTTTCTGTTACAAATTTATGAATTTCTTCGGCTTCAGTTGCGTCGATATTTTTTTCAGGCGCTATAATCAGCAACATTGTTCGATGAGGATCTTTCCAATCATTCACTAACATAGGAGTAGACATAGTATTAGCAACATAGTAATTTTCTTGATCTACCATATCTTTTCTCATGTCCGTAATTTGTGCCAATTGTTCTGTTTCTTCCTCTGGAAACTCATATGCAGAGTATGCAGTGTCCTTACCAATGACGAATATCATTGGTGCAATTAGAAGAAGTATGACAGTTACAGATAAAGCGCCTATGATAATAGTGGAAAATTTTTCTTCATCAGTTCTCTCACTTGCCACGTTAAATCAACTCGATTAAAAAATGCAGGCTGTACCTACAACAGGTTCGGGACAATAGAACTGCAATTATATGTTATTGCCTAAAGTTCTTGAATGAAAATGGATTAAACTGATAGCAGTTTATTTTTAACATCTTAGTAGTAGTTCTTTTCTCAATTATTAAACTATGATATTAGTTAATTTCTTCTCATGAAAATAAGTGCAGTAAAGATGCAACAAATTACAGATAAACTGTTAACTGCAGGCAAGCTTGAGCCGACTACTTCAGTAGTAGTAGTCCCTGTATCATCATCAGATCCAGAATCATCATTTTTCAAAGGAGGGTCGACGACTACCTGTACCTCTACACTAACCAAGGACTGGGCTCCTGAATTCATTGCACCATTAGAAGATATAGTAACTTCAACTTTACAATTTCTTCTCGGATGACTTTCAGAAGCAGTTAATCGTAAATCAGATTGTGCAGATTTACCAGCATTAAGATTTATAGTCATTAATGAGTCAAGTCCATTATTAGGACTTAACAAGGGGCAATTATCACTAATTTCTACTTCACCAACTCTATCCTCGATATTTCCCTTATTCAACACGGTAATCCTAAGAAGCATGTCAGAACCTGCATTCATTGGACCAATTGGATCATCTATTTCTATGTCTAATTCATAGACAATAGGGATCATTAACTTTCCTTCTGATTCTTTAATAGAAGGAGACATTTGAGGAATTCCTTGAATGGAATCTAAATTAGCAGTAATAAGAAATGTATCTTGAGTCCTGGCAGCATAATTCAGAACATCAATATTTGATATTTCAAGAGTGAAAGACTCATTAGAACTAGCATCTATTGTTCCTTCGGATGGCCCGGAATAACTGCCTTCGAAGGCTTTGTCATATTCAAAAGATACTTCAATAGAAAGAAGTCCATCATTTATTACAAGAAATGTGATAGTAGTGACTCCTTCCTTAGACAACTCGAAAGGTTTGCTTGAATCATCACCGGGGTATTCTATATCCAATTCCCACGGATAGACATCTCCCTGAGAATGGACTGTGGGCAATAATGATAAAAACAACAAACTAACTACGAAAAAAAAATGAATTTTTACATTACCTTGCATACTATATCTCCATTAGGCCCTCGCATGCCCTCTTTGTTAATACTCTCACCATCTTTCTTCTGTATGAAGCAGAATACCAAGTATTCTGAACAGGCTTTACTGCTTTCCTAATATTCTCAGATAGAGTCCTAATACTTTCCTTTCCATCCCAATTATCCACCAATTCTGAAGCTATCTCCTCGTGATATCCAGGGATCGACTCCAGTCCCGTAGTTGCAACCCTTAATTCCATTAGTTTATTATTTTCTTTTCTCCAGAGTACCGCAACTCCGGCTTCTGGGAAATCCCAAGATTCTCGTTGCCGTAATTTTTGGTAATCTCCTGACCAATTTGAGATATTTTTAGGTAGAGTGATGTGAGTTATTAGCTCCCCCGGTTTTAATTTATTTTTTGTCATGCCATCCAATTCAAAAAAATCATTCAACAACATTTCTCTTTGACCTGCTGTTGAAATTAAATGCACTTTAGCGCCCATGCACATCAAAACGGGTGCTAAATCCGCTTGATAAGTGGCAACACATAGAGTATTCTGATTAGGTATTACCCTACAATCAGAACCAGTGCCGCAATCACATTTATGGCACCAATCAATAGATTCTCGCCAATTCTCAGTTTGATTATACCAATAACAGCGTGTATCTAAGCATAGGTTTCCTCCGACCGTGCCTGAACGTCTAATCAATATACTTGCAATTGAATTTGCAGATTTAGCAAGTACAGGATGTGTAGATTTAGAATCGGCTAGATCTTGTATCCTAACCATTGCACCAATGTGTGTTGAAGATAATTTTGTAAGATCTTCTATTTTTGCTAAAGATATAACATTTTCTTTTGGATTAAGGTGCCACTTATAATTTGGCAATAAATCAGTCCCACCAGCCACCCAATCAAAGATACCTCCAATAGATTCAATTGATTTAGCTATTTTTAATGCATTTTCTAGAGTATCAGGAGTGTGGAGAGTAAAAGGAGGCATGCGCATTTTAGTCACCCCTATACCTGCGTTCCGTATGTATCCAAGCACTCCCTGCTAATCTCGGACTCAGTAGATATTCTTCCGATGGTAAAACAGAAACTTTCCAAGTATCATCTAATTCTTCTGGAGGAACAGTAGGGTCTAAACCAAATAATGCTCCATTATGATATGGCCCTATGTCTTCTTCGTTTCTCCTCTTTTTATCTCTAATTGCATGCTCATTGGCCCGCTTTTCTAATTTTTGCTGCAACTTGGATAATTGAAGTCTAGGGGAGGGTAAATCTAACGGGTCTGTAATTTTTAATTTTCTACATTTTTTTTCTATATTTTTATAAAGCCTATCAGGAGTAATTGGTAACTCATCGGACCTTATCCCTATTGCATCATATACGGCATTACAGACTGCAGGTAAAATTGGTAGTAAAGGGCCTTCTCCTGCTTCTTTTGCACCAAAAGGCCCTTCAGGGTCGTTTGATTCTACGATAATAGGTATTACTTCTGGCATTTCATGTATACTTGGTATCTTATAATCTAAAAGATCTGTATTCATTAGATTGCCAGTTCTGCCATATCTCATTTCTTCTGATAAAACTTGTCCCATCCCCATATGGCAAGATCCAATTATTTGGCCTTTGACAGCAAGGGGATTGAGTGCTTTTCCACAATCATGCGCCGCCCAGACCTTTTCGACCTTTGTTTGCCCTGTCTCAACATCAACTTTTACTTCTGCGACATAGGCAGAAAATGAATACGCTGGGGCCAATCCTGCTCCTGCTCCTTTGTGTGCTCTACCCATTGGAGGAGTCCTGTAGGCCCCAGATGCAACTAATGCTCCGATTTCTTCTTGTGATTTGTGTAATGCCTCAAGATACGATACACCAACTGCCGGGTCGTCTTTTCTGAATATTCGCCTATCGCCAATTACTAACTTTTCAATTGGTGCTTTAGTTATCATAGATGTCGCGGCGAGTAGTTTATCCCTAATTTCCATGGCTGCAGAAATTGCTGCATTTGCATTCATAAAGGTTACTCGTGATGAGTATGATCCTAAATCCACAGGTGATGTGTCTGTTTCTCTTGATTTTATTCTTATCATATCAAGTGGGAGGCCTAGCACTTCCGCCACAGATTGGGCTACTACGGTATCTGAACCTTGCCCGATGTCCGCTGCACCAGTATGTACTGTAACACCTCCATCCATATCTATTTTCAAATGAACAGTTGCATGAGGAAATTTATTAGGATCCCAATGGATTGGTAAGCCACTTCCTGAAATAAAAAATCCGCATCCAATTCCGATCCCGTGACCCAAGGGTAACTTCCTAAATTTATCTTTCCATCCAGATTCGTCCATCACTCTTTCTAAACATTCCCTCATTCCAATGCTTGTTACTCTAAAGCCAGTAATTGTAGCGGAATTGGGAGGCAATAGATTTGCTAGTCTAAAAGAAATAGGATCAACATTTAATTTTTCAGATATATCATCAATTCCTACTTCTACGGCACATCTAGAATTAACAGCTCCATGGCCGCGCATAGCTCCACTTGCAGGTTTGTTAGTCCATACCCTAGCACCAGTATAGTGAAAGGCGCCAATCTCATATGGAGCTGTATGTAAAACTCCATTGTAATAAGTAGTAACATGACCAAAGGAAGCGAAAGCCCCTCCATCAATTAATGCATCAGTCTCTATACCGCATAATCTACCTTCTTTATCTGCATGTAAATTCATTTCAATATGAGAAGGGTGCCTACCTCTATTTATCCAATAAACTTCTTCTCGGTCGAAGGTTATTCTAACTGGTCGGCCTGATTTTCTTGCTAATATTGATGCGCACATTTCATGAGGGAACGGATCTGATTTCCCTCCAAAACCGCCCCCTACAAATGTCCTATGTACATTTATTTGGTGCATTGGTATCTCCAGAACGTCTGCTAATGCCCTATGAACATAATGTGGAACTTGTTGAGGAGTATATAGAGTAAGTCTACCCGAAGGGTCCCAATCTGCCACCACAGCATGTGGCTCTGTTGCAGCATGATTAACTCCATTGAAAAACCAATTTTTCTTATGACTTACAACTGAGTTGGATTCCATTGAGTCGATATTTCCAAATTCTTGGAATACTCTTTTTTGGATATTTGCTTCACCAATATGATATATTCCCCTATCATGGATTGGCTCTTTAGAATTATTAAGGCCGTCTTTCATATCATTTATAGAATCTAATATTTGATATTCAACTTCTATTAGACGCACTGCTTCTAATGCTGTCACTTCGTCTTCTGCAGCTACACACGCCACTAAGTCTCCTATGTGCCTGACTCTATCAACAGCCATCGCATGTTCATCTTTTGTTACAGGAAGGACGCCGAATTTTTTACTTGCATCTTGTCCGGTTGCAATTGATATAACCCCTGGTAATTTCAATGCTTTTGAGATATCAATTGATAATATTCTTGCATAATGATGTGGTGAACGGATAATTTTACCTATTAATTCATTTGATAGTCTAATATCATCACCATATTTTGCCTTACCTGTGACTTTCCATTTACTATCAATTAGAGGTGTCGGCTTACCAACTATTCTACCTGTAATCAATTCATCATGTCTATGTTTTCCCCAAGGTTGTTTCTTATCTCCGCCTTGACTTTCTGGAATAAATTTCTCATTTCGGGGTTCGCTAAAGAGATTTTTACCTCCAGAACCTGGCCTAGAAAACGATAGCTTTCCAGATTGTTGCCTATAGCCAACAATTTCTTTTTTCTTATCTTTGGACATAATAACTCCTCACTTATCAAATCCTGGATTTGGATTACTCATTGGCCTCGTAGAGTTAGCAATTTTGTCCTCAGAAATTAGTATTTGGCTAGCTGATCTTACTGAATCCACGATTTGTTGATATCCAGTACATCTACATAAATTACCCTCTATTGCATTTTTAATTTCATCATCATTGGGCGATGGATTGTTATCTAATAAAGCTGAAATTACTACTAAAAAACCCGGAGTACAGAAACCACATTGACTACCGCCGCATTCTGCAAATGTTTTTTGGATGGGGTGCAGATGGTGCCCATCAGATAATCCTTCTACAGTTGTTATATCACAATCTTCTACTTCTTTAGTCAATGTTAAACAAGACAGTTTTGGAACTCCATTAATTAGTACTGCGCAACAACCACAAGTCCCCATGTCACAGCCTCTCTTTACCCCCAATGTGCCAACTTGATCACGCAGAACATCAAGGAGTATTGAATTACTCAAAATAGAAGAAGAGAAATATTTTTGATTAACATTTGCACTCCAAGGAATTTCCCCCGAATTTGGGAGCATTGGAAGCCTGAATTGAGACATGATTACTATTTCCCATCCGCTACCGTACTTTGAGCATTCGGGTTTAATTTGCTTTTTTCCAAGCCCAAATCTTCTATTGCTTTTCGTATTATTGATAATTCGGCCCTCTGAATATGTTCCCCAAGAGTACTCCTCGCCATGCCCAATTCTTCTGCTAATTCCCTGAGTGTGGTTTTAGAATCTGTATTATAATACCCTCTATAAGCAGCATAGGAAAGAGTCTCTTTTTGCCTGCTTGTCAAATTGTCTATCCAATTATCTATATTATTGCCTTTTAATGATTGTACACTTATTTTATCAGGAGGTAGGACATTTCTAAGTAAGGATACAAAATTTCTTACTGATTCGGAAACTCCAGAAATTCTCATCTCCATACCATTTTCCGAAGATATCCCATATGGAGTTTGGACATGAATATTTGACATTTCTATACCAGAAATTACTAATGGGTGCGTACAAAGAACACTAACCAATATTCCATCTTCATCTTCTTCATATTTCTTAATTATTTCAAAATTTGGAAGATTAGAAAAGTCTTTTAAGTTTTTATTGTCTTTTAATTTGATTTCGGCCAATTGAATAATCCCTTCTTTCGAAATTGAAAGATGGCCCAGAACTTCTATCTTCTCGACAATATCAAGTATTTGAGAAATATCGTTTGAACCATACAGGGATGAAAGATTCCATCTAATCGCGACCTTACGCATAGTTCTTGGAAGATAGGAGTATTTATTGAATCCTACTACCATTAATTCCAATATGATTCACGGATTGCCTGATTGGCCTCCATACATAAAACGACATCAGAAGGTCGGTTAACCATAATATTTGATCCATTTAGATGCTCAATTATCGGATTAACATTACTTTCATTGATTACGCCCCAGCCGACCTGAGTGCAAGGGGCCACCGGAGAAATTGGAGTTGTCCCTGAAAGAGGATCCCATGTAGAAAAGGAAGGATACCATGCAGACAGATTTAATGCATCTCGAACATTATCATTGGTAATTTTTAAATCAGTCCCATTAACAATATATTTATTCCTTAATTGTGAATCGGCCCCGGATGAATAATCATTAAATTCTTCACGTAGATTCATTATTACTTTTGATAATAAACCAGCAGTCTTAGGAGTTGCAAACGATGTTCCAGAAGTTTCATGGTATCCACCTATGTCGTCATGATTGGGTAAAACTTGAGTCCAATCTGCTGCAATATCAGGATATGATCCACTCATAGTTTCTTTCTGATCATCGCCTTCTTCGGCGTAACCAGATATTCCAATACTCCAAGGAGGACCGGCTGTTGAGTCTTGAACTGCAGGAGAAGGAGAGTTATCTGCGGCACCAGTATGAATTTTTCCATTTTCTACTACTGCAACTCTTGTTGCATCTTCAATTCCAGGAACAGGAATTGATCCTATTGGTCCGAAACTAGTTGTTATTATATCGACAAGTGGCTGATTTGCTGCAGCTAGAACTGCTGCATCGCTAAACCCCTCTACAAAGAAGATAACTGCATCAGGATTTGCATTTAAAACTGCACCAGTAACTGCAGTTCCATGGCCGTCTTGGGGGTCATCCAAAATGGGAATATCGGTATCATCATCAGGTGATGTACCAATAATTTTTGACCCACGGAACCAAACGATGTCCGTAGATATAATCGTGTCCCAACATGATTCTTTATCTGACTGGTAACGTTCTTCCCAAGTACCATTAGTCGATATATCACAGATTTTTGTTACTCCTAATCCATTTAAGAGCCAATTTGGATAGTTTTTTTCCATTATAAAATGATCATGGTAGACATTAATACCAGTATCTACAGGCGCGACTACACTATATGCTCCAAAATATTCTTCACTATTTTCGGAAACAATATTCTCACCCTCATCATTCCCTAAACAGCCGGAAAGTGTTGCCATAACAAAAAGAATGATGAGTGAGTAAGCAACATTACGCATATCTATCCGTTCAATGGTCGCCATTTCAGTCTTCGTAATTATTGTGAAGTTTTTCCATGGCCATTATTTCAGCACAAACTGCTACTGCTATCTCCTCGGGCGAATGTGCCCCTATTGAAAGTCCAATTGGACACCTAGTAGAATCGATAATTGATTCAGAGATATTAACAGATAGTGCGGCCTTCTTGAATGCCGACCACTTAGATTTGGACCCTATAACTCCAATACGGGGCCGAGAATTCTCATCCATAATAGACAAGAGGCCTATTAGCATTTCTTGATCGACGTTCCAATCATGCCCAAGTAATAGAATATCTGAAAATCTAGACATAGATTCAATATCCTCCTCAGTTAAGAAATCACATACGAAGGAATTGTGAATCTCTTCGGCATTTGGGAATCGCTTTGAGTTTGCATAATCCTCTCTTACATCAAAAATACTATGAGACCATCCCAATATATCAGAGATTGAGGTTATTGCTAGGCCAACATGCCCTCCTCCAATGATTAAGATATGAGGTAAAGAATCGATAACTTCCAAAGACACGGTCACTTGGCCCCCACATAGGCTGTCCAGAGGGGTTACTTCTTTGCCTTTACCATTTTTGTATAATAGAAATTTCTCAATTTTACCTCCTTTAGAAGACATGTCTTTTGGTGTACTTAAAAGATTTTTTAGGGCTTTTTCTACCTTTAATTCTAAACCAGCTCCTCCTATTGTGCCATATTTTTCACCATTTTTTATTATTGCTAATTTTGCACCCGGTTTACCCGGAACGCTACCCTTTGCTTCAATTATAGTTGCTATTGCAACGCTATAGCCTGCATTTAATTTCTCTAAAGTCCACGCAATAACTGCTCGCGTCATGATACCGACAAGTGAATCACGTATTTGTCATTAATCTAAGAATTTGGAAAAGGTAATAAAAATCATAAAAATTTATCCGGAATAGTCAGAAATTAGATTCATCTTGAATATAGTAATCCAGTAATAATTTAACATCATCTTCTGTATCTATGTTCAAATGTAAATAATTATCATTTACTTCAAATCTTGTGGGGGCAATAATATCTCTTAAAGGAATATTTGGTTCTGCACATAATATCTTACTTATGTCAACAGCTGATAACAATATTGGATGGCCACCTTTTCCATTTTTCATAGGAGAGGACGTAGAATTCAAAGAAATTAATTTAGAAATAGTTGCATTGGAAAATCCAGGCCTGTCAATAGGGACAACTATAGTTTTAAAATTTTTAGAAAAATTATCTTTAAGATGTCTTAATCCAACTTGAAGAGATCCAGTGCGGCCCATTTCTGGTCTTGGATTTATAATAATTTCTGCATCTTTAGTTGATCTATTTATTTGGTCAAACAGTTCCTTGTTTGTAATTATTAGAATTTCTAAATCATGTTTTCTTAGTTTTTTTACTATATTATTTATCAAATATTCTCCCTTGATTTCCAACAATGCTTTAGGTTGACCGAGTCTTTTGCTATATCCTGCTGCTAAAATTATGCAAACTGGGAGTTGTAATTTTGCATTGTTCATAAAATCTCCAGCACATAATATTATGAATATAGGAATAATAAATATGCAATGTAACCTAAGACCATAGTAAAGCCAATTCCCCTACCTATTTCCTTATTGTTGAATAACATGGCACATACAAATCCTGATGACAATAGTAATATCCAAATATCTCTTTCTGCAAAACTTGGATCGATTATTAGCCCCCCTCCATATATCGCGGCTATACCCAATATCCCCAGGATATTCATAACATTAGATCCTAAAACATTTCCTAATGCAACTCCTCCTTGCCCTCTAAGTGCTGAAATTACAGTTACTGCAAATTCCGGCAATGAAGTTCCTAGAGCAAGTATGGTCAAACCGATAACATCTTCAGCAAGTCCGTATTTTTCCATTATTTCCAATACCCCTCTCATCAATAATTCAGTACCACAATAGATCAACAAGCTTCCTATAAAAAGTGCAATTGATGCATATAATGAATTTGTAGGCGTCCATGATTCTTCATTTTCAGGAGGAGTCTCGATATTTTTTACGTGATTATAAGAATAGACATAAAAACTTACAAGTAAAATTAACATAAATATTCCAATTAATATATGAATTTCACCTAATAAAGCTAGTGCCACTAAAATTAATGTGGCCACTAAGACTGCCATTGCATCTCTCCTTATGCCCTTCTCAGTAGATTCAGATGTACCAAGAAGCGCTGCAGTCCCGAGTACTAACATGACATTTGAAATGTTTGAACCGATAATTCCTCCTACGGCAAAGTTAGGCTCCCCCCTGTCAATTGATGATATTACTACAGCTAATTCTGGCAAGGATGTTCCTATGGCGACAATAGTAAATCCTACTAAAAGAGGTGGAATTTTAAGTTTTTTAGCCAAAGTGACAGCACCTTGAACGAAAACTTCAGCACCGGAGATTAATAGAATGAATCCAGTAAGGATTAGTAACTCTGCAATCATTTTCAGACTTGCCCACTAGTACTTCACTCATGACTATTTGCTAATCACTAACTACATAGACTCCTGATATGTCTAATTACTAAATCATATGTAGGAATAGTGTAGTCCTCCAGAGGAGGAGAAAATGGAACTGGAGTATCTAATGCCCCTATGACAACAGGTGGCGCCTCTAAATTCCAAAAAGTCTCTTCCAAGATTCTGCTTGAAATAGTATGAGCCAATCCTCCTGTCCATTGGGATTCTTGTAGAACTATGAATCTAGAGGTTCTTCCTACTGATTTTATGCAGGAATTAGCATCAAATGGCAATAAAGTTCTCAAATCTATTACTTCGACTTCAATATTTTCCTTTGCAATGTAATTAGCGGCTTTTAGAGCTACGTGTACCATTGCCCCCCATGTAATAATTGTAATATCTTTTCCTCCTCTTATAATTCGAGCTTCGCCAATAGAATTTTGACCATTTGCTAGCCTTTCATGAACTGATTTAGTGTCCACTAATTGATTGATATTATCTCCCCACCCGGTTGAGCCACCGCGTAAACCATAAAGCCCTAAATGTTCCAAAAATATAACAGGATCAGAGAGCTCATGCCCTTCAATCAACATGTCGAAAGCATCTTGAGGATTACTGGGGAATATGATAATCAGGCCTGGGTCATTTGTAAACCAGGATTCAATCATGTTTGCATGAAAAGGGCCGCTTCTAGTTTTCCCTCCTAGTGGTATTCTTACTGTCAATGGAACTTCTGCCCCCCACCTCCATCGTAATTGGGCTGCATTATTCACCAAGGCATTCATGGCTAATGCTGCAAAACCTCCAAATTGGATTTCTGCAATAGGCCTCATCCCTCCTAACGCTGCTCCTGTAGCAGAATTGATTATTATAGATTCAGACAAAGGCATGTCAAGTAACTTATCAGAGTGCCCTTTGGCTTTGAGAGATAAATTCATTCCAAAGGCTCCAGCGATCTCCATATCTTCACCCATAAAAATAATTTTATTACCATATTTTTCGGCTAAAGAAACCATTGAATTCTGTATTGCACGACTAAAGGTCCAAGAATTGGGGGCATCGGAAAAAGTAATTGCGAGTTCCCCTGGATCTAAGAGTGGGTTTGTAATAAGGTTATTAGAGTTCAATCTCTCAATTTGTTGAGTATGTGTTGAAGCATCATGTAAAGATGTGATTCCTTTTGTCACAGTATTAGCTTCTGGCCATGGCATTTTTTCCATTTCTTCCCTAGCGAACATGACATATTCATTCTCTTTGGCTTGTATTTTCTCCAATAGTTTCTCATCTACCCCTAATTCCACAAGTAAGTTATGATGATTAGAAAGAGGATCTTTAGAGGACCAATAATTTAGAAGGTCACGCCCAACATAACCTGGAGGATTTCCCGAAACAGCACCAAGATACAAATCATCATGATGGTGTGCGTGACCGCATCCCCTCATAGTCTCAACATGGATTAACGTTGCTCCACCGCCCTCTAATGAGAATTCTCTAGCTGTTGCTGTGGATGAATAAAATTGAGCCGGATCGGACCCATCTATTGTCCATGAAGGCATTCCCATAGCAAAACCTTTGTCCCCATATGTTTCTGAACCAGATTGACCTACAGAAAATGTATCCAGGGCAATCTGGTTATTCTGAATCATATAGGCAATAGGTAGCCCTCTTGTTCCGGCAAAATTCATAGCCTCCCAAAACTCTCCGCTGCTACTACAACCTTCACCAACTGGAGCAAGATGAAATCTATTAATTTTTAATCGGGATGATGCGAGAGCTACTCCAGTCAGTGTTGCGCTTGCAATAGGTAAGGGAGCAGCAGGAGGCAATATTCCTTTTTCCCAATTACCAATATGTAAGTCTCGCCCCCCATGTCCAACATGACCGCCATCCATATATGACCCAGATTTTCCCATTTGTGCTGAAAATACTTCTAAGGGAGTTTGCCCCATTGCTAATGCTAAGCCTGTGTCCCTTATCATAGGGGCAATGGCATCTGGATGAGGTACTTCTTCTGAATTGATTTCATTTATACTTTTTAATGCAGAAGCACAAGCCACCACACCTTCTTGCCAAGTTGATCTAAATCCTTTGCCAGTAAAGCTTCCCTCATCTGGCGTAGAGATTCCATTTACATATAGATCTTTAAGATGTTCATCGAGAATACGGGTCCTTAACATCCATTCTTGCCATTTTAGCCTTTGATCAATAGTTATGGAGTGATTATGTGCCAACCTCCTAAGGCAAAGCGATACATCTATTAAAAATCTAGAAGAACGTCTTTTTAGGAATAAATTACCATCCCTTCTAGGTATTATTTCTGTTTCTGATAGATTTAATAAAGAAGGGTCGAAAAGTCTTTCTTTTAATGAATTTTCTAAATTTTTTACAAAAATGATAGAAAAATCATGAAACATGCCTCCATCCATTTCTTCAGAGGTGTTCAAGTCATTTAATAATTCCGAAATTAATTTTAGATGCCCATCATGCCTTTCTGCTATGAATCTTAATAATTCGGCCCTAATGATTTTGTGATTTAATTTTCTTGTTAACTTCAAAGGATTTTTTGGATTCCAAGATTCCCCCCAAATAGTTGGCATTTCGCTTTGTGCAGATACGGATGGATTATCTGACAAAATATCGTTATCTGAATCGGTCAAGTTTTCTTGATTTCTACGGTTTATTTCATAACTTAATTGATCATTAGATACCGATGTCGGCCTTTCCCATAAATTTACTTTACGGTTTCGGCCTTGACCGCTATTGGATCTGTCTATAGTAACACGAGCCCTATTATCGCATTTTTCACATTGTCTATCCAATTTAATAGTGTTATTATTACGGGTTTTCCATATCTGATAATAATCACAAAGGGGGCATTGCCAAATGCCATGCCGTGCTACTGTCATAGATATCGGAAACAGTGTTAATACAACAAATGTTCGGTTGACTAGTGATAAAAATACCCTATATTTCGTATTAATTCGCTAAAGAGTAAAATAAATGATGTTTTGTATGGATAATACCACAAATAAACAAGTAACTTAATATTTATATGCCACAATTAATACTTATTTATATTAGGGTTTACCGTATCAGCCCATTTAAGGATCCCACCTTTTAGATTGAATACTCTATTTTTTTGCCACCCTGAACTACATAGAAATTTTTGAACTGCTGCAGACCTTACGCCAGACCTACAATAAATAACTAAATCTTGATCATTTGGAATTTCAGAAAACCGGAGAGGAATGTTTGTATGTTCTATACGTAAGTTAGTCCCATTTATACTAGCAATAAGCTCTTCTTCGAGTCTTCTCACATCTAATAAGAAAGGTTGCCAACCATCGTCTTTACGAGATTTATATTCCAAAGGCGTAATTTCTAAGGCAAGATGATTAACGTTACTCATACAATATTCGGCCTCCGGAGAGAGTTCTGATATAGTGTCCCTAGACACATTAGCATTAAATTTTAGTATTCTTGAAGACATATTCAAGGCATTGAATACCAATAACTTACCTGATAAGATATCTCCAATTTCAAGAATTATCTTAATGACTTCTGTAGATTGTATTGATCCTATGATGCCGGGTAGGACTCCGAAAACACCCGCTTCTGCGCAATTAGGTGCAAGACCGAGAGGAGGGGGCTCTGGGAATAAATCTCTGTAATTTAAACCATGATTGATGTTGAAGACTGAAACTTGGCCTTCAAACTGATGTATGCTTCCAAATACCCAAGGTTTAGACAATATCTCACATGCATCATTAATTAAGTACCTAGTATTAAAATTGTCAGTTCCATCAACAATTATATCAAATTGGTTGATTATATCTAAAGCATTATTTATGTTAATTCGTGATTCGAATGGAATGATAGAAATTTCGGGATTTAATTCTTCCAATCTTTTTTGGGCAGATGATACTTTTGAGATACCTAAATTTTCAGTACCATGAATAATTTGCCTTTGGAGATTAGTCATCTCCACAACATCATCATCGATTATACCTATTTTCCCAATTCCTGCAGCGGCCAAATATAGTAACGTAGGAGAACCTAATCCTCCAGCACCAACTACTAATACTGAAGATTTTTTTAATTTTTTTTGCCCCTCAATGCCTACTTGCGGGAGAGACAAATGACGAGAATAACGAACCATCTCAGATCTAGATAAAGTTCCATCCACACATATCCCAAAGCATAGTTAAACAAGTGTCCTTCGGTCAGAATGGAAAAATAATCATAAAATAAATATTCTTAATGATGCTATAATCCACCCAGATAGCCCCCATAGTTTTGTCATTTTACTTGCAAATAGTGGATCTATGTTAATTCTAAAAAACTGATATAAAACTCTCTTTATAAAATTCTGATCTAAAGCAGTATCTGCACGAGATATATTTCTGAATCGGCGTTCGAGGTCCGTTAGGATGCAATATCCGTCACGGAAGAACCAACATATTTCCGTCATGCCATATAAAATGAAAACACCCCACCACATCCACTCATAAGGTCCAAGCCACATTATTGCACAAAAAAATGTAATAAAAATGTGAAGGAGGTAAAAAGAATCTGCTATCCTATTATTTAACCAACTTACTTCAGATGTTGCAGCCAAATTAGCGCACCTCTAATCCTGATCTTCTAACCATTTCTCAGCATCCATTGCAGCTTGGCACCCCATCCCTGCAGCAGTAATTGCTTGTCTATACCTGGTGTCGACTACATCTCCTGCTGCAAATACTCCAGATACATTAGTCATGGTGTGCTCTTTAGCCAATATGTAACCTGTATCATCAACATCTATTTGCCCACCTAAGAACTGAGTTATTGGTTTATGGCCTATTGCAATAAATGCACCTGTGCAAGAAATTTGTTCGGTTTTACCATTCCTAGAATCTTCAAGAATTGCCCCCGTTAAACCATTTTCATCAGATAGCCAAGATTTAATAGAGTTAAATGTCCTAATTTCTATCTTAGGGTGATTTGCTGCTCTTTCATACATCACTTTTGATGCTTTGAAAACGTTTCTTCTATGAACTATGGTTACTTTACTTGCAAATCTGGTCAGGAATGTTGCCTCCTCCATTGCTGAATCACCTCCGCCAATTACAAGTACTTCTTCATCTTTGAAAAATGCTCCATCACAAGTAGCGCAAGTACTTATCCCCCTACCTTTTTGTTCTTTTTCACCATCTGCACCTAACCAAATTGATTCTGCCCCGGTACATATGATTACAGAATTTGATTGGAAAATTTTTCCTTCAACCCAAACTTTGAATGGGCGCTCTGAAAAATCTACTTTCTCTACATTTTTATCTTCAACTTCCAAACCGAATTTTTCGGCTTGTTCACGGAGTTGTATCATCATCTCAGGGCCGCCGATTCCTTCGGGATAGCCGGGAAAATTTTCAACATCAGAAGTCAGCATTAGTTGCCCACCTGACATGTAGCCAGCGAACATTAGTGGCTCAAGTAAAGCCCTAGCAGTATAGAGTCCGGCAGTATATCCAGCCGGACCTGAACCAATTATAATCACATTACGTACTTCATCAGCCATGTATCATCCAACGAAGAGTGTCTTTTGAACATTGACTTGAAAAAATACTAAGAGGACATTTGAATAGTGGCATTTACAGATGCTCGTGCATGAGGTTCCAGCCTTGCAGCAATATGCTCTTTCTTTGCACCAGGGCCGATGATTCCAAGCCCGATCGGTTTGTTATATTTCAATTGTAGATTTAATATTGAATTGATAACAGATTGGCCCATTGCCAAGCCATGTTGAGTCTCGCCATTTTCGATAATTCCCAGAGTTATAGCTCCACTTAAATAACTCTTAGATTTTAACATCCTATCTAATGCAAGAGGTACTTCCATAGCACCGGGTACCCATTGTATATCTACTAATTCGACACCTTTAATTGCGGACTCTTCTTTAGCAAAATTCAACATTATCTCGATTTCTTTTTTATGAAATGAAGTACAAACTACGCCTATTCTCATATATTTCACCTTTCTAAATTAATTGAGTCTGATTGTTTCATCATCTTAGAAACTGTTGCTACAACCGCTTGAGTCATTGAGTCGATTTCTATATTTACTATCCTACCTTTTACCTTAGAAACAATAGTAGTTCTTTCCAAAGTTTCAGGGATTAGATGTAAACTAAAATATTCGGGGAAGACTTCTCCAATAGTCAAGCTTATTCCATCTATTGCAATATATCCCTTTTCTATTATAAATGGGCTTAATTTATCATTTATTGATATTTTCATATCGACACTTTGGCCAATTTTTTCATAATCAGCTACAATTGCAGTTGACATAATGTGACCAGACAATAGGTGCCCTCCTAATTCATCGCCGAATTTCAGCGCTCTTTCTAAATTTACTTCATCTCCCCTTTTTAGAGATCCTAAAGTTGAACGTTTTAGCGTCTCTTGAATTGCATCAAAAGTAACAGTAGAATCAATTATATTGGCTACGGTTAAACACACTCCATTTATAGAAACGCTAGCTCCATTTTGTAAATTATTACTGATTTTCCCCATCTCTATTGAAATATTATTAACGGAAATCTTTTTGTTAATTGAAACTATGATTCCAATCCCTTGTACTATACCCGTAAACATACTAATTTTCCTCGAATGGGCCGCCTTCTTTGTTTGGCCATATATCTAAAATTTTAGCAATTATCTTCCTAGTTCCATCTAAATCATCAGAAAGTCCTTCTACTCTTAGGACTTCAATATCATCATAACCATGCTTTAACAATCCCGATCTTATTGCTGCAATAGAATGTTTCTGATCATATCCTAAGGCTATCTTATCAGGTTTAACAGATTTTAATATTTGAAAAATAGGAACCTCAGGCGGATTACCGATTATTGCTGAGTCAACTGGCTTTAATCCACCAACCATCCTACATCTAAGTTCATGATTAGTTATAGGTTCATGTTTACGTTTTCTTACGGTTTCATCATGAGCAACCACGACAATTAACTCATCACCTAAGGATTTTGCTTGTTCGAGATAATGTAGATGCCCTGCATGCAATAAATCGAAAACCCCTACTGCCATTACAGTTACCATATTAATTCTCCAATTCGTACTTATTATCTTAATTTAACCCAAATACTTCTAAAATATCTTTCCCAGTCAACATAGGAATATTATTTTCTTTTGCGTATTTCATAGCATCTTCAACCGATAACGCTCCATCTCCATCTGGTTGCAACATCTCTGCACCAATGGTACATGCAGGAAGTCCTGCTAAACGAGCTATAGAAACTGCAAGTTCTGTATGGCCTTGTCTAGAATTTAATCCCCCAGGGGATTCGCGGCACAGTGGTATGTGGCCAGGAGTACGAAATTCATCTCCAAGTGCCTTTTGAGAATGTTTTTGACTTGATTTTACAGAAATTAATTCATCTGCTAATTCTCCAAAACGGCGTGTAGTAAGTGCACGATCTTTATCCGTTATCCCTGTAAAAGTCTTCCTATGATTTAATGATAAGGTGAAAGCAGATTTAGCATCATATCTCAAATCGTCCGTAATAAGTTCTTTGAGTACAGGGTTTTCTTCTACTAATTTAGGATTGGAATGGATATCTTGGAGCCACGGTAAACCAAATAATTCGCCGATTTCATCCCCTATTGCAAGGAAAAGTAGTCCTCCGCAATCTTTCCTTAATCTCCTAATAATTTGAGGTGTTGCTGCCGAGGCAGGCCACAGTAAATCGGTTTCTTGCTCCCTAAAAGATGAGTCAAAAATCATAACTGGTTTACCCTGGGAAAAAGCCTCTACTGCCGCGGCTATATCGGATGCCATGTATAGCGGAGACCGTACACGTACCCATTCTTTTCGGTCAGAAAGTATCAATTCAAATTACTCTTTGGGGTATGTATGGTCAGACGCATTGAAGTACGAGTCCCAGTAAGAGTAGACTTGGCAGGATGTTGGACAAATTTTCAACCCTATGCATCTGATTTTGGAGGAGAAGTAGTAAATTTCGCAATTGATAGGTACATCAAATGTTTCATGGAAGTTGATGAAGGAGGGGAAAAAAGGATAGAATATTCTAGTGATGTGCCTACTGGTTCGGGATTAGGGACTAGCGGGGCAATGAATGTTGAATTAATAGCAACAATAACCGAAGACGAAAAAAGCCCTGAAGATATTACAAAGTTATCATACAAATTTGAAGAATTATTGAAAAATTCAGAGGAGAGGCAAAACCAGTGGGATTCTGTCAAAGGAGGTTTTAACCATCTACTATTCTTAGGAGATGAGGTTGAGGAAATGCCGTTTGAACCAATGAAATCATCCAAAAATTGGCTTAGAAAATATTTTATTATTGCATATAGTGGAAACATCCATAAATCAAGAGACATACATAAAAAAGTTTGGATGGATTACAAAAATCAAAATAAGAACGTTTTAGAAGGTTTACATTGCATACGAGTAGCTGCCAGATTAATGGCTAATGGCCTTCAACAGGACCGGAGAGAAATGGTTGTTAAGTCACTAAAGGATGTAGTTAAGGGAGTTGATTTGATAAATTCAGAAATTCATGACCCATTTCGTGAAGTTATTGAGCCTTTAATTGAAAATAAACATGCAGTGGCATGGAAAGCACTAGGAGCAGGTTGCGGCGGCTCAGTAGGGATACTGTGCTCACCCTCCGGTAGAAAAACCGTCATTGAATCCATAGAAGAAGCTGGTTGGGAAAATATAGAATGGGATTATGATGAGCAAGGAATAAAAATAGAAGAAAGATAAGATAAATATTCCTTTGGACATTTTTTAACAAAAGACGCCAAGTATCAAACGTCAGCTTATGCCCGTGATATTAATGATGCGGCGATCGGTGTTTTTTGCTACATCATTAATTTTGTTGTTGATTCTGCCTTTGGCATCCTCATCAATATTACCATCCGAAAAAACAAATGGTGGATTAGATGCAGCAGGAGTATGGAATATTAGTATGGAGTCTGGAATCCACAGTGAATGGTGGCTAGATTGGAGCAGAGATAAAAATAATAATATGCTAGATGATAAGTTAGAATGGTTACTGGATCAATCAGATGAAATTCAAGAGAATTGGTGGAAAAGAGCCCCAAAAGGAAGTTCTAGAGTATTTGTAGACTATGACCATCATCCAAGTAATGCTGACGTAAAAGCCCTAGAAGAAATAGGTGCTGAAGTTACATTTAGGCCTAAATATCTCGATAGTTTGGTAGTTACAATTCCATTTGAAATGATTACTGACTCAGAAGGAGTATTGTCACTCCGAGGTGTTGTGATGATTGAAGACCTGGGATTGGCAGAACCAAATATGGATGAAGCAGTTCCAAATATGGGAGTGGATCAAGTGTGGAATGATTTCGGCCTAGATGGCACTGGTTCAACTATTGCTATCCTAGATACTGGCATCCGAGGCGATCATGAAGGATTAAATGATATGGATGATGATCCTTTAACATGCATAACTGAACCTCCAGACCCACTTAATCCCAACCCACAACCAATCTCAGATTGTGATCCAAAAATTGTTGCTTTCTTCGATGCAGTATTCACTGATGAGGAGCAGGATCCTGCCACATCTTATGATTCCGGAACACACGGAAGCCATGTAGCAGGAATTGCAGCCGGGACCGGAGGAGGTCAAACTGATCCTGTTAGTGGCCTAAGGTACATTGGTGCAGCCCCTGGTGCGTTTCTTGTGACGATATTAGCATGCTGCGATGGCGATATAGAAGACGTGATACAGGGTGCACAATGGGCAATAGAAAATAAAGAAAAGTATAACATAGACATCCTAACTTCTTCCCTAGGTGAACAACAATTAGAAATCCATTTTGATAATGATGGGAGTTCAGCCTGGAGTAGGCAAATGGATTACGTAGTTGAGGCTGGAATAATTACCACATTATCTGCTGGTAATGAATTTGGTGGAGCGACAATTGCTGGTTGCAATACAATCGATAGCCCAGGAGATGCAGAATTACCAGTTACAGTCGGGAGTTTGGATAAAAATCTAGGATTAGCGATATATAGTAGCAGAGGTTATACTTCAGATTTACGAGTAAAGCCTGACGTTGCGGTAATAGGTTCCAATATAATGGCGCCAGATGCTGCCACGAGTGACGGATACACTAGTAAATCTGGAACAAGTATGGCTACACCGTTAATGGCGGGAATTGCTGCTTTAATGATTCAAGCTAACCCTGATTTAACGCCTGAGGAATTTAAAGATATCATTAGGGTAGACTCCATTGAAAGAGAGTTGACTTTACTTGATGATCCAGGATTCAATGATTGTAGTTTACTGGAGACTAGACCAGATAATGAATTTGGATACGGGCAAGCATATCCTATGGCTTTTGTAGAATCTGCTGGGAGTATTGACCGATCCCTTGATGTATCAATGGATGTCAAAACATTACAAGAAATCGGAAACGAGAGTTATATTTCGGGAGTTTCATCAGGGGCCGTACCTGGGCAAGGAGAAGTGCAAATAAGAGTTGGCAGCGGCCCTTGGAAAGGTGCTGCTGATTTAACAGGAGATTGGTCAGAATGGAGAATTAAACTTGAACCACATGAACAATCAGGAAACTCAACGATATACGCAAGGCTACTTATGTCTGAAGACAGTATTTCTCCAGTTGATGCCAGAAGAGTAGTTCTTATTGATGGTTTAACTTCAGGAGTCGGCATGAATGGTAATCTAATATCAATGGGTTCTTATGTTTTCTTTTTCCCCTTTCTCATAGTTTTAGGAATATTAACATATGCAATAATTACTGAAAGATGGATAGATAAAGTAAAGTCCAGAAACGTAAAAAAAGATTTAACTTCATTGGATAAAACAAAAAGGAAAACTAATTTTAAAGCGTTTTCTATCAAAAAAATAAATGCAGAATGGAAAAATGGTTCTTCTTTAATAGAAAATCAATTCCGTAGATATGTATCATTGTGTGTCTTGTATGTAGCACAAGGTCTACCTGCTGGATTCACCTATGTTGCATTTGTAGCATATCTTTCAGACAATGGCACACCTCCTGAAGATATAGCAATCCTTTTTGCGACAGTTGCACTTCCTTGGACTTTCAAGTTTATCTGGGGGCCAGTAATTGACTTGTTAGTAATTCCAGAATATGGAGTTAGGAGGCCATGGATTTTATTCGCTCAATCAGGAATGGTGATTTCTTTAGCAACTTTACTATTTATTCCTAACATAATCGATGCGATAGCATTAGTTACAATATTGCTGTTCATACATAATTTATTTTCGTCATTACAAGATGTTAGTGTTGATGCTTTAGCAGTAGACGTATTGCGGCCTGATGAAGTTGCTAAGGCAAATGGCTTCATGTTTGCATCTAAGAGAGGTGGAATGATATTTGGAGGAGCGGTACTAGGGTTGTTAGTTGTTCCTTTTGGAATTAAATCAGCCATAATGGTGCAAATACCAATTCTCATCATTATGATGAGTCTGCCTCTTTTCTTACGTGAAAAACCGGAGAATAAATTATTCCCATGGGACAATACAGGCGAAAAATTTACTGAAGAAATTATTGAAAATAACAAATTAGAAAAAGATGGTACATTAGTTTGGTTGGAAGATGATAATCCCCGATTCAGGGGCGCTAGATGGGCTGCAAATAATATCTATTCCAATAGAATTAGTATTTCAGCAGCCTTACTATGGATTGGACTAATAGCTTGGGTATTTGGAGGCGCGATAGGCATCATTCACCTTATTGGACACCCTTATCCTGATGGTTTTCTTCATTCACCTTTAGTAAAATTATCATATATTGGCAAACTTGGCTCTTATTGCATCTTATTATCAATAATAATGATAATTTTTGAAGGAACAGGGCGTAAATTACCCGAAGTTATTAGCCCCTTGGCATTTTCAACACCTAAAGCGAAAAAGAATATTGCCACTACTGTCTACCACATCGTCCAAGGGTTCTCAACTCGATCTTCATTTCTGTTAATCTTCTTGTGCCTACTTTCTGAGCTTTCATTATTTGTTGACCCCATTGTAATTGATATTTTTATCAATGAAGCTGAGTGGTCACAGGGTAAATATAATGCCATAGTAGGAGGGATTGTTGTTCTATTCACCATGATAGGCCAGATTGTTGGAGGGATTATTGGCGATAGGTTTGGAGTCAGAGAAGTTGCAATGGTTGGATTTACACTTCTCGCATTGGCCAATGCAGGACTTGCATTATTGAGTGGATATTGGACTAATACAACCATAATGACAGTTTATCTATGTATAAAAGCAGTAATTTACGGCATCGCATGGATATGTGTAATATCAGTTTCTATGCGTCTTACCTATAGTAAAGCAGGTGGCACACAATTCACAGCATACATGTCGATGTTTAATCTCTCTGCGGTATCTGCATACCTATTTTCAGGTAAAATGATTGCAGTTTTTGATTATCTTACCATGTTGTACATTGGTGCGGCATTGACTATGATATCGGTAATAATGTTATTATTCATTGATCCAGATGAAACTGACAGAATATTAGAAGGGAGATTTGGAAATGAAGAGGAAGGAGGAGAGGGCGGAGATCTAGGGGAGAATCTTGCATGGAATAACGAACAATCTGTTGATGCAGTACTTATTGGAGGTAATGAAAATGTCACAACTACTTGAATGGTTTGAAAGAACTGAAACTGATTTCATATTATTTTCACAAACAATTTGTCAATATTGCAATAGAGCGAAGAGAATCTTGGATTCCAAGAATTTGAGTTATACCGAGGTTAATTTAGACCATTTTGATGATCTGCGAAATACTGTCGTTAAGGAAACTAGACATAGGACCGTACCAGCAATATTCGATCTTAGAAAGGAAAAGCCATTATTTATTGGCGGATCTGATCGTCTGATAGAATATCTTCAGGAGAGATAGAGAATCTTGAACAGGATGGAGAAAGGATAGGCCCTGGCTTCAAAAAACAGTCAATACCAAGCCCATCCAAACACACATAACAATCATTGGAGAAGGAGATGACCTGATAGAATGTGCTAACGAGAATGGATACTGTGATTTTGTTGGGACCAAAATAGTCCGATATTTATCCGATGGTGACGCGACAAAGTTTTTTGATTTATATAATCGTTTTTGACATTATATCGATAGTTTTTGCTAGTAATTTTAAATTAGAAATATCTACCATATGGCCCTTTTTATGCTGTAATTTGATTACGTTCCACCCTGCGTCATCAAATATTCTGATATGTTCTTTTCCAATAGAAATTGGTATTTTTTTATCATTTTCACCATGCATCCATACTACATGTCTTTGCCATGTATTTGAAATGGCGGATTTTAATCCTATAGGATTAATCGACATAGTTCCAATAAGAACCAAGCCCACAATTCTATCTTGTATACTACGTTCTAACATCATCGAAGCTATTGCCCCTCCTTGCGAGAATCCCCCTACGATTAATGGCCCTTCTGGTAATTCCTCAATTACATTAGACAATGACTCATAGGCTTGATCTATGTAATTTATTGTTGAGGTATTGTTTTTTCTTAGCCACCATGCATACCCTCCTCTTGTCGGATGTGGAATTTTAGCCTGAGGGCAATATATTTGCCACCCTTCGGGGACTAGTTGTTTTGCCAAAGGGAGCATTTTTTCTGCGGTACCAGTCATGCCATGTAACATCACTAATGTACCAGTCATCAAGAATCCTCATAGAGACCAAGACTGAGTTATTCCACCTGCAACTAATAACCTCAAATAACTATCACCAGTGAATGTAAGAGTCAAAGTATATTCTTCAGATGGATATGCTATTGTCCCAAGAGTTCCAGATTCGCTGGAACTAGGCCCCCAAATACGCTCTAGAACTGAGGCTGACATATGGTCCCTGAGTGTAAGAGATATTGATGAAGAGCCTCCTCCGCAGTTGGCATCTAAGAAGTAAATCATTTCATCCCAGTCACCATCGTTTGGATGACCATTGACAAAAAATGAGTCTTGGACTTCAAAATCCGGGCCATCATTTTCCCAGGTATCTCCGAAAAGATCCCCTCCTCTAACAAAATAAACATCTCCCGTATGCCCTGTCCCATAATCTACATGCATCATTTTTAATTGTTCAACGTTTTCTGAATCAGTCCAGATAAAAGTTGAGAAGAATTTTATATTTGAATCAAAAGAATATACTAATTTTGAACCATCTGAAGAAGTTGCATGTATTACGGCTAAATCTGAATTTAAAGAAACGACATTTGCTGACCAGTCCATGCTAAATAACATAAAATTCCAATTTTTACCTACTTCTAATGGAAAATCTAAGACTGGTTGTGGAACTCCATCTTCAAATGCGCTTAGACCATCGTGAGTCATTCTTCCAAGGAATGGGTTATGATTCAATACCGCATGACGTCGTGCCTCGGTTAGGCTAGAGATAGTTAGCATGTATGCAGTACCATCTTCTTCTGTGTCTGAAGCTACAACAAGTCTCGCGGTGTCATCACTATAATCTGGAGTTGAGAAAGTATACAACCAAAAATTACCAATATCCCATGTTGGAACATTAATTTCACTAATGGAATCATTTTGAGTGTCACTATTCTGAGTACAACCAGAAAGTGGCATTACAAGTATAAGTATGACTATACCACACAGAGTAGTCTGTTTCATAATTACCCCTAACATTAATTAGTCAAGAGGCTAGCGGTATTTTGTTTAGAATAATCCACTGAACCAGTCACTAAATATTTCGAAGAATCCACCTTCGGTTAACTCCCCAGTCCCTGCCAGTACCACTGCAACTATTGACATCAGTTTGATTAAGATATTTAATGAAGGGCCTGATGTATCTTTGAAAGGATCGCCAATTGTATCTCCAATGACTGCTGCATCGTGAGCTGAATCTCCTTTTTTTGCCCCTTCAATGTGCCCTTGCTCAATTGCTTTCTTTGCATTATCCCAAGCCCCACCAGCATTGGCCATGAATAGGGCCATCAGAACACCTGTCACTAGAGATCCAGCAAGGAGTCCGCCAAGAGCATTCCATCCAAGGAATAGTCCAACGATCACTGGTGCAGAAACGGCTACCATGCCCGGAGCAACCATTTCTCTAAGTGCTGCTTGAGTTGAAATATCAACACATTTTTTAGAATCTGGCTTCACTCCTTCTTTACCTTCTAATAGGCCTGGTATCTCTGCAAATTGCCTCCTAATTTCAATGACCATCTCGCCAGCGGCTTTGCCGACTGAAGTCATAGTCATAGCAGCAACCACGAACGGTAAACCTCCTCCAATTAGGAGCCCCACTACAACAATTGGATTAGTTAAGCTGAGATCAAGTGTTTGGTTTATTGCGGCTGTATATGCTGCAAATAATGCTAAAGCGGTTAGTGCGGCTGACCCTATAGCGAAACCTTTACCGACTGCTGCAGTAGTATTCCCTATAGAATCTAATTCATCAGTAATTGCCCTTACTTCTTTACCTAGCCCGCTCATTTCAGCAATTCCTCCTGCGTTATCGGCAACAGGGCCATACGCGTCTACAGTCATAGTAACTCCGACCGTTGCTAGCATCCCCATAGCAGCCATTGCAATGCCATAAAGTCCCATTTGGCCCTCTCCTGATAATTCATTAGCTCCAAGGATACCAATAGAAATTAAAATAATAGGTAAAAATGTAGACATCATTCCTACAGAAAGTCCAGCGATAGCGTTAGTTGCAGGACCTGTTTGTGACATCTTGCCGATGTGAGAGATTGCTTTTGTTTTGATCCCGAAAACTGGCTCTATACCAGTATAATATTCAGTAACTAGTCCGATCATTATGCCCATAACACTACCCAATACTACAGAATGCATTATTCCATAATTTACGTCGATTAAGCCTTGATGGATAGATAGATAACCTCCTATCCAGAATAAAACGGCAGCAATCAAAGTAGTATTTCTTAGTGCAGCAGCCGCATCTGGCCCATTCTTTAACCAAGTCATTGAAAATACTCCAATAATAGATGCTACATAACCAATTAATCCAAGCATTATAGGCATCATGACGTAATCCACTCCCCATGCAGAGTTGCTGCTTGCTATTATCATTGCAGCTATTATTGAACCAACAAATGACTCAAAAATATCTGCACCCATTCCGGCTACATCACCGACGTTGTCTCCAACGTTGTCTGCAATAACTCCAGGGTTACGAGGGTCATCTTCTGGAATGCCAGCTTCTACTTTACCAACTAAATCAGCACCTACATCTGCAGCTTTGGTATATATTCCTCCGCCGACACGCGCAAATAGAGCAATGGATGATGCACCCATTCCGAATCCTGCAGCAGCTGATAAGTCAGGATTCGTATCTGAAGCCCCTAACCATGCTGCAATTAGAGATATTCCAAGTAGTGCAAGTCCACCTACGGAAAGGCCCATTACAGCACCTCCATTGTATGAAACTTCCAATGCACCTGCTTGACCATGATTCTTAGCAGCCATTGCAGTCCTCCCATTGGCTGAAGTAGCTGCACGCATACCTGAGAATCCGGCTGCAACCGACGCTATGGCACCTGCAAAGAATGCCAATGCAGTATCTACATCATTCAATACTGCCAGTAAGGCGCCAACCACTATTACAAATATACTTAGTACCCTATATTCAGCATATAGGAAGGTCATTGCACCATCTTGAATTTCTTGGGTTATTTCTCGAACAGTATCATCATCAATCTCGGTGCTATTTACTTTTTTGTATAAGAAAAAGGCTATTACTAATCCAATAAGTCCTGTGGCCGCTGCTATTAAGGGTATATTATCCATCATATTATCTACCTACGGACCCGCCGAACTATGGCTTGCTTATAATCAGAATCCTGATTATATGGTGTTCAGAGTATATCTTTGTTGTCTATATTCAACACGATGTTGGCAAATGATGCCAATATGCTCGCCCCCTCATGCTCTCCTTTAAATGATTTATATTCTTCTTCAGTTATTTGACCTCCTTCAAATGAACGTTTTATTCTCTTCTTTGTTACTTCAGGATGGAATTGGAGCCCCCATGCAGGCATTGAATTGCCAGTATCATCATTAACTCGGATTGCAGTAATCTTATTATGAGTAGTTTTGGCTAAAATAATACAACGCTCAGATATTGAAGACACATGATCTTGGTGAGTATAAAGTACTGAAATAGGGCTATCAGACCGTATATGAGATGTCAATAACTCATCATTTTTACCGGTATTGGTTAATTCTAAATCCCATATACCACTTGATTTTGTGCTTGCTCTTTCGACTTTTCCTCCTAAGGAGTAGCAAAGAAGTTGGTGTCCAAAACAAATTCCTAAAGTAGGTATCCCAGATGTAGAAGATGCTTCCATTAACGTTGCTGAAGGACCCATCCATTTCTCCCAAATGCTGACGTTTCTCCTTGATCCGGAACAAACTACGGCGTCTACAGACAACCCTTCTAACCAATTCCTCATCTTAATTACATCTTCATACATCGGCATAATTATTCTACGAAAGGGTATTTTTTTATTTTCAATATCTACCTCCATGGAAGCCCAATATTGAATGTCATAATTCCAATTAGGTATATCTTCTTTTGTCAAAGTTATGTCTGAATTTAAATCTAATTTTTTGCTTGTAATTAAGGACTGCATTTGTGGAGTTACCAATAGAACTTCGACATTCGTAGATTTTAAAAACGGCTTTATTACTTCTTGATTGCCTCCATGGCCAAATTCAGGCATTTCCACTAATAGATCTAGAAGAAGTATGCGCGTTACCCCTGCCATGGATGCTGGAAGAGGAAGTGTTTGAAAGCCTCTCCCCTCATCGAAGTATCCGGAAGGTAGGCAAGATGGTCGACAAACAAATGATTCTTGAGTCTGTTGGGCCAGTTCAAGCGATATTAGATGCTCATGATGGAGTAGTAAATGTCATAGATACAACCGATGGTGTCATCATGATTTCATTAGAAGGCGGATGTACTGGGTGCAGCGCAACTCCAATGACTGCGATGCAAATTTATTATTCATTGATGAAGCTTAAGGAAGTTGAGGATGTAATTTTTGTAAATGGTGAGTTGCCAGCATACATGAGATCATTTATTGATGACAAATTAACTGGGGAAAACAAAGAATAATTATTCTTCTTCTCTTCGCATTTTCATTATCTGGTGAGGATTTGTTTCACCTTGTACATCTTTTCCTTTGATATTTAATGAAGCTGTAAGAGCAACAATTATGGCCAAGATAGCGAATGGCCTAGCTGCGTTTCTTGACTCCCATAACTCACCGCCAAGATAATGAAGCAAAAATAAGAGTACAGCAGATGCCCAACATAGTGATACAATTATTTTTTGGGCCAATATCTCGCTGTTTCTTGACCTGGCTAATGAACCTATAGAAATCCACAAGAAAAGAGCTATTCCACAGAAAGTAAGTGATAAATTCTCTATAATAATTAACAACTTCATAACCTTTCGACTAGACCATCACTTGTTTACATTAGGGGTAAATAATACACAATGAATGGATACAATCAAGTTTGATGCCTACATGTTTACCTCATGGCAAAGGTTTCTGGATGGTCACTACCGAAGGCAAGAAATTCTTTTCCCCCTCACATGACAAAGACACAAATTGCAACAGTACTTGAACAATCGGCAATTCTACTTGAGTTAGATGGTGCTAATAAATTCAGAGTAATCGCTTATCAAAATGCCAGTAGAGCTCTATCCTCATTAGAAGAGGATTTACTAAATGCAATACAGGAAAAAAGAATTACTGAAATTAAAGGAATTGGTAAAGGAATTGGTGGTTTGATTACAGAAGCAGTATTGGAAGGGACTTGGGGGGGTTTGAATGCACTTTATGATAGAGTCCCCAAGGGGTTAGTAGAAATGATTGGGATTCCTGGCTTAGGACCTAAAAGGGCCAGACAATTATATGAAAGTTTAAGAATAGATTCAATAGAATCTCTAAAATTTGCATGCAAAAATGATCAAATATCTTCCTTACCAGGATTTGGGAAAAAGAGTCAGGAAAAATATCTTGAAGGTATTGAATTACTACGGCGTTACCAAGGAAGAAGTAGGATGGATATTGGATTGGCATATGGGCATGCACTTGAAAAACGAATAATGAATATTCCAAAAGTAGTGAAGGCACAACTTGCGGGAAGTGCAAGAAGAAGGAGAGAGACAATCGGGGACTTGGATATCGTCTTAGGCGCGAACATTGAGGATCACAGCAAGATAATTCAAGAAATAATGAATTTTCCCGGTATCGCGGAAGTTAAAGGGCAAGGTAGTTCAAAAATTAGTCTAATTCTTGAAGCAGATATGCTTGCAGAAACTATTAATGTATCTGGAATAGATGCAGGTTTAGCTGAAAGTTTGATTGAAAGAAGTGTTGATGCTACAATTGATGCCCAAATAAGGATTGTTAATCCAGAATCATTTCCCTTTACACTTGCATATTTTACTGGTTCCAAAGAACATAATATTAGGATGAGGCAGATTGCAATTGAAAAGGGTTTACGATTAAATGAATTTGGATTGTTTTCAGAAAAGGATGCGGGAGATAAGATAGGTATAGAGGCAGCAAAAAATACTCTCATTTGCTCTAATGAATCAGATATTTATCAACATTTAGGACTTAAATGGGTGCCTCCAGAATTAAGAGAAGATATGGGAGAAATTGAAGCGGCAAAAATAAACAATTTACCTAATCTTGTAGAACTTCAAGATTTGAAGGGTTCATTTCATAATCATACAATTGCATCAGATGGGAGTGCAACTTTAGAGGAAATGAGCAATTACGCCATGAAAATTGGATGGGAGTACTTGGGGATAGCCGATCATTCAGAATCACTAAACATTGGAGGGAAGACTATTGGAATCCCGAGTAATGAAATACCGAAACAGAAATTAGAAATTGATGAACTAAATATTAAATGGAAAGAAGAGGATGTAAATTTTAGGATTTTTCATGGATCTGAATGCGATATAATGTCAGATGGTAGTCTTGATTATTCTGAGGAAGTTAGGTCTTCATTATCTCACATAGTTGGCTCAGTACATGCATTAGGAAGTTGGCGAAATAGAGATGAGTATACAAATACTGAAGCATTGATTAAAGCGATTGAGGATCCGACATTTACAATACTAGGGCATCCAACTGGAAGAATATTGCAAGGGAGAGAGGGTTTTCCTATTGATATGCACGCCATCTTACGTAGAATGGGCGAAATTAATTCTGAAGGTGTACTAAAAGCAGTAGAGATAAATGCATCTCCTTACCGGCTAGATATGGATTGGCGATTATGTAAATATGCTAAAGAATTGGGAGTTCCGATTTGTATTAATCCTGATGCCCACAATCCTGAAGGATTGAAAGATGTTTGGTTTGGGACTCAGATTGCTAGAAAGGGTTGGTTGGAATCAAAAGATATACTAAACACTAAGACAGTCCAGGAAATCGAAAATCTACTTGGCCAGTAACGAACATTCATCTAATATTGAGATAAGTGGCGAGCATGGGATTGGTACGCGGAGTGGTGTTTGCTGGAGTCATCATTCTTCCTAGTTTGGTTTTGGGGCTAATATTATACATCGTATTAGGCGGAAATACTTCCACTTCAGTTGGTAGTGGAGAATTCAGGTATGGACCATGTTATGGCGTACCGATGCTATGCATCATTTCAGCATTCATTATGGGCATGTCTGCCGATGCGAGGGAGTAAGGTGCTGAGGTCGGACAAAGCGATTAGAATTGGGAAAATACTGGATATAATGTATCCAAACCAACCTATACCTTTGGACCACAAAGACAATTATACACTCCTTGTTGCTGTAATGCTCTCTGCCCAAACTACTGATAAAAAGGTAAATCAAGTTACTCCTAAGCTATTTGAAGCTGCAAATACCCCCATAAAAATGAATAATCTAGAAGTTGAAGAAATACAGGATATCATACGTGAAGTTGGCCTTGCACCAACTAAGGCTAAAAATTTAAAAAAAATGGCACAACAGATTATTGAAAGTGGAGGAGAAATAAGGCCTGATTGGGATTTCTTAGAATCTTTAGCAGGAGTAGGGCATAAGACAGCAGGAGTGGTGATGTCGCAGGCTTTTGGCAAACCAGCTTTCCCAGTTGATACTCATATCCATAGATTATCTACAAGGTGGGGCCTGACAAATGGTAAATCGGTTAAAAAAACCGAAGAGGATTTGAAAAAAAATTTTGCAAGAGAAACGTGGAACAGAAGGCATTTGCAAATAATTTATTTTGGAAGAGAATATTGCCCTTCATTGAGGCATGATTTAACAAAATGTCCAATATGTTCATGGGCAGCAAGCAAAAAAAGAATAAAACAAGAAATAGGGGCATAGTATGGATAAGTTTGAAGGTAGGATTTCTTCATCCTCATTTTCTTCCGGCGATAGAATAGTCGTCGGCGACTGGATTAGCTCGCCTCTTGGTTCTTTCATAAATATAATGTGGGCTAGACCAGATGGTAAAAGAATCTTGATATCCCCCTCTAAAAATTGTGCCGATTATGTTTCAACAATATACTCATTTGAAGAGGTAATTATCCTGCCAATAGATATAAACAGAAAAGATAAAAAAATAGAGATTAATGCTTTAGACTTGTCGATAATTTTTGAATGGGGCATATCGGCCCATATCCCATTCAAGCGACCAAAGTGGTTTATATCAACAATCGAATATTTAGTAGGGAATATAATTTTTGGAACAAAAACACATGGAAAAACAAAAGATGGGAGAAAGGAATGGTATATGATAAGAGAGATATCGATGATTTCTAAGGCATATGGCCGGTTTAAAGGCGAGTCTTTTGGAAGGATGGAAAATAATACCGAAGCATCTCGGTTTGGTTTCAGTGAGCCACCTAAAAGGCCAATGTCAGTATTAGTTAATTCTCTAATCGATAAAAACTAGATTTGATGTGCAATGGCGTACACGGCTGCACATGCTAGACATAGTAGAATTGGAAGTTGGAGATACATCGCCAGATTTTGAATGCTTAATAACAGATGGTTCAAAGATAAAACTTTCTAGCATTATTGAAAATGGAAAAGGTGTAATTCTATATTTTTACCCAAGAGATGACACTCCAGGATGTACAATTCAAGCATGTGATTTTAGAGATAATTTTGGTAAATTGGACAATACTGGATGGAGAGTTATTGGAGTTTCTACAGATTCTTCTGCAAGTCATGTAAAATTTACCAATAAGTATGATTTGCCATTTGATTTAATTGTAGATGAAGATTCAAGTCTTCATAAATTATATGGTACTTGGAGGAAAAAAAATATGTATGGTAAAGAATACATGGGTTGCTTAAGATCTACCTTTGTAATTTCCAAGGATAGAAAAATTATTTCTTCGATGTACGGAGTAGGGACTAAGGGGCATGTCGAACAATTGATGATTGATTTAGGTGTTGAATAAATATGGAAATCAAAGAGAGGAGGGAAATAGTAGAGCGCTTCCTGCAAAGATGTATTATTTATTCTAATGCGTCTATAGAACGCAAAGAGGCTAGAAAGGAGTCCCAAAAAGAAATAGATAAATGGACAGCCTATCGAGATTTTATGAAAATAACAGTCAATGAAATAAGATCTAAAGAATTAGACTCTTGGCTAGAAGATGGTCCTGTTTCATTCGACCCAAGTACGGAAAAATAGAATTAATTTAGGCAATTTTTGAAAGTCCGAGAACGTGTTTATGAGTATCAACTCGCATATTTAATCCTGGTATCATAAGAAGGGTGTCAGCGTCATTCAAAGCAAAAACAGTTAATTCATTATTTTCTGCTAATTCCCTCACTACTCTAGTGCATTTTGCAGTTTGGCTAGGCATATGGATTAAATCCTTTAAATTAACTAAAATTAGATTTCCATTTTTTAATTCCTTTCCCATACCTGTTAAATTCAGACGATGTAAATTATCAGGTTTAAGATAAATTACTTTTCGAGTAGGCTTTGGAGACATCTTTTGAGACCATTTAGAAATACGAATATCCGATAAATGAATTATTGATTCTCCGGCCTCAGAGTTAAGAAATGTTTGTTCAGTTAATTCATCATCAGTCAAAGATTTATTTGATTTTGGATTGGGTAATCCCAATAGACGAAAGAGATTAACCATGATACTCCTGAGAACTACTCCTCAAAGAGTGCTTCTATGTCTTCATCATTTAACACGTCATTTACCGATAGTTCTTCATTTTGCATATCATTTAATTGAATCGGGTTCTCACCACTAAAGTTCTGAGAAATAACGGAATTTTCCGTTATTGGTTTTCTAAACCCTGTAATTATACCTAATTCTTCTTGAAGTTTTACTTCACTATTGTTGCCCTCTGTTGATTCGAAAAGTGAATCAATATCAGAATCGGCAATCTTTGGAAAGGAAGGTTTGGTTGCCGTATTTTTCATATATCGGGTTGTCAAAACTAAGGCACTTATTAATATTAAAACTAATAACAATATTGAAGAAGAGTTTTCTTTTACACTAGTTCCTAGGTTAAATGGTGCCTTATCTACATCTACAACCATGGTTATTGAATTACTCTCTGATTCATCATAAACTGTGAGTTTTACAACTTTTTTACCTTCATTATCATACCTCACTTGTATCCACCTGCCCATCATATCCACATCATTAGAAGGGTTGCCATCTCCATCAGAATCAAATGAAGTATCAGTATCCCAATGATAAAGCATATTTTTGATATCATACTCAGAATCAATAGTTCCATTTGCAGATAGTGATATAAATTCTCCTTGTAATGGTTTAATACTATTTATTGATGCTATAGCCGTAGGTCTTATATTTCTTACATCTATACTTATTTCCACATAATCCATACTACCATCATCATCAGTTACATGGAATACTATGTAATCTGGGGCTGAATCTGCATCTTCCCACGCGTATGATAAAAAAGTAGAATTAAAATTACAGTCATCATTACTATTGCCTATAGCGTCGGAATTGAATAAAGGATCAATATCAAAACATGTCACTAATGACTCAATATCATTTGCAGTATCCAATACACCAATCTCAAAAAATAACTCTTCTCCCTCTTGGACCGGTAACCTAGGACTTATAGATATTATAGAGGGGGCAATATTTTCAATTTCAATAGGTATAATCAAAGTATGTTGATTATTATCAAATGTCGCGTATGCTTCATCATTATCTAAGATTTGTAATGTCGCTAATTGGAGGCCAGAAATTCCATAAGTATGATTTATTTCACCCATTATCCCTTCATTGATGTACTCTAATTCGGGATTATTCTCTGCATCAGGTGCCCAAATATAACGTAAGTTATCGATATCATTTGCCGAATCAGTAGCCCATGCTTGCAGAGTTATCAAATCGCCCTCTTTTGCCATATAGACGCCTCTATTATCCGGAATAATTTTATTAGGGCCTGCCCAAACTTCAATTTGTGGATCGAAAGGAGCGATATTAGTAACCATGACTGAGAGATTATTATGAGTAATGGCCCCATCATCATCGACTGCTGAAACACCAATAGTCAATTCCCCCTCTACGGTTGGAGTGATTGTGCACTTAATGCCTATTTGCCCCTCTTGGCAATTAGCATTATCCCACATGATATCCACCGGAGAATTTGGAGATTGAGTATCTAAATCGATTCTTTCAGTAATCTCAAATGTTACTTGAGAAAATACTTGAATGGTTGAATTATCAGAAATTAATGTTATTTGAGGGGGCCTATTTAGAACTCTAACTGATGATTGAATTGATGATTGGTCACTTTCTTCATCGATAATAGTCAAGGATATTTCGAATTCTCCATCGTCTTCCCACATCATTTCATAAATACAATCTTCTTCGAAAAATGTTCCATATATATTTTCTGAAATTTCTATATAAAATTCGCAGATGAATTCCCCTCCATCAGAGTCAATAGAGGAAGTCCCACTCAATATTGTTTCATCCAATGTCAGAAATTCTAATGAATGATTAAGGATAGCAGTAGGTAACGAACCAACAAAAAGTGAGAACGAACCATAATTATTTGATTTATTTCCATCTTCATCAAAATTTTCATCCGGGTCTACTAAGAATTCCAAGTATACAGAACCAAATGATTGAGAAATTGGGACCGTCCAATTTACTTCTATTCTCGCTTCTTCCAAGCTTGCCAATGGGATTACAGAAGCAAAAACCCTATTACCATCAGGCGAATCTATTCTTAGTACCGTTGAGGGAGAAGTTGATAGCCCTTTATTGACAACTGGGATGGAAAAAACTAGCTCATCCTCATGGTTAGCCGTGAAACCTATATTTGGATCTAAAGTTATAGTAACATTGTTTCTTGTTCGCTGAACTGTGACACCTTCTGTTCTTGTTACTAAGTCTATTTCATGAATATCATAATTTGTACTTACAGAAACTGCCCCCAATATAGGGTTGCTGCTTTGTAACCAAACAATTATTCCATGGCTTGCTAAATCATCCTGAGAGGAAGAGCCGTCAGATTTATTGCCAGTATTAAATTCCAAATGGTAAGAGCCATTATTATCCGTAGTTATGCTCCTAATATCGTCTTCAATTTCATATCTAAATTCAAGATCAGTGGCCGAGGCAAGGGCCCCTTGGTTAGTGACGTTTATCCATGCTGAAATATTTGCACCTATAGGTGAAAGAGGGTATTCTATATCTATGCTAATTTCTTCATACCTGGTTGACGGCTGATATGCAGTCAATTCATGTACTGCAATGAAGCCTACACTTTGAGTAAAGGATGACTTAATATCTCCTTTTATCGCTGGACAATACCATCTATATCCAGTTTCTTGGCCATCACTATCATAAGTAGTAATATTATAAGACTGGGTGCAACCAGTATAACTAACTCCAGAGAATCCTTGAGAAACTGTTTCCCATACCGACGAATTGTCATCTTCAGAATCATCTGGAATATCAACATAATCACTAGAACCACTGTAAGTTGTTTCTTGATGATAGTTGGAAGTCCAAGATTCTCCAACATTTAAGGGGAAGTCTAGGCCCTCAAGAGCGGGAGAATACGTATTATTCACAACCAAATCAGCAACATCAACAGATATGCAGGTCCAAAAGAAATCGGCACAGAAATCAATTTCAATTGTGGCCTCTTGAGATACGACGGCCATATCGGATGCACGGATTATCTCGATTGTATTCATTTCTACAGAAATGTCTCCTCCTTGACCATCTAATTCTATGTTATCTGCACCATAAGATCCAATTGATTCAACCTTGTAAGTTATAGAAGATTGATTATCTATATTTGAAAGATATATTTCAGTTACCGTTTGATCTAGTGTCCCGTAAAGATAGTCCACAGTAGTAGAAATTCCAGATGAACTTATGAAACTCCTTACATCTAGATAACCGGAATACATCCAATTATCATTTATTTGCCAAGTTTCAACATCAATTAGTCCCGAATGGGAAAATGTTTCTACCACGTATATTTTGCCTTCGTCTAATTCTTGATCATCAGTAATAATAAAAGTCTGAAAGACTTGCAAAAACATAATCAAAGAAAACAATATTGCAATACGACTAGTACATCTCATGCCCTCAACTAGAGGTCATGATGAATAAAACTTGGTTTCTAAGAATATAGTAAATCGGCTAATTCATCTTGGATGAATTGTACAGCTTCTAATATCTCATCTTTGTGTCTTGCACCAGTTATTACCATCTTTCCACTACCAAATATTAAGCATACTACTTTAGGATAGTCTAATCGGTAAATCAATCCAGGGAACTGTTCTGGCTCATATTCCACTTTATCAAAAGGTAGATGGAAAGTCAGATTATTTAGATTTAGTTTTCTAGGTAATGCAGCTAATGGTTCACCTGCTTTAACTCCCCTAATTCTAGGATCTTCTTCTTTTGTTTCTTTGTCAGTAGCGGCCCTAAGTGAACCATCTTCTTCCTCAATTATCTTACAATTGATATCATCCCTTTCAGCTAATTGATCATAGTCTTCTGGGTAGTATAATGAGTATGTTGCAACCATATTTTGGACTTCGATTTCAACATCTTTTAAATCCCACGTCTCTATTCCTGCAGCTCTCAAATCCTCAGTCATTCTTTTGATTCCAGTGTGGATATTATCCTCATTTTTCCCACCCGTACATACTGCTCTACCTGAACGGAACATAAGTATAGCAAGTTTTGGATCAACCACTCTGTAAACTACTCCAGGGAATTGTTCGGGCTCGTATTCACAATTCAATTGGATGGCGATATCTGGTAGGTCTAACTCTTCGGCGACTCTTGTCGATGCAACTACATTTACAACAGTCAAGCGTTCTTCGTCACTAAGCATACAAGTGCCAGCATAATGTTACTTATAAAGGATATTTAAAAAAAATCAAATGCACTAAAGAGATTTAATTTGGAAGGACTATACAATCCTTACGCCATTTGAACCTAATTTAGAAATTAATGGCGAGCCGCCAGCGATTTCAATTTCTTCTGCTACTCTTTGAGGATTTCTTGACAAGGCTACTATGCATCCTCCTCCTCCGGCGCCAGTCATTTTAGCACCTAATGAATATGGCCTTACAGCATCCACTAGTCGATCCAGTGAGTGTGTACTGACCTCTAAATCTTGGAGTTTACTATGGCATGCATTCATGGCAATGCCTACTGCTTCAAAATTTCCTGCCGAGAGAGCAGATAATCCTGCCAAGGTGATTTTCGAAATCGAATCCATAACGTTTATTTTATCAGGATTGGATTTTAATAAATTTGCAACGCCTTGCACCATATTACCCGTTGGAGAAGCATCCCCCGTAAATCCTAAAATAAGGTAAATATCTTCTGATTCTGGAGGAATTATTACCTTGTTGATTACCCAATTACGTTCACCTTCTGGAGTATCTAAACTGGTTTTAAAAACATTAATTGTGCCCTCTACTTCTTTTCCTGAGACTACAATACACCCTCCGAGTGCACTTGCTGCCGTATCAGTTGGACTAGCCCTACCTCCTTGTGCTATTGCTTCTGCAGAATGTGCAATTTTAGCCAATTTTATGAGATTTAAGTCTTCATCTTTGTTCAAAAAATAATGTAAAGCAGCCCCCATTGCATTCGATAATGCTGCAGAAGAGCCGAGTCCCGCTGCCGAGAACAAGTCACTTTTAATTTCGATATTCAAAGGACTTCCTTTATATTTAAATAAGTCATTAATTATATGAGAAATATGAGGATGCCGAGAATGACTAAATGAGTGCCCATCTATCGTCCAATTCTTGGAATTTGTCAAAGAAACTTGAACTCCCTGATCGATGGCAACTGCAACTGCAGGGTGCCCATAAACAACAGCATGTTCTCCAAAGAGGATACATTTTCCTGGTGCAAAGGCAGTCGCCATGTTGACGGGAAGAGTGCATAGGAGATTATCATTAGGGAATTTGGAGGTAAATATCTTACAAAGCGATTGTTTCAATAGGTTTGTCTCCTCGCCTTAAGATTAGAAACATAACTAATACTGGAGGAAAAGATATGGAACACCCTCTTCTTATTGATTATGGGCCATTCCCAGGTTGGTTTATACTACTTATTTTAGGCTCAGGGGCTGTTAGTTTTTTCATTTACCAAGTCAGTAAAGCAACAAGGCTGGTTTTACTAGGTTCACCAGATGATAGATTCGATTCATGGGGTCTTCGATTTAAGGAATTAATGATTGGTTGGCTAGGGCAGAAAAAAGTTCTGAGAGACAAGATTGCTGGAACAATGCATGTGTTAATGTTTTGGGGTTTCTTGATGTTAGGTACTGACATGTTTGATTTGGCGACAGCAAATTTTTTCTCAAATAATATAATTCCAAATTTACTAGTTGGACCTTGGAATGGGATAGTTGAGTTAGGATATACTTCAGCGTTAATCGGAGCGGTTGCGGCACTGACGCGACGAGTTGCTTTTACTCCCGAGAAGCTAAAAGGTAAATCCCAAGTAGAAGGGAACTTTATCTTGTTTCTAATATTGACAATAACATCTACTTCATTCATCATTGAATCGAAAGAAAATCCACTTGCATGGGAGCCGATTGGAGTTTGGGTGGAAAGTATGCATGTTTCTAATTCTGTAGCAATAGTAGCATATTGGGCCCATATGATAGCCATACTAACATTCTTGATTTTGATACCTATGTCCAAACATATGCACCTAGTAATGGCGTTCCCTAACGTATTCTTTCACGATATTGAGCCAATGGGGAAAATGAGGCCATTGGCCCTAACTGAAACTGGAAAGGCGGTATCACTTGAGGACTTGGATATCGAATCATTTGGAGTTAGCTCATATGGGCAATATACATGGAGGCAATTAATAGATGGATGGTCTTGTACTTCTTGTGCAAGATGTCAAGATGTTTGTCCAGCATATGCTTCTGGGAAGAGTCTTAATCCAATGCAAATAATACATGACATAAGAGATTATGCAAATGAGCACGCCCCAATTTTACTCAAAGGCGGTCAGCCGGAAGAAACTATGATGGAACGTATAACAGAAGATGCGGTATGGGCATGTACCACTTGTAACGCCTGTGTAGATGTTTGCCCATTATACATAGAACATGTTCCTAAACTTACTGATCTTAGAAGAAATGCCGTAATGGAGACAATGGAATATCCTGAAGCCCTAAATGTAGCATTTGGAAATCTTGAATCAGCATCAAATCCCTATGGATTTGGAAGTCATGAGAGAGCCGATTGGGCCGCGGATTTAGATGTTAAAATAGGGGAACCAGCCGAATACATTTATTTTGTTGGTTGCGCTGCTAGTTTTGATGAACGTAATCAAAAAGTTGCAAGGGCGACAATATCTTTAATGCTAGAGGCTGGACTTGATGTTGGAATACTAGGTATGCAAGAAGGATGCTCGGGAGACCCTGCAAGACGAGCTGGCAATGAATATTTATTCCAGATGTTGGCAGAAACCAATTTAACGACATTTCAAGAATTAGGTGTTGAAAAAATAGTAGCATCATGCCCACATTGTTTCCACACTTTGGGCAAGGAATATGGCGATTATGGAGGAGATAAATTGGAAGTATTTCACCATACTGAGATAATGGCAAAGCTGCAAGAAGAAAATAAATTACCCGCATTAGATAAAAATGGTAAGAGCATAACATACCATGATCCATGTTACTTAGGGCGAATGGGGGATATAGTGGACGAACCAAGATCAGTCCTTGGAGGTGTAGATGTAGAAGTTGAAAGGCACGGTAAAGATTCATTTTGTTGTGGCGCAGGTGGTGCCCAAATGTGGATGGAAGAAGATGCCGATAAACGAGTAAACAAAATTAGGGCTGAAGAAATTGCTGCAACTGGATGCGATACAGTTGCCATAGGTTGCCCATTTTGTTCAATAATGGTAAAAGATGGTTTAGATTCTGTTGGTTCAGAGATGGATGTAAAAGATGTTGCAGAGTTACTTTGGGAACAAATAGTAGCCAAGGATGAAGAAATTCAATCATCAAAAAGCTCAAATTCATAAGCGAGACCATAATATACCTTCTACTGGTAGGATGAATATGGATAATGAGTTTACATTCATTGGCTTAAAGATACCAAGAATTGCCATAATAGGAGGAAGCTTACTAATCGCATGGGGGATACTAGCATTCTTCATGCAAAGCTCTGATTCAAGATCTGTTACCGCCATGATACCTTCTTTCTTAGGAATGCCATTGTTTATTTTAGGATTATTATCCGAAAAAGATATATCTCGTAAGCATCATTACATTCACGCATCTATGGCATTTTCCCTCTTGATGGTGCTAGGTGGAATGCGTATAATTTCTATCGAAGATCCATCAAAGTTGTTAATATCATCTCATTTAATATTAATTTCAGTTGGTTCATTATTTATGTTTGCAGGAATAAAATCTTTCAGACATAATAGATTACTGAGAGAGCAGGAGTAGATTTCGATTGAAGCCGATAATAGGCATCACTGCTTCAATAAATATTATTGATTATGAAACAGAAAATCAATCGGTGATTATGTCTCCAGCAACTTATTTAGATGCTGTAAAAAAATCGGGAGGAGTGGGAATTATAATTTCCGAAGGAGAATATACTGAAGAATTATTAGGAATTTTAGATGGATTAATTATTGCCGGAGGAAGAGACATTAGCCCGACATTATATGGGGAAGAAAATCATGAGCAAACAAAGGATATTGAAATTTCCCAAGATGAATGGGAAATGTTACTTATCAAAGGAGCAATCAAGAGAGACTTGCCTCTTTTGTGTATATGCAGAGGTCATCAATTACTATGCATCACAAGAGGAGGGACTTTGCACCAACACCTTCCGGAAACTGAAGGATATGAAAATCATGGAGAGTCAAATGGTAAATGGTCAGAACATGAAGTAATATTAGAGTCAAATTCGCAAATATCCAATATCCTAGGAAGTAAAATCATGGTTAATTCTGGCCACCATCAAGGAGTTTGTAATCCTGGAGATTTGACAGTCGTAGGGAGAACTAATGATGGATTAATTGAAGCATTAGAATTAGAAAGTCAAACATTTCTCATTTCTACTCAATGGCATCCAGAAATGATTAACCAATATACTATATTCGATTCTTTAATTAATTCAGCAAGAAGTTAAAAAAAGATATATGAGAGGTGAATGATATGTCTGCCGATAATGACCGACCAATAATCGGGATAACTTGTTGTATAAGAGAGTCGAGTTTTGCAAAATGGAAAATGGATGCGGCCATATTACCTTCAACATATACTTCAGCAATAGAAAAAGCAGGTGGAATTCCACTCCTATTACCTCCTTCTAATTATTCAAGTTCTATGCTAAGCATAATTAGTGGATTAGTTATAGCTGGAGGGCCCGATATTAATTCTGAAAAGTATGGCCAACAACCAGATCCCACTGCAAGTGAATATTATCCGCTACAAGATGAGTCAGAAATATCATTAATAAAAGGAGCATTGGAAATGGACATGCCTCTACTTTGTATATGTAGAGGAATGCAACTTTTATCAATTATTCATGGGGGTCATTTACATCAGCATTTAGATACAACACCTGGCTATGAAAATCATGGTGCTTATGATGGTAAATTTAGTGAACATGAGGTAATTACTGAAAAGGGTTCTAAGATATCGTCATTAATGGGTGAAAATATCATAGTAAATTCAACTCATCACCAAGGAGTAGCAAATGCAGGGACGCTAATTCCAGTTGGACATGCAAAACAAGATGGTTTAATCGAAGCTGTTGAAAGACAGGATCTAAAATTCTGTATTGGTGTTCAATGGCATCCAGAAAGAATGAATGGAGAGCATGAGGTGTTATATTCAGAATTAGTTAAATCGGCTAAAAAGTGGCGTAAATAACCTAGGAAGCATAATTTATGGCACTAAAAATTCATGATACCCGATCTAAAAAAAAGCGAATATTTAATCCAATAGAAAAGGATAAGGTTGGCATTTATGTTTGCGGAATAACTCCCTATTCTCCAAGTCATTTAGGGCACGCTAGACAAGCGATTTCCTTTGATATAATTACTAGATGGATGAGAGAATTAAAATTTAATGTCACATACATTACAAATTTTACCGACATAGATGATAAGATAATAAAAGTTGCATTGGAAGAAAATAAAGATTTTCTTGAAATTGCTAATAGAAATATCGAAGATTATTTCAAAGTAATGGATGCAATGAATGTATTGCGTGCAGATAAATATTCCAGAGTTACTGAAACAATTCCAGAAATAATAGATATGATTTCCATTTTAATAGATAAAGAAAACGCATATATTGGAAATGATGGCGTTTATTTTGAGATAGATACTGCACCAGAAAAGTATGGCCAATTAACTGGCCAAACGTTAGAAATGGTAAGGTCTGGCGCAGGAGGAAGAGTTGGAGAAACAGGCGCTGGAAAGAGAGATCACAGAGATTTTGCATTATGGAAAAGCGCAAAGGAAGATGAACCATATTGGGAAAGTCCTTGGGGCAATGGTAGGCCTGGGTGGCATATTGAATGCTCTGCAATGTCATTAAAACATCTCGGAGAAACTTTTGATATCCATGGCGGAGGAAGGGATTTGTTATTCCCTCATCATGAGGCGGAAATATTTCAATCAGAATGTTGCCTAGGAATAGAACACGTAGTAAAATATTGGATTCATAATGGAATGATAAATGTAGACGGAGAAAAAATGAGTAAATCACTTGGTAATTTTCAAACAATAAATGATACATTTGCAACCATTGAACCTTTGGCATTAAGATATACACTTTTGAATGCACCATACCGGCAGCCAATTGAATTTAATACTACAATGGTTGAAGAATCTAAAATACATTATAACAGGCTGATAAATACATACTCTCAAGCATTTACTTTGGGAAAATTAGGAGATTGGAATAAATATGATTTCTTGTTATTATGTTCTGAAAAATTTATTTCAGGAATGAATGATGATTTTAATACAAGAGTTGCATTTGTAGAAGTTCAAAACGTAGTAAAAAGGTTACAAGAATTATTATTAGATGGTAAGGAAATAGAATATATTTCAGCAGCATTTAGTTGGTTAAACAAATTTGCGGGAGAAATATTAGGATTATTGCCATGTAATGAGGAAATAGAAAATATTTCAAAACATACTATTGATGCTATAGCAGCAATATCAGTTCGGGTCGAAGAATTACTAATCGAACGTCAAAAATCCAGAGAAACCAAAAATTGGGAAAGGGCTGATTTAATCAGAGATGAATTGAATTCAATGAATGTGATAATCGAAGATAGCCCTGAAGGGCCAAAATGGAAAATAGAATAATTAGGCGGCAGCGTAAGCTAAAACTTCATGATAATCAGGTTCCTTTCCTGGATTCTCTGCTACCCAAGAATAGCCGATTTTACCATTTGCCTCTACCACAAAAATTGAACGTTGAGAAGCAGTGAAACCAGGTGCCCCGAAGTCATGAATTGCTAATCCATAAGAATTGATTACTTTTCTTTCAACATCGCAAAGAAGGGGAAAATCAATATTGTTACTTTCAGAGAATAGATTGTTAGCAAATACATTATCGGCGGATATTCCAAAAATTCGTGATTTTGATTCTGATAATTTGGATATTGAATCGGAAAGAGTACACATTTCCGTAGTGCATACTCCAGTAAATGCCGCTGGATAAAATGCTAAAATAACTTTATTTCCAATATAATCGCTTAATGTTACCATTGATCTATCATTTGCCATTAATGTGAAATCGGGTGCCGTATCTCCTACACTTACCATACGCTCCCCACGTAGTTCTTTATTTCAAACATATGTATAATTTTTATCTTTCTTAAATATAGTGATTCGAACCAAAGATTATCAATACAATAACTACAGGAAGGCGTATGCATATGGCAGCAGTATTACATATTGCTCTCAGAGAATTGATGGTTGGAAGGAAGATATACTTCATATTGGGGGAGTTAGACGTTAATTTTGTAGATAAATTAGGACCAGTGTCACAAGATTAGGATGAAGAAATAACAATTATAGTAGAAATTTATACATTTGTTGCAAGCGTATCAATAAATAATTAATAAAATTAAAAGAAAGAGGGTGAAAAAATGGCAGAAATATCAAAAAAGAACCCACAAATATTGAAAATCAAAGGACCAATAAAAGAAGGAGGAGGGGAGTCTATTCTCGAGATCAGGAGTAATTCCATGGTTGAAATGGAAATTCCTTGCTCCGAGATATTAGTAATTATAGAACGCAGAATTCAGAGAACCATATTGCATGGAGGCGAGGGTGATGACTTGACCGATCAGGGAGCTGAATCAGCAATATACTACATTGAGGCATATATTGGAGTAGATGCATATACGACTATAATGGGACTTTTTAGAGGAGGGCAGCCAACTATCGAAGAACCATTTGAAGGAGGAGATAAAAAGGTAGCATTCAAATCAATAACATATAGTGCTGCAGATCGTCTATTAAAATTAAAATTGATTGAGGATATAATTTAATTAAGAACGGAATTCACTTTTTTTACGACTGCTGGAATTATTTGTTTTTTGCCTGTTTCCGCCGGAGTTTCTACTAGGTCCGTCATTGCCACGTCTGTTTCCACCAGAGTTTCTACTAGGTCCGTCATTGCCACGTCTGTTTCCACCAGAGTTTCTACTAGGTCCGTCATTGCCACGTCTGTTTCCACCAGAGTTTCTACTAGGTCCGTCATTGCCACGTCTGTTTCCGCCAGAGTTTCCACTAGACCTGTCATTGCCGCGTCTGTTTCCACCAGAATTTCCACCAGAGTTTCCACTAGATCTGTCATTGCCGCGTCTGTTTCCTCCAGAATTTCCACTAGACCTGTCATTGCCGCGTCTGTTTCCACTAGACCTGTCATTGCCGCGTCTGTTTCCACCGGATGATCGGCGGCGGTCATTATTTCCTCCTCTCCTCTTTGATCCTCGCTCTTCTCTTTCAGGAGGGACTAATTCGAATTCATGTTCCACCAGAGTCTCAACTTGAGGGAGGACGTATCTGCATTTTATTCCGACACTATTCTGTATCCTAGTATATGCACGTTGTTTGGATTTTGGTACGAAAGATATCACGATACCTGATGTCCCGGCCCTAGCTGTTCTGCCACTACGGTGTTTGTACGCCTTGCCATTCTCTGGAGGGTCATAATTTATTACGCAATTTATTCCTTCAACATCAATTCCCCTAGAAGCAACATCTGTGGCAATTAGAACCATTGTTCTTCCAGTACTGAATTTTCTCATTGCTTTGTCTCTCTGATTTTGATTTAAACCACCATGTAATATTGTGGATGAAATTTGTTCTTCAAACATTTCATCACCAAGGCGGTTAACTCCCTCTCTAGTTCTGCAAAAAATTATGGTTCGACCTGATTTACGGACTATTTCTGCAGCAGTTTCGGATCTTTTGTGGTTCTTTACATTCCAAAAGAGGTGTTCCATACTATCCATACTTACTTCTTCTGGGCCTACCTCTATAGTCACAGGATCTACTTGATATTTTTCAACTATGTCAATAACGTCATCATCTAGCGTGGCACTGAATAAAATAGTTTGACGATTTTCAGAACACATTTCTATAATATCACAAACTGGTTCCATGAACCCCATATCTGCCATCCTATCTGCTTCATCTAAAACAATAATGCTAACATCATTTAACGATACTGCTCTACGATCAATTAGGTCTAGTAATCTCCCAGGGCAGGCCACTAATATCTCAGCACCGTCTTCTAAACCACGTAACTGATTCCTGTAAGCAACACCCCCATATACTGAAAGTACATTCATATCGATTGCTCTTGCCAATGGAGTTAGAACAGTGCGTATTTGCTCGGCTAACTCTCTTGTTGGAGTAAGAATTAGAGATGTTGGTCTTTTGCTTTTGGCCCTCTTGGTTCTTTCCAATAGTGGCAATCCAAATGCCAATGTTTTACCAGAGCCTGTTGGTGCCCTGCAACATACATCACGTCCTTCCATAGAATCAGGGATTGATTCCATCTGAACTTCGAAAGGTTCTATGATTCCTTGTCGCTCTAATACCGTAACCAAATCAGGTCCGATTCCTAAGTCTGAGAATCGAACCAATAAGCAACCCTAATCGACCGCGCATCGGTTTGCTATTTAGCATAGATAGTAAAATTGACCATTAAAAAACTAGTCTGAGGTATTAAAATTTCAACCAAAAATTCAACTTGAGCAGGAAAGCATAGAACATCCTGTCTTATTTTTTGCCCATTTTGGTCTTTTAGAAAACCATTTCGATTCATAATTTAATTGTTCATCATACGGCATTTTAATAAGTTGAAATAATTCATTAAGTAAAGAATAGTCTTTTTCTTCTGCTTTTTCTATAGCCAACTGTACCATCCAATTTCTCAATATATACTTTGGATTTGTAGTATTCATTTTAACGTCTCTTTCAGGAGTAACTTTTTGAAGATAACTGTTTAGCCAATTAATCCATTCTTGCGATATTCCCTCTTCATAGAAACTTTCAGAAATAGAGTCATGATTCGATTCATCAATATTAGCTAGTTTCCTAAAAAATATTGTCATATCAACTTCTTTTTCTTGTAATAGAAATATTAGGTCATTAATTAATTTACTATCAAATTTTAAAATCCCTAGTTTCTGGCACCACATTTTCTGATATTCCAGGGCAAGATAATCATCATAATGTAACATTAGATTATGAATTTTATCAGTCTCAGAGAATAAAGGAGAGATTGATTCCAATAATCTAGCTAAATTCCAACCAGCTATATTTGGTTGTTGACCAAACCGATATCTAGATGTTGACAAATCAGTAATATTTGGAGTCCAATTATGATCATAATTCTCAATCCAACCATATGGCCCATAATCGATAGTTATACCATGTATTGACATGTTATCAGTATTCATCACTCCATGGACAAAGCCAACTCTCATCCAATGAATTACCATACGAGCAGTACTTTCAACAACCTCTCTTAACCAATCAATAAGTAATTGGTCTCCACTTGATTTAAGATGACCAAAATGAGTTTTTATTGTATAATTTACTAGTTTTTTAAGAGAATTCATGTCCCCCCTCAAAGCATGTATCTGAAATGATCCAAAGCGTATGAAGCTTGGAGCAACTCTGCATATGACCGCACCTGGTTCATAAGAAGGGTTACCATCATAAAGAATGTCTCGGAGTATTTTTTCACCAGTTATACACAAAGAGAGTGCACGAGTTGTTGGGATTCCTAAATGATGCATTGCCTCACTACAAAGAAACTCTCTGATAGAGGATCTTAAAACAGCTTTTCCATCTGCAAAACGAGAATAGGGAGTCGTTCCAGAACCTTTTAGTTGTAATTCTAATTTTCCTGATTCGGACATAACTTCTCCCAAAGTTATCGCCCTACCGTCTCCTAATTGACCTGCCCATGATCCAAATTGGTGTCCGCCATAACATTGAGAATATGGCTTCATACCTGAACACAATACATTGCCGGATAAAATTTTACTTTCTTTCTCATCAATTTTTAATATACTTGCCATTTCATCTGACCAAATAATCATTTCTGGACTTGGGACAATTGAGGGAGTGGTTTTTGACCAACAAGCATTGAAAACCTTTCGAGGGTAATTTTCTTCAATATTATCGCCTGGTGTTTTGGAAATAAAATCTGAAGACCAGTGGAGGTCGCGAATACCCGTCATGTAATTTTGGTAGATAATACGCACTTTAACATTGGTAATTAATTACAATGTTTTTAGTTGACGTGCCCCTGCTCCTCCATAGCCATTCCAATCATCAGGAGAATTACCAAGAATAGCATTTATTTCAATTATATTTTCATCATTTAGTTTTTCTGCTACAGCTATACAACCTAAATTTTCTTCCATTTGTTCTGGTTTAGTTGCGCCAAGAAGAATTGTACTGACATTGGGATTTTTTAGGCACCATGCTAATGCTAATTGTGCAGTAGTGCACCCAAATTTTGATGCTGCATAATCAGTTAATTTTCTTACTATTTCAACTTCGCCGATTGCCTTTCTTCGTTCTAAATCTTCAATTAACCATTCATATCCTTTCTGAGTTGGACGCGAATCTTCCGGTATTCCATCATTGTACTTTCCAGTTAGAAAACCCGATCTCAGAGGAGACCATATCGTAGCACCATAATTATATGGAGGTTGGAAAAGAGGGAAGTATTCTTCTTCAAATCGCTGCCTATGCAACATATTATACTGAGGTTGTTCATACATTGGCGGCTCTAGGCCTTCGGATTTGGCAAACCATATAGCTTCCATAATTTGTGCTGCAGACCATTCAGATGTACCCCACGAGGTTGCCCATCCATTCCGAACTGCATCAGTCATAGCCCGGACTATAGTTGAAGTAGGAGTAAAGGGATCTGGTCTATGGCAAAATACCATATCAACATAATCAAGTTGAAGTCTATCAAGACTTGCATCAAGGCCTTCTAAGATATGTTTACGAGATAGTCCGGATTCATTTACTCCTTCTCCGCCCCAAAATATTTTTGTAGTTATAATTAGCTCCGAACGGCGCCATTTTTGGGGATCATTTTCTTGGAGTTCAGACAACGCGATACCAAAAAGACGTTCTGCTTCTCCATTTGGGTTACCATATGCTTCGGCGTGATCAAAACAATTTACACCTGCATCCCTAGCAATTGTCATGCATTTTTTTGCCATTTCGACGCCTTCATTCTCCATTAACCTATCTTTTACTCCATAAGTTGCCCAAAATCCGTAAGAAAGTACAGAAACCTGCAAACCTGTATTTCCCATCATTCTGTAGTACATACTCTCACTCGGCATAACATTCTTACTCTACTAGGTGGTTTCAAGATTGCGGTAAAAAAAACAGAAATAAATAAGAAAGTGTTATCATGTTTTGAACCTTGAGCATCTATATGGATGCCGGGTTGATTCTCTCAAAGGCGAAAAAAATTCAATCATGGGTTATTGAAAAAAGACGAGAAATTCATCGACATCCAGAACTAATGTATGAAGAATTTGTGACCAGTAAATTAGTTCAAGATACCCTGAAAGGACTAAGTATTCCCTTTCAAAATGACATCGCAATAACTGGCGTCATTGGCACAATAGGTAATGGTAATGGCCCCTGCATCGCGCTCAGAGCAGATATGGATGCATTACCAATTCATGAAGAAGTGGATGTAGAGTTCAGAAGTAAAATTGATGGTAAAATGCATGCATGCGGACACGATTGCCATACTGCAATGTTACTTGGAGCAGCCCGTATATTAAAAGAAAATGAAGAGAATATTCAAGGTACAATTAAACTTATTTTCCAGCCTGCAGAAGAAGGAGGAGCTGGAGGTAAAATGATGAGAGACGAAGGAGTATTAGAAAATCCAGATGTTCAACAGATATTTGGATTACATGTAGCAGGACAATTACCAACTGGAATGTTAGCTTCTAGAGAAGGTACTTTATTAGCTGCAGCAGGATCCTTGAAAATAGTAGTAAAAGGCAATGGAGGTCATGCTGCAGCACCTCATAATACGATAGATCCTGTCATTACTGGATCAAAAATAGTAGTGGAGTTGCAAACAATAATCTCTCGTGAATTAAATCCACTTGAATCAGGAGTAATTAGTGTGACTATGATGAAGGCAGGAGATGCACGAAATGTAATTCCCTCAACTATGGAATTAGAGGGGACGATACGATCTTTAACATTAGAAGGACTAATGAATTTACAAACAAGAGTTAAAGAAATATCAGAGTTGGTTGCGAAGGCAAATCGTTGCGAAGCAGAAGTTACATTTCCAGGCCATGATTATCCCCCTACTGTAAATTCTAGTGTATGCTGGGAATTAGGAAAAATTGCAGGAAAGGACATTCTTGGAGAGAATAAAGTGATTGAAATGCCCCCCATAATGGGAGGAGAAGATTTTGCTTACTATACTCAGAAAGTACCTGGTTGTTTTGCTTTCCTAGGAGTAAGTAACCCTGAAATAAACGCAACATATGATGTCCATCACCCTATGTTCAAAGTTGATGAAGAAGCCCTGCCCCTAGGAACTGCTATTCATGTTAATTTCGCACTGAAATCTTTAGAATCACTAAGATGACGTATAGACGTAATTTTTAATATGAAGAATATGAAATATAATAATAAGGTATGAGATAATGGAAATTGGGATTGATAGTTTTGCTGCTTTAGAAAGAGGGAATGTAAAAAGTTCACCTGAAAATAGTACTAAGTCTTTATCTCAATTACTAGATAGGATAGTGCAAGCAGACAAAATGGGATTAGATATTTTTGGAATTGGTGAACATTATAGGAAAGAGTTTTTGGATTCAGCCCCTCCAGTCATACTTTCTGCAGCTGCTGCTCGAACTAATAAAATTCGTTTGACTAGTGCTGTTACCGTCTTGAGTGCTGCTGATCCGGTCAGGGTATTCCAAAATTATGCGACACTTGATTTGATATCAGGAGGGCGTGCAGAAATGGTTGTTGGACGTGGCTCATTTACGGAATCTTTTCCTTTATTTGGATTAAATATTCAAGAATATGATGAAATATTTTCTGAAAAATTAGATCTATTACTTTCAATTAGAGATAATGAAACAATAAATTGGTCTGGAAAGTACAGACCGCCATTGAGAAATCAAACAGTTTATCCTAGACCTTTACAAAATCCATTACCAATATGGCTTGGAGTTGGGGGGACTCCTCAATCATTTGTTCGGGCAGGCTTACTTGGCTTACCTTTGATGATTGCAATTATTGGAGGGGAAACTCATAGATTTAGGCCATTAGTTGACCTCTACAGGGAAGCAGGAGAAAGAGCCGGACATTCTCCGGATAAACTTAAAGTTGGGATACATTCATTAGGATATGTTGCAAATGATGCTCAAAATGCCAGAGATATTTATTTTCCTGGTTATGCTGAGACATTTACACGAATTGGAAAGGAAAGAGGATGGCCCCCCGTTACTCGTAATAGATTCGATGAACAAACTGGGCCCTTGGGCGCATACGTGATTGGTGATGCCGAAGAAGTAGCTGAAAAAATAATTAGGCATAGTGAATCCCTAGGCGGAATATCCAGATTTTCTTTTCAAATGGATAATGCAAAATTATCGCATACACAATTAATGGACTCTATTGAAATAATAGGTAAAGAAGTCTCTCCAATTGTTAATAATTCGGTCACTAACTAATAATAAATTAAAGGTAAATATACGAATAGTGAAATAGGCAATAATAAACTTAGAATTGGAATTGCTAGCAAACCTATCAAAAACCATCTGAGGCCAGATTGAGTAAGCCCCGGATAATTCCTAGAATCCAAACCAATTGCCAAATTAACCAAGATGCAGTAAATAATATTCCCCGAATAAATTCTTCATTGAACACAGATGCACTGAACATGCATGCCATTGAAATAATAGAAGTCGAAAAGAGAATGAGAAAAAAACCTATAAAAAACCACACTGGATTAGATAACCTTTGACCTATGGGAATTTATCATTCATTTTCGGTAGTTGTTCCTTCATATGATGAAATAGGAATTAGAGAACTAATAAGAGTTGAGAGGGGTTTTTTCGAAACATAAACTGATGATTCTTGGATAATTGATTAAGGAGGTTTGCCGCCATGAAATGATTGACTTTTCAATGAATTATTATGTTTTCCAATTCTAATGTCCCTTATTTGTGCCATATTTAATTAAGATATTATTCTTTCCTCGTTAATAATAAATATTCCTTGGGGGTACTGTTTTTAGTCAAGTACGGTAAAGCACAATAATGGAAGAGGGTGTGTGGGATATGAAACATATTCCATTCCTTATGCCCAATAGGAGATGTACACTGAGGCAAAATTGGATAAATTTGACATTTATGCATTGGGAAGTTGATCCAAAAAAAATTAAAAAATATATTCCTGAAGATTTGGAATTAGACTTATTCAAAGGTAAAGCATATGTTGGAACAATTCCTTTTATCATGGAAAAAGTTAGACCATATTATTTACCACCTCTGCCAGGGATTTCTACGTTTGCAGAATTCAACATTAGAACTTATGTCAAGAAAAATGGCAAAGGAGGTGTGCTTTTTCTAACTTTAGATGCACAAAGCCATATTACGTGTCTATTTGCACCTCGGGCATATGGCCTACCTTATGTTTATTCAAAGTCAAAAGTTAAGGTAACAAATGAAGACGGGTATTACTGGCATTCTAAGCGTAAAAGTAATGGAATAGAACTACGAGGTGCATCATTTGCAAAGGGAGGATTGCGTAATGCGGAAAAGGGTACGTTGGAAGAATTTTTATTTGAAAGATATTGCCTATATGTTAGACATAAAGGAGAAACAAAAATAGCCCATACTCAGCATGCCCCATGGTACTTTCAAGACGGGGAGGCTAAAATTGAAACAAACACATTGACAGAATTTTATGAATTGGGAATTAAAAACCCACTTAAAGCTGAATTTGTACATGTAACAAAGGGAGTGAAGGTTAAAACATGGAGTTTAGAGAAAACATAAGGAAGTAACGTTGATGAAAGAACGAGATATTTTATTGATGGATGGCGATTGTGGATTATGCTCCCATGTGGCAAATTTTATGTATCCTCGTTTAGCCAATAAAGGTTCATTGCAGTTCTTATCAAATTCAAGCAAAGAAGGTAGAAAAATAATTTCTAAACTTTCCAAACAGTATCAAATTACAGACACAGTGTATCTAATTAGAAATGGTAAATGTCATATTAAATCAGGGGCTGCAGTTAGATGTTTACTCTATATGAGATGGCATTATAAGATATTTTTTCCATTATTTTGGCTTTATCCTTTGCCACTCAGAGACATAAAATATAGTATTTTAGCAAGATATCGCCATTACTTCTTCAAAAGGCCGGCTTATTGTATTTTTCCAGATTAAAAAAATATTTATTTAGAATATTTTTAACAAATTTGAGAATATTTTTTCAGTTGCCCCTGAGGATCTTGCTGCTAATCTGCGAACTATTAATTCAGGAGTAGATCTGGCAATATGATTTCTCTTAGGAGTCCTGTCAACTATTAAGTCCATATTTTCATCTAAGCCTTGCGCTTCAATGCCGTCTATTCTAACTACATTACCCATTATTTTACTTATTGAAGGGCCAATATGAGTAACAAGTAAAATATTCGTGTCGGGATTATTATTAGATTCTGAAAGTAGACCTCCTAAGATAAGTGCTGCTGAGCCCGGTTCCGTAATTGCCTCTAATTCATCAGCAAGAATAATTTTTCTTTCATTTGAAACTAATATCTCAGCTAATCGGCGAAGAGTTCTTTCAAGAGCCCCTGCAGATTGAGTCCCAGATACTTTGGCCAACATGTGTATTTCATCCAATAATCCAACTTTAGCTTCTGAAGCAGGAATTGGCAATCCACAATGAGTTAGAATGGTAATTATCCCTAGAGTCTCTAATAATGTTGTTTTACCTCCTGAATTAGCCCCAGAAAGTAAAGCAATTCTATCCCTATCGCCTTCAATAGAAACTTGTCCAAAACCATATGTGATTGGATCGGGAGTACAATCTAGAAGGAGATGTCTTGCGTCTCGGACCCATATCCCTGGGTGTTCACGATTAATATCTGGCATTGAACATTTGTTATCAATTGCCCATAATCCAATTCCCAGCCACATATCTATCTCGATACAATGAGATATTGCCATATTGGATAAATTGATAATTTTCTGCGTTGCACTTGCGAGTGTGATCTCACCCTCACTTCGTTCGATCATTATTTTCGAATCTATCTTATTTTCCATGTCCTCTAATACGTCTCGATTGATTACACATGGGTAATCATTTGAATAGATTTCAAAAGGTATATTTATTTGTGCTTTTTCTAAATATCTTTCTAATCTATTCCTACCTGCGTCTAGAGATTGTTCTATGGAATCGGCCACTGCTCCTTTAAGCCTCACCTCAAGACTGGAAATATCTGAATAAAAAGAAAGTACTTCGTTTCCTTCAAATGAGAGTGATGTATCTGAAGTACTAGAAACAATAGAGTCATTAATCGCACCTTCGATAGATTTTACTTCCCCCCAAAAACCATCACTAATTTTTTCTAGGTCCTCAAGCTGACTGGAATCATTTTTCATAGATTCTAATATTAAAGGAATACCGTCCAAACCATCTAATGCATCTACTATTTTTTCGCCAATATAGTTTATTGGCCATTGAATATCTGCGAGGTCTGAAAGAATAGACAGATTTAGGTAATTAGAATTAAGCCATTCTAGAGGAATTTCTGGCACCATAGAATATATTGGGTCATCTGATTTTGAGATGACCCAACCAGGAGGTATAATCGAAGGAGGATTTTGGCCAATCCAAGTTACTTTGGGGAGTCCTAAATAATCCTTCCATGTTTCCTCTGAAGATCTGACTAAAACCCTGCATCTTCTACTTACATGATTTAAATTATCTAAAATAGAAGGATTTGGAATTACTATTACTCTATCTAAACGAGTATTAGTTTGAATTGTTTGGGCTAAATTACCTATTGATTTAATCCAAAATTGCAATAAATCTGGAGAATCAGTAATGAAACGAATTGATTCTTCTGACCAATTTTGTCTTTCCTTAATTATATCAAAATTATTCCTATTTAGAGAGGAAAGTATTGCAAGCCGCTCTTTACCCGCATTAGTTTTAACATAAGTAGAAATTTGTTGAATTAATTCTTTATGGAGTTTGCGACTTTCTTCTGTACAAGTTATTTCTTTTAAATTTCCATTTTTTGCATTAATTAATTTTACTGCCCTTTGAGGTGATATTCCCTCTATACTAGACAGTGTATTTACATCACCTTCATCCAAAATTCTTTCAACTTCTGATTCAGAACCAAGCATTTCAATTAATTTATTTGCAAGAGAATCCCCCACTCCAGGTAATTCAGTTAATCTCAACATAATTCCCATCGGAGTTTGGAGGTAATTAAGGAAAGCGGTAACAAATTAACAAAGGTATACTAATTAGGGGGTTAATTGAAAATACAACATTAAGATAAGGCTTTGAAAATATAAAATATTCCACTAACAATAATTCCTGCCATTACTAAATTATGAACATAAGAATTTTTCATTGAATGTAGCCATTTTTTACCTAGTTGTATCCCGAGTAATGCTGCAATAACTAGAATTATTGTTAATTTCAGATGTATGATTATGTCATCATGTCTAAAAAATAAATACACAGGTATTCTTGAGACGTCGACACATAGAGCCAATACACTCGCCGTTGCAGCAAATTTCATCTTATCATTTAACCTTCTCGTAAGAAACATTGCGCGCAGTGCCCCTTGATGCCCCGAAATTCCGCCCATGAAGCCTGAGCCGAATCCACCGATCTTATCATTTGCCTCTGGAATCCTATATCTTGTCCAAGATTCGCTAATTGACGCCAATGGCAGAATTACCAAGAAAATGCCAATAGTTAGTAAGAGTGGTTTTTGAGGGACATTGTTCTGTAATAACGCACCTAAAATTGAACCTACAACTAACCAGAATCCATAATGCCTTATTGCCGAGTAGTCGACATGATCTCGCAAAGAAATGTATTTTCCTGCATTATGTGCGCCGTGTACCACTGCTACAACTGCAATTGCCTCATGGGGGCCCATCATTAGAAGCACTACTGGAGTCAATACTGTAGATAATCCAAAACCTGCAGGGACAGTCAAGGCTGCAGCAAAAAAAGCTCCAAAAAAGGCTATAACTATTGTGTCCACACCATAATGGAGCATTAATCATGAAATTAAATTTTCCATGATAAGATGATATTCCAATATGGATTAACAAATTAGTGTCTCAGAAAAATCCATCTCATCATCCTAATAAAATTTAATTAATTGTAATAGTAAGGATATATATCGGCCGTCTCATCTTATACATCTTTTCCAATAAATAGTTTGACGCTATCTAATATGTAATCTAGGTGTCAAGAAATCCATCTAATTAATATAAAGGTATTCATTTCATTTGGACTCTCCCCTAATTCTCCCTTTGATAGCTCATAAAATCGTGAAAAAGAATGAATAAGTATAGACAATCCTTCATAGGAGATACATTATCAGACCCATACATGGTAGAAGACATGAGAGTTGATTATAGAGATGGAGGTAGGATAGAAATTCCTGATAAAAATAAACCACTTCAAGTGTTGTTAAACTGGATTGAAGAAGCCAGAAGAAATGAACTGATTGAAGCTAATGCTATGTGTATTAGCACAATAGGAAAAAATGGTTATCCAAAAAGTAGAATGGTGCTAATTAAACATATTAATAACTTTGAAATTGGATTTTTCACAAACTTAGACAGTGATAAGGCAAATGAAATAAATGAAGATGGGCGTGTATCAGGAGTTATTTTTTGGCCCAAATTGGAAAGACAAGTTAGAATAACTGGAAGGGCTGTTTTAATAAATAGGGATGCAGTATTGAAATATCACTTATCTAGGCCTAGGTCAAGCCAAATAGCAGCATATACATCTTCTCAGAGTCGCCCCTTGGAATCATTGGAACACTTGTTAAAAGAATTTGAAGAAACAGAAAACAGATTTCAAAATAAAGATATTCCACTTCCAAAACATTGGGGAGGTTACGTCATAAATATCGAATCAATAGAGTACTGGTCAGGTAGACCAAGCAGGCTACATGAAAGAGTAAAACTAGAGTTAATAGATAAAAGGTGGTTTGAAAGAAGATTGTATCCTTGAGCTAATGTAGTTTAATTTTCAAGAAGTACTTCTATTTCTTTGGATGCTAAAATCAGAGTGGGAGCCCAAAGGCCTACAAAAATTCCTAAATCGTGGTCCCCAATAATGAAATATACATATAACGATCCTACTACTGATAACATACTTGCCATAAATCCAATTTTTGATATTTGTCCACTCATTTTTAACCACCTATTAGCACGCTTGCTGCTTGCTACCTAATAGTGTTATGCTTATTGCCATTAAAAAGTTATTATTTGGGAAAGTGATTATTTATCTAATAGACAGCATCGAGATATATGGAAGAATTGTATGCCCTAAGCGATGAAGTCATAAATAAGATGTTAAGAATTCCAGAATTGTATGACTTACCTGTCAATGAATTAAAAGATGTTTCTTTAGGTAAGTTACGTAAAAATAACAAAACCATGTTGGGCTGTTGTAGATTTAAAAAAAATAGTAGATGGATTAGAAAAAATATGAAAGGTGAAATAATCGACAAAGGAAAGGATTTTTGGCCATATCCTGATACTCTTGGTCCTAGCGATGTAAGAAAAATAGATATTCATCCAGATTTATTGGAAGCTAAATGGTTTCGTTTAGCAGCAAGTGTCCTTTACCACGAGTATTTACATGCACTGGGATTTAGACATTGCCCAACTTTCAGAAAATTGGAAGCATTGTGGCCAGATAAGGAGGCCATATTAGGCACTCGCAGAGTAAAATTAAAATCTCTGATGTATAATTCTTGGATCAATAGAAGATCGAGTAATCAATAATAAAAAATATGTTTTTATTTCAATTATGAAATATATTATTGTTCATATCAGATTAGCCCATTGGAGAAAAAATTAACTAAATTTCCCTTGTATTCTTCAGATTCGCCCCATATGGCATCAACATGACCTCTATTTGGAACATACCAAGTAGTAACGTTACCTCCTACTTCATCCATTTTCTCTTCAAAATTTTGAGAATGGAATATAGATACGCGGGTATCTTCGATACCATGAGTTAGAAAGACGGGCCTGGAGCCTGCATTTAATGCGGCTTCCATTGGAGACCGTGCATCTAATTCTACACCTACTAACCAGCCACCAACAGTAACAGCCGGGCCAGCAAAAATCTGAGGATACCCTAGTCTACCTAATTCATTCTTAACCAGTAAAGGAAAATCCAGAACAGCACTATCCAACCACATCGCACCAATTCCTGTCTCCTCTGCAAATGCTATCGCCGCCCCCCCTCCGGCTGAAAAAGCAGTCATGCCAATCTCCCCAGGACGGTATCCCTTTTCAGAAATTAACCAATCATATGCACCCAATAAGTCAATATATTCTATTTGCCCTACTGCAAAATAATCATCAACAACATCACTTTCTCCATAATTTCTAAGATCGAATGAAAGCGTATTTATTCCGCCTTCTGAAAGGAAGGATTGCATCAGTAACATTTCTGGTTTACACTTACCATTGGCTGGCATGCCGTGTGTTTGGATTACTACTGGTGCAGTAGAATCAACCTCTACATACCATCCTTTTAGAGTGATGTCAGGATCTCCACGAGGATTAAAGGTAATATTTTGATATGAAGGCATTTGTAAATTGGAAACATCAAAATTTTTACGAATAGATATCCTCTCTAGAGAGTCATTATATGGCTCAAAGCTCCTCCACTCATCATGTGTTGTCCAATCATCTGGAGTGTTGTTTGCCCAAATTCCGCACCCTGGATTGACAGATAATGATGCTGATGCCACCGCATATCCAATGCCGACATATGAGGTTGAAAATATAATAATGGAAGTCACTACTAAAGCAATAACTTGAGTAGTTGATAAATTATTTATTGGGAGTAATTTATTTTTTAAATTAACTAGCTTAAATCCGGCCATATATAGATTGGGCAGAACTTAGACAAATTAAATCTTCTCAAAATTTAATTTAAAATCATTCCCATGGATTTATTCTTATTACGTGATTAAGCATAATTTTTGTCGAACCGTCCGATTTAGCATTATCGCCGGCTTTTATTAACATTCTTCTGAGCCAACCCAACATCATTAAACTCTTTGCTCTCTCAAAATTCAACTTAATTTCTGATGTTTTTCCAGAACGTATATTGCTCTGAAAGTCTTCTTGTAAATCGGCTGCGTGATCATAATAAACTAATAATAAGTCTTCTAATGCTTCTTCGTCAATTTTCATACCAGCAAGGTTTTTTGCCATTGATCTAATGCCTGAAGAAGTTAGGACAACCCCGACAATAGTGTTATCTAAATTTGTTTTTGAATCATTGTGATCATTATCGGAAATTATATTTCTATCTTTTTGTGCATCATTATGAATTCCTCCGAAGGAATTCAATGCAGTTTCCAAATGCCTGTTTTTTATTGTATTCATTTTGTCTGCATCAGCGGAATCTGATGCTGCCAATAATATTCTCAAGAGGTAGGATTCGAGATTTTCATTGACGGCAACAACGGCGGCACTGCCTACTGAATCTAATGATTTCACTGCCCCTATCATTAAACCTCTTGTCCTATTAAATCCGAGCCTAGTCCTATTTGGATCACCGAGCGTCTTACGTTGAGGCTCCAAAGATAAAGTAACATCCTCCATTTCTGAAGTAAGGCGTTGTAGTTCGGTAACAAGTAATTCCACTAATTTGGATTTAACATCTCCCGATATACGCTTTTCAATACCCACTCCGCTAGCCACGTCGCCAATATGAGAAGTTGCCCAAGGCTTTGCCATATAGCATGGAAGAGAATATCTTACTTGAATTATCTTGCTATCAACCATTAATAAAAAATTTACTTAACAGTGCGAGAGCGCATTATAGATGCCAAAAACAAAATTATAAAAGTAGAAGGAAGTAGGAAATTAGGCATAGAATTGACTGGTTTATTTTCTTCTTTTTCTTCTTCTTCTTCTTCTTCAATTTCAATAACAATTGGCGTAACGACAATAGTGCCTTCCATGCCCATTTGTTCATGAGGTTCGCAAATATAGGCGTAAGTTCCATTACTTCCAATTGGAAATTCAAAGGTAAAATCTATACTGGTCTCAGGGTTACCTGAATCAAAAAAACCATTTTCTTCTACAGCATTATGAGCTAGAATTTCATCGCTCCAAAAGAACCGTACAGACTGTCCTTCTTCTATAGTGACTTCTGAAGGCGTAAATCTGAAATTAGTGCTATCTACTGTTATTACTATAGTTTCAGAATTTTCATTTAATGCGATATAATTGCCTGAAACTCCATAAACATACATATTAGGAGTCAATAAAGAAAATAAAATAAGCATCAATAATGACTTACGCATATATTTGTCAACTACGCCATAGGATATCAAATAATGTTTTTTTTATAAATTAGAAATATTGAAATGGTTATCTAAAATATCAATAATCTTATCGCAGTTCTTGTTAACATCGAATAATGTATTATCAGAGGTATATATTAACAAAGACTCACCTGTTGTTGGTTGATCTGTTGGCTTCTGATAAGCACAGATTGTGTCAGTATTTATTCTAGTAGGCCCTACTTCAGTTTCAACTAATATCCACATGTTCATGAAGCCGTGCCGAATAAAATTTGCTTTTAATGATTTGCATATTAAGGGCAATGAATATAATATGAGTATTCACGTTTTTAAATATTGAGATATAGTAACCATAGCCACATCATTAGAATAATTAAACATGATATAATAAATACACGTGCTCGCCATAATAAGCGATTATTGGTCAATGATACATGAGCATGAATGCACCTTAAAAAGACATATAATATAGCCATAAACAAGATTAATTGGTCAACTGTGTTAAGAGAAATTGCAAGAATGCCGGCTACAAAAAAAAACAATGGGGATTCAAATAGATTTACCAAATGTTGATCTGCTTGAAGTACGTAACGTGGAGGTTTTTCACCTTCAAATGTCTTAAAATATCTCCAGTTGAAGCCGTCTTTTACTGCCCTATCACGCCTCAAGCGTGCTATAGTTCCAACAAAAAGCGTAAGTAAGACCTGAGCAAACAATGGAATTAGCATTAATTCTCTATTCATAACATTACTACTGGCTTTAGATATATAATTATAAACGTAGAAAAGGTAAAATACGGATATTCCTGAGATGTTGATATGGTACAGGATGTCGAAGGGATAATAGTAGTAAACACAGAGACCATACCAGGTAAACTAATCACAGAAAGTTTTGGAGTTGTTAGTGGATCGACAGTTCGAGCAAAGCATATTGGAAGAGACATTACCCAAGGTTTTAAGAATATAATTGGAGGGGAATTGCACAAATATACAGAATTATTGGAAGAATCTCGCACAGAAGCTTTGAGCAGAATGGTATCAGACGCAATAGCAAGAGGTGCAAACGCAGTTGTAAATGTCAGGTTTGCAACTTCAGCAATCACCCCTGGTGCTGCAGAATTATTTGCTTACGGGACCGCAGTTAAAATTGAATAATAACATTGGTGATAATAATGCCTACGCATAATTTTCAAATCAGGAATCCAGTGACAATATTACTCACAATTTTTATCATAGTTTTGAGTTTAGATCCTGTTTCAGCTCAGTCCAGTAACGCTTCTGTCAATATAGGCGAATTAATAGGAATACTTCTGCTAATCTTCGGAGTATTGGGAGTCATATGGGGATTAATTTGGATGTTTGCTTATCCTATTTTTCTTCTTTATGCTTTAATTTTTAGTGGTAAAAACCTTGATAATATGATCTTAAAAACTGTAGAGAGAGAAAGGGCGATAATATCAAAATTTGGAAAGGATATTTTATCAAATATTGATGGTGGTTTTCGTAAAGATGTTATCTCCTCAGGGATAGTTTGGGCAGGGGCAGTTTATGGGCCCAGTCATTGGCATCAATTACTTGGCAAATTATATAATTGGTTCGGGGGATCCATAGATATTTTTCAAAAGGTTATATCTGCAGGAAGGGCTGAATCAATGCAAAGATTGAGGGAAATAGCAATTGAAGAAGGTTGGGATGAAGTGATAAATGTAAGAATTGACACATCCCCTATGGCACCAGCTGCAGGCCGCAAGGGAATAAAGGCTGTAGAGGTTTTTGCTTATGGCACTGGAATCAAATATAATTGACATGCTTAATAGCAGTTTTCAAAACATATGCGCCTCACGACCATACGTCTGACACAGCCCTTCCATAGGATTTGGAGTCGGAGGTAATCTCAATGCAAAATCCAATTACCCGTATAGAGCCACAACTTGCATCCAGATTAGCGAAGCAAAGTTATCACCTTGTAGGAGAACACGGAGGAGTGAAGGTATGTCATTGGACAAAGCAGAGTTTAATTGCCGATAGATCATGTTACAAAGGTACGTTCTATGGAATTCAAAGTCATGGATGTATGCAAATGGCGCCAAATGTAGATACATGTAACCTTGCCTGTACTTATTGTTGGAGGGAGCCTCATTCCGACACTCTGAATAAGATTGATGATGATCCTTATGATTTGTTTTTACAATCCGTGCGTGCCCATCGTAGATTGATTACTGGATTTGGAGGGCACCCCAGTGTACCAAGAGAAAAATGGATTGATGCACAAGATCCTAAGCATGTTGCCATATCCCTTAATGGTGAGCCGACCCTCTATTCAAGACTAAGTGAATTTTTAGAAATTTGTCACCAACATGGGGTTTCGACATTTTTAGTTACAAATGGAAGTTTGCCAAAAGTAATTGAAAAATTAGACACTTTGCCGACCCAGCTATATGTTAGTGTGGATGCACCTAATAAGGAAATCTTTGACCGTATATGTAAGCCAAAATTTGATACTAACGCATTTTATAAATTAGAACAAACTTTGGAGTTATTGCCCTCACTAGATACTAGGACAGTGTGTAGACACACACTCATAAAAGGTGAATCCCTAGGTCATCATGAAGAATATGCAAGACTTGATAACTTGGCTGATCCTATGTTTATTGAAGCAAAGGGCTATGTCCACGTAGGTAAAAGTCAAAATAATCATACAATAGAAAACATGCCCAATCATACCGAGGTTCTCGATTTTTCTAATAAGTTAGCATCATTAGTTGGACGAGAAGTTCTCTCAGATAGAAGTGAAAGTAGAGTTGCATTAATAGGAAAAGAAATGATTCCGATTACTCTACCAAAGAAAATACGAGATTTACCTAGTGACCTCGGAATTGCTAAACCTCAAAATTTTTCACTACCTCAGGTTTGATACTATGGGCAGCCGTCTAGTAAGTATATTTTTAGTTTCTATTTTTTCAATATCAACATTATCTGGATGTTTTGGGAATGAAAATAATACTAATGATATTGAGAATTATCGACATTGGTTACCTGATGTAGAGGATAGGTCAGATATGATTTACAAGGATGATGATGTTTTCAGTCGTGTCTCTATTAACGGGACATATGAAATTGATGAAGTAAGATCAATTTTTGTCCCCGTCCCTACAATAACTCTGACTGATGGGGGTGCGGGCATAACTGGAGATGCAGAAGTTCACCTTGGGTTATGGTTACCAATAATAGAAGGTTGTGATATGGAGAGTCAAGAACTTATAGATGAATGTCGAGTTCCAATAATTGCAGAAATAGGGCCATATTATAATGATGGAGATGTAGATGCGTTGACGCCAGCGGATAGATTAGGTAGATTCCTTATTGAAAATTTAGTTCCTCATGGATTTGGGATTGCACAGATATCAGTTTTTGGCACCGGAGAATCCAACCATTGCATGGACCTGATGGGATACGACGAACAAGAAGGAATTCATGCCGCAGTAGAATATCTAGGAAAATCTTCATTTTCAAATGGCGCAGTTGGAATAATTGGCAAGTCATACGATGGATCTACTCCATGGGAAGCAGCCGCAATGGGTTCAGAATATCTGAAAACTATAGTACCAATGTCAGGACTTATCGGCGCCCATGATTTAATGTGGAGAAATGGAAGTATGGAAGCAAGGGGCGCAATTATGCATAATGGGGTATATGGTAGTTTCGGCCTAGATGGTAATCTTGAAGATTCCCAAAATGCATGTGAAGGTTATTTAGAAGGATATTATGCTGGCCCTGCTGCTTACTTATCTGGAGATAACTTAGCATGGACTGGCAGTGATTATTGGAGGGAAAGGTCATTCCTTGATCGTGCTTTAGAGAATTATAATGGTTCAGTATATATCATACATGGGATGCAAGATTGGAATGTTGATCCTCATATGGCCTTTCCAACACATAATATTTTGATTAATGCTGGTTTTGAAGTGAAGGGTTTGTATGGTCAATGGGGGCATGACTATCCAGATAGAGAAGGTGGTCACTCTGGACTCTCAAGTGGCAGAGGTGCTGAAGCTTTTCCTCATACATTACGATGGGATTGGGCAGATGATTTACTAGAGTGGTTTGATTATTATCTTAAAAATGAAGGCCCTAAACCAAGGTTGATAGCAGAAATACAAGATAATATTGGCTCTTGGAGAGTTGAGACTTCATATCCTCCAGAAGATCAAGAATGGTTAAATTATGATATGAATTTTTGTACAGTAATATCAGGAGGAGAGACTGTTACCCCTACATCTTCTTTAATTATTGAATGCCCTAAATTTAATGAAGAGGTTCGGATAGTTGGTACGCCAATATTTCATGTGGAAGCGTCCATATCTCCCTTGTCAACAAGTGGCCACCTATTTGTAGAAATGGTCCAGTCAAGTAATGGCATGCATCTAGGGCATGCCGTCATGGATTTACGATTTTTCGATGGAGGGAAAGAGGGACAAGTTTTGAACCCAGGGCAAACAGTACTTGCAAAGATGGAATTTTTTGGAATGGATGTGATAATACCTGAAGGAGATGGAGTTCAACTCATAATAACACAAACCGGAGAAGATTATATTCCGAGTCCAGTGTCAACTTTGCCAGTTACTTTGGGATTGGGTGCATCAACAATTCTTGGCCTATCCACAGTCAATCGCGCATGTTCTGAACTTTTCCTACCGCCGATGCAACAACCATATCCACAATGCAATTAATTATACAATTTTTAGGGAAAGATTGAGTTAGGGATTGCATATTCCCCGATATGAATTGGCTTAATTTAATAGCGAAAGGAGTTTTTAGCGGAACCATAATTGTACTTGCAAGTGAAATAGCAAAAAGGTCAGCAATATTTGGTGCATTGATTGTATCAATACCAATAGTTAGCATAATGTCATTGACTTGGCTTTACAATGATACCAAAGATGTCATTGAGGTTGCAGATTTTGCGGAGAGTATACTATGGTTAGTTTTGCCTTCAACGTTACTGTTCATCCTACTTCCATATTTACTACGCAATGGATGGAGTTTTGAAAATTCTATGTTTATTGGAATATTGGCAACAGTTATTGCATATGCAATAGGAATTTATTTTGCTTCAAACTATGCAGGGATATCCTAATTATTATTTTTTAGCTGCTAAGGGTTGTCGCCACCCTTGGCCAAATGAGCGTTTTGATACACGTGGTGCGGGAGGCATTTGCCATCGTTTATGTTCGTTAGATTTCATTGTCTGAAGTATCCATGTTACTGTTTTTTCATCATATTCAGTGTTCACTATACCCCTCTCAATCCAATCTTCAAGTATAGCATCGAGAGACTCATAAGGAGGAAGAGAGTCTTCATCTTTTTGATTTGGCCTTAATTCGGCAGAAGGAGGTTTGACAATTGTAGATTTGGGGATTGGTGCTTCCTCGCCGTTTTCTTCTGCTTCTCTATTGATTAAATTTGCTATTCGGTATACTTCAGTTTTATACAGATCTCCAAGGGGAGCATACCCTCCACACATATCTCCATATAGAGTGCAATAGCCAATAGCTAATTCTGATTTATTACCTGTTGCTAAAGCCATTCCTCCGTATGCATTGGCATAGGCCATAACTGTTAATCCCCTCAAACGAGCCTGAATATTTTCCAAGTAAATAGGATCGACTCCGGGGTCATTGATAGGTATTAATTCCTTCAAATATTCTTCTGATGAAATTTGTAACTCACTGAGTTCTACTTGATGGTAATGGGCTCCAAGCGTATTCATCAATTCTTTGGCATCTTTTTTAGAATGTTTGCTTGAGTAGCGCATTGGCATGGAAATACCATGTACAGCGCCTGGTCCTAAGGCTCGACAAGCAATAGCAGCAGTTACGGCAGAATCAATGCCTCCACTGACTCCTAAAACTACCGATTTTATTCCTGACTTATGACAATAATCCCTTAATCCTGTAGTTATTGCCTCTAACAAATCTAAATCTTCATCTTTATTTTTAAAATTGTCATCAGATGGGGTTATTTTTGCTTCTTTAATAATTAGTCCATCATATTTCTTATAATTATCAAATTCTATTACTTTAGAAAGTTGTGGCTTATTCAAATCTACTAATAATATTGCCTCTTTCCATGCCGGAGCCTGCATAATATCTCCGTTTGGCCAAGAAATAGTTGATCTACCATCAAATATCAAGTCATCATTACCACCTATTTGATTACACATAAGATATGGATGTTTCAAGGATGCTGCTGCAGATTTAACTACATCTATTCTAACATTTTTTTTGTCTGCATGATAGGGTGAGGCCGATAGATTAACCGAATATGACAATTGTTTACTAATTTTAGATAATTGTTTGATTGGGTCAATGCCATAATCACTGGGTACATGGCCAGCATGCTGCCAAGCATCTTCGCAAATTGTAATTCCCAATTTAGAACAATCAGGGGCTTCAATCGTAGATAATTCCGTACCTTTATTGAAATACCTAGCCTCATCAAATACATCATAAGTTGGCAGAAGTTGTTTTCTATACAATTCTTTTATTTTACCATTACCTTCGCAATAAATGACTCCGTTTGAAGGTAATTTTTTTATTCCATCTGGATTTAATGGGCTTCCTATCAAAATTGGAATTGGAGAAATAATTCCTTTTATCGCTTCTATACATCTATTTACAAAATCTTTTTCTAGAAGTAAATCCCTAGGAGGATAGCCACAAATAGCCAATTCACTAGTTACAGCAATAGTCGCCCCCTGTGAAGCAGCAATAGTGGCCAAGCGAGATATTTCAATAGAGTTTTGATGAATATCCCCCACGACCGAGTTGTGCTGTAACAGCGCGACGACACTCATCAATTACTCAACATATGTTATGGCATTCAAGGCTACCGGAAATATAGATTAGAATATTAATTGAATTTTACTCTAGGTGCTTCCCTTACTGTCTTATCTGTTACTCTGAAAAATTCTTTTGAAGTAAGACCCATTAATCTAGCGATAATTATAGCAGGAATTGAGGCTATTGCAAAATTATAGTTCAGCACCATTTCATTATAGAATTCCCTACGATCTGCGATATTATCCTCCATTTTAGTTAAAGTATTCATGAATTTTAAATATTGACTGTCAGCTTTTAATTCAGGATATTGTTCTGCTACCGCCCTCAGAGACATTGTAGCTGCGGCCACCAACATATTAGAATCTCCAATTTTAGCCATGTTGGGATTACCTACAGAATTTGATGAATCATATGCCCCTCTTGCACTTGCAAATGATTCCCATATTTTTGATTCATGTGAAGTATACCCTTCCACAATACCTTGTAAATTTGGTATCAAATCAAATCTTTCTTGTAATAAAACATCAATTTGCCCCCAATCTTTGCCAACGGTCAACGCAAGACCAGTGAGACGATTATAGGTAGACCACGCCCACAATAAAATCATTAAACCGATTAATAATAAAAAACATAGTGATGCTCCAAACACTGCATATTCTATTTCTACCATATTCAACCGTAGCCAGTCATCACTATTGAATATTAACCTAAATTAAAGAACATTTAAGATAATAAAGTACATTACTAAAGAGCTAATGATAACTAAATTCATTCCCGGTATTAAGAGATACTCAAAATTACTTCTAGAGTTGCCCAATACTGCTATTTCACTACCTCTCTCCAGTCTAGAATTGGCCGTAGTACCATCTTTTCCTGTTACTTCAAGAAGTCTATTTTGGACATCGGAAACAAACTCTTCATCATTATCCCTTGGTTCAGCGAATCCTATTAAGTAGCATGGATCGCCGATTGTAAGTCCATGTAATATCCACTTATGTCTCAAAATTTTACCATTATTCCAACTTGCATATAATATTTCTCTGAATAGATCAAAATCATGAACATTGTGAGGGCATTCCCATTTTGTGATGTATTGCCCCAAATTCTGATCCTCAAATGTATTTGGTTGTATTAATACGCCACCTGTACCATCATGTAAAACATAAGGATGGTTTCCTGAGTCGCGATCAACTTGATGCCACTGACGTCGTTTTTCGATTCGCTCGCGGCCGTTTTTATCAGTTACCACGTGTTTTGTCTCAACAAGAATTTCATATGTCCATTTCCAAGAGATTAAGTCTTGGACAGCCCTAGATTTGTCTCTTCCCACATAAACAGTTGGTGGCTTAGTTACCCATTGCCTGACCTGACCAACCAGCTCAACCGAACCCACGGCCATGGACCTCACTAAAGAGGTTGGAGTTTCTAGAGTATCGCTAACTTTTCTACTTTTAATTAAAGACACTAATAACCAAATGAATGAAATTACTACTGGTAAAAATATCTGACCATATTTTAAGATTGTAAACTTAAATTTTGTAGCTTTTAAATCGTCATTATTTAGTTGCTTCCATTCTAAATACTCCAGAGTTGAGCCATTTGAAATAAATAAAATAATGAATGGAATTGAATTCAATATTAATAACATAGATATTAATCCGTAAGTGGATATTTCTGCAGGCTTGGGAGTCCCTATTTTTGTAGGATGTTCATCTAACACGCCTGATTCATCAGGGCGGTATCTATATGTCTTATTCCAGTGATTTGGACCAGGCGCAGCATAAACCCATCCTCTATCGTCAGAAGATGGTTGATGTATCCATTCCAATTTCCAAAAATTAGTTATTTCCTTGGAGTGTTCGGATCTAATTTGGTAATCACGAGGTTTGGTATTCCGCCTAATTTCTCGTAATCTTCTTTGTAGTTGCGTAGGTGCCGAACCAACTATTAATGCCCCACCCAATATTAAACAAATTAGTGGAGGAATTAGATTTTCGAATGTAAAATCCAATTTATTTGTAAATAACATATTATTGAATGTAAATATCTGAACTAAAAGTCCAACACAAAATATTATTATCCCCAATATCCAAATTACTTTACTCCAAAATTTTAATGGTACTGTGAAGTCTAAAAATCCTGCATCTAAATTAATTTTATTCGAAGTATTGTCCATATATAGCCCACAAATTTACCTAATATATTAGTATTTAAACTCTTGATTAATGACAAGCAACACCATATTTCTTCAATCTCCAATAATTATATGGCCACGGGGCTAAGAAGCCGACTACTAACAGTAATTAGAGCATTTCCACTTTCATGCGACACTAAAGCATCAACAATTCCATCTAAACTTAATAATGATTCGGTAACTCTACTTGAACAACCAGTGCAAGTCATTCCTTGGACTGTGATAGTTGTAGTTTCGATCATATGACTTGGTAAAAGTCATCCTTATTGAATACTACTAAAATAATTTATCACAGAAGAAAAGAGTATATTCAATACAATGAATTGTTCCGGATGGTTCAATGGTAGTACCTAACTCACTAGGAGAACTTGATCCAGTTGCACTTGAGAATTCTCTTATGTATATCTGGGATAATGAGAAGACTTTTGAAAAATCTATTGATATTCGCAGACAAAATAAGTCCCCTTTTACTTTCCTAGAAGGACCACCTACAGCAAACGGCAAGCCAGGGATTCATCATGTCTTATCACGACTATACAAGGACATGGTATGTCGATGGAAATCAATGGAAGGACATATAGTAGAACGCAAAGGAGGATGGGATACTCATGGACTTCCTGTAGAAATTGAAGTTCAAAAGAAACTGAATTTGATGTCAAATGAAGCGATTGAAGAATATGGGATGGAAAAATTTAATCAGAAATGTAAAGAGAGCGTTTGGGAATATGAGGAAAGTTGGCGAGAAATGACCGAAAGGATGGCTTTTTGGGTTGATATGGATAATCCATATGTTACATTACATGATGAATATATTGAATCCGCATGGTGGTCATTGAAGCAAATGCACGATAAAGGATTGTTATTTCGTGGCCACAAAGTATTACCTTATTGCCCTCAAACTGGAACTAGTTATTCAACTCATGAAGTTTCACAAGGATACAAAGAAGTTTCTGAGCCTGCAGTATTCATAAAATTCAAGCTTATTGATGATGATGTATCAATTCTTGCTTGGACAACGACGCCTTGGACTTTGCCTGGTAATGTTGGTTTGGCAGTTGGGCCGAATGTGACTTATTGCCGCATCAAAGTAACCTCTCCTCCTTCCGAATCTTGGGAAGGAAGAGGGGGTGCAGAAGTAGGAGAAGAAATTATATTAGCCAAAGATTTACTTGGTAATGTCTTAAGACATCACATGGAAATAATAGAAGAGTTTCCTGGATCTGATCTAGTTGGTAAATCCTACTCTCCAATATTTCCTGGCGCAATAGAAAGAGGGGATTCAATAACAGCTTGGACCATAGTGGCAGCTAATTTTGTAACAACCACTGATGGCACTGGAGTGGTGCATACTGCAGTTATGTATGGCGAAGATGACTATAATCTTGGGATGGAAATGGGGTTTCCTGCACAACATACAGTTGGAATGGATGGTAAATTTATCATTGGAACTCATAAGATATTAGATAATCGTTATGTAAAGGATTGTGATTCTGATATAATTGACCATCTAGAAAAAGAAGGTAGTCTATATCGTGAACACATATATACTCACGATTATCCACATTGTTGGCGAACTGATCACCCTCTACTTTACTATGCCATGGATAGTTGGTTTGTCCGCATGACAGCAGTAAAGGAAAAAATAATTCAACATAACTCAGAAGTAGAATGGGCCCCTGAATGGACTGGGTCAGGGAGAGTTGGAGAATGGTTACGTAATCTAAAGGATTGGGCGATAAGTAGAGAACGTTATTGGGGAACTCCGATACCAGTTTGGATTTGTGAAGATTGTGGACATGAACACTGCATTGGCAGTATAGAAGAAATGAATGCTTTGAAAACAGCAGATTCGCCAACTCCTAAAGAATTACACCGCCCGTATGTAGATGAAGTTAGATTAAATTGTTCCAGTTCAAATTGTAATGGAGAAATGATACGTGAACCGTATGTTATGGATTGTTGGTTTGATTCTGGTTGCGCGCCCTTCGCCCAATGGCACTATCCATTTGAAAATAAAGAAAAATTCACAGGCAGTTTTCCAGTAGACTACATATGTGAAGCAGTAGATCAAACAAGAGGGTGGTTTTACTCATTATTAGCAGTTTCAACTACGGTTTTTGATAGTATTGCATATAAAAGATGTTTGTCCCTTGGGCACATTTTAGATAATGAAGGAAAGAAAATGAGTAAATCTAAAGGTAATGTTGTTGACCCATGGGATCATTTTAACAAAGAAGGAGCAGATGCAATTAGGTGGTATATGGTGACTCAAAGTGCACCATGGAACCCGATGAATTTTGATCCAAATGGAGTCAGAGAAACATATGGAAAGATGTTCTTAACTCTATGGAATGTACATAAATTCCATTCTGATTATGCAGCATTAGATGGTTTTGATCCTGAGGATACAGGAGGATGGGTAGAGGTCTCAGCACGCAGACCTTTGGATAGATGGATTTTATCTAAAATAAGTCGAGTGGCTGAAGTTTTTAATGATAATTTCGCTTCATGGGAGTTTCATAAAGCAGGAAGAGATTTAGAGAGTTTTGTCGTTAATGACTTATCTAATTGGTATGTTCGAAGATCCCGTAGACGTTTATGGGATGAAATAGATAGTAATGATAAACGTGCATGTCAACATACTTTACATGAGGTTTTGATAGTAGTTTCACGCTTAATGGCACCAATCTCCCCTTTTATGGCAGATAAAATACATCGTGACCTTGCTGGCTCTTCTGTGCATTTAGCAGATTGGCCAGTTGGTTCAGAACTAGTAGATCGTGATTTACCTCCGCAAGATTATGGCCTTGAACAACAGATGGAATTGGTTAGAGATTTAGCTGAAGGCGGCCGTAGAATCAGAGTAGAATCAGGAAGAAGGCAACGCCTTCCTTGCCGTAATGGATGGATTATTGGAGGGCCAGATATTTCTGATTTCCATGAAATCCTTTCCGAAGAGTTAAATGTTGAAAATTTGACTACCGAAGATGATTTGGATAAGTTTCAGAAAATAATTTTATTACCAAATAGAAAAATTCTAGGTGCGAAGTGTAGGTCGGATTTACCAGAAGTATTATCTCAATTGGAAACTGTAGATCCGGATTCATTCCTCTTAGAAGTGCAAGCAGGAATTGCTGCACTTGCTGGTTATGACATAATCATGGAAGATATAGAAATAAAAAGAATTGAAAAAGATGATTTTGCTGCTTCAACACTATCAAATGATGATTTAGGAGATGTCACATTGGTACTGGATATGAACACTGATTCAGATTTGCTTTCAAAGGGATTAGCAAGAGACATAATCAGAAGAATACAGTCAAAAAGAAAAGACATGAATTTAAATGTTGAGGCTATGATAAATCTATCAGTTTGGATCCAGGGGCTTACTCTTAATGATAATGATTGGACCCATATACAGAATGAAACAAGAACAGGTAAAGCAGCATTAAACGAAGGAGATATTCCAACTAATTCAGAAGAATTTAGCGTGGATGGTGTTACTATTTTCTTTAACACTACTTCATAACATCAGTGCAATTAGAAGGTTTGTGGTTAAAGAGATATCAAGACTTTATGGAATATATCATGCAAATGGTGGATTGGTCGGCGAATTAACTTATATTTTTGGAAAGTATAGGAAGGCTATGCATTGTTCTCTATGTGACATAACGCATGGAAAAATTTCTATTAAGGCTAGTTGGAATAAATTAACCAAGAAGCTTTTGGTGCCTTTTGATCTTCTTCATTTAAATGAGAGAACTGAAGATTTAGTATTAATTTCAGAAAATAAAACCCCTTGTATCATAGCCAAAATAGACGGAGAATTACAAATATTAATATCTTCTCAAGAATTGAATATTTGTAAAAAATCGATTGATAAATTTGAACAATTACTGGAAGAAAAATTAAAAGTAATTTGACATTATAATATTATAGAACTTCTCCACAAAATTTACAAAATTTTGCATTATGATCATGACCTTCTTTGGAACATGAAGGGCATGCTTGAGTACTTATTGGATCCATTCTTGCTAATTCAGTAGAAATTATTCCAGTTGGAACTATAATCAAACTATAGCCCATTATCATAATGAATATTGCTAATATTTTTCCCAATGGCGTAGATGGCACTGTATCTCCATAACCAGTGCTAGTAATCGTAGTTATGGACCAATATACACTTTGAGGAATTGATGTAAAACCATTCTTAGGGCCTTCCAATAAATACATTCCTGCACCGCTTATGAAACATAATACTAAGACAGTAGACAAGAATACTATAATTCTAGATTTTGATTGAGCAAGGGCCTTGGTGAGAACAAACGATTCATTCAAATATCGACTAAGTTTAAAAACCCTAAAAATCCTAAGAAGTCTTAAAGCCCGGATGCCAAGTAAACTTTGTATGCCTCCTAATCCAGTCAAAAGGGCTAAGTATGTTGGTAATATTGATACTAAATCAACTATTCCAAAAAATGATTTAATGTACTTAACGGGTTTTTTTACAGAAATTAATCTAAGAATATACTCAATTGAAAATAAAATAGTAAAAAACCATTCAACTATTATTAATTCGATATGGTATTTTGCATCTATTGAATCAACGCTTTCAAGAGATACTACTATTACAGACAATAAAATAGCAATTAAGAGTGCTATATCAAAGAATTTTCCATATGAGGTATCGGCTTCAAATATAGTTTCATGAATCTTTTCTCTATATGAATTTGGAGGGCGGAACGCAAATTCTTCAACCTCCATGTATGACCTAGGAGGGAGGCGGTCTAATATTTTACTAATATTTATCATGCAATTTGATAAATCTGTGGCAATAATAACTCTACGCCAAATAATGGATCCGGATCAGTAGAATCGTGATAAGCAATGAAAGAACCTCCATCTGGCAAAATACCCATACTGGCAAAGTCAAACCTGATATCTGCACCAGCTCCTGAAGTAGAATCTAGGTCCCCTTGTCCAATGTAAGTTTTTGAATCAGGTATTAGACTTTGAGAGAAATCCCTGACATGCCATGCAACGTCGATATCAGGGCCATTGGCACTTTGATAACGTACATTTAGAACAAATAAATCGTGCACACCACTAGAATGAAATTCCCATTCTTCTATTCCACTTGCAAATCCAGATAAATCATAAGTATTATTTTCCCATGTCTCCCCTCCATCCCAAGACAAGGAATGCGTGACTATGTTATCTCCTCCTATGACACAATGTAATGCAGCTGAAGAGTCAAAGGCACAATACTCTGAAGGCAAAGAAGATCCATTTAGAGTAGTGGCAGACCACCAATTCAATGACGTATCCAAAAAGGCATCAGTACCATCAATAAAATAATTTGGAAAATATAATCCACCTGAAGGTACCGGGAAGGCTCGCATCTCTTTGTGGGGTTTGGTAAAATCCCATTCTGGCCCTAGTAAATTTGCAGTTAAATCAACTTCAATAATAGCTAGACTTCCATCCCTATCTGGAAAATTAAAATAATCATAATTTAAACCATCTGTAGAAATTTGCCCCCCTATATTTTGAACTTGGTGCCAAAAATTTGATATTACGATACTTGCATAGTCTCCATTTCCATATATCCCACCATTAATCGGGCCGATGACTTCTACTTGCCATGAACGATCATAGAAGGGCTCAGGAGTTCTATTAAAACACCAACTCCATTCTCCATTATTTGCATCATACAAAAATGCATAAAATTGATCAGCCCCACTTACGCTAGGATAAGGAAACCACCCCATCGAAATTAGGTCACCATTGGTAGCTTGAACGATGCTTCCTTCTCCAAGTCCTTCTTGACCAGGTACATTTGGCTTAGGTTCTAAACAACCTAATTGAGAGAATATTTCTGGAATATATTCTTGCCATGTATGGCCCCTATCTTCAGACCATGTAGGATATTCTCCTCCAAAATTAACTATCCAGCCTTCTTTAGTAGCGGCTAAATAATGCTCACAACAATTTCCTCCTTCTTCATTTCCAAAAACTGCCCAAGATGAATTTCCCCAAGTCTCGTTATTTGCTGGATGACCAACTACAAAATCCCTAGAATCCTGGTGGCTTTCAGGAGTTTCAATATACACAAAGTCATTGTCCCACGGTATTGAGTTTTTTTCCAAAGTATCTACTTCTCCCAAGCAACCTGCTAAAATCATACTTAATACTATCAAAAAAGCAATTGGTTTTCTGTCCATTGCCATTGCCCTCATATCCTACCCGACTATTGCCCCATTTATCGCACTTATCTATCTAAGTTTTAATTTTAACCTTGATCAGGGGCCTTTATAATAAATATATTTGAAAACTTATACCGTTAGGAGATTACGATGGGGACTCATGAATATATACAAGATCAACGCAACGATAATGTATGGATTTCAATAAATAAAGAATTATTTATGCGCCCTGATGCCAAAATATCAGTCTTAGATGCAGGATTTTTACTTGGTGACGGAATTTGGGAAGCTTTTCGACTTCATGAAGGAATATTAGTTTTCATAAACGACCATCTGAATCGTCTTTTCCATGGTGCAGAAAATATATCATTAGAAATTCCTTATTCTCGTGAAGAAATTATATCAGAAATAAAAAAGGTAATTGAAATGAATAAAATGTATAATGATGTTCATATTAGATTAATTATTACTCGCGGATTAAAGCCCACTCCCTACCAAGCCCCTTGGGTAATTTCTAGCCCTCCTACTATGGTAATTATACCTGAATATAAAAAGGCAAATATTGAGCGTAGTAAAAATGGTATTTCATTAGTTAAAGTTGATATCATTAGAGGTCCAAAAAATGCACAAGACCCCAGAATAAATAGTCTATCAAAACATAATTGTATAGCAGCATGTATAGATGCAAGAAATAAAGGAGGTGAGGAAGGACTTATGTTAGACCCAAATGGTAATGTAAGTACATGTAATTCAACCCACTTCTTTATGGTAAAAAATGGAGAAGTTTGGACCTCTAACGGAGACTTCTGCCTTAATGGGATAACTAGGCAGAAAATAATTGATATTTGCCATAGTAATAATATTTCTTGTCTTGAAAAGAATTTTACGGCTGATGAGGTTAAGGATGCAGATGAATTATTTGTCACAGGAACTTTTGCTGGATTAACTCCAGTGAATAAATATAATGGAAAAATTGTCAGTAATGGGTCTAGAGGGCCAATAGTAAAAAAATTACAGGAACTGTATGTTCAAATGATAGAGGATGAATGTAATGGCCAATAATAAGATCGCTATGTGGTCAGGGCCAAGAAATATTTCAACTGCATTGATGTATGCTTTTAATAGCCGTTCGGATACATTCTGTATTGATGAGCCACTGTATTCTTATTATTTATCTAATACAAAAATAACTCATCCCGGAAGACAAGAAATTATTGATAACTACGAATGGGACATAAATAAACTAATAGACAAAATTTGTGGAGATATTCCAAATGAAAAAAGTATTTATTATCAAAAGCATATGGCGCACCACATATTACCTGAAACTCCAATAGAATGGATTTTAAAATTGAAAAATTGCTTTTTAATTCGGGAGCCTAAAGATGTAATTTATTCATTATCAAAAAAGATTGATGATATCAAGATTGAATCGACCGGCCTAATCGAACAAAATAAGTTATTTAATAAAATTAATGAACTCGGGAAGAATACTCCAATTGTCATAGATTCTAGAGATATTTTGAGGAATCCAGAATATATGATGAAAAGATTGTGTAAAGAATTAGAAATACCATTTGAAACATCGATGACATCATGGCCTGAAGGGAAGAAGGATTGCGACGGGATATGGGCAAAACATTGGTATGGCGAAGTCTGGAAATCTACTAAATTTAATAAATATATAAAAAAGGAAATATCATTATCCGAACAACATATTAACCTATATTATGAATGTAAAATTCTGTATGATGAATTATTTAAATTTCGAATAATCTGATTTAAAATTAATCGAAAATAAGGCTCCTCAGGTACATTCATAGCATTATTTTTTTTCATCTTCACAGAGATAGGCACATAAAACCATTGTTTCAGCATTATTGGGTTCGATTTTATTGTGAGTCCTTATTATCACATCATGGCCATTATGAAACGTTTTATAATTTATAATTTCTATTTGAGTTACTAAAGTCCAAAGAATTGTTTTCTTTTTGCTAGACGCCACAACATTTGATGCATTATTCCATATAAAATTTTCAGTGAGAATCGATTCCAAATGACTAATATCTTTACTTCTCATCGTATTATTTCAAGCAGTTATTGCATCCATGAAAGTCATCTTAACCTCTACGAAACGTGGTAATTTAGATATATATTTTATTATAAAGGTCTTAAAATGTACTATGGTTGATGAAATAAATCAAACCCTAAGTCTAATGAATTAAATGCCAAAGTGGTTACAGAATTGGATCCATAATTAACATTTATAGTTACTTCCACTCTATCATCAAATGTAGGCACACAAAATGAAAATGCCATTTCTACTTTGACAGTCATTCCATAATCTATTAATTCACCGCTAGCAATATTTACATCTTCGCCAAATGTATTTTTGTCATCTACTAATCGTGAGCCAGAATCGACTAAGGTAGAATAATCAGTACTAAGAGTATCTCCATTTTGACAGGTTGTCGAAGTACTAATATCATCGACCATTATTGAAGGAGAACCTGCATTTAACCTTAGAAATAGTAGTAATGAAAAACTCATAACCTTTATTGATGAAATTTCATCATTGCCAGCTCCGGCTGCTTCTATAGAAGATAGTCCATGGTTTCCTGCACCAAATGAAGCCACCCAACTACCATCAAAATTCTCGCCTTCATACATTACTATATTACAACCACTCCCCACTATGATAGAAGACGCATCATTGTCTGTGGCACCCAATCCTTCCATTGCGCCCCTATTATAATTCCCAACTTCAAATGTTACTGCCCAACCGGTAAAACCAGAATGCTGCCATAATTGTGCTGTGCATTCAACTCCTCCTGCAATATTGGCGCCGACCATCTTAACTTTTCTACTAAGGTCATTTTGTAAACCGTCTGAAGTTGATTCTGATTGATCTCTAATATTTTCTGCTTGATTAATAATAACAGTAGTTGAAACAGATGCAACTAAAATAAGTGCAATGAATATTATCATAGCTCCGACCCCTATTGAACCATTAGTGGAGTTTGGAGGCATTACTTATATTGCTAATAGAGTAATGTGTATTATTGTATGTATTAATATGGAAATCTGAAAAATTATTTTTCATTATCTTTGTTATGGAATGCCGAAGGAATATCAAAAGTTGTTTTACGTTTTGCTTTTGAAGAAATAAATAATATAACAGCAAGTAGTAAAGTATTACAAAGGAGAATTTGTCCAATTGAATATATTACAGTTGCTGTTTCTATTAAATCTAATATTCTGCTATTCCCTGAATCTAAACCAAAATCATAGTCAGGATAAAAGCCGGGCCCAAAATAAAGCATTAATACTAAATTTATTTGACCGATTACATAAATAACGAACCAACTTAAAGTAAGACGCAGTCCAAGATGCCTTTGGCCATTCCACAAAATTGGGACAGTTATAAGCCCTAAGAAAAACAATATTAATCCATATAATACATAATAATTCATTATGTTTTTTATTTCATCGAGGTATTCTATTGTTTCAATCCAAAACTGATTACTAGCAGACCAATTATCAATTTCTTCTTGGGACCCATTTTCAGGGTATTTCTCTAATTCATCAAATTCCCTTGGCACCTGATCCAAAAGTATTGGAGTAAGTACACCCGAAGCAACTTGAAGTGCCATAGCAAAAGTCATGATAGCCATAAAAATTGCAAGGCTTTTCAACCACCATTGAGACGGCTCGGAGATTAAAAATGATTTTTCAAGATACTCCATACTATAATACACTGTATAGATATTTAAAAGATTAATTGTCAGTTAATTCAGAATTATTGATGATGATTCGTGGTTCTGTCCTTACCATTGAATGCATACACTGACGTGAAGGATTAACAATGAATCCATGTCTAAGAAAATTTCTACCAAGAATTATTCTATGCCTCATTTTAGATCTATCTTGGAGACATATTTCTACTTGATAATCTCTGCCTGCGATTTCTAATTTAGTATTAATTACTGGCCTAAGCGATTCTTGACCACTAGTATTCCTAACTTTTCTCCATCTTAATATTGGCCTAGTAATTACCTTATGATTTTGGCCTAATTTAAATTTTACATAATGTTTGTTGTTCTTATCTTCAATAAGAATATCTAATGCATGCAAAGTGTTAGACCACGCTCCAGTGTCTGTTTTTGCTTTTATTGGGTTACTTTCTATATCAGGAAGTCTGACCCATTCCCTCCAACCTATAATCACATATCCGACGCTCATGATAGATTATACGGGGTGAGTTACTATTTTTGATATCTCCTTATGAAATAAATGTTTATTTGGAAATAGAATTATTCAAGTATGAGTGTTTGTGGCAATCTATATGGCGAAGGGCGAAATACCGGAAGCATTGACATTTGATGATGTTTTATTACTTCCTGCTGAATCCTCAGTTCTTCCTTCTGAAGTCAACACAGAGACACAATTAACAAAGAAGATTAAACTCAATAATCCGATTGTGTCTGCTGCAATGGATACAGTGACTGAATCCGAAATGGCAATTGCAATGGCTCAAGCTGGAGGAATAGGTGTAATTCATAGAAACATGACTGTTGAAGAACAGGCTATTGAAATTATTAAAGTGAAAAGATTCGAATCGGGACTTATATTAGACCCTGTTACTGTATCTTCTGATCTTACTGTTGGAGAACTCAAAGAAATAAAATCTAAATATGGTTTTTCAGGATTTCCAGTAATTGATAATTCTAATAACTTAGTTGGTTTAATAACAAATAGAGATATTAGATTTGTAGAAAATGACGATGTCAAAGTTTCTGAAGTTATGACAAAAGAATTAGTTACAGTTCCAGAAGGGGTTGATAAAGAAGTAGCAAAGAAAATACTGCATAAAAATAGAATAGAGAAATTAATAGTTGTCGATGATAAAGGTGGATGCGCAGGCATGATTACTGTAAGAGATATCCAGAGGAATCGTGATAATCCAAATTCTTGCCGGGATGAAAGAGGGAGGTTGAGAGTTATTGGCGCGACCGGAACTGGACGGAAGGGAATTGACAGAGCCATGGCACTCTTTGCAGCGGGAGCTGATGCAATAGCAGTAGATACTGCTCATGGGCATTCTCATGGAGTATTGGACACTGTGAATAAAATCAGAGAATTAGGTGGCGAAGAAGTTCAAATAATTGCAGGAAATGTTGCCACTGGTGAAGCAGCAGAAGCACTAATAAAATCTGGTGCAGATGCAATAAAAGTCGGGATTGGCCCTGGTTCTATATGCACCACTAGAATAATATCAGGAGTTGGCGTTCCTCAATTAACTGCCGTCATGAATGTAGCTGAAGTATGTAAAAAATATAATATTCCCGTTATTGCTGATGGAGGAATAAAATACAGTGGAGATATTGCAAAAGCAATCGCAGCCGGTGCTGATTGTGTAATGGCTGGTTCTGTATTAGCAGGGACTGATGAATCACCAGGAGAAAATATCCTCTACCAAGGAAGATCATACAAAATATATCGTGGCATGGGCTCTGTTGGCGCTATGAGCAAAGGATCTCATGAACGTTATTTTCAGTCAAAACAAGGAGATACTCAAAAATATGTACCTGAAGGTATTGAAGGGAGAGTTCCAGCAAGAGGCCCTGTCGAAAATGTAATTTATCAACTAGTAGGGGGTTTAAAATCTTCAATGGGATATACAGGTAATGAAAATATATCTCAAATGAAGAAAAATTGCAGCTTTGTAAAAATAACAAATGCTGGTTTATCTGAAAGTCATGTCCATGATGTAGAAATAACTAGAGAAGCGCCTAATTATAGAAGATGATATAATGGAAGAAGCAATAATAGGAGGAGGTTGTTTTTGGTGTACAGAGGGTGCATTGAAAGGTCTTAAGGGAGTTATTAATATCATTCCAGGATATTGCGGAGGCAATATAATAAACCCCACATATGAACAGATATGCAGTAAAAATACAGGCCATGCAGAAGTTGTAAAGATTAGTTTTAACCCAGGTATAATAACATTTAAAGCTATTTTAGAAGTATTTTTTACTTCTCATGATCCAACGCAAATGAATCGTCAGGGCAATGACGTTGGGCCACAATATAGGAGTATTGCATTTTACCTGAATGATGAGCAGCATGAAGATATAAAATTAGTAATTAATAATTTGCAAACCGTAACAAACAAAAAAATAGTTACTGAGGTTGTTGAAATAAGAGATTTCTATGAAGCAGAAAAATATCATCATAATTATTATTCTAAAAATTCATATCAGCCTTATTGTGAAATGGTAGTTGCTCCTAAAATCAAAAAGGTCAGAGAAAAATATGCTAATCTTTATGAATAAATAAGTTGGTGTCAACTTAATATCCCCCTTAAGTAATTAATGAGTTAAAACCTGAATCTTAGGCCTTTCATTTACTCGGAATATTAAGTTAAACATTGCCATTTGGATATTATGCATCTTGGTGCATGCCTGATAACTTATGCTTGGAAGAATCTAATGAAAAAGAGAATGCCCCTTCAAGTACGTAATGACTGGTTGCCGTCAAGGGTAACATTCAACAATTAAGAAAATTACACCAACATGTGACTCGTGACGAGATACGACAAGAAGACCATTCTGACAAAGCATGGGCAATACACGCTGCAATAATAGGCCTTAATTCTGGTAACCTATTGTTTAGGGGATTAGAATTAAATCCGGATAATCCAGAGATATTAACTGTGGTTTGTCTATCTGCACTTGCAATAGCCCTGCCGTTCCAAGCAATATTTTTTCTCATTAATTCGTATATCCAAGAAACTACTAATGTACACGGGATAGAATATCAAATGTTACTAAGGTTGTCAGTCATATGTCAAACAGTTTCTTATCTTTCATTAATTAGTATTGGGATATTGATGTTTGATACCCATATTTATATTGGTATTTCATTCTCAACAGGTGCAATAATTGCATTTTTCTTACTAAGGTCGGCCCTAACCCAAGTAGATATTTTGGCTAAATTATGAAAATCATAACTCTTTGGGTCTTAATATTTTTTGTAAAACCCATCGGCCATTATTATTAATCATCAATGCTGCTGAAGCTGTTGACATTTCATGCCAACCGCCAGTTAAATGACCAATTAGTAACTCACAACCAGGATTGTGCCCTAATAACATGGTCGTTTTATTTTCCAAAATAGACTGCAGAGAGATTAGTAATTGGTCAATTCCGGCAAGGTAAAGTTCAGGCATGATTTCTATCTTAGTTTCTTTGGCATTAAAATTCATATTTGATAGTGTTTCCTGAGTACGTTTCGAACTGCTTAAAAGAATCAAATCTGGAATCCAATTTTCATTAATTAATTTTTGGAAAATTTTTGGAGCATCCTTCGACCCACGTGAGTTTAACGGCCTATCATGATCTGAAAGTGAATTGTTTTTCCAACTACTTTTTGCATGGCGCATAATTATTAATCTGGTGTTGGTAATTATTCTTCCCCCAAGTTATTAAAATTAGGTTTTCTTTTTTCCAAAAAGGATGAGACTCCTTCTGAGAACTCTTGAGTCAGAGATGCAGATACCATTAATGCTCTTTCAAATTCTAACTGTGTTTCGAAAAATGTAGAAGTCGATGCATCTAATAATTGCTTAGTAGAACGACGGCTCATAATCGACCATTTTCCCCAATCCCTAGCTAAAGATATAGATTTAGATATTAATTCTTCGGAGTTACATACTTCATCGACTGCCCCTAATCTTAGTGCTTTATCGCCATCCCATATTTCATTATTGAAGAAAAAGCGCTTTGTAACTTGAGTTCCAACTAGCCTAGGGAGTAACCATGTCGTACCCCCATCAGGAGAAAGCCCTAAAGAAAAAAATGCTGCAGCTAATTTAGCATTTCTCAGAGATATTCGGTAATCCATTGCTAAAGCAAGTCCTAATCCCCCTCCTGCGGCAGCGCCATTTATAGCAGCAACAAATACCTTTGGTGATGCACGTATTTTCAACAATAAAGGGTGTAAGGAGCCTGTCATTTCTTCTACCATTGTTCCAATTGTGCCTGCATCAATGGCATTTGCAAATTCATCTATTGGTCCACCGGCGCTAAAAAAATTCCCTGTTCCTGTAAGTATTATTGACAAGCACTTTTTATCATTCATCAATTCATCCAATGTTTCGGCTAAAACATTTATATTTTTCCGAGTAAAGGTATTTTTTGATGCTGAGGCTGAAAGAGTAACTAAAGCCACCCCTCCTTCATGTCTATTGACTGTTAAAACCATATTAAGGCGTAGAGGCATTTCTTTTTCAAATGCATGAATATCATAAGAAGTGGCGCTTTCCGTTGAGACATGCATAACCACGAGGCACTATATATCAACGGGCAATGGGTTAAATCAAATGGAAATAGTAAAATTGATATTATTAATCCAACAACTGAAAGGAAAATTGGATCTGTACCAGCAGGATCCGTAAATGACATAGACGAAGCAGTTAAAGCAGCCAAAACCGCATTCAAAGAATGGTCTCAAAGTAATATTGAAGATAGAATAAAGATACTAAATTTATTATCTGCTTCATTCAAAGAACGGGAAGAGGAATTGGCTCAGATTATTACTGCAGAGGTAGGGACTCCGATTGGATACTCCCGCACAGCAATGGTAGGTACACCTAGGGTCGTTGCTCGTTCATATTCCAAAATACTAGAAAATTTTGAATGGGAAGAAGAAGTTAGAAATTCATTAATTGTCAAGGAAGGAATAGGAGTTTGTGCATTTATTACTCCATGGAATTTTCCCTTACATCAAATAATTGGAAAGGTTGCACCAGCAATAGCATCTGGATGCACAATGATATTAAAACCATCAAAAGAAGCCCCATTAAGTGCATTTATTCTTGCTGATATCTTACATGATATCGGCCTTCCACCAGGGGTATTCAACTTAGTTTCCGGTCATGGCTCTGAGATTGGAGAATATTTGGCAAGTCATCCAAATGTTGACATGGTTTCTTTTACTGGATCTACAAATGCAGGTATTGCAGTTAGCCATGCTGCTGCTGATAGCATTAAACGGGTGACTTTAGAATTAGGAGGAAAAAGTGCTAATGTCGCCTTGGATGATGCTGATCCTGTATTAGTTGTAAAAAAAGCTCTTGCTGCTTGCCACCAAAATAGTGGCCAAACATGTTCAGCATTGACTAGACTAATTATTCCTGAAAGTATGAAAGATGAAGTTTATAATCTGATTAAGGCTAAAAATGATTCCTATACTGTTGGAAATCCATTGGATGATAAGACACGTTGTGGGCCCATGGTTAGTAAAAATCAACAAGCAAGTGTTACAAAATATATCGACATAGGGATAAAAGAAGGTGCAACATTGATTTCTGGAGGCTTGGGGATGCCGGAAGGGATTGAAACTGGATTTTTTGTCAAGCCAACCATCTTTGGAGATGTTACTTCAGAGATGACTATATGGAAGGAAGAGATTTTTGGACCTGTTCTTGCTATCACCACCTACAATAATGAAGCCGAGGCACTAAACCTTGCTAATGATTCAATTTATGGCTTATCAGGAGGAGTTTGGTCCGAGAGTGAAGAGAGGGCTATTGAATTTGCAAAAGGAATGCGTACTGGCCAAGTAAGTATTAATGGAGGATTTTTTAATGTTACTGCCCCATTTGGAGGTTATAAATTATCAGGAAATGGGAGAGAATTAGGAGTGCATGGGCTGAATGAATTTTTAGAGATAAAGTCCATTCAACGTTAAAAATGTTATCTCCCTGACCATTTAGGATTTTTTCTTTCTAAAAATGCTTTAACTCCAATTTCTTTATCCTCTGTATCAAAAAGAGCTACGAATTCTGAGCGTTCAGCAAGAACACCTTCTGAAAATGGTAAATCAAGAGATGCGCGAATTGCTCGTTTGGCAACTTTAATAGTGTACGGTGATTTTTTGGCTATATTCATTGCGAAGGAAATTGTGGCAGACTCTAATTCACTCGATTCAAAAACATGGTTAACTAAGCCAATTTTCAATGCATCGTCTGCCTCAATCATATTTCCTCCTAATACAATTTCCATTGCTTTTCCATAACCTAAAAGCCTACACAGGCGTTGCGTCCCCCCTCCTCCAGGAATCAAACCTAAATTAATTTCTGGTTGTCCAAATTTGGCATCATTAGACGCGAGCCTCATATCGCATGAAAGAGCTAATTCAGTACCCCCTCCCAAAGCGAATCCATCGACCATAGCAATAGTTGGCTTAGATAATCTCCAAACTGCTTCCCATCCATTATCTTCAAAAAATGACCGTACATCATCAGAGTTTTTACCTTCAAACTCTGAAATATCTGCTCCAGCAGCAAACGCGGATGGTTTGGCTCTCTTTCCCTCAAGAGCAGGTAGTGGCTTGGCGCCCTTGATGACAACAACCCTGATATTATCATCTGATTCTACTCTTTGGCACTGTTTTTTAATTTCCTCATGCAATTGATGATTCAATGCATTTAATTTATTTGGACGATTTAAGGTCCATATTGATATGATTCCACCTTTGGGATAAGAGTCTTCGACATGAACATCATCTATCAGCAATACTTCTTCCATGTATGCTGGAAGGCACCCCAGCGCTTGAAGAATACGGTTCTTCAAGCGTCAAACATCGCTGTAATCCTTTTGAGATTTTGGCAAAGGAGGTAGCCCTGGTGGAGGTAAATGCGGCAATATTGCAACACTTGGAGGGGCAGGTATTGTAATATCTGAACTTAGAGGAGGCAAAGTTAAGTCAATAATTGAAGACTTATTGACTTTTAGAGGTATTCGGACTTTTAATATTCTTTGATGATCAATACGAACAAATGATATCCCATGAGGAATACTTGCATCAACTTCAACAGATTCAGAAATCACAGTTAGCCCATGATTTGGATCTTTTAATTGTAAGGCTAAATCTTCTCCGTTTTCAATTTCCGCCCACTTATTAACTTTGGAAATTCTTCTCTTAGCCAATTCCATCCTTCTTTCAATAGTTATTTTTTCCCTTAATTCATTTCTCCTTATACGTTTCTCTAGGACAAAATTGTCAATTTCTAATTCCATCTGAGATTGTGGATCTATCGTTGCAACATATTTCATGGCTATTTTCCTGCCGTCTGTGTCTATAAGTTCATCAGATAGTGACGGAGGAGGCAGGGGTAATTCAGGTAAGTTTGGTGATTTTTCAATAATTATTTCTTCTTGATCATTAATACGACGACTACGCCTTATTTTTTCTTCTTTCCGGTAACTCGGGCCTTCTAATTCTAAAACTGGAGGAGGGATTTCAACTGCCTCTAAATGGGCATTTTGTTTATTGCTATTAGTTTTCTGTTCAGTGATTTTAGCGACACTTGGGCCACCAGTAAATATGAGTAAAGAGGTAAGGGATAAAATTAGTATACCTCCAGCTATTTGGAACTCCAATCCTTCTTTAACGATGTATACAAAATATATTGGTATACTAAAAATAAATACAAGCCAAATTATTATTTTTGTCATTGATGGCATGCACTCACCCGTACTTACACGAGAGCGTTGTTCTATTCACTTTGACGGATGTTTGATAGATTCTAATAGCCCTCTTAAAGAATTACTACGATGAGATAAAGTAGATTTTTCTTTTTGAGACATTTGAGAGAATGTTCTGCCATCTCCTTGGCAGGGAATAAAAATTGGATCGAACCCGAACCCATTTTCCCCAATTTCTAATTCTGCTATCTTGCCCCTACATATTCCATTTGCGGTCCACGTATTGCCTTGTAAATCAAGAATCGTTACAGCGCGATATTCAGCATCTCTATTAATTGAACCTTTCAATAATTTAAGAATGCCAGATATCCCTATAGAGTCATGGATAAATGAAGAAAATACTCCTGGGAAATTATTTATTGAGTCAATGAATAAACCAGAATCTTCGACTAATATTGCACTTCCTTCCAAATCAGTATTTTTAATCATTGAACGCGCTTGAGATATTTTTGATAACGCTACTTCCAAGAGGTTTGCTGATTGAGGTTCTATAAAATTAGGCTTTTTTCCATCTATAATTAACCCTTGAACCGTATGCCCCAATTCCCCTAGTAAGTCATTAGCTTCAGCTATCTTATTTTTATTTCCTGTTGCAAAAATAATATTCATTTTTTCACCTATGCGTGATATCTAACTCTTCCTCTAATTTCATTAAAGCGGAAAATTACATCTTTAGAACTTATGGAACCTAAAAGTCCTGAATCAGCATTCAAGTAGCCATAAATTAATTCATCTACTGCGTTTTCATATTCTGAATGACTTGCTGTAAGACATTCATGGAGTACCTGTAAATCTAAACCAAGATGCTCAAGTTCCGGTAAAATCCTTGATAATCCAAAATCAATTAAATGTAAATTATTATTTTCATCAATTAGAACATTATGCGTGGTTAGATCTCCATGAGAAAAACCAATTTCATGTAATTTCCTAATTAATCCTCCGAATGACCTAATTTTTTCCAATGGTTCAATCGCCTGGTTTAAAGATTCATAGAGAGTTATTCCCTCGAACCTCGACATTAAAATCCAGCCATTTTCTAAGTCTAAATCAAATAATACCGGAGAAGAGAAATCATTTAATTGTAATTTACCTAAAACTCTTGCTTCCACCGATAGTCTCTGTCGGGTGAGTTTGCGGTCCAATTTCGGTGAACGGTATCCTCTTGGATGGCGCATTTTTAAAATTGCAGATTTACCAAGCCAAGAACCGGAAGTAACTGTTGCTTCTGCACCTAGATGGATGATTTTTTCATCAATCCACATTGGAATTTCGGCTCCCCCCATGGTATTCGGATATGACATACCTTGAAAGCGGTTTCATTCGAGGGTGCTTTTATAATATGACAATAGAGATGCCTGCACCACCTCGGCAAAGTGGAGTAATTGTACTTAAAGAGTATTCTAAAGAAGAAATTGATATAGAATCAGAACGGCTCTACAATGAAATCCAACAAAAAGAAAGATGGAGTATTGAGCTTTGCAAAAGTATAGCTCCATTGACCTTGGAAATAAATCAATTAAAGGAAGAGAACGATGTTTTTTTAATAGCCCATTCATATCAAACTCCAGACATAATCTATGGTGTTGCGGATGAGGTTTCTGATAGTTATTCGTTGTCAAAAGCAGCTAGGGATGCTTCGCAGCAAACAATCCTATTTTCCAGTGTTAGATTTATGGCTGAAACAGCAAAAATAGTAAGCCCCCATAAAACAGTAATTCATCCCTCTCCTGATGCAGGTTGTTCGTTAAGTGACGGGATAAATGCCCAAGACGTAAGAAATCTTAAGGAAAAATTTCCTGGAGTCCCAGTAGCTTGTTATATCAATACAACAGCAGAAGTAAAAGCTGAATGTGATGTTTGTGTAACAAGTAGTAATTATCTAAAAATATGTGAAAAATTACCTGGAAAAAGATTAATTTTTGTTCCCGATAGATTTATGGGCAAACATTTACAAAACTCACTTGCTGGAAAAAAAGAAGTAATTGTTTATGATGGAGAATGTGAAGTTCATGCCTTATTTACAGGAGAAAAAATAAGAAGTTGGAAAGAACGAATGAGTAAACAGGGTATAAACCTCACAGTACTTAGCCATCCTGAGTGCGATGCAGAAGTCCTTGAAGAAAGTGACATAGTAGGATCCAGTGAAGTATTGATTAAAAAAACTCTAGAGTTGTCTGAAAAAGGCGAGAAAGATGTCATGTTGATAACAGAATGTGGAACAGTGGATAGAATATTGGCTGAATCTAAAAATGACTTGAATATCATAGGAGCTTGTGTGATGTGTAAACATATGAAAAAAACTCACCTAGAAGATATACTACAATCTTTAAGAAATCCAACAACTGAACAAGTGATTGAATTGGATGATGAGATAATAAAGAGGGCCAAACATAGTTTGGAAGAGATGTTTAGATTGGCAGAATGACTATTTCCCATTTTCTTTTACAGATTGTAAAGACCAAACAAACACCAATGGTATGAGCATTAGTATTGCTGTTTGAAGGACAACAGAGGAGTATGGTTGAAAAATTTCTCCTAAAGAATAAACAATTAGCTTCGGGGCGGAATTAGAATCTATTTCTATCCAAGCCACACTTCCTTCAAGCACTTGTGGTTGTTGATGATCGATAGAATTGTCAGTAGTTAGTTGTGTAGATTTATTTGTCTGAGTATCATAAATCCATACATCATTATTATCTGATTGTTGATTGATTTCTAAAGTTGCATCCCATCTACTAAATTGTAAAAATGCAATATCATTATCCGAAATGCTTGGAGAAGATGACTGCCATAATGGATCGCCAAGTATGGTTTGATTACCCGTCAGAATATTAATTAAAATCAACCTATCAATTGGCCCTAGGTCGACTAATGCGACTAACCAATTTCCATCCATTGCTAGGTCACTAATCGATGAGTTAGTATAATCCAATACTATGTCGTCAGATAATAAAGTTTGATCAGAAAGGTGGTCCCGCGGATTTATCTCTATATTTGTATTTATTTGAGAATCTATAGAAGTGATATTAACTATGGGGCCAATAGTTGAATTCGATGCCCATGCGATCATATTATTAGATGCCGCGATTGCAGTAAATGTAGAGGCTTCAGAAGGATAAAATAGCGGCCCGTGTTGATTAACAAGTGATATTGAATCATTATGTAAAATTACTATAACTACTTCATTACCATCAAAAGCAAGTGATATATCTAATATCGAGTCGTCCGGATATGTACGGAAAAGAGGTTGCATAATTTCATTTTCGCCATCAAAGATAAAGTAATCAATACGATTTTCAGTAAACAAAGCAAAGCCTAATTCAGAAATAGTTACACTTGGAGTTGATGGCCATGGTTTAGATGAAATAGAACGGTTATCTAGTGATGTAGTATTCCACGCAGCGATATATATTGTTTCATCGGGTAACTCTTCAATAGTCACAAGCCAACCTCCTGAACCGGCAGCAGTGGTTGGCCATTCTACACCATCTATGGGAAAATGTTGATGAGTGGCATCCCATAATAAAACTCCACTAGTGGAGATTAAAAGGACTGCAATGAAAAAACTAGTTTGTTTTTTTCCTGGTTCCTGATAAGGTTCAATTAATATTTTCATAGACTTTTTTGAACCTAATAATGCTTTTCTTGGATTATTTAATGCACGAGCCAAGCGATGGGAAAATCTTCTCTCATCGAAAACTTTCCAAATAGTCTTATGTGTTTTTTCAGTCATTCTAACTGCAAATATAGCTATTACCATGCCACCTAATATATCTAAAAACCAATGAATGCCAAGATATATTATAGTGAAAGCAGTAATTGAAATGAATAGTAATAGAAATTTTGAGAATTTATTCCATCTTCCATCTTCATCCCATTTTTGCAAAGTTAGCCAAACTGCAAAGGGTAGACCGATATGTAAACTAGGCATACCATTAGTAAAAGGATCAATTCGAGTAAACCAATTATGAATTTCTGGAGTCAAATCATAAGCAATTGTTTCCATAGCAGGTATATGATCACCAGTGACTCTCACATTAAATAAAATATAAAATGGGATTGCAAATATATAAACCCAAAAAATTGACATACAAACTCTATCTGCCATATGTCTATCGTCAAAGTATATTGGATAAATTAATGATGAAAATGTCATAGACATAAATCCCATAACATAAAAATGAGTCAAAATCTCATCCAATAATATATTTCTAAGTTCTTCTTGTATCTCAAGAACGAGATTTCCTTCTATTGCATAAATGTAAGGTGTCATGTCAATTCTAGTGTTTGCCATAATTGACCTATCTAATCCATCAAAAATATCTTTCCAGACATACACTGAAAAAACGATCAATATATGCGCCCAGTAACGCCTGAACATATCTATTAAACCGTCACTAGTTAATTTTGCATATGGTGGTTTAAAAAATGGCATAAAAGCCATACTAACTAAAATTGCACCTGTGACCCAGGTGATATAAATTCCAGTCTCAGCAACCATGTTATTATCATACGGGAGTGGCTTTTATGAAATCAATTCGACCCCTAGTTAATGATAAATTAGATGATTTTGAGTGTTGTTGAAGAATCTTCATCTAATGAATTTGTAATATTATTAACAATATAATCGAATGCTATTGCAGTCTCTCCTTCGGGTTCTGCAACAATTCTATGAACTCCATCATCGCCTCCTCTGACGATACCAGGATCAAATGGTAAAGAACCAAGATAAGGAACTTCTAATTCGTTTGCTGCTAAACGACCTCCTCCTTTCTTGAATAAATCAAGAGTCATAGACCAATTTCCTTCTTCATCACATTTAGATTCAATTGGGACTCCTTCAGGTCCGATTAGTGAAACTAAAGAATTAGGCTCTCCTTTACCTTTAATGGAATAGCCACTCATATTTTCAACAACACCAATAACCGGGACAGAAATTGTCTTTGCAAAATTTATTGATTTCCTACTGTCTAAAAGTGCAACTTCTTGTGGCGTAGTAACTATTACAACTCCATCAATTCCCGGGAGATGTTGACTCACAGTTAATGGTTCATCACTAGTACCCGGAGGGAAGTCCACAATAAGTGCGTCAAGTTTGCCCCAAGCCACATCTCCAATGAATTGTTGGATTGCACCTAATTTAATCGGGCCTCTCCAAATTACTGGTTTATCTGGATCTTCTATTAAAAATGCCATTGAAATAACTTTTAATCCATATGGCCCTATTGCTGGAAAAATTTGTCCATTTTCAACTGTTAGATCAGTTTTATCTAGACCCAACATTTTAGGAACATTTGGACCAGTTATATCGATATCCATGAGACCTACTTTCATCCCCTTTTTTGCTAAAGATATTGCTAATCCCGTAGCCACAGTGGATTTCCCAACTCCACCTTTTCCAGATAAAACTAATATCTTATGTTTTATATCCTCTCCAAGTTTAGCTATTCGCATTTTCCTTTGCAATTCCCTATACGCCTGTTCCATCTGTGTTTTTTGTTCATTGGAGGGGTTTTGATCTTGGCTTTTCGTAGATCCTTGGCCATTGTGTTCGCTGATTGGAGAATCACTCATAGAAGATGGCAATAGTAGAGTGTACTTGAAATATAGCCAAAGAGTATTACAAAGATAAATCTTTATGGGAATGAAATTTAGAAAATATATTAGTTAAGTTAATTAGATGATTAAAATAGGAATTTGTATGAAGTTATTATTTATTTGCGTGGGCAACACTTGCCGGAGTCAAATGGCAGAGGCTATCGCAAGGCATATAGGTCATAATGCGGTATCGGCAGGAACTAATCCAGGAATAGAGATAGCACCAAATAGTATTATTGTTCTTTCAGAACTTGATATAATAATAAAGGGGCAATATCCTAAATCAATAGATAGCATAAATTTAATTGGATTTGATAAAATAATAAGCATGGGATGTGGGGTTGAATGCCCCAAAATAAGAATTGATGAAGACTGGAATTTAGTTGATCCGTTTGGTAAAGATATTAATTTTTATAGGAAAACTAGAGATAAAATTTCCAACTATCTTTCCAGATTAGAATAATATTGCACCGGCGTCTAGAAAAGTAAATCCCGACCCCCGCAATATGCACGAGTGTAGTGTAGTGGTTATCACCGGGCGTTGCCAACGCCTGAACCCGGGTTCAAATCCCGGCACTCGTACCACTTTAAGATTTTAAAAATTAAATATCTGATTTTCTTATTAAATAAACTGCTCCTGCTATTCCCGATATTAACATCAAAATCATAGAAGAAATTACTAAATTCATAGAGTTATCTTTTAGCCAATTGTTACTTCCTTCTTCGTTTGCAGATAGTTTGGCTAGTACTAAAGTATGTGATTGAGATTCAAGAGGCGTCATAGATAAATAGTTATCAGTTGCGCGAATTGAAATGATAAAATCTCCTTGTAAAAGAGTACTACGCACGTCAAATGATATCGTGTAGATGCCATCTCCGGCCACCCTATCCTCTCCAAAGCCATCATCAACGAGTAATAACCAAACATTAGAACTCCCTATAGGAGCCAACCTCCCTATTTTTATCTGAGCTGAAGAAATACCATCGATATCATTTATCATAATTTCCAATGTGTGTGTTATATAATTTCCAATGTTAGGAATTGATATCTGACTAACTATTTCTTTATTTTTTAAAATTGTAATATTATCTATTAGCGGGGGTTTATTCTGAATTTCTAATGTTTTGCCATCTTTAAATTGATCATTTGAGTATATCTTATTGGTTAGCCTTGATTCACCCTCATTATCTGTCAAACGAATGTTTAGAGGAACTTCACCAGGAAATAATCCATTAGGTATTAGTAATTCTCCCCTCCATAAACTTCCTTCAAATTCTAAGAAAGTTAATTCTCCTCCATACGCAAACATGTCCACTATGACTGATTCAATCCCATGGCCATCTATTGCTTCAATTGTAATTGAAATAATATCTCCTCTAAAAACTATTTCGGGCGAGAAATCAATAGAAGTCATTCTTGGAGCAGGATTAGAAATTTCAAGAGATATTATTTGAGTCACCGAAACCCAAATATCATTCATAAATACATTAAAATCAATGCTCCCATATTGTAATCCATTATATTTTATTTCTGTAGTCCAAATACCGTCCCTAATAATTAGATCACCATTTATTCCAGAATCAGATAAAGATACAATGCCTAATCCGAGAGGGGTGAGGTCCACGAATACTGATATCACATCTGTATCTGAATCATTAACCATGATTTCAAGATTTGCATATCCGCCTTCGGCGAAAAGAAATCCTTCTCGGAACCTTACTGATGACTCTACAGTAGTATCGATATTTGGGATTGTATTTTCATCTAGAGTAATAATTGAAGGATATAGGATAGCATCAATTGATTGGTGTTCAATAAATCTGATACTTTCATTATTTGTATCAATTCCTATTCCTAAATCTACATTACGGTATACTTCATTTAGTAATCCAGCAAGTTTTCCTTCATTTATTATACTTCCATTTGCATAAATACTATCACCATATTCGCCTTCCCAAATGGCAATAGACACAAGGTGCGAATCAATAACAACTTCATCAAAATCAGTAATTATCACATTAAGTATTAGAGCGGGATTACCAATTAAAATGAATTGATCACCGGCGCTAAGAATCTCTGGACATACCCCCGTTTCCCTAGAAATTTGGTTTGAAAATATTGAATTGGAACTTGGAGGAGTGGCTTCCAAGATATTGGGAGAATTAGGAGGATATTCATAATTAACTGACCCATTGTCTTCAACATACTCATATTTGAATATTCTATTTTCCCAGTCTTCTTGAGGGGCGGTGTACTCATAAGTTAGATTATGTTCGGCTTCTAATTCTTGATCTATGGGTCCAAAGGGAGTCGCGGAAACATTAAGCCAAAGTTCATTTTGAATTTTATCTGCTTCGAAATATTCGCCACTTTCATTAGCATAGGCACCAGAATCTATAATTTTTCTCACAAATCCGAAGCTTCCTTCGGCATCTCCATCAAATGTTCCATCGACAATAATGGTATCGGAGACAGTTTCTCCTCCTTGCGATTCAATGTGAATCAAGGGGATTGTGCCATTAACCTCTATGTAGGGAGATTCGGAGGCAATAAAATCGAAATTTCCTGAACCTTGCATTTTCATATATTGTTCTTCAAGTAATCCATTTTCCCATTTTTCCCTCATAAAGAAATCATCAAGATCGAATGAAAATGCCCCTCCAACAGAGTTTACCCTAAGTGTTACATTGGCTTCTAATTGAGTATTCTGCAGGCGTCTGATGCCATTGTCATCCCATGTTTCATAATAGAAAAGTGATATTTCTCCAAACCCTCCTTGGGAACTGTTATTTGAACCACCATTAAAAGAAAGCCAGCCTGATCCCTCTATACTGATTCTCTCCGTTAAAGTTTGTTGGGACCATGATCTAAGGATATATGCATCCTTTATTTGTGCTTCAATGGAGAAAGCATCTTCTCCTTGATTGGTCAAACTAATCGTACCGCTACCGATCATTTCAAACTCTTGTTTCAATAATTCAGGGCCATCGTAGGTCTCATTAAGCCAAACTCTATCTAAACTTAGGGACAATGTTCCTATGTTTGATCCATCAGATATATCGAAAACAATAGAACCATTGCCTAATTCATTTGATTCCATTAACGAGCCGGTTCTCTTTTGCCAACCTCTCCCTTCAAAGGATAATGATTGATCATTTTCTCCTTCTCCATCTTCTCCCTCTCCCATTTGCCAATTGGTTTCTCTTGTTACTTCATGATTAGCTATTGGTTGATTCCATTGAGTTATTACTAATGATCTGCTGCAAGAAGAATCACTAGTTTCTAATTCAATCATAATGCTATCATTAAATTCTGGTTGGCTGGTAAGCACTATGTCAATAAATCCTCCAGCATTGACTGAAGAAATGTCACCTTCACCTAAAACATTCAAATTATCACGAAATTGTTGAACGTCAATATTTACTCCACCTGGCGATTCCCCGTTAGCATAGGGAGGGTCAAAATTAACTGTATATCTATGAAGAATTTGTGTGGAATAATTTGAATTTTCCCATTGGTTTTTAACTCCCCAATCTGCTATTATCTCACAAGTAACATTAGATTCAGAACCTTCTCCAAAAGTTGAAATTGGCATTGAACTAAAAAATAATAAGGTAACTATTATAGTAGAAAATTGAATTTTCATATCATATTCCTCATTATCAAAGTTTTTTAAAAAAATTATAAATTATTAACTCTCATATTTAAAAATTCACAATTATATATAACAGTTGTATGAAATATTATTTGATATTTTACAATCTTTTCCATAATTAAAAAAGTGGTTCTTCATAACCATCATCGATTCCAGAACGTTCCCTCCATAGTGATGTAGGCACATCTTCATAAACTCCAGCATATGGATCGACATCTTTTGAATTTCCTCTATTTTTTGCAGCTTCTGCAGCGGCTAAAGCGAAAGCTGCGGCATTGGCTTTAAACTTCCAATAATGAATCCTCCATTCTCGGCCATCCCAAAGTGTTGTTTCTTCAGATTCAGTGGTTAGTAAATCATAATCTTGCAACTGATAAAATAAATTTCTATCTGTGGGTTCCAAGGCATTATCGATTATTCTATTTGAGAATCCAAAAAAACCTAGAGCATGTTCTGCAATATTTTCTGCCACCACAGTCTCCATTCCCATGTCGACTTTAGTCCTTATAGCTTGAGTCAATTGTGCTATTGTCAAACCCATCGCATTGCCCTCCAGTAATATACATAGGAGACGCCTCGTTATTTCAACCATCTCACATAAAGTGTATTTTTATTACTAAAAACATCCGAAGTGATTAATCTCAATGATGTGTTCGGAGGCCATATGGAGGATTTGGGTAGCCCTACGTTTCTTGGCCTCAAAGAGTCTAAAAGTGGACCATATGACGTAGTAATCTTGTCAATTCCACTAGAAGTTACATCAAGTTGGAAAGGAGGGTCAGCAAATGGCCCCAAAGCATGCATAGAAGTAAGTAATCAAGTTGAGTTGTTTGATACAATGATAGATGACAATTTACCCTGTGGATTATCTTTTCATACCTCTGATGCTTGGCACTCAGATTTGGGCACACTGCGCAAACAATTAGATTCAATCCAAGACTTTGTTAAACCATGGATCAATGGTAAACAATTTCCAATGGTATTAGGAGGTGAGCATGGCATTTTACTTCCAATTATTGAGACATTGACACATAATCCAAATGTAGATGATTTAAGAGATTTGACACTTGTTCAAATTGATGCACATGCTGACCTAAGAGATGAATTAAACGGTGAAAAATTCTCTCATGGTACTGTTATAAGGCGATGTTTAGATGAGGGTGTAGGCAAAGTTATACAAATTGGAATTAGAGCATATAGTAAAGAAGAATCGGAATTAATAAAAGAAGATGATAGAATAGAAACTTGGTTTGCAAGAAACATAATTGGAGCCAATAATAGGAAAGAAAATTGGACTAAAATGCTAAAAAGAATTGAACAAATAAAGGGCCCTGTTTGGTTGACTTTTGATATTGATGGTTTGAATTCATCATTGGTACCTTCGACAGGTACGCCCGTACCCGGAGGATTGTCTTATTGGGAAGCTGTTGAATTAATTGAAAAGTTATTTTCAATTGAAAATTTAAACGTAATTGGAGCAGATGTGAATGAAATAGCCCCTGGAAAATCAGATTCATTAACAGAATTTAATGCTGCATTAATAGTAACTAAGATACTATCTGGCCATGTATATTCTATTCAAAGGCAGAAGGATTGAACAAACCTTACTTCCCCCCTCGTTGCATATGCAACGTATGGAGAAAGTAATAATAGTTGCATTATTTATTAAAAATAGAAATGATTAATATTATCAAATATAGATATTATAATTTATTTAGTAGAAAAAATTGTATATAAACAACTATCGGCTGAATTGGGGATAATCATGGAATGGACAAATAATGAATTTAATAATTTAGGAACACAATTGATATTGCCAATATTTGAAGATACCAAAAAAGCACCCAATAATTCCTTGGCTGGACTTAATAGAATTCAAAGAACATTGGTAAAAGATGCGATATCATCTGAAGATTTCCAAGGTAAAAAAGGACAGAAGATGGTCATATGGACTGCCGGATGTAGAATTTTATTAGTTGGCATAGGAAAAAGAGAAATTGTTAATCATAAATCAGTTCGTAATTTAGGCGCTAAGACTATTAGCGCTTTGTCAAAAAGGAAAGGCGTAACAATTACGGTTAGATTCACTAAAGGATGGTCGGTTGAAAATATGTTGAATTTCGCAGAGGGGATGATGTTACGGGATTATAAATTTAATAAACATCAAAAATTAGATAAAAATGAATGTTTAGATCATTGGGAGGTTGATTTTCAAGCAAGTGGCAGATATCAAGAAGCCCTTCAAAATGGCTTAACAGAAATTACAGGAGTAACGAAGGGAGTACACTTGGCTAGAGATTTGGGCAATGAACCAGCAAATATCATGTACCCAATGGAATTTGCTAAAAGAGCTATAGAATGGGCTACAGATAAGAAAAATATAAAAGTTGAGGTTTATGATTGGGATAAATTACAAGAATTAGGCATGGGGGGTTTGGTGAATGTTGGAAAGGGAAGTGATAAGAAACCATGCATGGTAATATTTACTCTAAATCCAGGAAAAGACGAAGATGTTCAAAGGCCATGTATAGTAGGAAAAGGAATTACTTTTGATACAGGAGGAATTTCAATAAAACCAACTAATGGGATGTGGGATATGAAATATGATATGTGTGGGGCTGCGACGGTTTTTGGCCTTATGGAGGCACTTTGGTCTACTGGATATGATAGAAGAGTAAATGGAATAACTTGTTTAGCAGAAAATATGCCTGGATCTGGTGCTTATCGCCCAGGTGACGTTATTCCAACATATTCTGGAAAAACAATAGAGGTTTTTAGCACGGATGCAGAGGGAAGGAATGTACTAGCCGATGGGTTATGGAAAGCAGGAGAATTTGATCCTGAATACATCATAGATTTGGCTACATTAACAGGTGCAGTCGTAGTGGCTTTAGGGAATCAAATAACAGGCATGTGGAGTAACAATGACGCCCTTCAAGCTAAATTAAAAAAGGCGGCTACTGCAGAAGGAGAAGAGGTATGGAGAATGCCATTAAACTCACAATTTGAAAGATATATGACTGATTCTGTATTTGCAGATGTCAGAAACGGCTCTGCCGGAGGGAGAGCTGGATCATCAAATTCTGCTGCTGCATTTCTCAAGCAATTTGTGCCAAATAGAAATTTTGAAGAGAGACTTGGGCAAATTCCGTGGGCCCACTTAGATATAGCAGGAACTGCTTGGGGCCCTGGAGGCAAAGCAAAATCAGAAAATTCAAATCCGTTATTCCAATATGGAGTATCAGGAGTTCACGTCAGGACCTTGCATAGAATGATTAAAGACGATTAAATTAAGAATTATCTTCCTCATCATCAGAATCAACTACTTCGAAGTCTGCTTCTACTACTCCATCCTCGGATTCTTCATTTGGCTCTTCGTTTGATTGTTGCTCGGCCATTTCTGCTGCAGCGGCTTCGTAAATTTTAGTAGATAGCCCATGCATTAGTTGCTCAACTTCGGCTAATTTTGCCTGTATGGCTGCTTCATCAATATCTTCCAAAGGTATTGCTTCTTCTTCATTCATTATCAATGCCTCTAACTCATCTAATTTTTCAATAACTGGATTAGTATCTTCTTCTGATAATTTATCTCCAGTTTCCTCAATAGTCTTACGAGTTTGATAAATAATACTATCCGCTTGGTTACGTAATTCGACTCTTGTTTTACGGCGTTTATCATCTTCTGCAAATTTTTCTGCCTCACTTATTTTTTGTTTAATTTCATCTTCTGACAAAGATGTTTGGCTTTCGATTTTAATAGATTGTTCTGTTCCTGTGCCAATATCTTTTGCGGATACATTTACGATACCATTTGCATCTATATCAAATGTTACTTCAATTTGAGGCACTCCTCTTGGAGCAGGAGGAATTCCAACGAGATGGAATTGCCCTAATGTGATATTATCTTTAGCGAATTCACGTTCACCCTGCAGGACATGAACCTCTACTGCAGGTTGGCTATCTGCTGCTGTAGAGAAAACCTCTGACTTACGAGTAGGGATAGTAGTATTTCTCTCAATCATTGGTGTCGTAATTCCGCCCAGAGTTTCAATACCGAGTGATAAAGGTGTGACATCCAACAATAGTACATCTGTAACTCCTTCATCGCCAACAATAATCCCAGCCTGTAAAGTTGCTCCAACTGCGACTGCTTCATCAGGATTGACGCCTTTGAAAGGTGCCTTGCCAACTTCCTTTTCAATAGCTATTTGTACTGCGGGAACTCTCGTAGATCCTCCAACTAAAATTACTTTATCTACATCTCCCTTTTTAACTCCCGAATCTTTCATTGCACTCCTAGTAGGGGCCATAGTTCTTTCAATTAATTTACTGATTAATTTTTCAAAATCCGACCTGGATAAAGACATATCCAAATGTTCAGGTTGGCCATCCTTCATAGTGATAAAAGGTAAATTTATTTGCGTAGATGCAGCAGAAGAAAGTTCAATTTTTGCTTTTTCTGCTGCCTCTCTCAATCTACTCATAGATTGTAAATCCTTGGCTAAATCAATACCTGTAGATTTTTTAAATTCACTTACTAGCCAATTGACAACTACTTGGTCAAAATCATCTCCGCCTAGGCGGTTGTCTCCACTAGTAGCTTTGACTTCGATCTGGGGTTGGCCATCAACTTGATAAATTTCTAATACTGAAACATCAAACGTGCCTCCCCCTAAGTCATATACTAAAATGGTTTGATCGTCATCTTTGTCTACGCCATATGCAAGAGCAGCGGCAGTAGGTTCGTTAATTATTCTAAGAACTTCTAAACCTGCTATTCTACCAGCATCTTTTGTTGCTTGTCTTTGCGCATCAGAAAAGTATGCTGGGCATGTTATTACAGCTTGATTAACTTCCCTGCCAAGATACTCTTCAGCATCTGCTTTCAATTTCTGTAGTATAAATGCTGAAACTTCCTGAGGAGAGTACTGTTCATCATCTATTTTCTTTGACCAATCTGTGCCCATTTCTCTTTTTACTGAAAGTATGGTTCTTTCAGAGTTGGTTACTGCTTGTCTTTTTGCAGTAATTCCAACCAGCCTTTCTCCGCCTTTAGTGAAAGCGACTACACTTGGAGTAGTTCTTGATCCTTCAGAGTTAGAAATAACAACTGCTTGACCCCCCTCTAGCGTAGCAACGCAACTATTTGTCGTACCTAAATCAATTCCTATTACTGGTCCACTCATTATCTCATATCTCCTTTTTTAAATATACATTGTTGAATTAATATCGAACGTGACATCTAAAATTCCATTATTATATGTCCATTCAATAATTCGACTTGCTGTTTCTGGTAACTTAAATTTCTTAAAGGGTCGTGGTTGAGTAGTTTTCATAATTTGTAATAAAGTACCAGAGCTTGTAAGATTTATCTCCATAAGTCGTTCATCAATATCTGTGTAACGCGATATATCGACCGTTAAATACATTTTATCTTCATATATTTGGAAATTATCTTGTTCCAGTGTGTCATCATCATCTTCATCTTTGATTTCGGCTTCAACCTCAATAACCGATTCATCCGATTTGACATTTATGCCCATATTTTTTAATAAGTCCCCAAAACCTTCTGGATTATTAATATTCATTATTTGCTCCATCATTTTTTTAAGTTCTTCTGAGCCCATGTTAATATTCATTTTATTGGCATCCATTTTAACATTGGCTTTGGCCATATCTTCTATATTCATGCCCATATCTTCAAATCTATCTTTTAATTGCTCCATAATAGATTTTAAAGTATTTATGTCCATATTCATACCCATTTCAGAGAAAACTTTGACCATATGTTTTAGCATATTTTCTTCCCATTCATCTTTGTTAGATTCCGTCATAATCATCACTAGTGAACCTTGGGTTGTCTAGTGCGACGATGAAGGAATATATTAATCCGACGGTTTTCAGATTGTACTAATGTAAAACAATACAACAAGCGGATTCAAAACGTATTATCTACTCGGATAAGTGAAATGACTGAATCTGAACACGATATAGCGTTAGAAGATACAGATCGTATCAAAGGCCATGCAGCTCTAGTTAATAACGTAAAAGCGGCTGTAGCTCTAGCTGGAGCCGTACGTTCAACACTTGGGCCCAAGGGATTGGACAAAATGTTAGTTGGAGAAGATGGGACTTCGATAGTAACTAATGATGGAGTAACTGTCCTAGAAACTGCAAAAGTTGAACATCCTACTGCTCAACTACTTATTTCGACATCTTCATCACAAGATAGGGCAGCTAGAGATGGGACAACAACTACTGTTTTGTTAATGGCTGAAATACTGCAAAATTCTTTGGAACTAGTAAGAATGGGGCTTCACCCCACTGTTATAATCAATGGATATAGGATGGCACTAGAAGAATCTGTAGCTGAACTATTGCGTATATCAAAAGAAATACCTGATAAAAAATATGAAAAAGCAATTATTTCAACTACATTGGCAGGCAAAATTGAGTCGTCTGTTTTAACTTTACTAGCTAATTCTGCAATAGAGGCTGCAGAAATATTATCTGATGAAGATGGAGGAGAAGACTTAGAGCGTCTACGAGTAAAGCGACTGCAAGTTAGTAACGGAGGAATCAAAGACTCTGAATTAATACATGGCCTAGTATTGTCCAAAACTAGATTAGATCCTCAGACTTCATCATTTTCGAACGGAGGAAGAGTTGCAATTATTGATGGAGGTTTTGAGAATAAAAAAATAGACATGGATGCATCAATAGAAGTAACCAACACTGGTTCACTGAGAGAATTTCATGATAGGAGTTTGATTAAAATTAGAAAATTAGTTGAGCACTTAACATCTCTTAATATTGATCTATTAATTGTTAGAGATGGAGTAGCGGAAGACGCCACTAGTTCACTTACTAAAGCAGGAATTACAGTATATAGAAGACTTGAGCGACAAGATATTGAATTATTATCAAAAATGACTGGTGCTAATCTAATAAGAAACCCTTTGAAAATCAAGGATAGTGACGTAGGTAGTTATGCCAAACGTAACGAAAAATTAATTTCAAACATTAAGCATACCACAATTGAAGGATCTCACGGAGGAGGGATGACATTTGTGATTAGAGGTTCTAGTCCCGAGGTGAGAGGCGAAGTTAAACGGGCTTTTGATGATGCTTTAGGAGTTGCCCATAGACTGAAAAGACATCCTCAGATGTTGCCAGGAGGAGGTGCGAGTCATGTCCATCTTGCCAGACATCTGCGTATTTTTGCATCTAGTCAATCTGGCAGAGAGCAACTTGCCATAGAAGCATATGCAGCGGCTTTGGAAATAATTCCCAGAGTTTTGGCTGAGAATTCTGGTTTTGACCCCATAGATACTGTATTATCATTGTCAGCGGCACAAAATAATGGAGGAAGTGATGGATCGTGGATAGGTTTGGATATTAAATTGGGTCAAAATGCAAATATGATGGAAGCAGGCATATTAGATCCTTTATTTGTAGCTAAACATGCCATCACGGGCGCTACAGAATCTGCAATTAATGTGCTTAGAATTGATGATGTTTTGTGGGCAAAGCAGGATGCTCAGACTCCTGATTGGCAGAATGAATCAGAAAATGAAGATTAATTTATTTACTCAGACCTTCAATCATAGAATCTACGATTTTCCCTAAGTCATATTCTGCTTCCCAACCCCAATCTTTTTTTGCTGAGGCATCATTTACTGAGTCAGGCCACGAATCAGCATAGTTCTGCCTTACGTCTGGAATAAAATTACATGTAAAACCATCAACCTTATCTTTAATTGCATCCACTAATTCCTGTGCAGTAAATGATAATCCAGATACATTATATCCAGCCCTAGATTTTCCAATTTTCTTAATCGGAGAATTCATTAAATCTAATGTTGCCCTTATTGCATCATCCATATACATCATTGGCAGTTTAGTATTTGGCCTTACAAAACAATCATAGTGACCTTGGTTTAGAGCCGCATTAAAAATTTCTACTGCATAATCAGTCGTCCCACCTCCTGCTGGAGATTTCCAAGATATTAAGCCTGGATATCGTAATCCTCTGGCATCTACTCCATGTTTTTTCCAATATTCATTAATTAAATTCTCTCCCGTAACTTTCGTTTTACCATAAGTTGTTGTGGGATTAAGAGGAGTAATTTGAGGTGCATGCTTTGGAGTATCTGGTCCAAAAACTGCAATTGAAGACGGGGCATAAACTTGTAAATTGTTATTTTTGGCAGTTTCTAATACTGAAACTGTACCTCCGACATTTATTTTCTTACATAATTTCGGGTTTTGTTCTCCTGTGACCGAGAGAATGGCTCCAAGATGGAATATCTTTGTTATATCGTATTCTTTGACCAGTGAGTCCATGGCATCAGTATCAAGTACGCTAAGTAATTCAAATGGGCCATTGGTTACTCCTGTGTGATCAGGTAATTCCCTTATATCTGTAGCTAATACATTTTCATTCCCATGCATTCTACGTAACTCTTCCACCAAGTCAGTTCCTATTTGTCCTAATGCCCCTGTAACCATTACGCGAGTTGCTTCTGGCGCAGGCATGGCCCTCCGTATAGTATCGGATAAATGAACCTAAAGCAACATTACTGAGTTTGGCCATGGCCAATGTTGATATGTCTAGCATAGACGCTTTAGACCCCGTTGATTAGATGAAGTATGTAGTTGTCACCGGTGGAGTATTGTCAGGACTAGGGAAAGGAGTTACTGCAAGTAGCATAGGAGTTTTACTAAAATCTGCAGGATTGCGAGTTACGGCCATCAAAATTGATCCATATGTAAATAGTGACGCTGGAACTATGAGTCCATTTGAACATGGAGAAGTTTTCGTATTAGACGACGGCGGAGAAGCTGACCTAGATCTTGGCAATTATGAGAGATTTTTAGATATTTCACTCTCAAAAGATAATAATATTACTACCGGTAAAGTTTATTCGTCAGTGATAGAAAAGGAAAGGAGGGGCGATTATTTAGGAAAAACTGTTCAAGTTGTCCCTCATATAACTGATGAGATTCAAAATTGGATCGAAAGAGTTGCATGCGTTTCAAGTGATAGTAGTAGTTTACCTCCAGATGCTTGTGTTATTGAGCTTGGAGGAACTGTGGGGGATATAGAAAGTGCCCCTTTTGTTGAGTCTTTAAGGCAGTTTCAATTTAGAGTTGGTAGGGAAAATATATGCTTTGTCCATGTTAGTTTAGTTCCAGTAATGGGTCCAGTAGGTGAACAAAAAACCAAACCTACTCAACATACTGTAAAGGAACTTAGAGGACTCGGGATAATCCCAGATATCCTAGTTTGTCGTTCTGAAGTTCCACTTATTGATGAGACGCGTGAAAAATTATCAGCTTTTTGCCATGTCTCTCCTGAAGCAGTCATCTCTGCCCATGATGTAGTAAATATATATCATGTGCCAATTATGATGGATAAGCAAGGAGTTAGTAAGTTATTATCTAATAAACTTAATTTTAAATTAAAAAAAGATAGGAAATTATTAGATGATTGGGAAATTATGGCCAATCATGTTAACTCATTGGAAGAAATAGTAACTATCGCAATGGTGGGCAAATACACTGGATTATCTGATTCATATCTTAGTGTCATTAAGGCATTACAACATTCATCCTATAGCGTAGGTAGGAAATTAATTATCGATTGGATAGAATCGAATAATCTCGAGGACGAAGTAAAGGTTTCTAATCCTGAATTGTATGAAGATTCTTGGAGAATGCTCAAGGAGGCTGATGGGATATTAGTTCCCGGAGGATTTGGCAGTAGAGGTATTGAAGGTAAAATTAAGGCTGCAAAATACGCTAGAGAAAATAAAGTTCCTTATCTTGGCGTCTGCTTAGGCTTGCAAATTGCAACAATTGAATTTTGCAGAAATGTGCTAGGAATAGAAAATGCTAATTCGGCTGAATTTGCAGAAGATACTGAAAATCCAGTTATTATTTTTATGCCAGAAATATCTAAAACACACATGGGAGGAACTATGAGGCTAGGAACTAAGTCTACACCATTTTTAGTAGATGATTGTAAAATTCGTAGATTATATGGTAACAAATCGCATGTAGATGAAAGACACAGGCATAGATATGAAGTAAACCCAGAATTGATAGAAAAAATAGAAAGTGCCGGCTTAGTGTTTGTTGGCAAAGATGAAACTGGACAGAGATGCGAGATAATGGAATTGAAAAATCATCCATATTATGTTGGAACCCAATATCATCCTGAATTTAAATCTCGACCAAATAGACCTAGTCCGCCATTCCTAGGATTACTCAAAGCGGCCTGTGGTATTGAAATTTAATCTATAGAAACTGGTAATACCCGAGTAGTGCGATATCCTTGCAAAACTTTCATATAACGCTTTAAAGAAAATTCTTCATCTAATTTTTCGTCGCCAGTTTCGATTCTTAGCCTCCTGACTGTCAAAAGTTTAGCAGGCGTTACAATTCCAAGTATACTGTTAATTCCGACCTTGCGAATTACTTCTGGAGATAATTGTAAATTTCCCCTCCCAATTAAGAAACCTTGACCCCCCATAGGAGAAAGTAAAACCGTTGTATCTCCTTCATGATTTGTCAAAACATCAAGAAGTCCTTGCTCATCCAAATCTAGTCCAATTAATTTATTTCCTAGTGTTGCATCCATTCCAAGTGTGGTTAATTTAAATCCTAAATATTCAGCAATTGTACTAAGAGTACCTCCTGAACCCCATATTATTAATGTATTATCATTAACAAGCATTTCTTTAACATGGTCAGATAACCCTTGAATAATTTCTTCTTCTCCACTGGATTCAACTCTTTGTTTGGAGCCTTGCATCCATCGTGGACTAGAGGGAGTGATGGCTTCAGCATAATGCCGAACAACCCAATCGCCATTTCTGTAAAGTTCTTCATCCAGATCTAAAACTTCGGTGCTGGCTAGCAATAAGTCCCCTCTTAACCAAGCAGATAGGACTTCAGCTGCAGCTTTGGGAGAAGCAGCAAATGATCCTGAATACATTTTAACACCTGCAGGTACACCTATTACAGGAGTTTTTGGAATGCCTAAATTATCTAATGCTGCAATTATATCGCGCGTAGTTCCATCGCCTCCAGCATAAATAAGTAAATCTATATCACCAGCAACAATTTTCTCTACAGCTAGTAAAGTGTCATTGAAACTTGTAATTCCCTTTGATTCATGTACTTCAGCAACCGAACCTATGTTGACATTTTTTGGGAACCATTCTGTACCCATTCTACCTTGGCTTGTTATCCAGGTTATTTCATCGAATGGTCCACGATAAAGAGTTGAAAAATGATTTAAAAATGATGCCATGCGCGGCCCTGACCTATCATCTGCACCCAATGACCTGGCTAAACTTGCCTTACCATCTGAGCCTTTCAAGCCAAGTTTTCCGCCTAAACCTGCATCTGGATTTACAATCAGCCCTAACCTAACCACATCCTGCGGTAGGGATGGTCGTTATTATCGCTACATACCCTCTCGGCCACAATATGAGAGTGGTGGTGGCGCTTGGAGGGAATGCCCTCCTACGTAGAGGGGAGGCTATGACATCGGAAAATCAACGTAAAAACGTAAAAATAGCAGCAAAGTCTATTGCGCCATTGATTGGAGATTACCAGGTTGTGATAACTCATGGAAATGGCCCACAAGTTGGTCTTTTATCACTACAATCTGCAGCATACAAAGAAGTCAAAGAATACCCTCTAGACATATTAGGTGCCCAAACAGAAGGCATGATTGGATATATGATTGAGCAGGAACTTGGTAATTTACTTCCTATTGAAGTACCTTTTGCTACGATTCTAACAATGGTTGAAGTTGATCCTGAAGACCCTGCATTTGACATGCCGACTAAACCTATTGGACCGATATATACTGAACAAGAAGCAAACAAATTAGCAAGAGATAGGGGCTGGAGCATAGCAAAAGATGGCGAAAGTTGGAGGAGAACTGTGCCATCTCCTATTCCTCAAAGAATTTTTGAATTAAGGCCTATACACTGGTTATTAGAAAAAGGGACAGTAGTAATATGTGCAGGAGGAGGAGGGATACCAACTATGTATCAAAAAGATGGAACATTGAAAGGCGTAGAAGCAGTTATTGATAAAGATAGGGCTAGTGCTTTATTAGCCACTCAACTTAATGCTAGGGTTTTGATTTTAGCAACTGATGCCGATGGAGTTTATCTTGATTGGGGTACTGAAAATGCACTAAAATTAGATAAGGTAACACCCGATGAAATGAAAAATTATGTTTTCGAGCCAGGTTCCATGGGCCCTAAAGTTGAAGCAGCATGTGATTTCGTAAATAGGACCGGTGAAAGGGCAGTAATAGGTTCCTTGTCGGATCTAGAAAAAATGATTACTGGAGAGGCTGGGACTCAATTTGTATTACGTTAATCGACACTTTTGATGGTGATTTCTATGAATGTCTTCATAGGATGAATCTTTCACGCCAACATTAGAGGTGCAGACCATGTCAATGATAAAGGTTGAAATTGATGGCAATGAAACTCGCGAATACGAAACTGGAATTACTGCTGGCGATGTCATCAAAGATGTATATGGGCGTAAATCTGGCTGTGTAGCAGTGCTAGTAAATGGAATTGAAAAAGATTTGTCTGAAAACTTAAATTTGGGCTGTGTAGTTGAATCCATTAATGGAGAATCTGAGGCCGGCTTGTACATCCTAAGGCATTCGTGTGCCCATCTATTAGCTCAAGCTGTAACTCAATTGTTTCCTGAAGCTAAACCGACAATAGGGCCTCCAATTGATCATGGATTTTACTATGATTTTTATATGGATTCAATAGGTGATGGAGAATTAAAGGAAATAGAAAATAAAATGAAAGAAATTATGAAACTGAATTTACCAATCATAAGGGAAGAACATTCAAATGAATCATTGAGAGATATGTTTAATAATAATCATTTCAAAATAGAAATTATAGATGAAAAATTAGGCCAAGAATCTGGATCAACTGCATACAGACAGGGCGATTTTTTGGATTTATGTAGAGGGCCACATGTTTCCACTACATCTCAATTAAGATGGTTTAAATTAACAAGCACTAGTCAAGCTTATTGGCGTGCTGACTCAAAAAAGGAGTCTTTGATCAGAATTTATGGGATGTGTTATGCCACAAAAGAAGGACTGAAAAATAGAGAAAGGCAACTGCAAGAAGCAGCAAAAAGAGATCATAAAAAAATAGGTAAAGAAATGGAACTCTATATGATTAACGAAATGATAGGCAGAGGATTACCGGTATGGCTTCCAAATGGAGAGATTCTGAAATCATCAATTGAAAAATTTGCATTAGAAACTGAAGATTCATATGAATATCAAAGAGTTACTACACCAGTATTGGGTAAGAAAGAACTCTTTGAGGCAAGTGGCCATTTACCTCACTATGCAGAAGGGATGTACCCCCCAATGGAGATGGATGATGGCATATATTACCTTAAGGCAATGAATTGCCCTATGCATCACTTAGTATACAGTAATAAAAAGCGTTCATATCGAGATTTGCCTCTTAGAATTGCCGAATATGGTACAGTTTATAGAAATGAATTATCTGGAGCTTTGACTGGATTATTAAGAGTGCGAATGTTATCAATGAATGATGCACATATTTATTGTACACTAGATCAGGTTGCTGAAGAATTTGCTAATAATATTAAAATGGTTCAGGACTATTATTCAACTTTTGGATTTAAAAATTATTATTTTAGATTATCTTTATGGGATCCCGATAATACTGAAAAATATATAGATCAACCTAAAAATTGGGAAGAGACACAGAATCATCTGAGAAAAATACTAGATGATTTAGAAGTTCCTTATGAAGAAAGCATAGGCGAAGCAGCATTTTATGGCCCAAAAGTAGACATACAGTTTACAACAGCAATTGGAAGAGAAGAATCTATGTCGACAATACAGTTAGATTTTGCTGCCAAGGAACGATTTAGTTTGACATATACTGATGAGACAGGATCTGATAATGGAGAAGTGTTTGTAATACATCGGGCACCTCTTTCGACTCATGAAAGATTTGTGGCTTTCTTGACTGAACATTGGTCAGGAAATTTTCCTACTTGGTTATCCCCTATTCAAGTACAGATAAATACAATTTCTGAAAAACATAAAGAATACGCTAATTATTTGGGGCAAGAACTAAAAAATGCTGGAATTAGAATGAGGATTGATGATTCAGATAATACAATAGGTAAGAAAATAAGGATGCATAGGAAAATGCGTCCTGCTTATATGGCAATCATTGGAGATGAAGAAACTGATAATAAAACAGTATCGATTAGGGCCAGAGATGGAAGGCAACGAAATGGAGTACCGCTCAAACAATTTATCCAAGAAATTTCATCAGAAAATTTTAATCGTGAAACTGAATTGAGTTTGATACCTGAATAATGATATTGATAGTATGATAGTGAATATTGCAGGATATAGATTTGTGGATCTCCACGATCCTGAAGAAATGAAAATACATTTCCTTGAGGAGTGTTTAGATTTACAATTAAAAGGGACTGTATTATTAAGTTCAAATGGGATAAACTTCTTTGTTGCGGGAACAGAAAGATCGATTGGAGACTATATTAAATTTATAGAGCAAGATCAGCGTTTGATTGATATACCTCTAAAAAAAAGCTATACCGAATATCAACCTTTTAGAAGAATGATTGTAAAAAAGAAAAAAGAGATAATTTCACTTGGCCTAGATAATGTTCGACCTGTTGAACACACGAGTCCTTCAATTAGCCCCAAGGAATTAAAAAAATGGCTAGATGAAAACAGAGACTTTATTTTACTTGATACTAGGAATGATTACGAACTACGAGTTGGAACATTTGAAAACTCTGTAAATCTCGAACTTAAGACTTTCAGGGATTTTCCAGACTCTGTCAAAAATCTAGAAGAAAATAAATCAAAACCTGTAGTGATGTTCTGTACAGGAGGAATACGGTGTGAAAAGGCGTCTGTAGTAATGGAAAAAGAAGGATGGGAAAATGTCTTTCAGCTTGAAGGAGGAATTCTAAATTATTTTGAAGAATGTGGAGGATCATATTGGAATGGTGATTGTTTTGTATTTGATCAAAGAGTTGCAGTTAATCCTACCCTTAAAGAAACAGAAATTGAAATGTGTTTTATCTGTAGGGAACCATTATCAGTAGATGAGCAAAAATCTGAAGATTATGTAATTTTGAAACATTGTCCTTATTGTAAAAATAAAGATGGTTAGAATCGAATATAATTAAGAGTGTTTATTTGGTTGAATTATTTGGAAATAAAAAAATATGTCAGAAGAAACGGATATTGAGCAAATCTCAGATGAAGAGATTACCGAATCAATGCTAGTTTCATCTCGTTCAATAGTTAGAACATGTATGGAAATTAGGAATCATGAAGATGTTTTAGTAGTTACAGATACAGAAATGTCTGAAATAGGAAGATCGCTATATGAGGCCGCATCTGAAGTGACAGATAGAGTCCTTCTAATTATGATGCCTACAACCTTTAAATTAGGGAATGAGCCACCTAGTCCAGTAGCAGATTTAATGCGACGAGTCAGAGTAGTGCTTATCGCAACAAAAGATTCTTTGACGCATACAAAGGCAAGAATTAATGCTTCTAAAGCTGGAGTCAGGATAGCATCTATGCCTGGGATAAGCAAAAGTATGTTCATCTCAGGAGGTATGACTGCTGATTATAATGCGTTACAGCGTGAAATCTCGGCAATGAATTCTATATTTAGAAGACGCAGAGAAGTTCATGTCACATCTCCATCTGGAACTGAAGTTAAATTTACAACTGGAAATAGATGGATTTTAGAGGATAATGGGATATGTAACCGCCCTGGGCAAGTTACTAATCTTCCTGCTGGAAGGATATTTGTACTCCCCAAGGAAGGTACGATGAATGGCAAAATAGTATTTGATGGTTCATGGGAAGGAAAAATATTAGATGATTTTATTGAATTTACTATCGTTGATGGTTTAATTACAAAAATTGATGGCCCACAGGAAATAAAAGATATTTTTGAAATTCCACAAAATAGTAGGCGTGGATTAGAAGTAGATTTAATAAAAACAGTGGCAGAGTTCGGCTTTGGAATGAATTCGAGGGCAAAAATAGTAGGAAATAAACTTGAAGATCAAGTAGTAAGGGGGAGTTCATATTTTAGCTTTGGAGACAATATTGCCCTTGGAGGGAATGCCCATGTCGGTTTTCAAATGAGGGGCGTGGTAACAAAATCAACTGTTCGGTTGGAAGATGTAGATTTAGTATTAGAAGGGAAGATAATTGCACGTAAGAGATGATGATTATGTCAAAGGCAGTATTATGGTGTAATGGAGATATTCCATCAATAGGGCTTGTAAAAAGTCTTATTGACGATAATGTGCCAGTATTTGGCATTGATGGAGGCGCTGATATAGCCAAGTTAATGAAAATAGAAATTAAAAGTGTAATAGGCGATTTAGATTCTGTAGATATTGTAAAATGGGAAAATAAAACCAAACAAATAGTCAATCAAGAAATGAGTGATTTAGGAAAATCAATAAATTATTTATTAGAAAATGGAATGAAAGAAGTAGACATACTAGGCATTGATGGAGGTAGCCCGGAGCATATTTTAGCAATATGGGGAAATTTAGCTGAATTATCTGGCAACATAAAGATAAGACTACATCACGAATTTAGGATAACTGAAAGGATACATCCAAATGAAGGCCAATTTGAAATATTCATAGACAAGGATGAGGAATTTTCTATTTTCGCATTGACTCCTTGTAAAAAATTATATCTTAAAGGGTCAAAATGGGAAATAAAAGGAAATGAGTTAGGATTATCAAGTATAGGATTACATAACGTAGGACTTGGAAATAAGATATCCATAATTGCAGATGGAATAATCGCATTGATAACAAAAAGGTAGATTATTCTTCCCTTGGATTCATAGAAAGCATCATTGCTATTGGTTTAGTACGAGGATCACTTTCTAATGCTAACTTCATAATTACAGCTAAAGGAACTCCTAAAACCATTCCTAAAACACCCCAAGCCCAACCCCAAAATGCCACAAGAAGCAAGAGGACGATTGGAGACATGTCCAGCCTCTTACCAGCCAATAGTGGTTCAACTATACCCCCCCACAATTGTTGGTTTGCAATAAGAAGGAAGAGTAACAAAAATGCAGAACCTGGGGATAGGATAATTAAACCCAATAACATTGGAGGAATTATAGATATTAAAGCGCCAACATAAGGTATAAAATCCATCATAAAAGTAATTGAAGCCCATAAAAACCATCCTGGAATGCCATAAAAATAAAGAATTATTGCTACAATAATAGCTTGACCGAATGCTACAGTAGCCCTTGTCAAAACATACATATTGATGCTTTCAGATGAGGCTGAGGCTAGTTTTGTTATTTTATCGGCATCTTCAGGATATGCTGCCTTGATGCGCTTAGGAAGTGTTTCTGATTCTAATATAATAAATAAGAGAAAAATCAGAACAGTTATCGAACCAACAGTAAAGGATGCTAATGATCCAACTAGTCCTGTGGCAAAGATTTCAATTTTCTCAACAGTGATTAGATCAATGAGAGCAGGGGTATCAAAAGAAATGCCCCAAATTATATCGTTATTCTCAAACCATAATAATTTACTACTTAATTTTTCAGAAAGATAGGGTACTTCATCAGTAAAAGTTTGAAGATTGGAGAAAAGTACATTAGAAACTACGAGTAAAATTCCTATAACTATTGAAACAAACGCCCCATATGCTAAAAATGGATGGCCGCCAATTTTTTCCTCTAACCATTGTGCAGGTGGCCTAATTAAAAAGAATAATAGAATTGCAACAACCAGTGGTTGAATTATTGACTCAAGGTTTTTAATTGCTAATACCGAAATAAATAAAATAATAGCAATATTAGAGGCAGTATTAAATTTAAGTTTTCCTAACTTAGCCCGTTCTCCCATATTATCCTCATACTTCGGAGTAGGACTTTGCCCTCAAGTGTTTCGACGGCAAGATAATCAATTTATGAGTTTTTTATAGATTTTCAAAAAATCATTTGCATTTTTCTTGAATGTAAATTTATCAATTACTAAACGACGTCCCGCGATTCCTTTGTCCAGAAGTGATTGTTTGGATTTTAATTCTGATAGAATGGATTCTGAAATAGAATTTATATCACCCATAGTAAATAATCCTCCAACACTATCATCTACCATCTCAGGCAGGGGGCCATTGTTGACTGTAACTACAGGAGTTGCTGATGCCATTGCTTCCAATGGAATTAATCCTTGCCCCTCGTAGTAAGAAGGATAAACTACTAAGTCAGCAGTTCGATATAATGCAGCTAGCTCATCAAATTTCATACTAGATTCAATAAAAACTGATCCTTCTAATCCTAATTTTTTAGCCTGCTTTAGTAGCCTAGATTTAAGGCCACCCCTGCCTACAATAACTAAATTAGTATTAGGAGAATTTTCTTTAACCTTTGCAAATGATTGTAATAATATTCCAAATCCTTTCCTAGCCACAAGACGCCCTACAGAAAGTAATAGATCAGACTTTTGGCTTACATTATATCTATTACGTATTGACTTATCAGTAAGCATTGCATCTTCATCATCCCTGTGTAAAGGAAAGAACATATCAGTATCAACGCCCCAATGTATGACCTCACATTTCCAATTTTCAGGGGAGGAATATCTGGCTAAGAAGTCATCTTTAGTTGCATTTGAGTTGGCAACGCAAACATCTGAGAAATTTATTGCTATATTTTCAAAATTAGCATACCTATTTGCAGTAAATCTCATGAATAAATCATTAGGGTTTGCCCAAACAGCAGATTCTTTATACTTTGCTGCTAAGAAAAGCCCGTCTCTCTCACCTAACCATGAGCCATGCAAGGAGGAGACTATGGGTGCTATTTCACCCTTACAAGCTTCAAATTGACGCTTGTCCCAAGATACCATAGGACAGTGCAAATGTACTATATCAACAGGATGAAGCGCGTGTAATTCCTTTAATTTTTTAAATGCATACCTTCCATAAGACCTTGTAAATTCCATTGGTATTTTTTTCCATGGGACAGTAAGGACTTCGACACCTTCAAGGGCAGGTGCAGTATTTTGTCCATTTCTTGTTATGATAGTTATTTTATGCCCCAAACTGGCTAAAGCTGCGGAAAGATGGTACACTGTAGATCCCATTCCTCCCCACCTAGGAGGGTATTCTGACGACAACATTACAACATGCATGGTAAGACCTTACAATGTCCTAGTCTGTATTCTTTCAAGATAATATTGGTAATTAGTCAATAGTATCATTCAAAATAGATGGCTTGTTCCGATGAAGTGATAATTATGTCAAACGTATTACCCGTACATGTAACTGTTGTCATTCCAACACGAAATGAAGAAGAGGCCATAGTAGATACCATACGCTCAGTACCCAATGATGGATGGTGTGAGAAATTGGATTTTTTGATTATTGATGGGAACTCAACTGACGCCACTAGAGAGTTGGCCAAAAATGAAGGTGCAGAAGTATATCTTGAGAAGAGGAAAGGCTATGGAAGAGCATATAAAACAGGTTTTGCAACCGCACCAGGAGACATTATTGTTACTATGGATGCAGACTGTACGTATCCCGGAGAGGAAGTTCCAAACCTTGTTCGTAAATTACTCAATGATGATTTAGAATGGATAACATGTGATCGCCTTGCAAAAGCAGAAGATGGTGCAATGTCAGGAATGCATGGATTTGGGAACTGGACTTTATCAACAACCGCTAGGTTATTATTTTGGTATGGTATAAAAGATTCACAAAGTGGCATGTGGGTATTTAAAAAGTCAATTTTGGATAATGAGAAAGTAAGGCCACGACATGATGGGATGCCATTGTCACAAGAATTTAAGATTAGGGCAAGAAGGTACTTAGGTAAAAATAAAACTCAGGAAATTAGTGTCCCCTACCGAGTAAGAGTAGGTGCTGCAGAAATAAATACATGGGGAGATGGTTTACTCAATTTAAGAAGTTTATTTTGGCTAAGGTTTGGAGTATTTAGTAAAAGTACTCCTTGGGGAAAAGAAGATTAATTATTATTTTCCCCATCAAATTCTTGATCTAATTCTCTTGGATCAAAGCCTGACCACGACTCGATTAATTCCAAATCTTTAGAGATTTGTATCCGCCTATTATTTACATATACTAAGCCTAATAAAGCAAAAGTTATCATCAGGAGCGAGAGCATAGGTAATCCTGCTTTGAATGCCCAATCTAATGAATTGCTATTTCCCTGCTTTAATATCGGGATAATTTCAATTTGCGACTGGCTTACTGAATCTCCATCAATAGCCCAAACTTCAACTCGGACCCAATTACCATCTGATACTTCCCAGTTTGTTCGATATGTCCAGATATTATCATCGGAAACGTGGTCACTGCCTTTACCATCATCTCTGAATGTAAATGCCTGAGAAACCCCTCCATTGATTACTTCTCCATTAACATTTTTAGTAGTTCCATCGGCATCATTCAGAGTAACATAGATATAAACTTCAGTTGCTTCATTTTCTTTTATTGAATCAATAGAAATAATTAATTCTTCTAATGTTGGATAACTAGATCCTATGGTTAAATTAACCGAAGTAAAGTCTTGAGCACCTCTAGAATCTTGAACCATTAAATTTATTTGGATAACTCCTGGATTGAAATTAACCATTTCTATTTCTTTATTTCCAATTATTGTACCATCATTCAAAGACCATTGATACAAAACGATATCATCATCATAGTCATATGAATTTGAACTATCCAATTCGACTATTTGGCCCGGAGGTATATATTGTCCATTAGTTAGGTTTGTGATTTCAGCAAATGGCGCAGTTTCTTGAACTAATATATCTTGATAGTAGATTCTTTGCATTAAATTTGAGTCTTTCAAAGTAATAGTTAAATGATGATTTCCGGCTATTAAATAGTCGTTATACCAATAATCAATAGACTTATTCTGTAGAATATGCCCCATCAAATCAGAGAATATACTTACTGTAAAATTATCTCCATCTGGATCAAAAGAATTTCTAAAATCAAATAATACTGGAGAATTTGATTGAACTACTGCATTTGGAGATGGTGAATTGAGTATTAACAATGGTGCGGATTCCACTACTATGATGTTTATTGAGTTGCTAACTACTTCTACATAGCCATCATTTAAAATCAAGGAAATATTATGATTACCAGCAGGCAATCTTGTTTCAAAATTCCAATCGGAGCCAATGGGATTTGTTAATTTATCACTAATCCATAAAATACTAACTAAGTCATCACTAAGGTTTAAGATATTATTGCAAAACAAGTTACTCCCATTATTAGGTAATTCTAAACATGATAAGTCCCAATCTCCAGAACCTGAAGAATCAAACCCTATTAAATCTCCTGATTCTGACAATAATCCATCATTTGGATAATTAATTAAAGCATTTGGAGGAGAATTTAATACTTCCAATTCAATATGATAATAAGTCCATAATGCTAAATTATTTGGATTATTATCGCCGGCCTTCATGGTAATATTATGGACTCCTTTAGAAAGAGTTCCTGACCATTCAATGTTTGTTGAAGAAGATATTCCTGACAATAGAATACCATCCAAATTACTATTAAACTCAAATTTAATATCATCTCCTTCTGGGTCAATAGTATTAGAACCATCAAGTCTGACAATATTAGCAGAAGTGTTTTCTAGTCTTGTTATTTCCATTTTAGCAAGTGGTATTTCATTAAATAATTCAACATTGAAAGACCATGTCCTATTGGAATTTATGCCGTCTGATGCATATACCGTTACAGTGAATTGGTTAGGAGCCCCTAGAAAATCTCTAATAATCTCTTGGGGGCAAGTTGGTTCTCCTTCAGTAAATGATACAGGGTAATCTTCATACGAGACTTCCATCCAGCACCATAAATCTCCGCCTTCTGGATCATATGTCCCTGACAAAATAGTTGTTAAATTTGCAGTTTGTCCAAGATATAATGTCCCCCAGGAGGATATAATAGGATTAGTACCTACTGACAATACTGGAGGGAGATTAAGTAATTCAATTTGGCGACTCTCATTGACACAATGATCTGCATTATCACAAACTTGAAGAGTTATGATATGCAATCCATCACTAAGGGCACACATCCCTGAGGGATAGTCATAATTAGCCCTAAAAAAGCTATAATTATCTGTTTCATTGAATATTTGACCCGGGCCACAAGAGGAAATAATATTGCCATCTATATCGCTAGTCCACGAATAAGACAGTGGATCATTATCCAAGTCCCATGATTTTGTAGCATCAAAAATAATTTCAGAATTACTTGAGTGGGTAATGCCTTTTTCTGGTAATTGCCAAATTATAAATGGTGGCTGATTTGAAATATCTAATCTACAAATTATTGATTTGTCGTCATTTAATATGAATGATTCTGTAGAATTAGTTACACCATCATAACTACAGGTAGTATTTACTGAATTATCATTAGACCAGCCTTGATCAACAGACCAACGGGAGCCGATAAATGGACCATAATTAAAACGGCCACTATATGGTTGTATACTGGTTAACTCATTTTCAAAAAATTCGAAGGAAAGATTTATTTCTGCATATGGGATATTCATAAAATTTTGATTAATTGTCTGTAAATCTATATTCCACATTATATCTACAGTATTATCAGATTCAACTACAGAAGGAGGGGAGATATCAGAGGATGAAATCCATCGAATATGATTTCCAGATATCAATTTAAAAGAATTGGTGGCATTTTGGTCCTGTAATAATATAGAATCTGTAAAGTTTACTATACTGTTAGTGAAAACAGGTTGGCTACCATTACAGGATATAGTGGCATTATCGACTATTAATTCTAAATGACCGAATAAGACCAAACAATTTTCATTGAATCCAGATATAATGCTGTTGAACAATGAAGATGGAGCGATTCCTTTAGATGACCAACTCAATCCATGATTTTCGCCATTAATTATTAGATTATTGATATTCGCATCAACCTCTATCATCTCTACCGCAAAATCACTATTGTTAGAGAATATTTGGACATCATCAAGTATAACAGTCCCAAAATAAGCAACATTTGAATTATCTATATCTAAAGAAGGAGAGATGATTGAGTTTTTAATTATTATAGAATTAAGTTGTATATCTATGCTATCTCTAACAACTATGCCATGATTATCCCCCGAAGATATACATGAGTTACAGCTAGTATTCTTACCTCCGCTCATTACTATATTAGACTCATGGAAAACAATGCCAGCACCATCTAAAGGATTTGATTGATTGAGGCCATTCGCAATGGTGACTACATTGGAAATTTCTACATTTGTAGAATCATAGATATATAGTCCATTACGCCCGTTATTTTGGCTTACTATAGTATCCACTCTTGGATGAAATTCACGAAAATCGATACCATTTCCTTCATTTCCGGAAACAAGCCAATTTTTCCCAATTACGCCTCCTTTCATCATTAGAACACCCGGCCCTGAAGAGTTATTTACAATCAAATTATTAACTATAGCGGGACCTTTAGTTGACCAACTAGAGCTTCTAAAATAGAGGCCAGCACGATCATTCATAGGAGAGTTAAATGATATTTGGCCATTATTTAGCATAGTCATATTTTCTATAATTGTTGAAGAATCTGTCATATAAGCTCTAAATCCAACAACAGGGTTATTCTCAATTAATGCACCATTGATCTTTACTCCACTTGTATTAACATCGAATGCTGCGTAACCTAATCCTGGAGTTTTTGAATTTGGACCTCCAGTACCTCTTATTTCTAAGTTCTCGAAAATAGCATTAGTTGGTAAGTTATTATACTGACTATGATTATACTGTTCGACCATTACTCCTCGGTATTGACTATTTTCAATTATTATATTGGTGAATGAGGGCCTAGTCAACCAATTTGATGTCTGATGCCTAATAAAAATACCATTATCACAACGATTAACAAAGACATCTACGAGAAGTGGGATAGAGTCTTCGACCCAAATACCTGCTGAAGTTGATAAAGTTGCGCCAGTAATATTTGTAATATTAATATTTGATAATAATCCTCCAGAATTTCCCCAAAAATTAATCCCTCTAGTAATTAATCCATCTATACTTATCCCATCAATTAATGGGGCTGAATTATATCCTACTGATAGTCCAATTCCATACCTCCAAGAAGTTGAGCTTGCATGTACATCTTGGCCCCCGCCTACGATTGTTAAATTTGTGATAATTGGGGATGCTCCATTGAATAAGTCAACTGCTACATTATCTGCATTTACTACTTTTAAATTAGATATTTTGGGATCACTAGCATAAATTGTAATTCCATATTTTGAATCATTTATTGTTAAGTTATCAATATTAGAATTGAGCCCATTACTAGTTGAGTTGAAGACGATTCCATTATGATTGCCGGTCAAGGATTCTAAAATAACTGGAGAAGTCAATGATCCAATAATACTAATTCTACCATCAATATTTATTTCTTCATCATCGCCAAGAAAAATATTTGTGCCAGCTTGAACTATCAATATTTGTCCATTTTGAACATTGTATCCGTCATTAAGGAAAATTGATCCTGACCAAACGGTAGTTGCCTTAGGACTTACTGTAGCATCAACTGCAATAATACTCATACTAGAAGTCATCATGATAAAAACAAGTAAAACTGCATGGCATTTACAAACTGAGGTATGCCCTTGCATAATTTAGCGGCTCAATAACAGTATGTAATCCCTTATGTATGGTGATTATTGTATGCCTCATTCTATCGTAGAAGTCATAAGCATATGACCAGCGCGAGTGGTGTGATGATATGAGTACGGCTTTTGTTTTAATCAGAGCGGCACCCGGCAGTGAAGGAATTGTGTACCAAAAACTTCTCGAAATTGAAGAGGTTACTGAAACTCATGTTGCTTATGGAGAATATGATTTAGTCGCTAGAATAGACTTTGAAGATGAGAAAAAGATGGCAAATATCCTTATTGGGGTAATGAGAGCCATCCCAGGAGTTCAACATACTGAAACACTTATTGCAGTGGAGGCAGAATAAATGGCTGTTGGATTTGTATTAGTTACTACTGAACCAGGTAAAGAAATTGAAGTTAGAGAGGCTGTTAGTAAATTTGAAACTGTAGTTGGGCAGTGGATTGTTTTTGGCATGCATGATTTATTTGTTAAAATTGAAGCTGAAGAAGAGTCTGAACTAACTCGATGCATAATACAAGACATCAGAAACATTCCTGGAATATTCGAGACACGTACTTTGATTGGTGCTGAAATATAATAATCATACCAATAAAGAAATTAATTTCAGAAGATCATTGGCTGCATTAATACATTCTGCAGATCTAAATTTACTCAATGATTCCCTCCAATGTGAGAGTTTTCTTTCTGGCTCTAATATTCCCCTCCAATACCATTTGTGTGCAATAACTCTACGATGTGCAGCTATGTCTTCACGTAAAGGTTTTTCAGTGATTTCTGAATGTGATTGAATTAGCCATTGAGGGTATTTCGGCCCTGATGCATCAAGAGTCATATGAATTAAAATTAATTTATCTAGAATATTGTCACATTTCCTAATTTCATTCCTTGCTGCTTCTATAGATTCTTTAGAAGCATTGCCATTTTTCCTAATTGCAAGCCTTGATTTTAAATCGATAATTTTTAATTTTGGATTGTCATAACCTAGTTGGGATTCCAATAGGCTCCTAGAAGCTGCTGCAGAAGTCATATCCTGGGTTTCTAATGCTATTGAGTTTTGTATTAAATTTAACGATAATGAGGCTACATTTCGCTTGTTATCAGGAAGTGCAGATATATCTATAATACTTATTTTATGTTTTATTTTTTTAAGCAGGTTATTGTTAATTGGGCCTGGCAATCTATCATCATGAATTCTAACAAGCGTAGATATTTCATTTTTTATTTTTTCTACCGGATTAAGGTTTTTAGATAATTCAAAATCTAATTCTTCAGCTAATTTGGCATTACCTCGGATTCTAGCTAAACGAACTAAACGTTTTGTTTTATTAATACCATTTGAGAGGCAGTTAATGTGTAAATTAGCTATTTCTATTTCCCCTCTCTCTATAGCTATATCAGATGCTGCCTCCCTAAGTATTTCTTCATCATTATTACTTATTGCCTGTTCAAAGATAATTGCTGCTGATGCACTATCTTTAGACAATAGTTCAGAAAGATGTGATAACAGCCATTTGGAGTCGATAACCTTACCTGATTCTAGACGATGGTGAACTTCCATCCTTGTTGCCCTAATGCCATTTCTTTTAGCCCATTTTATTGCCATTTCATGATGAAAATCTTGGACTTCTTTTTCAGTAAAATATCTTCGTCTGACGTTTCTTATTAGGTGATGAATTTCTAATTCATTTCCATGATTTTTTAAGATTGCATAATCATCAAGTTCGTCTGTGCCTTTTGATGAAAATATCTCTTTAACACCTAAAGGTATTGGAGTTATAGATAATTCATCTAGAGTCCGTAAGCCATCATTACTAAGTCTCTTTATTACTGTAGATTCAACAAATTCTTGCACTGCGTCATTCTCTTCAGGTAATTTAGTATCAGAATCCCAAAGATGGAGTGCAAGTGGGTGGCCCCCTAATGATTCAATAATTTTTATGACGGAACTATCGGGTAAATCTTGTGGTAAAATTTTCTTAGCATCATCTAAATGTAATCCATTTATGCGAATATTTTCAAATTCAATTAAATTATCAAATGGACTAGGTGCCCTTACTAGTAACAAAATTGATGCTTGCGTTTTTGAAATTTCTAAAATAAGATTGTTTATTGAATTTATGTGCCTTATGTTTAGTTCCTGTATTTCATCAATAACAAGTAAATTTTTAGATGAATCAACGGCTGCTGAAATTGCTGTTGGTGACGACATACCAGATTGCTTTAACCACATATTTGCAATCGCTGAAACATCTGTATCATTATAGCATGTTGCCCATCGTAAAGTCCAATCTTTTAACATCATAACTTCTGCAATGTTACGTGCCAAACTAGACTTTCCAATACCCGGTAGGCCATTCAAAAGAACATTACGGCCTTGATTTAATAAATTGTAAATATTTGTTATTTCTTCATTTCTGCCATGAACAGTAGTAAGTTTAGGAAGTGGACCAAAAATACGATATTTCTTAATTTGGCTAGGAATTCCTATATCTGAAATAATATTAAGTCCTAATTCTGTAATGTGTATTACTTTACGTCGCCTAGATCCTTGGTCAGAAACTTTAGCATTCCTAGAAGTTACTAATCTTTTATTTTCTAAAGATGTGAGAGGTTTGTGAAGTGCTGACCTAACTACTCCTAATGCTTCTGCAATTCCTGGAAGTGATTGTTCCCTAGGTACATCCCATTTATGATCATAATTATCTCTAAATTTAGACAAATGAGCAAGAATTTTCAATCTAGTCCCGTCCACCATATTACACGGGACATGACTAGGGTTCATGGGTGTTAACTCATGGCGCATCAACAGAACATGCCTATTGACCAACTAAAATTAGACTTTCCCTCTAAGCCTGGAGTTTATCTTTTCCGAAGAGATGATGATCGAGTCATGTATGTTGGGAAGGCAACAAATTTACATTCTAGAGTTCGGTCTTATTTTACAGGGAAAAATGATCGGTTAATGATTCCAAAGCTTATTCAAAATTCAGAAAAGGTTGATTGTATTGTTACTCAAACACCCTCAGAAGCATTAATATTAGAAAGAGAATTAATTCGTAAACATAAACCAAAATATAATTCAAGATTAAAGGATGATAAATCCTATCCATTTATTTCATTAACAAAAGAAGAATATCCAAGAATTATTTATACTCGATTCCCTGCTGTTAATGATCTAAGGTGGGGGCCATTTCCAGATGCAGGTGCTGCAAAAAAAGTAATTCAACTCATAAGAAGGCAGTTTGGAATCAGGGATCAAGACTGCCGCGGAAAAGATGGTTGTTTAGCAAGTCATATTGGATTATGTAGAGGGCCTTGCGTAGATCCGGATGGATATCCAGAAAGGGTGAGGGCGGTAACTAAGGTATTAGACGGAGATGCAGCAATATTAATTAAAACCTTACAAACTGAAATGGACATAGCTTCTAAGAATTTAAGATATGAAAAAGCTGCCGTAACTAGAGATATGATTAGGACAATACAGATCACAATATCGCAACAGATAATTCATAGCAGATTCTATCAGGATTGTGATGCTGTAGGTTTTGCATTTAGAGGAGATTCAGCATCAGTAACAATATTACATGCCAAAGATGGAGTAATTCAGGGTCAAGTCAATTATCCATTGATTCATAGAGGAGAAGTTGCAGAATCTGTCGCATGCGTGTTAGCCGAACATTATGCAAGTAGACGGCCTCCTAAGACATTACTAATCCCTTACAAGTTAGGAAAGCCATTAGAAAATTGGTTATCTGAAAGGAGAGTTAATCCGTTAGAAATAAGAATTCCAAAACGTGGAGAATTATTTAAATTAAGAAAAATGGCAGATAAGAATGCAGAAATACATGTCGTAAGGCATCAAAATAATCGAACTGGTAATCTGGAACAAAATGCTGCAAATGAATGTGCAAAGTTACTTGGCATTGATTCAATAAATCATATTGTATGCTTTGATATGTCTCAAATGCTAGGTGAAGAACGAGTTGGTGCTTCAATAGTTTTCAGAAATGGTAGGCCTTCCAGAAAAGAATACAGGACATATAGAGTAAAAAAAGATGTTTTTGATGATCTGAGAATGATGTCAGAGGTCGTAGAACGCTGGATTAAAAGACAAGACGAGTGGCCGGATTTACTACTATTAGATGGAGGTAAAACTCACTTATCCGTAATTCTAGAAGTTTTACAAAAAAATGAGGTAAAAAATATGTTTCTGCTTGCTGCATTAGCAAAAAAGGAAGAGACTTTGTATAGGCCGAATAATGATCCGATAATATTGACACGTAGTGGCAGAGTCTTAGTTCATGCAAGAGATGAGGCACATAGATTTGTGAACAAATATCATAGAAAACGTAGAGGTAAAAAATCAATGTTAGATCCTTTGGAAGAAATCGAAGGATTGGGGGCAAAAAAAATACAGTCATTACTTAGACATTTCGGAGGAAGGCACGGGATAAATCATGCCGGCATCGAGGATTTAATGGCAGTACCAGGAATAGGTAAATCCATGGCTAAAATAATTTATGACCATCTTAATGAGTGATTCTATGCCCAAAGATAAACCACATGATACATTAAATTTTATGATATCAGAATACCTACTTTCAAATGGAATTGATGGAGAAAAAATTGATGATTTTATAATAGATATCCCAAAAAAATGGGAAAAATTCTCAGATGTAATACTTCTTCCGAATTCATCATTTGAGGAAAAAAAATGGGATAACCACAGGACCGAGTTATGGAATATTATTGTGCAAGCCCTGGGGGCAAAAAAGTTAGGAATAATGGGTGAAATTAAAGGTGAAAAGAGGGAAAGCACAGTTAAAATGCTACTTGGAGAGGATGATTGGGTAATTCGAAGAGAAAACGGAATTAAATATGGATATAGATTTACTAAATGTATGTTTTCATCTGGGAATATAAATGAAAGGATGAGGATGGGAGGTGTTGGAAAGCTTGACGAAGTTGTTGTAGACCTATATGCTGGAATAGGATACTATTCTTTACCTATCTTAGTTTTTTCTAAAATTAAACATTTACATTCATTTGAGTGGAATCCGGAGTCAGTAAGAGCTCTGGAAATAAATTTACAATCTAATGGGGTAACAAACCGATGTTCTATTCATTTGGGAGACAATAAAATTACGACAAATAAATTCAATAATATTGCAGACAGGGTTATTTTAGGATTATTGCCATCTGCTAAAGAAGGTTATATTCCTGCCCTAAATGTATTAAAAGATTCTGGAGTTTTACATATTCATGGCATTGCACAATCAAAAAATCATGATGAATGGATAAAGAAAACATTGACTGAGATAAATTTAATTAGACCGCAAGCAACGATATCTGAAATTAGTAGATTTAAAATCAAAA